>Ga0193751_1000408_pt1 | contig 34814 bp, 38 predicted proteins | sample L1c2metaG_FD_143050 | JGI IMG/M metagenome (GOLD analysis project Ga0193751, IMG submission 143050) | Soil microbial communities from a riparian zone of the East river system, Colorado, United States - L1c2 | ecosystem: Environmental > Terrestrial > Soil > Riparian zone | place: USA: East River...
GGTCGAAGACGTCCCGCTGTCGCGGAGTCAGTACCACATCGATGGCTTTGGAAGATATCGCGCCGACGGTTATCGATGCAGGAGCACTCTCTTTTGGCGCCGAAGCTGCAGGATGCGGGAACCGCAACGCGACGGAGGTTCGCTCGCCGGTACCCGGGAAATCGGCGGTCCGCTCTACGATGTACTCAAGAGCATAATTGGGCAACTTCTTCCACGAGGAATAAATGAAGTTGGGCGTGTTGCCATACGTGCCAGATGATTGGTCGATGTCGAGCAACGCGACATTCGATTGGAAATTTGCCTTCATTTGATACTCCTGGCTTCAGGAAAGGGGCTTCGGGCTCACTGATATTGTTACTTCCAGTTCCTCATCGATCTCCGCGGGCACGAGACCGGCCGCATTGCTGCACTGACGCTCACGTTTAGACTGCCATGCATTGCGGGCGTTGAGGTTCCGGCTCGCAACGACTGCAGTCTTGACGGATGCGTGCAGTGAAGCCCCTGCGCTTTCCTATCTATCGCTCGGCAAATTTCGGCCCGATTAAATGAACGACTCAAATTAAACATAAACTCTTGGCCAGGCATGCCGCCGCACCGAGGACCGCTCTATGCCGAGGACCGCTTTATAAGGAGGTCGCCGCAGGTTGGCCGCGCGATATCGCGGCCAAACCGTTCTCACCAAGGTACCTCGCGTCCGCGGGATGTGGCGGCAAGCGCGATCATCCGCCGCAGCTAGCCGCGAATGAAGGCGCGCAATTAGTACTGTGGTACGCCTTGGCTGGGCGAAGTTTCAGAAGTGGATGGCTCCGCCGGTGCCGACGGGACCACGACGGTTGGCGACACAATCGGCGCGGGCGATGCATTGCGCTGAAATGTCTCAAGCTTATCCTCGACACGTTCGCAGGTCGGCGTGCAGCGATAGGCCCAATATTCGTGAAGGCCGCCTGCTCGGCCTTTACTGTGGATCTCGGTCTTGCCGCCGCCTTGCGAGCCAACGACGATCGTGGCGTTGAATATTTCCGCATCTTGCGGATTGAGAACGATGACATTCGTCGACGCGCTGCCAGTGATCTTCTTGGCCGTGAGCAAGATTGCGTTTTTGCCCTGCAGCGTCGCATCGACGATATCGGGGTTGCCGATGACAATGGTGCTGATCGTTTGATCGAGCTTTAGCAGAGAGACATAGCCAGGGTTTAGCCGAATCGGTTCCGCGGTTCGCGCCGGTTGAGCGGTTAGAATCGCCGCCGCCGACACTAGGCCGGCGCACAACGAGATGCGGAAAAGAGATGGGCCGTGGCGCGTCATGTTGAACATCCTCGCGGTCGAATATGGCTGCATCACACCCTGGCTTGCTAGCTTCGTTTCCAATTCTAGTTAAGAATTCGACTGTATTTGGCCGGCAACATCCCAATCTCGACCAAAAAGTTCCTTTGGCGGCCGTGAGAAAATAACGGATACAACACCGCAGATCAATTCAGCCAAACGACGTAATCTCGGCTGATCCATCCACCAATAAGATTATGAAAAATTCGATTCATATTTGGAAGTAGACATTAGGTCACTGCAAACCAAATACGCCATTGGAACGATCCGAAGCGATATTTACTCCCGGAGCGCGCGGCCTTTAATGGGCTATGAACCTAGTCGCAGTTAGATCACGCCTCATTACTACTCGGCCGATAGGCTTAATTCCGTCTGCTGATGTAGTTCATCAAGCTGAATGGATTGCAGTCGCGCCAGGTCTAAAATGATGCCGACGTCCAAGGGTCCATTCTCGAGCGTCGAACGAGCATGATAACGACGATTTCCACTGTTGCCGCAGCTGTGGCGTTCCTGCTGTTTGTGTTCGCGATGTTGTACGCGGCCGTCAGCGACCTCACGACTTACACGATCCGGAACAATCTCGTTCTGACTCTTTTGCTCGCCTATTTGGCGTTGGCGCCAATCGTCGGATTAACGGCTCACGAAATTGGGCGCAGCTTTGCTGTGGCCGGTATGGTCCTGCTTTTTACCTTTGCTCTTTTTGCCGCGGGATGGATCGGCGGTGGCGATGCCAAGCTCGCCGCGGTGACTGCGTTGTGGTTAGGCGCGGATCATACTCTCGCTTATCTCCTGCTCATGGCGCTCGTCGGCGGCGTATTCGCTATTGTTGTCGCTCTTTGGAGAATGTGGCCGCTGCCCGAGCGATTAGCCCGCAAGGCTTGGATCACACGGCTGCATGCGCGCGGAGAAAAAGCCAGATTGCCGTATGGCGTCGCGATAACGCTCGCCGCTTTGTGCGTACTACCATCGACGCCATGGATGATATGATTCGGAGGATCTAGGAAGATGCTGTTGCGCGTTGTTCTTTTGATTGGTGCGCTCGGCGCCGGCGGCGTAGCTGCTTGGCTGGTCGTCGCGGCGCGGCCCGAGCCCGTCACAAAGGTCGTCGAGTCCGCTCCCGCTACGCAGGATGTGCTCGTTGCGGCAGCCGATCTGCTGCCGGCGCAGACGCTGACCAAGGAGAACTTGCGTTGGCAGTCCTGGCCACAGAGCGCACTCAATCCAATCTATCTCACCCGGACCTCGCGTCCTGACGCGATTGATTTTTTGGCCGGCTCGATCATTCGTAACCGTATGGCTGCCGGTGAGCCCATCCGCGAGGAGAACTTCACTCCTCGTCACGCCGGTTATCTTGCTACGGTGTTGCCGTCCGGCAAGCGCGCCATGGCGGTTCGAATTTCGGCCGAGAGTACGGCAGGGGGATTTATCCTGCCAAACGACCGGGTAGACGTTCTGCACAGTGATGGCAAAAGTCCCGTCAGCCATACGATTCTTAGCAACGTCCGCGTTTTGGCGATCGATCAGGTGGTCGACGATGCGAACAAAAACGACACCAGCAAAGCAAACGTCATCGGCAAGACAGCAACGCTCGAGTTAGATCCCTCGCAGGCGGAAATTCTCACCGCTGCTCAAGCAGCGGGCACGCTCTCGCTTTCGCTTCGCTCCGCTGCTGATAACGACGACTACCACCACAGTACCAGGCAGGCCGTCCGGATCATCCGCGCCGGTCACAGCGAAATCTTGAACACACCATTCTAGTGCCAACGAATATGGACGCAGCACTGACATGGCGCAGATCGATGGAGCGAGACAGCTGATGACCTCGGCATTGGCAGCGGCGCGAACGTCGGATCGATTGACCGATCCGGCATCGGAATCATTTCCAAAATCGCAGCCGGTCGCATCGGCTGCAAGTCCACCCGATCGAAGCGTCGAGATTCTGCGGATTCCGCACATAACAGTCCACGTATTTTGCGACACCCCTTCGCTCATCGGCGCAGTAGAAGGCGCGGTAGCCGATCGGCGCATGGTGCGCGCGAGCGCGAAGCTGCTTCGGGGTGGAATCGCGGCGGCAATCGATCTCTATAGCAAGGAAACGCCGCCCAACTTGATCATCATTGAAAACCACGCTCCCATCGCCGAGCTTTATGCACAGCTCGATGCTCTGGCGGAACTGTGTGTCGCGGGTACAAAAGTAATCATTATAGGTTCCGCGAACGATGTAGCTGTCTATCGCGGCCTTATCCTCAGGGGTGTGAGCGATTACGCCGTCGCGCCGCTTGATTCACTTTCGATTATCTCGCTTGTTTCACGCGTCTATCGGGACAGCGAGACGAGCCGATTTGGCCGTGTGTTGGCTTTTATCGGGGCCAGCGGCGGCGCTGGCTCATCGACTATCGCGCAAAATGTAGCCTCGACAATTGCCCGGTCTTACGCCTCCAGTGTCATTTTTGCCGATTTGGATCTGCCATTCGGCACTGCCGGCCTTGGCTTCGATCTCAATCCCAACGTAAACATTTCCGATGCTCTCAACGGCGGCGACCGCTTCGACGACATCCTGTTGGAGCGCCTGCTCACAAAACATCACGAGCATCTGCAGGTCCTGACCGCGCCGGCCAGCTTGGACCAGTTCTACGATTTGACGGAAGATGCCTTCGAGCGCGTGCTGGACGTTGCGCAGGCAAACGCCTCTTTTGTCATCGTAGACGTACCGCACGTCTGGACACCTTGGGTGAGAAAAGTCCTGCTTTCAGCCGACGAGGTGGTGATATCGGCATTGCCGAATCTTGCCAGCTTCCGCAACGTCAAAAATCTGCTCGATCTGCTGAAGAAGGCCCGGCTCAATGACGAGCCGCCAAAACTTGTCCTGAATCAGATTGGCATGCCGAAACGTGCCGAAATCAAAGCTGAGCACTTTGCGGATGGTCTGAAGATCAAGCCGATTGCTTGCATTCCATTCGACATATCGGTCAGCACGGCCGGCAACAATGGTCAGATGATCGCGGATGTCGCTCCGAAATCCGCGGTGTCTAAGAGCGTGATTAACATCGCGGAAACAATTACGGGGCGAAAAGCGGCAAACCGCGCGAAGAAATTCGATCTGAAAAATTTCGACCTTCTAAACCGTCTTTGGCAGCGGCACTAGCCCGTTTAGACTATCTGTTTTTTCCAGCGCTAGCCCATCAAGCCGAATAGATTCATTCGCTCGTTTCACTATGTTGACGTTCTCGGTGGTGTCGACGAGTGATGCCATCTGAAAGTCCGCAGCACCAACATAGGATTTATGCGATGAAAACCCTCCTCACTCGTTTTGTCAGAGACGAATCTGGCGTCACCGCCATCGAATATGGTTTGATTGCCGCGCTTATCTCGGTCGTGATCATCACAGCGGCTGCCGCCGTCGGCGTCCAACTGGCCGCGGTGTTCAACAACATCGCCACTCAGCTAGCGGCTGCCGCCTGAACGGAGCCTAGGAGGGTCTGACGATTGTGCTTTACGGCCGGTTGCCCAGCAGCCGGCCGTGAAGCAATCCGTGCCCTCCTCACTGGTTTCTCCCTTGCGTCAGCCCATGTTCGGGCAGATATCCGGCAAGGCTGCGCACTAGAGTGATCCCGAAAACTGAATACAGCTTTCGGAAAATGATCATGCTCAAACAATAGAGCTAGAGCGAAATCGACCTGAACCGATTTCGCTGATCGCGCTGAAGGTTCTGAGCTTTGTCGGGTTTTGCGCCCAACCGCCGCGTCTCGATTGTAATAACAGAGCCAAGTGATGTTCGGCAGGAGACAATCTGAGGAAAAACTGGTTGTGCTGCCAATGCGCACCGCAGCGGCGTCTAAGCGGCCAGCGTCAACTCCGAACAAGGTTCCAAACAGCGCCCAAGCTAGCGCTCGTAAATCGCTGCACGCCGCTGCACCGACCGAAGAGCCTTATGCGATCAAATCAAATGAATATTATGAGATCAAACAGGAGCTCTTCAACGCCTTAATCGAAATCGTTGACGTCGGGCAGATAACAAAAATGAATCCTGCCGACGCGCGGACTGAAATCCGCGACGTAGTCAACGAGATTCTCGTCGCTAAAAAAGTTCCCATGTCACTCGCGGAGCGTCAAGAACTCATCGTAGACATTTGCAACGACGTTCTTGGTTATGGCCCGCTTGAGCCGCTGCTCGCCCGTGATGACATTTCCGACATCATGGTCAACGGCGACAAAAATATCTTTATCGAAGTGCGGGGCAAGGTGCGCGAGACCAACATCCGCTTTCGCGACCACTCGCAGCTCCTTAACGTATGCCAGCGCATCGTAAGCCAGATCGGCCGCCGCGTTGACGAATCCTCTCCAATTTGCGACGCTCGCCTTCCCGATGGTTCTCGTGTCAATGTTATCGTGCCGCCGCTTGCGGTCGACGGCACCACGCTCACAATCAGGAAGTTCAAGAAAGACAAACTCACCCTCGATCAACTGATTGAGTATGGCTCGATCTCGGCGCCAGGCGCGGAAATCCTCAGTGTGATTGGGCGAATTCGGTGCAACGTCCTTGTCTCGGGCGGTACCGGCTCCGGCAAAACGACGCTGCTGAATTGCTTAACTCGTTATATCGACACGGACGAGCGCATCGTCACCTGCGAAGACGCAGCCGAGCTGCAGCTCCAACAACCTCACGTCGTGCGCTTGGAAACTCGCCCTCCGAATCTCGAAGGTGAGGGGCAGATCACGATGCGCGATCTCGTGCGCAACTGTCTGCGCATGCGGCCGGAACGCATCATCGTAGGCGAGGTTCGCGGTGACGAGGCGTTCGATCTTCTCCAGGCAATGAACACGGGCCATGACGGCTCAATGGGAACGTTGCATGCCAATAGCCCGCGCGATGCACTGGCGCGACTGGAATCGATGATTCTGATGGCGGGTTTCACGCTGCCGGCCAAGACGATCCGCGAAATGATCTGTGCCGCGATCGACGTGATCGTGCAAACGCAACGCCTGCGCGACGGTTCGCGCCGGATCACGCACATTACCGAGCTGTTGGGCATGGAAGGAGATGTTGCGACTACGCAGGATCTCCTCATCTACGATATCCAGGGCGAAGACGACGACGGCAAGTTGATTGGTACCCATCGCGGCACTGGCATTGGGCGCCCGCGCTTCTGGGAGCGCGCGCAATACTATGGTGAGGAGCGCCGACTCGCCACCGCTCTCGACCAGGCAGGAACGGCAAACAACGAATAATCGTACGAAGCGAACCGCGACAAACTATGTCACATGCGATTTTAATTTTTATGGTCTTCTTTCTCTGCGCTGCAGGCATGCTGTGCGGTTTGCTCGCATTTTGCTATCCGCGCGTTCGAAAGGACTATCCATTAAATCAGCGGCTTGAACTTATCGCAGCGACCGGCGCCGCCCAGCAGTCAAATAGTGACACGACACGAAAACGCTCGGTTGGGGAGACCGTGCGGGAGGCTGCCGAGCTCGCAGCAGCCAAGGCCAAGAAAAAGGCTAAGCCGTCGCTAACGGTTCGGTTGCGCCAAGCACAACTCGACTGGAGCAAAACCAAATATTATGTAGTGTGCTTCGTTATCGCCGCTGTCGTCTGCTTACCCATTCTGCTGACAGGGCTGGGTAAATTGCCGGCCCTCGGTTTCGGCATCTCAGCTGGTCTTCTGCTTCCGCATTTCTACGTCAATTTGAAACGGCGTCGCCACTTCAAACGATTCACCGCCAATCTTGCCGATGCGGTCGATGTCGTTGTGCGCGGCGTTAAAGTAGGTCTTCCGTTGATTGAGTGCTTTAAGATCGTTGCCAGGGAAGCGCGGAGTCCGGTCAAAGAAGAGTTCCAGCTGATCATCGATGATCAGCTGGTGGGAATGCCTTTGGCCGATGCCACCGAACGGCTGCCCGAGCGCGTGCCGATTCCAGAGGCTCGGTTCTTTTCCATCGTCATCGCCATTCAAAGCCGCTCGGGCGGAAGTCTGGCCGAGGCTCTCGGAAATCTGTCAAAGGTGCTGCGTGACCGTCAAAAGATGCGTGATAAAATTAAAGCGCTAAGCTCCGAAGCAAAAGCATCTGCTTACATCATTGGAGTGTTACCGGTTGCTGTTGTTGCGCTCTTGTCGGTCCTCAGCCCTGCCTATATCGCTCTGCTTTTTAACCATCAGACCGGTCATCTCATTCTCATCGCTTCCGCAATATTGATGGTGACTGGGACTCTGGTAATGCGAAAAATGATCAATTTCGATATCTGATGCCATCATGCCGATCAACCTCACACCCACCAACATCAATTCGCTGATCGCGGCTATGTCCGCGATTTCTGCCTTTCTAGCAGTTGTTCTAATCACCTGGCCCTATTTGATGCCGGACACTCTTGGCGCCCGCATGAGGCAAGTGAGGGATGAGCGCGAGGCGATCCGGAAACGCGAACGCAGCAAGCTGTTCGGCAACGGGTCGCCGTCGTTGCGAACCGAACCGAAGAAGATTTTCAAGGATCTCGTGCATCGCTTAAATCTTCTGGGTGAGCTGAATGACGCTGCAATCGTAAAAAGGCTGCGGATGGCCGGTTATCGGGGCCAGAGTCCGGTTGTGACCTTCATTGCGGCTCGGGTGATCTTACCCGGCGTGATGTTCATTGTTGTGGCCTTCTATGCATTTGTCGTGCTTAAGCAGCTGCCGTACCCCGCTTTGGTAAAGCTCAGCGGCGTCATGGCAATTACGCTGCTCGGCTATTATGCGCCGGGACTCTACCTCAAGAATCGGATCGGCAAGCGACAGAAGGCGATTCGGCGAGCCTGGCCGGATGCTCTCGACCTCCTTTTGATCTGCGTCGAGTCCGGTATGGGCCTCGAAAGCGCATTGGCGAAAGTCGCAGAGGAGGTTGTTGGTCAATGTCCGGAGCTGGCCGAAGAGCTGAAGCTATTGACCGCCGAGCTGTCTTACTTACCTGAGCGCGCCAAAGCCTACCAAAACCTCGCGGAGCGTACGGGCCTTGAGGCGGTGCAGGCCTTGGTCATCAGCCTCGGGCAGGCCGAGAAATATGGCACCTCCGTTGGGCTGTCGTTGCGCGTTCTGGCCCAGGAGAGCCGAGACCGACGCATGAGCGTGGCCGAGAAAAAAGCAGCCGCCCTGCCACCCAAGCTAACAGTGCCTATGATCTTGTTTTTTATGCCGGTTCTATTCGCCATCATTATCGGTCCGGCGATTATCCAGTTCCAGGCTGCCCGATGAGCGCAGCTAATATCCATTTCTTGAAATCAATTAGTGCGGTCTAGCGGCCTGAAACAGTTGCGCATTTTTCGCGGAAAACGAACGTGAACACTGGAAGCGAAGAAGATATCGGACGTGTCGTCTCCGTCAGCGGCTCGGAGGCGCGCATTGGCGTGTTTGCCGCCGCACTGCGTTCAAATTCCAGCGCCGACGCTGTAGCTCTCACAGTCGGAAAGTTTATCGGCATTCGCAGAAACCGGATGGTTCTCGTCGGCATCATCAGTCAGGTGTCGACGGAAGTTCCGCACCTGGTCCGTGAGGACGGCTATAACGCAATCGTCAGCGTCGATCTTATGGGCGAAACTATAAGTGTCGACGACGATCCCACACACACGCACTTCTCGCGCGGCGTTACGAGCTACCCAGCGATTGGAGACTCCGCATTCGTCATGGGGATGCTCGAGTTGCAAAGGATCTATGAGGTCGACAGATCCGTTGCGATCGAGCTCGGTCGTCTTCAGCAAGACACAACGGTCACAGCGCGCGCCAACGTTAATGAGCTAATTACCAAACATTTCGCCATTCTTGGCAGCACCGGCGTAGGCAAATCCAGCGGTCTTGCATTCCTTCTGCGGCAGATCTTGGAGGTGCGTCCAAACGTGCGGATTTTTTTGCTCGACGGTCACAATGAATATGAGCATTGCTTCGGCGACAGCGCGTTGGTGATCAATCCGACGAATCTCAGATTGCCCTTTTGGCTGTTCACTTTTGAGGAGCTGCTCGAGGTCATTTTTCCCGGCCGGCCAGGCAACGATGAAGAAGTCGAGATTCTTGCCGAACTTATTCCGTTGGCACGGGTGCTTTACCATCAGTCCAAAGATGGGCCGGTTGTAAGAAGGGGCGATAGCAGAGCTGCGGACTACACGATCGACACGCCCGTACCTTACCGCTTGCAGGATTTGCTGGCTCTCATCGATGAGCGCATGGGCAAACTTGAGAACCGCTCGTTCCGGATGAACCATCGCCGACTGATTACCCGCATCGAAGCCGTGAGCAACGACCCGCGCTATGGCTTCATGTTCGCCAACGCCAATATCGGCGGCGATACAATGGCGGAGATCTTGCGCCACTTATTCAGGTGGCGGCCTGACGGCAAGCCCATGACCGTCATGCAACTAGCCGGCATTCCATTTGAAGTCGTGGACGCTGTGGTGTCGGTTTTGTCCCGCATGGCGTTCGATTTCGGTTTATGGAGCAATGGCGCCATCCCGCTGCTGTTCGTCTGTGAAGAGGCGCACCGCTATGTTTCGGCGGACCACAGCTTGGGTTTTCAGCCGACCCGAAGGGCGCTCTCACGGATCGCCAAAGAGGGGCGCAAGTACAATGTTTTTCTCGGTCTCGTTACGCAGCGCCCCGCCGAGCTCGATGCCAACATCGTGTCGCAGTGCAGCACGCTCTTTGCAATGCGGGTAGCAAATGACCGCGATCAGCAGCTTCTGCTGGCGGCCGCTTCCGACGCGGCGACCAATCTGCTTCGCTTTCTTCCATCCCTGGGACCACGGGAAGCTCTCGCCTTCGGCGCAGGAATAACCGTACCAACTCTGTTCACGTTTCCGCAGCTGCCCGACCATTTCATTCCACGGGTCGACACTGCCGGTGATCAGCGCCCGCACGCGAATTTGAGCGATCAATTGATCGATTCGGCAATCGAGCGATGGCGCGGGGCTATGATGACCAAGCGATTACTGGAGGGCGCGCGCTAAGGGCGGCCGAGCCGTTTGACAACGTAATTTCGTTGAGACGTGGTCCGTTCGGCTTAGCCCATGCGGCCGAATGGCATCGAGGTGGAGGCCTTTATAGCATCATCCCGTCCGCGCGAGCCGTGGCAAGGCCAAGTAAATAAGGCCAAGTAAATATGGAGCATTAGCCGATGCCGGTCAGCAGTTGCGATGAGCCGAGTTCGAGGAATTTACCAAGCAATTCGCCGGCGCGCGCGACCTCGGATGCCGGGTCCATCAGAGATTATCCAATGGTCAATCTCGCCGTAACTTACGCTCCCTTAGCGGTGTGGCGAGACTCACACTGGGTTTGCACGGTCAGGGCTTCTGCTCCGACGCTGGACCGATTGGAGTAAATTTTTCGATGTTGATTGCCTTCAGTCGAATTAGAGCTTTCGGCAGCGGCAATTCAGGCGCGACGGCCGTAGAATTTGCGCTGGTGGCGCCTCTCCTGTTCCTGCTGATGTTCGCACTTATGGAATTCGGCAGGGCATGGTGGACCAAGAACTCACTTCAGTACGCGGTGGAGCGGGCGACCCGTTATGCCGTGGTCTGTGCCACAGGTGCGTGTCCGGGCGACGGCGCAATCAAGACCTATGCGGCGAACCAGGTTTATTCCCAAACGATAGACTCAAGTGCATTCACGGTAACCCGTCCGGCCGGTGCGCTGTGCATCAATTATTCTTATAATTTCGCGCCATGGTTTGTTGGAGGTTTGGATATATTGGAAGGCAGCGTGACCTTGACCGGTACATCATGCCGAGCCCATTCCTGACTCTGCCAGCTGCGGTGCAGTTTCGCCCGCGGTGGTTCAAGGCCGCCCGATATGATTTAGTTTTTGACTGGGCAACCCGGTTGGGCCTCGCATCGATATTTACGCTCCTGTTTTTTGGCAACCTGTCCTGGATTATCCACGCCGTATCCGACTGGAAGCTTCATGCGTCTTATCATCTCGCGTTGAACATCGCCGCGCGCGTTTCCAGCGCGCTATTCGTAGCTTTGGTTGCGGTGACGACATTGACGCGACTTCCGCCGATCCGAAAAGCGACGGGAATAGAGCCACGAATTGTGGCGCTGCTTGGAACCTTTCTGCTGACTGCGTTGGCGATGCTTCCCCGAAAAGAAATATCGCTCATCGCGCTGGCAATCTCCTGCTCATTTGTGGTCGTGGGAATGTTGAGCTCATTCATCGTGCTGCGCTGGCTCGGCAAAGCATTCAGCATCATGGCGGAGGCGCGGCGGTTGGTAACGCATGGCCCCTATGCACTTGTTCGCCACCCGCTTTACGTCTGTGAAGAAATTGCCGTGATCGGGACCTTTATCCAAGTCGTGTCGCCCGTGGCGCTGATCATATTGATCGCGCACGCCGTGTTTCAGGTCCGGCGTATGCTCAACGAAGAACGGGTATTGCAGGCGGCCTTTCCAGAATATGAGAATTACGCGCGGCGAACTCCACGACTGATTCCGGCTGGCTGGTTCGGCAAGCCAATCGGCTAAGCCCGTTATTTTATTAAATTACAAACAATGATCGGCCATCTGGCCTAATAGGCGGCTGACTTCATCTAATCAATTATGGCCGCGGTTGCAGTCGCGTTTGCTGCGCGGAGTGGGCTTATTATGATCAAGTTCATCCAATTAGCCGGTTGTCTGGCGCGGGCGTCGCGCCTTTGCGGTTGTCTTTGTAGTTGCGTTGACCGTTCTTGGGCGCGCAATGAACGCGGCTCGATCAGCGCCATCACCGCGATTAGTTTGGCTATCTTGCTGGCTTTCGGTGCGCTCGGGGTCGACGTTTCGCTGTGGCTGCGGGCAAAAAGCGATGCGCAGGGCGCGGCGGATGCGGCTGCTGGCTCGGTCGCTGCCGCGGCGGCAGCCGGTAATCCCGCGAGTCGCCTCACCGCCGAAGGCAATGCCGCGGCTGCGGCCAATGGGTTTCAGAATGGCATGAAAGGGGTGACGGTTACCCTCAACAACCCGCCGAGCTCCGGTTTCTATGCTGGCAACGCCAACGCCTATGAGGTGATCATCTCGGCGCCGCAACAGCTCTATCTGGCGAGCGCTTTGCCTGGAGTACCGGCGGCGCCCACCGTTCGAGGTCGCGCCGTCGCGCTCGTGACCTTGGGAAAACCGGGGCCTTCGTTTCCGACCTGTATTCTGGGTCTGTCACCACTCGCCAACAACGTCGACGTCACCTTCAATGGTAGTACCGTGGTGACGGCGAATGGCTGCGATGTCGACGCCGACTCCCCAAGCAGCAAAAGCATCAACACCAATGGCGGCGGCTCAATCCACGCGAAAGCCGTCAGGACCGTCGGCGGGGTTTCCGGCGGCAATATTTTCGTCACCGACAACCCCGGAATTTACACGCAGCAGACGAGCATTCCGGATCCATATGCCGGGCTGCAAATGCCCTCAATGCCGTCGTTTTCCAGCCCGAACAATTGGAGCGGAACAATCCACAATCCAACTGGCGTCATGGCCTTCAATGGCGACGTTAATGTCACCGGCACCACAAGCCTCGATCCAGGTGTCTACATGATCAGCAATGGCAGCCTGAAATCGGCTGCGCAATATAACGTCAGCGGCGACGGGGTGACGATCATCCTGACCAGCCCGAGCCCCTCGTCAGATACTGGAGTTTTCAGTTTCACCGGCGGCGGCGCGCTCAACATCACCGCGCCGACTACTGGGCCCACGGCCGGCATTGCGCTGTGGGCGGACAAGAATCTTCCAAATAAAGAGGATAAATTCGCCGGCGGCACGACCGGCAACCTGGTCGGCGCCATCTATCTGCCGAGCCATGACGTGAAATATGCCGGCAACAGCAATACCGCCAGCAAGTGTATGCAGATGATCGCTTACAACATCATCTTCACCGGAACGTCGAGTTTCAATCACAATTGTGACAAGGTCGGCACATCCGACCCGACAGGGGCGCCGACGCCCGCATCATGGACTCTGGTCGAGTAATCAGAACCATGAGAAAGCTGCTGCGACGCTTCTACTGTGATGACACTGGCGTCTCGGCGGTCGAATTCGCGCTGATCGCAGCATTCATCCTTGTGCCTTTAATGTTGGGCGCAAGTGAACTTGGCTACCGCACCTGGGCGAAACATCAGTTCGAGGACTCGGCCCAGGCCGGCATCGACTATGCCATCGTGAAGCAGTGCGTCAGCGCAACATCATGCGGATTTGACGCCGCCGGAATGCAAACTGCCGTCCAGACCGCGACCTCGCTCGGCACCAAAGTAACCATTGCTCCGACTTCCGGATGCGGCGCAAACTATTACTGCTTTGGTTGTCCTGGCGCATCCGGCGTGACTTTGAGCGCCACGTCAGCGAACTGCGCCAACGGCGGCACCTCGGGCACCTATGCCGCTCTCACCGCCACTTACAGTTACACGCCGCTGTTCCAGGCCTGTGGTGACTTCCTTCCGAGTTCGCTCTGCAGCAATGCGCCCATCACCTGGACCGTCACCGCGGTTGCGCGTGTCTTTTGACGGCGCTCTGCGGTGAGCCTGCTGTCGCGCCATAAGGCGGGACGCAATAGTTGCTCCGGCGAACCGAATCCGAATCAAATACCCAGTGCCTAGGCTATTGTGCCGTGAGGAAAAACCAGATGGATGTGCCGGGTCATCACCCAACTGATCGTGGCAAGAACTCCCGATAAAACCGCGATCCACCACAGTACGACAATTGCAAAACCGATTTGAAAGCGGCATTTGCTCAGAAGCGAATTTTCCCAATTCGAGCGAACGAGCAGCAACAACCAGTCATTGGTCAGCAGCAATAACCCTGTCGTTAGCAGCGCTTGCTCGAATCCGAATGGCCAGCTCACCGGCAATTGGGGTGCTGCCATCAGCAGCGTAAGCCAGGTGATGCCCAGGCAGCCCCCGATCGACAGCCGAAGCAGCCCGAACATCTTGATCTGCTCATTTGTCCAATTGGTGGGATAGCAATACGAGACCCCGGCATGTTGATTGCGGAAAAACACAACGACCCGGAACAGCATCATCGCGGTCAGTGTGGTGACCGCGCTCAGTAAAACAGCCTGCATAAGCGGGCTAAGGTCTGGATGACGCAAGGACTGCCTCTTTTGGCGACGGCTGCGCTGCTCAGTTTTTCCATTCCGATCCATTTCCATGCGGGGCCGCCGGTCTGGCGGTCGCACAACAGCGGATCTAATCGGCGATTTGCCCGGATGGAAATCTTATCGATGCGCCGTTCGGCCGTCGAGTTCAGCGCCACACCACGAGTGCGCCGAGAGTTTCCATAACTGTGTGATTTCAGCCAGTTTCTCGATCCTGGTAACCAATAATTAAGGAAAACAAATTTATTAACGAGAATGTCAACAAATGAGCGAGAATAGTTCAACGTATTAACCAAAACAGCCCTAACGTCGCGCCGACCGAGTCGGCCCTCTCCCAAGCCCTCAATCTACATCTCCGAGCGGCAAACGGGGTATCTCGGGGTCTGCCTGTTGGCACAGGAAGGGATTGATGACGTCGACATGGACAGGAAGGTGGAGCAACTCGGCTACCAGCGCCAGGCGAACTCCATTGCGGCGGTGCAAGACGCTTATCATCTTGGCTGGCTGGCTGACCCTTCTCACGGCTGCTGCTGGCCTGCGTGCAGCGGAAATTAATGTCGATAATTCTCTGAACGGCGGCGCGGGCGGAGCACCAGTCGCGCTGCATCATGTGGTCGTAACCGTATACAAATCTCGGACCGTTTCGGTCGAGAAGGCCTTTACCAAGGCTATTGTTGGCTCAACGGAAATCGTCGACGTCCTGCCGATCAGCGACCACACGCTTTACCTTCAAGGTAAAAAGCTCGGCACAACCAATGTCACGGTTTTCGATGCTGACGGACGCCTGATCAGCATCCTTGATGTCGAAGTTGCCATCGACATCGGCGAAATCCAGCAGAAGATTCAGCGCAGCACCGGGATCGATGTGGTTCACGTGTCGGCGACTGGAAACCAGGTCACATTAACGGGACTGGTGCCGGACACGATTGTGGCCGATCGCGCGCTGGCGGTGGCGAAAGGCTTAGCCGGCGATGCCGTGGTCAATGCGATGCAAATCGCTCCGTCCCAGCAGGTCATGCTTGAAGTGCGCTTTCTCGAGGTCGCCCGTAGCGCCGGGCGAGACCTCGGTGTCAATCTATTCCTGGCCAACAGCAGCGGCACGCGGGGCTTCAATACCGGTGCGCCAGGAACCGGCCTCCCGATCACACAGGCGGGTCCAGTAGGGAACGGAGTCATCGCCCCTAATAATCAGCCTCTACCTGGCAATGTGCCAATTTTCAGCACCCCCAGCATAAGTAATACGTTGCTTACGACCACGGCCGGCCCGTTCGCGACCATTCTGGCCAATGTCATAAGCAACGGCCACGGCAGTCTCGATGCGCTGGTGACCGCATTAGAGCAAAAGGGCTTGATTCGTCGGCTAGCCGAGCCGAACCTGGTCGCGCTCTCCGGCGACACCGCACGCTTCCTGGCCGGCGGCGAATATCCCGTTCCGGTACCGAGTACGACGTCGAGCGGCGCGCCGACGGTCACGGTCGACTACAAGAAATTCGGCGTCGAATTGGCTTTCGTGCCCACCGTCTTAAGCCGGGGCGTGATCAACCTGCGGATCGAGCCATCGGTCAGCGAGCCTGATTTCACCAACACGGTCACCATACAAGGCACAATCGTTCCTACCTTCACGGTGCGCAATACCCGCACGACGGTTGAATTGCGCGACGGCCAGAGCTTCGCCATTGCCGGCCTTCTGCAAACCAAAAATACCCGCGCAATATCGCAAGTACCCTGGATCGGCTCAGTCCCGGTACTGGGCGCGCTGTTTCGCAGTTCCGATTATCAGCAACAAGAGACCGATCTGGTTGTCATCGTGACGCCGCACCTCGTCGCGCCTGTGGCCCCGGGCCAGCGTCTGGCTTCGCCGCTTGACGAGCGGCTGCCCAGCAACGACGTTGACTTTTTCCTCAATGGCCAGCCCGACGTCCGCAAGCGCTATACCGATTTTGTGACCTCGGGCGCAGACCTGGCAGGCCCATACGGTCACATCATCGCGCCCCCCAACGGTTCTGGCGGGGTGCAGGGCGCTGTCGTCAGGGCGAAGGACTGAGCAGAAAATGATCGCACGACATATCACGATCGCAGCGATCCTCCGTCTCGTCATGTTCGGCGGATGCTGGTGGTGGGGAAATTGCAGCGGCCTGTGGGGTGACGACGAGTTCCAGCGCTATATTCAGCGCAGCGACACGATCACCCCGAACGGTGGCGACGCGAAAGAAGTCAACGCCATCGCGCAGATGATTCATCCGTGGCCGCGGGGCGTCGGCGATCGGCGCATTATCGCGGACAGCGCACACATGCAGCGGGCGCTGGACCGGTATCGCAGAGGTGCAAGACCTCCCGATCCGATGCCGGACGTCAGCTTGCCTGATATTTCGATGGGTGTAGCCATCCAACCGGAAAAGCAGAACGGCGGCGGTGGCGGCGGTGGCGGCGGCGGCGGTGGCGACGCTGGTGGCGCAGCGCCGGCGCATTATTAACCGCAATGAGCCAATAGGGATGTGATGACATCACCGGACCCCCATTGGAGCCCGTTTTCCGCAAGCCGCTTGGCGTGCCTCGTCGGCATGGCGCTGTTCGGCCTGGCGGGTTGCAATACGGCCAGCGAGTTCGTCAATGCGCCCGCCGTTGACGAAGTGGCGCCGACACCGACCGTTCAAAATCCTGGCGACATCAAATATTACCCGTCAGACGAGCCGCTGAAGCTCGGCTTGGAACATTTCAAGAAGGGTAACTACGGTCTGGCGCAGCGCTACTTTCGCGATGCCGTTGAAAAGGCTCCCGAAGACGCGGAGGCTTGGATCGGCCTTGCCGCGAGCTATGACAGGGTGCGGCGGTTCGACCTGGCCGATCAGGCCTATGCGCAGGCTATTAAACTGACCGGCGAAACCGTTCAGATATTGAACGATCGGGGCTATTCTTATCTGTTGCGCGGGGATTTGACCAAGGCGCGCGTCAAATTCTTGAAAGCGTACCAGTTGGATCCGACCAATCCGGTCGTCATCAACAATCTTCAGCTGCTAAATTCCAGCTATCGTTATATTCAACGCGCGCCCTGAGAACGAGCGCGCTCCAGATTGGGCGATGTCCAGCCTGCGGTTTAGCTGTCGGTTGCCCTCACAGGCATGCTGAAATCGACGATCGTGCACAAGCTGCGCGGCGCCACGCTCAAAACGGCATTAGTCCTCGAACGGTAAACCGACATACTGCTCTGCGAGCGACGCCTGGGCGTGCGCCGAGGCGTGCAGATAGTCGAACTGATTGAGGCGCATCTGTTGTTCGAACGGCGTCTCGTCAGGAAAGCGATGCAGCAGCATCGTCAACCACCACGACACGCGCGCCGAGCTCCACACGCGGCGGAGCGCCATCTCGGAATAGCGGTCGAGATAATGCATGCGCCCGCTGCGGTAGGCTTCGGTCAAGGCGCGCGAGAGATAAAACACGTCGGACACCGCGAGGTTCAGCCCCTTCGCGCCGGTGGGGGGAACGATGTGCGCGGCATCGCCGGCCAGAAACAACCGGCCGTGACGCATCGGTTCGGCGACGAAGCTGCGCAGCGGCGCAATGGATTTTTCAATCGAGGGTCCGGTGACGATCCGATCGGCCATATCGGGCGGACACCGCGCCTTGAATTCACGCCAGAAACGGTCGTCCGGCCAATCCTCGAGCTTGGTGTCAAGCTCGCATTGGATATAGTAACGGCTCAGCATCGGAGTGCGCATCGATGCGAGCGCAAAGCCGCGACGATGATAGCAGTAGCATAGGTCTGGAAACGGCGGCGTCTCCGACATGATGCCGAGCCAGCCGAACGGATAGCTCTTTTCGTAGGTCTTCAGGACGGCAGGCGGAATCGATGACCGGCTCACGCCGTGATAGCCGTCGCAGCCGGCGACATAATCGCAATCGATCCGGTGCGAGGAACCATCCTTATCATAGGTCACGAACGGCCGCTGCGACGTGAGCTCGTGCAGCCGGACATTGCCGGCTTGATCGATCACCGTCCCGCCGGCCTTATCGCGCGCTGCATAAAGGTCTTCGGTAATCGCGGTCTGGCCATAGGCCATCATCTGCTTGCCGGTGAATTTCCTGGTGTCGATGAAAAACCGCGGCCGGCCCTCCCAGGCGATCGCCGAACCATCGTGCGGGTGACCCTCGCGGTCCATGCGCTCGCCAAGGCCGACCTCGCGCAGCAGGGCGACAGTGCCGGCCTCCAGTACGCCGGCGCGAATCCGATCGAGGACATGCGCCCGGCTTTGCCGTTCCAGCACAACGCTGTCGATGCCATTGCGGTGAAGAATATGCGACAGCAACAGACCGGCGGGGCCGCCGCCAATAATCGCAACCTGGGTGCGCGCCGCCGTGGTCACGGTCTAAAGCATGATCCCGAAAAGTGGATACCGGTTTTCGGAAAAGATCATGCTCAAACAAAGGCCCAATTGTCACCATTAGCAAGCCGATTTCGCCGACGCGCGCGTGCGGCGTTCGGGCAGGCTTGCATCGCCGCCCCGATGCCGCGATATGAAGGAGCGAGCGGCGGGTCAGCCGCCAGTGTTGAACGGCGTCATCGCGCCCGGCGCCTGACCCGATCACGTTCTTGGGGCAGTTATTCCCGGTCTGACTATAAAGACGGTGCCATGTTTGAATCATTCAAGAGTTTTGTTGCGGAATTTGTCGACGGCGAAAAGCATCCAAGTCAGTTCGCCGATAACGATTATCGTTTGGCTGCTGCCGCACTCCTCGTGCACGCCGCGGCCATCGACGGGGAAATTTCGCCGAACGAGCGCGCCAAGCTCCATATCGTGATCAAGCAGCGCTTCGGGCTTGACGACCAAGCGACCGACGAACTGCTCGCCAAAGCGACAGCGGCCGAACAGGAATCGGTCGATCTTTATCATTTCACGCGCCTGCTCAATCGCTCGCTCGACGAGCCGGGCCGCGCCCGTGTCATCGAGATGATGTGGGAAATCGTTTATGCCGACGGACAGCGCGGCGAGCTCGAGGACAATCTGCTGTGGCGGGCGGCCGATCTGCTCGGCGTGTCGCCCCGCGAGCGCATCGAGCTGCGGCGGCGAATCGGCGGTAAAGCAACATGAAGCCCGTGGTCCTGATCACGGGCGCGTCATCCGGCATCGGCGCCGCGCTGGCGCGGGTCTTTGCCGCGCACGGCCACGAACTCGTCTTGGTGGCACGGCGTCAGGATCGGCTGAACGCGCTCGCCGACGAGATCGCGGCGGCCGGCCGGTCGCGGCCGACGGTGCTTGCGGCGGATCTCGAACGCCGCGATGCCGCCTCGGCCATTGCGGCGGAGCTTTCGTCAAGAGGATTGGAGCCTTCCGTAGTCGTCAACAATGCCGGCTTCGGTCTTAGCGGCGCCGCCGCGGCCGTCAGCCGCGACGAGCAACTGGCGATGATCGACGTCAATGTGCGCGCGCTCACCGAATTGTCGCTGATGTTTGTCGACAGCCTGGCGCGCCATCGCGGCGGGATTCTCAACGTCGCTTCGGTGGCAGCCTTCCTGCCCGGCCCCGGCATGGCCGTCTACTACGCGAGCAAAGCTTACGTGCTGTCGTTAAGCGAGGCCCTGCATCGTGAATTGTCGAATCGCGGCGTGCGCGTCACCGTGTTGTGCCCGGGCCCGGTGCCGACCGAATTCCAGGCGCGCTCGGGGATGCAGCTCAATGCCGCCGCGCGAGCCCTGGAGCTTTCGGCCGAGCGCGTGGCGCAAATCGGCTATGACGCCTTCATGCGCGGCAAGCGCGTCGTTGTCGCCGGGATAAACAATAGGATTGCGGTGTCTTTAATGCGGCTGGTGCCCAACGGGCTGCTGCTGCGGCTCGTTGATCAGCGCCCGCGCGCCGCTCGCGGCGGATAAGTAGGCACTTGCCCCGGTTAGCGCGATGAGGCGTAGGGTTATTGTTCCCCAGCCAGCTGCTGCGCGAAATAAGCCACCGTCTTGGTGTAAACCTGTGACGAATTCCATTGCAGCAAGACCTGAAAATTTGCTGTGCCTTCGCCCCATGGCTGGCCGCGCTGCCAGCCATAGCCTTTCAGATAATTCGCGGTCGAAGCGAGCGCGTTGCTCGGATTGTGAATGAGATCGCGGCCGACCGCGTATTTGAGATACGATGACGGCAGGAACTGCGTCTGGCCGATTTCGCCGGCCCAGGCGCCGCGCATCTCGGCTGGGCTCATGTCGCCGCGCTCGACGATCTGTAGCGCGGCGATCAGCTCGCCGCGGAATTTGTCGGGCCGCCGGCAATCGTAGGCCAAGCTCGCCAGCGAGCGGATGGTCGGAAAGTGGCCGCTGTCGGCGCCGAAATCCGTTTCCAATCCCCAAATGGCGACGAGGACAGATCCGGGCACGCCGTATTGCTGCTCGTAGCGGCTGAGCACCGAGGCATATTGCTGCATCATGCGCCGCCCGCGCGCCATCCGCGGCGGCACCATGCGGCCGGAAAATTGCTCGAAGCTTTGCCGGAACACGCCCTGGGCGTGATCGCGCGCGATAATGCCGGGATCGTAGGCCACGCTCTCCAGTGCGATTTGAATCGTGCGTTGCGAGATGCCGTGGGTGGCGGCTTCCTGCTTGACCCCTTGCAGCCATGTCGCAAAGTCGCCGCCGCATGGCGCGGCGCTCGCCGTGGTCGCGCATGCCGCAAGCCACAGCAGCAAAAATGTCGATTTGCCCAGCAATCGTCGCATCGAGCTTCCTTAAGGTGTCTCGCCCAGTGTGACCTAATCAGTGACCTAATCGCAGGCTCTTCCTAAGAGCAAAGGATGGCAAGGTTCGGGCTGCCAGGTTCGAGCAAGCTTCGGGCAAGATTCGCTCTGAAAATCTTGGTTATTTGCGGGCCTACGACCCGATGCGGGGGGCAGGCGCGAGGCGCTTGATGCGGGGCACTTTTGGTGGAGCCGAGGGGAAGATCGTTTCGTTCGTCCAAAATCAACGGAGATCAGTAACTTAGCACGCTTGCGGTTAACGTCTGTGTAGCAGCGTGGTGTGACAGTGCAAGTGGAATACTGCTGACAATGCGAAAGTCCCGACTTCCTCCGGAGCGACGCGAGGATGAGCCATGCTGAGGCAACTTATGAGTTAGCGGCGAGGGGCGAAGAATATCCACGAACATGCAATAGCGCAGCTGATCGGTCTCGTTGGCGGACAGATGTAAGAGCGTATCGTCGAAGATGAACAGCTTGTTGTCACGCCAGTAGTTGGTCCTGTCACCGACCACGATGTAGGCAGACTTATCCGTGATGTCATTGATGTTATACAGTACCCGCAAGGTCGGACGCAGCCACCCGAAATGAGGAGAAGTCGTGATCTTCTTGTTGAAGACGGAAAGCCCGATGGTCTTGATGTACCTCCACGGTTCATAGAAGCCGGATACGTTGACGAATGTTTTGCTGTTGATCCCGTAAGAGCGCCAGAAAATCATCATGCGTCGATGCTCTTTCGACCGCTCTTCGACCTGGCGGACGAGATCGGCGCCGTCGGTGACCCGGATCAGTCGCTTCACTTCATTCTGATAGTCCGGAGGCAAATCTTCCAGGCGATAGACGCCTTTGTTGATGTACGGGAGCGACAGCAGATCGAGCAGAATATTGATCGGAGACAGCGTCCAGACCAGGAAGCCGTTGCCGATGAAATAGCGTCGCAGCGTCGATAACTTCAGGCCAGTATTACGGCTGACGTCATACGCGCCGCAGACGGCGTAGAACAGTGCGATCTTCGGGAACAAATAGGCAAACGGGACCAGCACACAAAAGGGAAACAACATCCTTCTGAGGGTAAATCGCCAAATTCTGTCAAAGAGCGCCCGGCCCCTGAGCGGTTCGCGGAGCGTGATACTCAAGCGCTACCGCCTTTGCAAAAAGGAGGACCAATGGAAGTGGGTGCGGAAATGCTCGGGCAGGACTTAACCGGTATAGACACTACGCTTCCTTTGAACCGGTTGTCACCTCACATTCTGCGTCCAGAGACCGTTTTCGGTGGTCCCCGAACAGCTGCGTCTTTTAGAATCGCGGACGCAATGTCGCCTTGTGGCCCACACGACGTGCCTGATGTCCGCTCTGAGTCTGTTATGAGGGGCAAAGCGGACGAGACGCGGACAATGTTAAATGTCTGTCCCTGACCCCATGCGGACCTCAGTGGCTTTTCACTGAGTCCTGCCTCAAACGAACGGTCACTTAGTCAATAGCCTCGTCGGCGGTGGCGAGCAGCAGGGTGACCTATGACATTTTTGCTACAGTGGATGATTATTTTCCAACAACAGGCAGCGCACCATATTGCTGCCAACGTCGCAGGAGCTGCGCGAATTCTTCGAATGTCATTCGCCCGCATTTAATCATCTGTTCCACGCAATTCGGCCGTGACGCTGAGTTCCGATGAGGGCCTTGGGGACAGGGGGGCGACAAATGGGCGGCCCTGACTATGGGGTCTGGGTTGTCAAGGACGCTCTCGGCACATCGATGATTTACGATAAGCGAAGTCCCAATTACGTCGGATTGAAGCCGACGTGGAAGGGGAATCTCTGCCTGCTGTTTTTAGTCGCTATGATCGTTAGCGTAAGCATTTTTTTGTGTTCATCACAAAATGATTGGCCAAGCGGCTTACGCGCTAGAGGTTTTGGTCATACTTTTTTGGCGCTTGGGCGGCGTATGTGGGTAATTCGAGGAATAAAGGGGGAGAAAGCGTGCGTCGATTTTTACTTGCAATAACGACCATAATCGCAGTCGCGATGATTTCGCCCATGGCCCGCGCCGACATGGTTGGCGCCGCTGCCGGAGCGGGCACGGGCCTTGTGGTCGCTGGTCCTGTTGGCGCGGTCGCCGGAGGAGTTGTCGGCGCTGTTTCCGGCGAGCCGTTCTGGGGTCCGCCCATCAGTCACGGAGCGTGCTGGATCGACAGCAACTTCCGCCGCCACTGCTGGTGGCATCATCGGTATCGTCGATGAATATCGTAACCGACGGCTGGGTTGTTCACCCGAAGTGAGGCGTGGCGCATGCGGGTGCGCGCAAAAAGCGTATTTAACTTTCGGCACTAGCCGACTGCGCTTCAGGGTCGGCTGCCTCGGTAATTCGACCCAGCGCGAGCTTGGACAGATGAGCTACGAGTTGGCGTAGCCGCCTGTTTTCTTCGCGTAATTCCTCAATTTCGGTCTGAGTTTTAACCTTGCGTTTCGGCAGCGCTTGAGCGCGATGGCGGTCAGCTCGTTGGAGGCGCCCCATAAATCGATCTCCGGTTCGACTTAGATCACCAGCGAATCGCCCACCTAATTTGTTAGCCGGATATGAGGCGCAAATATGGGACCATGGAATCTGCGCTTTTTCTCTGCTCGTTTGTCGTCGGACCTCGCATAAGGACTGGAAAGGTCACCTTTTTTACTTCGAAGTGTCGGCGCTTGCGGTCATCTAATAGCTGTTGGCTGACTTGAGCGGCGCGACAAACGACACTATTGGGAAGATCAAGGGCGGCGGAAATGGTTTCGATCAGTGCTTTTGTTTTTATGGGGTCCCCGTCAAAGAGTTCACGCAGTTCCCGGATTCCGCTCTGAATATCTTGGCATCATGCTTCTCGCGTGGGGCGTGGGACCCAGCCAAGCTGCCAGAGGTGACTCGAAATTTCGACAGAGCGATCGCCGTCATACATTGGGTCATGTGTGGACGACGCCCTGGGAAGAACGTCTGACGCACCGGACCCAGTTCTGTGGATGGTGCCGCGACTCAGGCAAGGCCGCTGGCGCGATTTCCAGTCTGAGCGCTGGGGGAGTAGCCGGACGGTCAGAACGCGCATCCGTGACTCCTCTGGCAGCGACTCAGAGAAACTCCATAATACGTTCGATGAGCTCGTGTACTGGTTGCTCCGCTTCATAGCGTTCGGCCACCTTCGTCGCCGACCACCGGCCGCTGGCCGAAAGCAACTGTTCAAGGGCCTCGCTGACCCGAGGATTGGTTTCAAAATGTCCGGCAGTCAGGCTAATTCTTCTGCGATATCGATCAGCAGCCGACCCGTCATTGCGGCGAACGGCATCGCCCAGACCCTTGAGCAGGGCACGCAACAGGAGCCGCTGCTTACTGTAGGCCATACCGAGAACCCTGCCGACTGCGCACAATTAAAGTCGCATAATGAGAAGATTTTCGCGGGACTCCGGTTTCATTAGGCGGCTGCCCGGGGGCGCACCCCCGTTCAACCGCGCGAGGATGGCTCGCGCTGACTCTCAGATCGCCGTGATATTTCATCCCGCCAATGTCAACTGTTCAGGGCGGGTCTGTAAACCCTATCAAGGACCACGTGGTCCTGGTCCGTGGGACTACGGCCGTTACTACGGGTACCGTTAAGCGGAGCCTGGAGTCCATGCGTGAGATCGTTGTGCTAACCTGCTTGCTTTAATCGTTCAATTTGTGCCTTGAGACCCGCCGCCATGATCCGCGTTTTCTCCTGTGACCTAACACACAGCTTTTCTCCAGGCCCCACTGCGCGAATGTGAATGGCGCGAAGATTTTTTCTCCCTCTCCCCAAGCCTTCGTTTCCGACGTCTCGAAATGAAAATCGAAAAGCTGAAAGTGCAAACGACCACGCAGCTTGCCGAACTCGGCAAGGAGACCGACGCGATCAATCAGCTCAAGAAGACCAGCGGTGATCCGAATGCGGCGCCACAGCGCAAGCCTGATGACGCGGGTGCTCAGTTCGCTCGGCGGCGTAGGAAGGCTGGGCTATCGAGGGCATCCTCGTCGATCAAATTGTGCGGAAAGCTGTGGGGGTCGCGCGTGGTAGAGACGCTGGAGTGGAGGCTAGAGTTGCGCGGATCAAGTGTGCGGGACGCGGCATTGGCGCCATTAGGCTCATCTTCCTCAGCCATCCGACCGAGACCGATTGAAGCCAGCCGTTGCATCAGGGTGATATGACGCTTCTCTGGACGACTGACATCGCGTTCCTTGCGCTGGGCCGCCCGAATTTCGTTCTGCCTCGGCAGCGGCAGTTCGTCGATGCGGGGCATGCGCGGGGTACGGCTCATGCGTTCGGCAGCCGGCGTCATGGAGGCGGCTGACGCTATCGACGGCTCGGTCTGTGCCAGGCCGAGCAAGGACGGTGTTATCGGCATCGGGCAAAACGAAGCATCTTGCTGGGTTCGCTCGGCGATGCGACGGCCGTCATGGCGCAACCTTTCGGCTAGGTTGGCGAGCGCGCCTTCCTGCTGCTGCAGCTGGCGCGCCACGCCGGTGTTGTCGATGCCGGTCGCCACCACCGAGACGCGGACGATGCCTTCCAGGCTGTCGTCGAAGGTTGCGCCGATAATAATGTTGGCGTCCTGGTCCGCCTCTTCCCGAATGCGGGTGGCAGCTTCGTCGACCTCGAATAGCGTCAGGTCGTTTCCCCCGGTGATTGAGATTAAGAGACCGCTCGCGCGCTGGATTGATGGGTCCTCGATCAGCGGGTTTGAAATCGCGGTCTCAGCAGCAGTGAGCACGCGGTTCGCACCGGACGCCTCACCCATGCCCATCATTGCCTTGCCCTTCTCGCGCATGACCGCGCGCACATCGGCAAAATCGAGATTGATCAAGCCTTCTTTGACTATCAAGTCGGTGATGCAAGCGACGCCGGAATAAAGCACCCGGTCGGCCATGGCGAAGGCGTCGGCAAAAGTGGTCTTCTCGTTGGCCACGCGGAACAGGTTTTGGTTCGGGATAATCAGTAGGGTGTCCGCGACCTTCTGCAGCTCAACGATACCCGCCTCGGCAAGACGCATACGACGCTGGCCTTCAAAGTGGAAAGGCTTGGTGATGACCCCAATGGTGAGAATTCCAAGCTCCTGCGCTGCCTTCGCGATGACCGTCGCTGCGCCGGTGCCAGTGCCGCCACCCATGCCGGCAGTGACGAACACCAAGTGAGCGCCACTTAACTGATCGCGGATTTCCTCGATTACCTCTTCTGCTGCGGCACGGCCCACTTCGGGCTGCGAGCCCGCGCCGAGGCCCTGGGTGACTTGGATACCCATCTGAATGGTGCGTGCGGCTTTCGACATGGCGAGCGCCTGCGCATCGGTATTGGCGACGACGAAATCAACGCCCTGCAGGCCAGCTGTGATCATGTTGTTGACCGCATTGCCGCCGGCGCCGCCGACGCCGAACACGGTGATGCGCGGTTTCATCTCGCGAAGGTCGGAAATGTCGGTCATGTCTGCTCCACGATTGCACGGGCAAGATGGAATGTCAGGACACCGAGGTTACCTACATGTCCTGCAATCTGCCAAGAGTGATTCCCTCCACGTGAATCTTCAAGCTGCTACACCGCACTGATCTTCAGCTGATACGTTTTTTGTGGTATCTTGCCGATCGTTTTCTGCTGAAAGGCGGGCTTCTAACAGCGTTTTGTTCAGGGGGTCACGCTGCTGTGCTGCACCGTTCTTCAGATGATTCGCTCTTTGTCGGCCTCTTGTGAGGCAGCCATTCTGGAAGACGCAGTACGCGATCGCTATTTTGCGGCAACTTGGGAGGTTCATTGAGGGACTGTGGCAGTTGCAGTGCAGCCTCGCTGGCGCGAAATGCCTCTATTCGTCGGTCCAGGTCGCCCAACAAGGAATCGATTGCATTGGCGACGTCAGTGGCAACCACCATTAGTGAGTTATTAAGGTCGGGAGCGTCGGGAGCGATTGCCCGCGCCGATTCAGTCGCGTCGCGCATTCCGGCGACGGCATGCGCAAACGCCAGGTAAAAGTCTCTGAGTCGCTCTTTGATCTCCTCGATCTTGCCCACAACGCGCTCGCGCTCCCGCCGATCGTTTTCTGCGGAAAGACGGGCTTCCAACTCAGTGATTTGTGCGGTGAGCGTCGTGACATGGGAAGCAAGGGCATCGCGTTTGTCGCGTGCCCGAGTGAGATCGCGGCTGAGATTGTCTACTAAATCGCTCTTTCCGAACATCTGTTTGCTCCGCATGGAGACTAGACTGGGAGACTCTCGGATCCGGCCCGGCCTTGTGTCCGATGATTTTTTAATCTCCCCAATCGTTCACATTAGGCGATCGCATGGTTAACAACTGGTTACTTACCAGTCGGCGGATAGTCTGAGATTTGGCACAAAGATGTCTGCGGTTGGCCCCGAACCGACCTACCGCAATGTCTGCTATGAGTCCGTTATCAGGAGCTAAGCGGAAGAAACGCTGACATCGCGCAATTACCGATGTTGACCCAAAGCGGTCCTCACTGTGGCTGTCAATTTGCACTGCATCAAACGGCTGGACGTTCACTCGATCACCTTGTCGGCGCACCTCCAACGACGCGCCAGCGGGCTTCCTACGGGCTCGTTTTTGTTGATCAAGGCCCTGCGATTTATTAGTTAGAGCTGTCCTATAGTCTTTCTGTAGTGTTTCAAGTCGACGCGGAGTAAGCCTACATGTCGGCCGAGCTAATCGGAGTGTTTTGGCTGGTCATGTTATGCGCGCCGGGGGTTGTTCCCGCCGTAATTTTCTATAGGCGGCATTGCAAAGAGCGGCCCCGAGGCGAGAACCGTTTTCCACTTGGCCTTTATGTCGTTGCACTGTTGATTTGCGCCTTCGTGGCATTCTGGGGCGGGACAGGGTGGGGAGTGCGTTTCGCCTGTAGCGGGCCATCCCCGGGTAACCTTTGCGGCTTGCTGGGCTTTATCGTTGTTGGACCGCTCAGTTCGATTATCGCCGTCTCCGTCCTCAGTTGGCTGATCACCTATTTCCCGCTTCAAATGAAGCGTCTCGTGCTCACCGGAGTATTGCTGTTTCTCCTCGCTGGCGGATATTACATCCGAGATTTCTTTTTTGGTATCGTAATGCCCCAGAGTCTTTACCAGTACACGCTCCAATCCGATAATCTCGACGATCTTGATCGTTTTGCGCCGGTGATCGAGGTGCAAATGCGCGGACTTCCTGTTCTTAAGGATGTCAGTTTGAATTCGCAGATCAAGAGCCATCAGGCGACCGCCGATGTTGACAGCCAAAAAGCAACGGCCTCCGGCGTCAAGGAGCTTCCGACGATGGCGATTTCATTCAGCCTTGCGCCAAAGGTGGCGCTCGCCGATGCAATCGCCCAAATCCATGACATGGAAATCCGGCTGGCGCTCCCGGCCACCATCACAACGTCCTTGGCCAAGGCCGAATGAGGCGTGGCCAATCTTTTTTGAACGACGCGACTGTTAACAACGCTCTATGCTGCGGTGCATGAGTCGGCTTGTGACCCATCTGAGACATTGAATCCAGTCGCGCAGTGGGCGATGCCGGAGGCCAACTCCAGCCCCTTCAACTCCCCCGAAAATGGAGCCCCTTTCAAGTACCCCACTTCCAAAGTGGTGTAGTCTTTGCCCTTAGGAAGCCCTCTACTGAGCATGGGGTAGAACATGAGGCGGCGCGAATTTCTTGGCGTGCTTGGAAGCACTGCCGCCGCTTGGTCACTTGCGGCACGCGCGCAGCAGCCCGCTGAGATACGGCGCGTCGGCGTGCTCATGAACCTGTCCGAAAGCGATCTGGAAGGCCAGCACCTGGTCACGGCGTTCCGGGAGGAACTGACGCAGTTGGGGTAGAGCGATGGCCGCAATATTCGGATCGATTACCGCTGGGCAGGTGGTGATGTCGGCCGCATCACAACTTTTGCAAAGGAGCTGGTCGCGCTGTCGCCGGACGTCATCGTCGGTTATGCGACGCCTTCGGTCTTGGCACTACAGCAGGAGACCCGCTCCACCCCAATCGTGTTCCTGTCGGTCACCGACCCGGTTGGCCAAGGCCTTGTCGCAAGCCTGGCACAGCCGGGGGGCAATATAACAGGCTTTACGGTATTCGAGTTCTCATTGGGTACCAAGTGGATGGAGGCTCTCAAACAGATAGCGCCCAATCTCAGGCGGGTCACCACGATCGTCAATCCAAAGACGGCACCCTACTACCAACTGTACTTGAGCGCGATCGAGAAAGCCGCCTCGTCACTGGCTGTGACGCTGGTTATGGTAGAGGTTCACGATGATACCGATATCGAACGCGCCATCAGCGCTCTGGCGCGCGAGCCGGACGGCGGGCTGTTTGTCATGCCGGACAGCTTTAACATGGTCCATCGCCAAACAATCATCGCGCTCGTTGACAGATACCGCCTGCCCGCAATGTACTATTTCCCGCTTTTCTCGTCGGACGGCGGGCTGATTTCTTATGGACCAGACGAAATTGATATGTTCCGTCGAACTGCGGGCTATGTTGATCGTATCCTCAAAGGTGCCAAAGCCAGTGACTTGCCCGTCCAGCAGCCGACCAACTTCCGGCTGGTGATCAATCTCAAGACCGCCAAAGCGCTCGGTATCGAAATTCCGACCTCTCTGCTCGCCCGCGCCGACCAGGTGATCGAATGAGGCGACGCGAGTTCATCACGCTTGGTGGCGGTGCCGCCATCGCATGGCCGCTCACCGCGCGCGCGCAGCAGGGGAAGCGCATGCGGCGCGTGGGCGTGCTCATGCCTTACGCCGCGAACGATCCGCAGGCGCAAACCCGCAACGCGGCGTTCCTGCAGGCGTTACAGCAATTGGGCTGGACCGTCGGGAACAACGTTCAGATTGACTACCGCTGGTCCGCAGGCAATGAGGATGACACTCGCAAATATGCTGCGGAACTGGTGGGGCTTGCACCGGATGTCATCTTGGTCTCGGGCAGTGCGGCTATCGAGCCATTGCGGCGTGCGACACGCACTGTGCCGATTGTGTTCGTCCTCGTTCCCGATCCGGTTGGCGCAGGCTTCGTCGAGAGTTTGGCGCGGCCGGGTGGCAACATCACCGGTTTTGCCCAGTTTGACTACAGCATCGCCGCGAAATGGCTGGAGCTGCTTAAGGAAATCGCGCCGAATATCACTCGCGCGGCGGTCGTGCGTGATCCCTCCATCACCGCTGGCATTGGTCAATGGGCCGTAATTCAGTCCATGGCGTCCTCCCTTGCAATCGAGGTGAGCCCTGTCAACATCGGTGATGCCAACGAGATTGAGCGCACTCTCACGGTCTTCGCACGCAGCCCGAACGGCGGGCTTATCCTTACTGGAAGCGCGCTGGCAGTTGTCCGTCGCGACTTAATCATCGCCCTCGCAGCACGGCACCGGCTGCCAGCGGTGTACTATGACCGGTACTTCGTCGTCGCTGGCGGCCTGATTTCCTACGGCTCTGATAATGTCGAGCAGTTCCGGCTGGCAGCCGCCTACGTCGATCGCATCCTCAAAGGCGAGAAACCCGCCGACCTTCCGGTGCAGACAGCGACCAAATATAATCTGGTGATCAATCTCAAGACCGCCAAGGCGCTCGGTCTCGAGCTGCCGGGGCGCGTTCTGGCACGCGCTGACGAGGTCATCGAATAAGTGAGCGAAATGTCGGCTCATGGGCCTTTTCGGAAGTGGCGCGATGTCCGACCTGAGTCCGAAATGCGCAGCATAACGGACATCAGCTAGAGCAACAGCTTCGCGATGTTGGCCGCGATCCGCCGTGCCTCATCGCGCATGAGTAGCTTGGCCGCCGATCGGGTTATTTTGATTTTGCATGTTCCAAAACATCGGCAGGAAATGGCGCACGCTGAACCTCATGATCTTCATCAATCCACACACAATAAACCACCGTGAGTTCCCCGATTTGTTCGATCCTGTTTACAATCATTTCTGCGCCGCCGGATTTCAGTCGAACATGGTCGTTTGCTTTAAAAGTCACCTTCACTCTTTCCCTTTCACTGCCTCGTCTTTCTTGAGCAGCTTGGCCCGTCAATTACGTGCAACAACATAGCAGCCGTTGCGGCCCGTGGGTCGTTAAACTGTAAAATAAATGCAGTCGAGCCGGATAGAGCCTAACCTTAATTTCAAGCTACGCTGGATTCATGGCGCGCGGCTTGCTCAGCTTTCTTCAGACAGCATTCGGCGACGGCCACGACAAACGTCCGCGCCCTTGCAGAAGATCACCAATGACCCCTCGGATTATGGAGACCGCTGACGCCAAAAAATTACGGGCGTATGCCACTCGGTTGATGGCCTTCGCACTTAAGGCGGTAAGTGAAGGAGATACGGATTTTGCCGAGCGTCTTACGGCTAGAGCTTCGAAATGCCTAGACGATGCTCAGGCAACGGAAGGCTTAGGAACCGACCGACCAGTCTCTGTCTTCCTCTAAGTAAACGCGCCTAACCGTTGGCGTCACGCAATGAAGCAGTTCGGCGTTAATTCGGTTGACCAAGGCGGCGGGAAGCGGCGTTCGGGGAACTCTGCCACGGGCATGAGTGTTGCTCTCACGGTGGTAAAGCCGGGGGGCTTTATGAACCGGCTGCTGATCATTGGGCTTTTTGGTGATGTTCACCCTGCCGTTGTAATGCGGAGGATGAAATGGCTGCGAAAATAGAACTCACCGAACGTCAGTCAGCCGGTGCTGCCGCAGGTTCTGATAACAAGTTAAACCAACAATTACGTGCCGTTGTCGAAGAACGGCTAGGCCCTCATCGGAACCCTCTGGAGGAGGAAGAGCCAGTGGAGAGGGATGACCTTCGTCCGGGTATCACGCCTTACCTCGACCACGAGGCTTCGGAGCGCAAGGCAATTTATGATCGTCTCGTTGCAATAGAAAACGCGATGAAAAAGCGAGGCTCGCGACGGTTCGGCCGCTACCTTGTCGCTATCTTAATTGGTGTTGCAGCCACCTTGGCTTGGCAATCTTACGGCGAGGCAGCAAAGCAGATAATCGCGACGAGGGCCCCGGAACTTGGCTGGTCGCCAGAGGCCAAGCAAATGATCGCGACTTCGATTCAGTGGATTGGCTGGACGAAACCACCAGCCGGTCCTGAAAAGCAAGCGCCACCCGTTGCGCAGACTGCGCCTGCCACGCCCTCGCTCGACCCGGGGCAGGTGCAGCAGATGACACAGAATCTCGCAACGCTGCGGCAAACCGTCGAGCAACTCGCCGGCGGTCAAGACCAGATGGCGCGTGTGATAGCGCGGTTGGAGGCCGCCGTCGCGGAACTAATTGCGAAGATCCCAGAGCCTCCGGCGCAGCCGTCCGTTGCGCCTGCGCGCAAGCCCACCCCGGTGCCGCCGTCATCGCGAGCGCCGATAGCACCGCCGTCATCACGGACACCAATACCACCGCGGCAATAAGCAGTCTCATTCCCGCACTGTCCTGTCGCTCATGCCGGCCGAATGCACCATTCGCCGAACTCGTGCGTCTATCGCGGACCAGTATCGCCGCCGCGCGCCGACTGGGCATCGCCGGATATGCAAAATGCAGCGAGAATTTGATGGGATGCGTTAGGTCGGGCGCAATTTGCGAGCGGATAGTTTTTTCACCGAAGGGGCATGGGGTGCTTCACCAACCGATGGGTGACACCATGATCTGGGAGACACGTGGCACGGTGCGGCGGCCCCTTGGGAACATCGGGATCATTATGGCCGAACCGGACGCGACACCACACTACTGCTTCGTTATGGACAAGCTTGATGGCGGCGTGCGAGTCAGTAATCCGAACGGTTTTAAAGTTCCCAGCAAATTCGTTCTGCGCTACGCGGGCAGAGAGGCCAAATACGAAGTGATTTGGCGCAATGGCCGGCAAATAAGCGCCACGCCCATCAGTAAGCGGCGAAAAGCGGGGTAAGCAGAATAATGCAGGCGTCCAATTCTTGGACGGACCAGGGCGGCAGGAAGCGGCGGGACGCTGGCATGGCCGGACGAATGGATTGCTCTCCATTGATCCCGGGCCGGCGAGCTCCGCCTCGTGCAGCTATCGCGGACCAGCATCGCCGACGCGTCAGCGCATTCAGTTTGCGTGTTAATGATGCTCAGGCCTTATCAACCGCCGATTTATGCAAAATGCAGCGAGAATTTGAGTGGCCGGAGTAGCTCCCGGGCAACCGCGAGTCGGTTAGCTTACTTTTCGTTGATAAGGGCATGCGGGTGCTTCACCGAACGGTGACGCCATGATCTGGGAGACGCTCAAAGAGCAACGTCGTACGCTACGTCGGCCCATTGGCCACATAGGGACCATCCTGACCGAACCGGACGCGCGACCGCACTATTGCATCGTGATGGATGACTCCGACGGTGGAGTGCGAATTAGCATTCCCCATGACTTTGAACTGCCCGACAAATTTATTCTGCGTCGCTACTCCGGCAGAGAAGCTCGATACAAAGTGGTCTGGCGCAAAGGCCACCTAATAGGTGCGCAGCTCATTGGTAAACGTCGAGAGCAAACGACCCATTCGGTCGGCGGCGCGGCGATGAACACTAAATGACCATAAAGTATGTGATTTGGCATCTTCGCGGTCGGCTTGTCGTACCGACGACTGCAGCCTTTTTGATTGGATTGGGCACTTTGGCAGGAGTGGCGTTGCCGCAATATTCAATTTCACAGAAAGGCCGCGAGTACCATCCCGGAGAAATCAGGATCAAGCATGGCGAGACATTGCAAATCGTCAACGACGATGGCGACCTGTTGCATCACTCCTACATCGATTCCCCCAAATTCTCATTCGACTCCGAAGACCAGCAGCCAGGCAGCAAGACCGACATCACATTTCCGGTGGCCGGCGATTTCGACGTACTATGTGCCATTCATCCGAAGATGAGGCTTGTGGTCCACGTGCAGTAGCGCCAGGCGATCGCCGCAATCAGCCAATCAAGACTGACATCATACTTTTTCGCGAACGACACCATTATTTCGACGCGGCGGTGCTACTGGCAGCTTCAAACGCTTTGCGTGTTCCGCAGCGAGGTTCCGATAAGCAATAGCTTGCTTTTCAAGGTCCGCCTTCAACTTGGCGTCCTTTTCCTCGGCGGCCATCCGTTCAAAAGTAATGGCCTTCTCCAAATACTCGGCCAACATCTTCATGGTATGCGGGCCCCCCTGGGTCGAATCATCCTCTCCCCCTTCCCACCAATGAATAGTGTGCAAAATTGGACACTTACAATTCAAATTAGGACAAGGGGGTCAGAAAATAGGGCATCAATGCTGTGGGGGGTTTGAGCAACGTTGGCAGCTTGGCGATGTTCGCAACGATCCGCCGCGCCTCATCGAGCGCCACTGCGCATTGCTCAGACTGCTGATTTGGGTCCAAACTTACCCTGTGGAGTACAGGGGCATACGATACACCATCCGCGCTGGGATCGAGCGAGAGCAGTGGTCCGTCACCATTCATCCTGCGGGCGTCGAGATGAAGGGGAAGGTCGTCATCGGATCACGCGAGAAGGCAGAATTACAAGCTCGCGCCATGATAAACAGTTGGCTGAAAACGCACTCCACGCAAAAACTAAAATCAGACTGACGCTGGCGTTGTTCGTCATCTTGGCCGGCACTCCACGCCCTCCATCGACAGCACCATCTGTAGCGGCACCGCAACGTTCACAGTATCGCCGCCTCGCGCCGCTTTCATCGAGGTAAGTTGCGACGTGGCGCCAAGTCACTTTCTCGCGGGTGTGCCGCGGCAAG
>Ga0193751_1000409_pt1 | contig 34765 bp, 29 predicted proteins | sample L1c2metaG_FD_143050 | JGI IMG/M metagenome (GOLD analysis project Ga0193751, IMG submission 143050) | Soil microbial communities from a riparian zone of the East river system, Colorado, United States - L1c2 | ecosystem: Environmental > Terrestrial > Soil > Riparian zone | place: USA: East River...
GACCATATGCGAGCGATTGATTGCGATAATTGACTCGCTCGTTCCGCCGATTGGCTCAGCGTACCGTGAGCCCGGCGCATATAGAAATCTCGAGAACGATTCATCGGCCAGCCCGCGTGGCTCCGATAGAATCTGTAATCTCTCGGCAAGCCGTTCAGCCTTGAGACGTTCTACCTCGTGCTCCGGGAATGAAGGGCTCGTCAGCACTTCAGCCAGAAGCGGAAACCCTGTCGTTAGATGCTCACGAAGTAACGTCATGCTGACCGCAGTGGTGTCCCAGTCGGCGCCGGCCTCGAGTGACGTCCCAAGCTTTTCGAATCCCTCGAGCACTTCGATTCCATTGCGTTTGCCGGTGCCTTCTCTAAGCATTTCTGCCGCGAGCTGCGCTAGTCCCTCCCTTCCTTTGAAATCTGCGCTTGCACCCGCCTCGACTATCGCAAGAATGGTCACCACCGGGAGTTTCCGGACGGGCGCAATGATGACTCGCATTCCATTCGCCATCGTGTGACGCGAGAAACGCGGGAAATGGTATTCGCGCGGCGCAGTTGGCGAAGGACGAAGAGATACGCTCACGCTGCGACTGGCTGAGGATTTTCTGCGGCATCAGCACCTTCGGTTTTCGGCAGGTACAGGAGCGTCGCACGGTTGTCAGGACCCAGTCTGGACCGTGCGAAGTCGTTCACGTCGGACGCTGTAACCGACCGATACTTCGCCGACTGCTCGTTCAATAATTCAGGTTCTCCAAAGAACGTAGCGAACATTGAGAGCCTGTCCGCTCTCTCGCTCGCTGATTGCAGCGTGGTCACGATGTCTGTTTCAATCAATGCGATTGCGCGATCCACCTCTGTTTCGGTCACACCTTCGTGAACCAGACGATCTATCTCGCGACCAACTGCCTCTTCCAGTTTCTCGGGCGACGTTTCGGGCCTTGCCATCACGTCCACAACGAGAAGATCACTGCCCTTGGCCAGATCGAAGGTGAACGATGCGGCATCGGCAGCAACTTGTCGCTCTCTCACCAGCGATCGGTGAAGACGGCTTCCACGTCGCATTCCCAGGGCTGCACTGGCTACGCTGGCAGCATAGTACTCATCGCTTCCAAAAACCGGTGACCTGAAGGCGAGGTAGAGTCGGGGCAATGCAACATCATCAGCGACTACCAGGCGAAGCGGTTTCCCAAAAGTCGGCGGTAGCTGCATGGGCGGCAGAGGAGGCTTACCCTGCCCGCGTGGAATGCCACCGAAATATTGCTCAACTGATACTTTCGCTTGAGCTGAGTCAAAATCCCCGGCAATCGACAGAACCGCGTTATCCGGGGTGTAGTACGCGCTGAAGAAATGCTTGATGTCGTCGAGCGAAGCGGCTGACAGATCCTCCATCGACCCAATTAACGAGTGATGGAAAGGATGTGACTCCGGGAAGGTCAGGGCGGACAGCTGCTCGAGCCACGTTCCATAGGGCTGGTTCTCGATTGACCAGCGACGTTCGTTCTTCACTACATCGCGCTGATTATCCAACTTTTCCTGCGTCATTGCCGGTAGCAGATAGCCCATTCGATCTGCCTCGAGCCACAGCGCCAGCGCAAGTTGATTCGATGGAACGGTTTCGTAGTAATTGGTTCTTTCCAGCCAAGTCGAGCCGTTGAGCGTACCCCCCGCTCGTTGAATTAGCTCAAAATGCTCATTCGATCCCACGTGTTCCGATCCCTGAAAGAGCATGTGCTCGAAAAGATGGGCGAAGCCGGTTCGTCCAATCCGTTCATTCGCAGATCCAACATGATACCAGAGATTTACGGCTGCGATCGGAGCGGTACGATCTTCGGAAAGCGTCACCAGCAGCCCGTTATCCAGGCGGAATGTCTCGATAGGTATGTGCATCCGCGTAAATTGATTGAGATGGGCCGACAGAGTAACCCAGCGCTCGATGCCCTTGCCCCTCAACTCCCGGGCCAGTTGTGATAATCGCCATTATCTCGGCAATCGGTGTCTTTGTCGCCTTTCTTGTACTGCTGATAGCGCTCCTCTGGATCTTTCAGGAGCGCATCGCGTTCCAGCCCCCTCCTTCACCTCCAACCACCCAGGAGGAGCAGGATGACGTCAGACAGGACTTCTACCGGGCCGCGGACAACCAGCCACTGCTCGCATATGTCATTGGCAACTCGGAGACGGTTAAAGGTCTGCTACTCTGCTTTCACGGCAATGCGGATCTTGCAGTCAACGGAATAAACTGGGCAAAGAAGGTTGCCCAGTTGACTGGGTTTGCGGTGATGCTCGCGGAATATCGAGGCTACATGAATCTCGGAGGACATCCCAGTTACCTGAGATCTCAGGTCGACTCGGAAGCTGCGTTCATTCATGCTACGGATTCCCTCGGGTTTAGACATGATCGTGTCGCGCTCTATGGCCATTCACTCGGTACTGCTGTAGCGTCTGAGCTCGCCGCACGACATCGTCCTCTCTGTCTCATGCTGGAATCTCCATTCACGTCGGCACAGGCTATGGCTCGGATTATCGCATGGCGCGGGATTGAAATTGCATGGGGCGTAATTTCACGATTTCGTTTTGACACTCTGGCTGTCGTCGCTTCCATCGATGCCCCCGTATGGGTCGCTCACGGGACCAGCGATCGTCTGATTCCGCCGGCGATGGGCGAAGAAGTGTTCGCAGCTGCACGGGTAAAGGGGCAGTTGCTGCTGGTCCCGGGTGCAGCGCATAGTGATGTCGCAGCCGTGGGTGGCGATGAATACTGGCGCTGGATTGCAGCTGCACTGGCGTCATAAAAAGGGCCCTCGTTAGGGCCCTTTTTATTTTCATCCACTGCTTATTGGCTGACTGGTTGGCCGGTGAAGTCTCGAATCGACAGTGGTCCTGCATTCACAGCCCTGACTCCCGATTCGATACTCTTGCGGTCACCAACAATCACGATCACCAGTGAAGCCGGGTTGATGTACTCTCTCGCTACTCTCTGCACGTCAGCCTGAGTTATGGCTTCGATGCTCTGCACATAATTATTGTAGTAGTCCAGCGGCAGGTTGTAGAGCGCGACCGGCACCAAAGCTCCGGCAATTTGTTGAGTCGTCTCGAAGTCGGCCGGCAATCCAAGCTGGAGATAACGCTTGGTCTTCTGCAGCTCCACCGCAGGCACGGTATCCCGAATCGCATTTAGCTCTTTCATGAATTCGATCAGCCCCGAATCCGTTTTTGCCGCCACCACCTCGGCAGATGCAGTGAATGGACCCGCCGCACGCCGCATGTCGAAGCCCGAACGTGCCCCGTACGTATAGCCGTGAGTCTCACGCAGGTTCTGGTTCAATCTGCTGGTGAAAGATCCTCCAAGAATGGTGTTCATCACGGTGAGCGCGAAATAGTCCTTGGTCGATCTGGGTACTCCGATGCTGCCGATTCGGAACGACGACTGAGCAGCGCCTGGTTTATCTATGAGATATACGGTCGTACCGCCGGCTTTCGGGGCATCGGCCAAATGATATTCCGCAACAGCTCCTTGCTGCCAGCTTCCGAACATGCTGGCAATCTTACGCTCGATCTGATCTGGGTTTACGTCGCCGACAATAATCAGAGTCGAGTTATTCGCGAAGAAATGCGTCTTGTAGAAATTCACCAGATCGGTGGACACAATCGAGTTTATCGACGCTTCAGTTCCGATGAGCGGCTGGCCATATGGATGCGTCGACCCGTATAGGATGGATGCATAGGCCTGGTTCGCGATTACCGTTGGCCGGTCCTTGATCTGAATCAAATCGGTAAGACGGTTCTTGCGGATTCTCTCGAATTCGGCCATCGGAAACGTCGGCCGTAGCACGATATCCGCAAAAAGCGCCAGAGCACTATCCATTTGGGCGGTAGGAGTGTGAAGACTTATTGTCGACGCATCCCAGTTGCTGCCCGTGTTGAGTCCAATCCCAAGAAAGGCTTGCTGATCGGCAATCTCGAGACTCGATCGTTTTCCTGCACCCTCTGTCAGCATCGCCGCCGTCAGGTTCGCAACACCTGCCTTGCCTGTCGGATCGACCGTTCCCCCGCTTCCAATTACAAGAATAAAATCAGCAAGTGGTAGCTCATGCTGTTCGACGATTATCAGCTTGAGTCCATTCGGGAGCTGACGGGTCGCAATCGGGGGCAGAGAAACCTTGGGAGGTGGTCCGAGTACGGGCGAATGAGACCGGTCGATCGGTGCATTCTGCGCGACGGCTGGTGTTTGGAAAACCAGCACTGCCATTGCACCCAGGTAGAGCGGACGCCGCGACATCACTTCGCACCTCCTGTTGCAGTCAGCATCATCTCTCGCTTTCCTTCTGGCACCACAGTCAGCACCACTTTGGGTTTGGTCAGATAGGCGCCGGCAACACGTTGAACGTCCGCCCGAGTCACCCGGTCATACCGCCCCGCGTCCTGCTGGATGTAGTCGGGCGTTCCCGCCAGATAGTTATACGAATTCAGGATGTCTGCTTTGTTTTGCACGCTCGACATGCGATTCAGGAAACTGGAGCGGAACGAGTTCTGGACTCGCGCTAATTCACGCGTGGTGATCGGCTCAGCCACCAGCCGTTGCAACTCCTGCCGGATAATGGCATCGATGCTGCCCAGACTTTGTCCTGGCTTGGGAGTGACGTCTATCTGAAAATATCCCGCCAGCCTGCTGGACTGCTGGGATGCTCTCACGTTCTGTGCGACCTGCATATCGTACACAAGCTTCTTGTAGAGCCGTGAGTTCTTGCCGCTGGTCAAAACGCTCGCCAGAACGTCAAGCGCTGCATCGTCAGGCGCAAAAAGCTTCACCGTTGGCCAGTTGTAAAACGCACGCGGAAGCTGAACCTTGTCTTCCATTACCAGGAACGTGTCCTTTGCCAGTTCTACCACCGGGACATTCGGTCGTGCCGGTAGTGTAGGACCACGCGGAATGTCTCCGAAGTACTGTCGAATCAATGTCTTTACACTGGCAGGGTCAAAGTCACCTGCAATTGCCAGCGTTGCATTGTTCGGCGCGTAGTAAGTTCGGAAGAAGTTCTTCACGTCATCGAGGGATGCGGCGCTTAGATCTGCCATCGAACCGATGACGGACCACGAATAGGGATGACCTTTCGGATACAGAGCAGCGAGGATGACCTCTTCTGACCGGCCGTAAGGAACATTGTCCACACTTTGCCGGCGCTCATTCTTCACTACGTCCCGTTGAAGATCGACCTTCGGGAGATCCATCGTCGGCAGGAGAAACCCCATGCGATCCGAATCGAGCCATAGCGCCAGAGGGAGGGCATTCGAGGGCACTACCTCGTGATACTCCGTTCGATCCTCTGTAGTCGAGCCGTTATTATCGCCACCGGCTGCTTCGAGTTCCTTATCGAAAACTCCGACCGGAACATGCTCGGAGCCCATGAACATGATGTGCTCGAACAGATGCGCGAATCCCGTGCGGCCCAGCTTCTCGTCGCCTGAACCGACGTGATACCAGGTATTCACCGCGACAATTGGGGTCGAGTGGTCCTCGTGCAGAATCACCTCCAACCCGTTGGGCAGCGTGTACTTCTCGTACTTGATCTTCGGGACTGATTGTCCCCCTGAACCCACTGGCACACCAAGTGCCATTAAGTAGCACAATGATAATAAGCCGAGTTTCACATTTTCCTCTCGAATAGGAAGGTCATTGGCGCTTTCACCGACTCACCCAGCATGTATCTCCACCGTTCTTCACGATTGGGGGAGATAGGGCTGGTTCGAGTTGGCGATGTATATGGGGTGAACCCGAAACGACGGCTCAGGATCCACAGCCGGAGCATATGGAAAGGATCGCTGACAAGTATTGCCGTTTTCATTCCGCGATCGCTCAGCATTCGTGAGACTGCCAGCAGTGACGCTCGAGTTGTTCGTCCTTCGTTCTCGAGCAGTATAGCTGCGTCAGGAATCCCGTGTCTCTTCACATAACCACGACCCACAGCGGCTTCGCTGGTAGTGTCACCGGGTCCCTTGCCCCCGGTAAGAATCACAACTCCTGCCATGTGTCGATTCCACAAATCTACGGCATGATCGAGTCGCGCTCGAAGAACAGGCGATGGATGCCCATCATATTGAGCGGCACCGAGCACCACGATCGACTCCGCAGGACGGGCTTGATCAAGGGTGCTCCATAGAAGCACGGCACCCATCCATCCGACCCAGAAAACCAGCGCCGTAGCAATGGTACTCGTCAACAACATCCGCATGGTCCGCCCAGCTTTGGCCATCGGAGGAAACTACCTAGAAGACAATTCTCGTGTGCGGCTCCGGGCATGTAACGCTGTAGCCTTTCGCAGTGAGCGTTGTCTGTAGCGCATCCTGTGCGTGCGGTTCCCCATGAACCAGGTGAATTCCCGATAGCTGCGGAGAGGCTGCCTTCACTGCATCGAGCCAGCTTGTAAGTTCGGTGCGATCGGCGTGTGCGCTGTAGCCGTTGATGACCTCGACACGCGCCCTCAAAGGGACTTCCTCTCCAAAGATCTTCAACACAGGTGCTCTTTCCACTATCCTGCGCCCGAGAGTATGCTCCGCCTGAAAACCGACGATCAGGATAGTGTTTTTTGGATCTCCGGCTCCCTGCAGGAGGTGATGCAGTATCCGCCCAGCCTCGACCATGCCAGACGCGGCAATGATGATCATCGGCCCCTGCTTGTACGCCAGCGCCTTTGATTCTTCAACATCACGCGTGTAATGGACAAGCGGAAATTCGAAAAGATCCTTGACCTTCTTCACCATGTCCTCGGACTGGTCGAAAGTCTCGGGATGCATTTCGAAAACTGTCGTCGTATCGATCGCGAGCGGACTATCCACAAAGATCGGTATCGCTGGAATTGCTGATTCCCGCACAAGCGAATGCAGGTTGTACACGATCTCTTGTGTTCGTCCCACTGCAAAAGCAGGAATCAATACTCGTCCACCCCTGGCAGCGGTTTCTCGCACCACCTCGGCAAGCCTTGCCCGAGCTCCATCCACCGACTCATGGTCCCGGTCACCATATGTTGATTCCAGAATCAACTCGTGCGCTCCCACAGGAGGAACGGGATCCCTGATTATCGCGAGTCCGGAACGACCCACATCGCCCGAAAAAACCAGCCTTTTTGTCTCATCCCCCTCGACGCAATCCAGTATCACCGAAGCCGACCCGAGAATGTGGCCTGCATCTACATAGGTTCCGCGCACACCAGGAACGACATCGAAAGGCTTGTTGTAGGGCACGGAAACCATCAGCTCCATTGTCCGAACTGCGTGACGGGTTCCATAAAGTGGTGGCAGGAAATCCTTTTTCCGCTTGGCCAGAAACTCGGCATCCTTTTCCTGAATGTGTGCCGAGTCGGCAAGCATGACTGCGGCGAGATCACGGGTTGCGGAAGTGGCCCAGATTGTCTTGGTGTAACCTTCCGCTATCAGGTAAGGCAGCCGACCGGAATGATCGATATGAGCATGAGACAGCACCACGCTGTCGATCTCGGCGATCGGTACTGGCAGGGTCCGATTCTTTTCTGCGGCGTCGATCCGCTTACCCTGGAACATCCCGCAATCGAGGAGAACCGTTCTGCCATTGACGCGCAATATGTGACAGGAGCCCGTGACTTCACGGGCTGCTCCGTAGAATTCAATTTCCAAAGATTTATGCCTCGGCTACTGCGCTGCGTTGAAACAGAAGTATCAACCGTTGATCGTCCTGGGAAACCAGCGCGGGCTCCCATCCTCCCCGACTGCGCTCGTTGAGAAGATCGGTCAGCGTGTCCTCATCTTCTCGTGTGTGTCGAGTGAGCTTGACCACCACGGCCTGATATTCCTTCATGCGACCACGAATAGAGGGTAAGTTTCGACCGACGAGTACTCTGTTTTCGAGCCGGTTCGGGGCAGGTCAGAAGGTAATTTTCAACGACAATGATCGAGCGCACTGCAGAGTTTCCGACTCTCACAATTATCCAGCATCCACTCGTTCAGCACAAGCTGACGATCATGCGCAATCGCGACACTCCAACAAAGATTTTCAAGGAGTTAGTCGACGAAATCGCCATGCTGATGGCCTATGAGGCTACTATCGATCTCACCCTCGAGGAATTGCCCGTTGAGACCCCCCTGGAAGCCACCACTGGATGGCATATCAGCGGAAAGAAGCTCACACTCGTTCCAATTCTGCGGGCGGGTCTCGGAATGGTTGAGGGTATTCTTCGCCTTGTCCCAGCAGCACGAGTCGGTCATATCGGACTTTACCGAGACCACGACACACTCCAGCCAGTGGATTACTACTTCAAGGTTCCCGGCGATGTGGCAGAACGCGATTTCTTCGTTCTCGATCCCATGCTGGCGACGGGTGGAAGTGCAGCTGCTGCAGTAGCCTCCCTCAAACGGGCCGGCGCAACACGGATCAGATTTCTTTGTCTCGTCGCCGCACCGGAAGGAGTCAGGCGCCTGAGCAACGAACACGCCGATGTTCAGATTTATTGCGCAGCCCTCGACCGCGAGCTCAACGCTCAGGGCTATATCCTGCCTGGTCTTGGCGACGCAGGTGACAGGTTGTTTGGCACTCGCTGAGTTTCAGCCAAACCACTCCTGCGGATCTGTCCGCTGCTGTTCGGCAGCGGCAAGTATCCAGTGTTGAGCTAGCGGATCCTGGACCTCGTTGGAAACCCGGTCAAACCACTCTCTCGCCTGCTGGATATCTCCTATCCGCCGCCACAGATCACCAACCAGATATGTGAGAACTGCTCGTTCCTCAGGGGTTACTCCGTCGTAGCTGGAAAGAGCCTGCTCGAAGCTCCAGGCTGCCAGACGACGGAAGTATCGCTCCGCCTCGATGTCATCCTCATCCACACAACACCAAGCTGCCCGTAACAGTAGATCGGCTATCTGCCGGGCCTCGATACCTTGCCACTCAGCGACTTTCGCTGCTGCCTCGTATTTTGCCGAACCGGTAACCGAGACCGGCGCGACCGGAGCAAGTTCATTCAGAACGTGCTCCTTCACGAGCGGGCTGACTTCCGTTACGCCAGAGAAATCACGTTCTCCTCCGGAATACCCGCATTCAATACACATGTGAACGAGATACGCCAACGGCTGGGTACCCGCGGCACGTTCGTGAAAGTCCGTGCGCTTTCCTCCGAAGGCGTTCGTTGAAACGACCGCCTGGGAATGAAAGCTGTTTCCGCAGATTGGACAGCTTAGCTCGATCTGACGCAGAGTCGTCATAACGCCTCGTCGTGTTACCTTGAAGACAAGAAGGGAATTTCTGTGCCAGTTTTTTTCCCGGACTCCGACCACATCGCTCTTGTTCCGTTTTTCCTTGCAGCGTATTTTCTCGCATCCAAGCGCGCCGCGCTTCCGTAATTCCTTGCGACCTGGGCGTTGATGCTGATTAACCTGCTGCCTGATTTCTTCGCAGTTCTTAACAGCACCGATCGCATCGCGGCCTATCACCGCTACTTCGACACCCACCGCAACATCCTCCAGGCATACTGGGCGAATTACGTTCTCGATCCCGATGGACCACACTTCGCCGACGTTGCGCGGTCTGCAGCGCTGGCTGGACGTGGAGACCTTCGGACAATGCTGGAGCGAATCGACGTCGTCTCTCTCGCTCGTAACACCGAGGAGCAATGTCGTGCGTTGCTCGATGTCGATTCCGACATCGATGTAGTGCTCATGGTAGGAGTAGGAGCCGCAAATGCAGGTGAGCTCGTAGTCAATGGAAAGGGTGTCGCCTTTGTATGCCTCGAGCATTTCACGAGCGTCGCCAATCCTGAAACTCACGGGCTCGGACTCGATCCCGAGCTGATTCCCCTATGGCTTGCCCATGAGATTGCGCATGCTGTTCGCTATACGTCTCCCGAGAGCCAGAGTGAGATGCGGCAGGTCATCGCCGATATGGAAGGCTATTACTCGTACTGGGACACTGGAAAGCGAGTAGGTCTTCGCGAGCTGCTCGTCAATGAAGGCATCGCCGTGCACGTATCGAGAGTGATCAGTCCTGGCCATGCAGCTTGGGAATATTTTGGCTATGACCGCCGAGAGTACGCTCGCGTTCGCGAGATGGAACCTGTCATTTCCAGATCACTCATTGGAAACCTCGACAAGACGGGTCTGGGACTCAGACTGAGATACCTATCCGATGGAATGACTGACGAAAGAAGAAGAGCCGGCGAACAAGTCCTTCCAGAAAGAAGCGGTTACTACGTCGGTGCCAAGATGGTCGAACACGCAATTGCTACTCGCGGTTACGCGTGGACCGTCAGGGCTAGTGCACACGACATTACCGTGACAAGTGGCGAGGCTGCAGAAAGCGCGTAGTCCCCATCACAAGGCTTGGGACACCCACCAGCTGTCATTTTCCCACACAAAAAGAACTGAAAACTCGGTCCAGCACATCATCTGTGCTCACAGCGCCGATAAGACCTTCCAACGCAACGGCAGCAACACGCAGATGGACCGCAGCTACTGTTGCCGGCAGTGAGGAAGCAGTCCACGCATATTTGAATTCTAGAATTTCATCGCGCGCGCTTTGAATTGCCTGAATATGACGCGACCGAATGAGAATCGGCGTCTCCGGAGTGATCTGTCCATACTTTCCGTCGAGAATTTCATTCAGCTTTTCTCGCAGAAGCCCTAATCCCTCGCCAGTTTGGGCACTGACCGTTACATCGATCATCGAGGATTTGAACTCGAGATCGTCCGACATGCGGGGAGACCATAGGTCGCCCTTGGTTGCAACACGAACTACCGGTGCTGGTGACAACGACGACACGATCGATACCACTTTTCGGAGAGATTCTTCACTATCACCACATGCAATAATCAGATGGGCATGTGAGATGTGACGTTCACTCGCCTCTATTCCAAGCTTCTCCACCACATCGGTGCTATGACGAAGTCCCGCAGTGTCGATTAGCCTGACTGGCCAATGACCCGCATCGATCAACACCTCGATTGCATCCCTGGTAGTACCAGAAATCTCGGTGACGATGGCACGCTGCTCACCAAGTAAGGCATTGAAGAGCGACGACTTGCCTACATTTGGCTCACCGGCAATTACAACTACTGCTCCCTCACGAACTATCTGACCAATTGGAATCGTAGCGAGAAGCAGATCGAGCGAGCTAAGAAGTGCTTCAGTCGCCTTGAGGACTTGAGCTTCCGAAACAGGCCCATCATCCTCCTCCGGAAAGTCTACGTCATATGCAATGAGTGATTCGAGTTGCAACACGATCTCACGCACCGAAGCAATTCGCGATGACAATCCACCATCCAGTTGATACAGGGCCGCTTGCTGCATCGCGCTCGAGCGAGCATCGATGAGATCTCCTACGGCTTCTGCCTGAACAATGTCGATCTTACCGTTTAAAACAGCTCGCCGCGTAAACTCACCCGGAAACGCTTCTCGAACTCCAGAGCTAATCAGCGCAGCTATTACAGACGTGGGAACCGCGTGACCGCCGTGGGTGAAAATCTCCACCATATCTTCACCGGTGAACGATTCGGGCGCTGAGTAAAAAGTGATCAAAGCCTGATCGAGTGTCATCGCCTCATTGTGCACCACACATAGCCTGATCTCACGAGCTCGGCTCGGCCACGGATCTATGTAACGTCGAGCGGCTTCAATTGCTCTGTCACCACTTATTCGAACAATGGCTATTGCTGCCCTGCCGGGTGTGGTTCCTAGAGCAACTATTGTATCTGAGCTTCCTGGGAGAGGGACAGCTAAGGCCCCATTTGAGCTAACCGCGTTAGACCTCATTGCTCGAGCAAAGGCAGCTCGAAACTCATACCGGGTTCCAGAATCTGGACCATCTCACTTCTTGGATGATCAGGAAGCTGAGCACGAAGACGCCGAATGGCGTCATGAGCTTTGGATGTTACGTGGTCGAACGTGCCCCAGTGGTAGGGGATCAGATATCTGGCATCGAGCCGATCAAAAAGCGTGAGAGCATCTCCACTTGTGAGGTGTCCTTTCCTGAACCCCGGCTTCCACCAGGGGGCGTAGCCAATTGGCAGAAGCGCCATGTCGAGGCGACGCCCAGCTGCACCCACATGGCGTTCAACGAGCTTCGTGCTTTCAGGAGTCAGTCCGGTGTCTCCGGCAAAGAAGCACGACATATCATTAGTCTCAAAGAGGTACATATTCGCTGCGCTTCGCCATCTATCTACAGCATACCGATTACCCTGATGGGTCGCTGCCCCGGCCCGGATCTCAACCGAGCCACTTTGCACTGACTCTCCCGGCGCAATTCTCTGAGCCATTGGATAGCCACGCTTACACAGCCATTTTGCGATCGCCGGCGGTGCGTATATGGGGACGTCTTGTGGAAGGGCATCGAGCGACTTGAAGGAAAGATGATCAGCGTGTGCATGCGTCACGATAATCGCATCGATCCGCGGGAGAGATCTGATCGAGAGCCCGGGAGCACTAACCCTCGGCAAAAAACCACCGAGGGTAGAGTCAAAGTTCGGGTCAGTCAGAAATATCCGATCAGCTAGCTCAATTAGTAGCGTTGCGTGACCAATATACGTGATCCGCATGGCGCCTTATTCCCTAGGCTGGGCGTTTGCGGCGTGCTCGTTCATTCGCCAGCAACCACTGCTGAGGAATCGCCGCAATGTTCTGAGCTGTGTAGTACAGATTCAGGCCGGAAGCCATATTCGCAAGAATGAACGTCATCATCACGGGAAACATGTAGCTCATCATCTTTGCCTGTGGATTTGGAGGAGCATTACGCAGGCCAATCCATGAGAGTACATACATTGAGATTCCCATCAAGACCGGGAGGATATAGAGCGGATCCTTGATGGAAATATCATGAAGCCACAGAAACGGAACTCCCCGAAATTCAATCGTATTCTGAAAAACAAAAAAGAGCGCAAAGAGTACAGGCATCGGAATCAGCGCTGGTAGGCATCCCGTCAATGCCGTAAAGGGACTCGCACCGGCTTCCTTGTAGACCTTCATTATCTCTTCGCGCTGTTTTTCGGGTTTGTCTTTGTACTTCTTCTGAGCCTCGGCAAGTTTGGGCTGTATCTCCTGCATCTTCATGCTCGACCGCATTGCACTCTGGTTGAGTGGCCATAGGGCAACTCGGATAAGAACGCCAAAGATCACCAGAACCCACCCATAGCTCAGTCGCAGTACCTGGTGCATCCAAAGGAGAAGGCGAATACAGAGCGCTGCAATCGGCTGTACAACTCCCTGCAGAAAACGCCAGCCGTATGGATTTACGTGGTCAAAATCACGACCCATGGCAATCAGCTGAGTCGATTGCTGCGGCCCTGCATAGAGATCGAGAGTGAAGGATCCATCTTTCAAAGCCTTCACAATTGTAGCCAGGGCGTTGGTTGCAACCTTGGATGTTCTAGGACCGCCTTTCAAAGCGACTTCGTTGAACGAGCTTCCTTCCGGATTGAGCAGCCCTAGAACGAAATACTTATTCTTCACAGCAGCCCAAGTCAGCGGTCCAGTTTCCAGGCGCTGTTCGCCCGGATCCAGACTATTAAAACCGACAATTCGCGCATTTTCTCGCTGCGGTTTGAACGAGAAGGCAAGATTTCGAAGGTCGGCAACAGTATCCGCTTCAGCCGGCCTCAGGCTCGTCGGGAGCTGCGTCAGTAGATAGGTATTCCCACTAGCTCCATCAACCTTACCCTTGATGCGGACGACATAACTGGTTGGCACAAACTCATAGGCGATAGTGACATGCAGGCTGGTAACCGTTGCTTCATATACGAGGCTACCACCCTCAGTCGGATTCCCTATGAGGTGAGAGAAGAACGGAACCCGATCGAGGTGAATTGTATCACCGTTGACAACGAGGGCGTATTTAAGCAACGGCTGTCCTGCTGCTCCAAGCTCGACCATACCACCAGTAGGAGCCAGATTCTTGTACTGCTTCAGCGTAATCGACATTGGAGCCGCTCCCAAACTACTGAAGCGATAAGTCGACCAAGGGGTGACTAGAGTAGTCACCTCGCCCGACGGGCTTGTCAGTTGCGCAGAGTCACTAGTCTTCGCTGGCGTTATGGACTGTAGTACCTCCGCAGAGCTGACGGGTTGTTGATCAACTCGAGGTAGCTCTGAGCTAACCACCGTATCACCCTTAGCCGCCGCTTTCGGATTTGTCCGCGCAACAGGAAACACAATCTGAGTAATTGCAACAACTGCAGCTGCGAGTAAGAGCGCCAGAAAATATCGTTTTTCCATTTATGGAACGGGATCGTATCCGCCTGGGCGGAAAGGATGACAACGGGCAATTCGTCGAAAGGCCAACCACGTTCCGGTCATTGCCCCGTGTTTTTCGAGAGCCTCAATGGCATAGGCCGAACAAGTCGGATAGTAACGACATGCAGCAGGTAACAGGGGCGACAGCCATAACTGGTAACCTCGGACGACCAGGATAAGAGCTCCCTGCATCATTCCGCGTTGGAGGTCATGATCTGGGCCTTGAGCTTATCTACCTCCCTGCTCAATTGCTCGAAGTCGGCCTGATATGCATTTGGACGGGTACGCAGAACCACATTTACACTACGGCAATCAGGAATAAAGGATACCCGCACGAGCTCTCGCAGTTGGCGTCGGAGCTGATTGCGCTCGACAATCATGTGGCCATGTTTTCCAACAACCACAGCAACTCGACAATAAGGGAGCGGAGAAAGGGCAACCTGAACATACAGATGCTCAGTTCTTAGCCTTTTCCCCGCTCCGCTGATTGCTACCACCTCACGTTCCCGCAGTCGGTACTTACGGGAATACAGAGCGCGCTTAGGAGCCGGCGTATTTTGTGGGTAGTCGAACTGCTAGTTGCTTACGGCCTTTCTTCCGACGACGACTCAATACTTCACGTCCCCAGCGGGTCGCCATTCGTTCACGGAAACCGTGAGTCCTGACCCGACGCTTATTACGAGGACGATATGTGGGCTTACCCATGCTAGTATCCTGAATTCAATTCGGATTTACAAACCAAAACAGCCCATAAAACTAGTTCCCATTACAACATACATCAAGTCATGTAATGTACTGCACCAGATTCACCGGATTGACTTTTCCACAATGATTGGCTACGGTTGCCTCCCCTTATGTCACTTACCGCATCAGATATCTGGAAAAGGCTGCTAGACCGGGCACGCCAAGATATCCCGGAGCAAACGTTCCGCACTTGGCTCGAGCCAACAGAAGCACTGACTATCGATGGAGATACTATCTCCATCGGTGTTCCTGATCAGTTTGCAGCTGACTGGAACGAATCAAAGCATGCAGATCTTTTCGCTAGTTATGGCCCGATTGCACTTGGGCATCCGATTCGTGTCGTCTTCAAAGTGAATGAGGAACGTCGAAAGAGATCTCAAATGGACTTCTTTGTGGCGCCACCAGTAACGACACTAAGGAGCCAGTTAAACGCCACTCAAGCTCCGTTGAGTCCTCGTTATACTTTCGACCAGTTTGTAATTGGCAAATCCAACGAGCTCGCTGCTGCTGCTGCTAGCGCTGTTGCTCAGGCTCCAGGAAAAGTTTATAACCCCCTATTTATTTACGGTGACACTGGTTTGGGGAAAACTCACCTTATGCAGGCAATTGCACATGACTTACTAAGTCGCAAAACAGACATGCGAATCACATTCGTTGGTACAGAACAATTTACAAATGAACTAATCGGATCCATCCAAAGTCACACAACATCTGCATTTCGAAGACAATTTCGAGAGACCGACCTCTTATTAGTCGATGATGTCCATTTCCTCAAAGGAAAGGAAGCAACACAACAAGAGTTTTTCCACACCTTCAACGCTCTTTACGAGGCAGGACGACAGATAGTACTGACAAGTGATCGGCCACCATCAGAAATTGCCGGCCTGGAAAGTCGCTTAGTTAGCCGTTTTCAATGGGGAATGGTAGCAGATATTGAATCTCCAGACTTTGAGCATAGAGTAGCAATTCTTCGACAAAAAGCACTAATCGATCACTTGGAACATTCAATTCCCGAAGAAGTCCTTCGCTTTATTGCTGAGAATGTCAAATCAAGTGTTCGAGAGCTAGAAGGGTCAATCATCAAGCTTCTCGCATTTGCATCGCTAAAACACAAAGACATTTCAATTGATCTCGCTCAAGAAGCATTACGCGATAAGCTAAGAACTACTAATGGCGCTTTAACACAGCTTCACTCACCTCTTACAATCACTACAATCCAAGAAGCAGTTGCTCGTGAATGGGGAGTAACAACAGAAGGACTTAAATCAAAGACACGTACAAAGCTCCTCACTGTACCAAGACAAATTGCAATGTTTCTTACTCGAGATCTCCTTGGAACTCAGTTAATTGAAATTGGGAATGCATTTGGTGGACGAGATCACTCCACTGTTATCCATAGCATTGACAAGACAACTACAGCTCTTGGAAATGACCCGATTTTACGAACCCGTATCAGCGAGCTTCGAGAAAAGTTACATCGACTTAGCTCATGATCAGCTTCCTTCCTAAAACAATCGCTTTTCCAAAACAACAAACATGAGATCTCATAGCATAAGCCTTCATCAAGCAATACCTTACCGACTTCTCAACAATATCAACAGCCCCTACTACTACTACTAGATCTCTCTCTCTATACCATTTCTAGTAGAACTTCACCCCAGACTGTACACATAGAATGCGTCTGACGATCTCTCGTGAAAAGCTACAGGAAGGTCTAAACGCGGTTACAGCTAGTATCCCGACAAAGACGACTCTTCCCGTTTTGGCAAATATTTTGGTCGAGACGACTGAGCGTGGGATTAAGCTTTCAGGAACTGATTTGGATATTGCAGTTAGTACTGAGGTCCAGGCCGATATAGAGGCTCCTGGGGCAGTAACAATTCCGGCAAAAAAGTTATCGGAGATTGCTAGAGAGTTACCTCCCTCACCAGTAAAGATTGGAGCTGTTGGTGAACAGCGTATAACTCTTGAGTGTGGTAGATCCCGGTTTAAGCTGTTAGGTCTTCCAAGGGATGAATTTCCTACTTTTCCTAATATTTCTTTTGAGAACAGTTGGCGTGTGAAATCTGGGGACCTTCAGAAATTAATTTCGCATACAGCTTTTGCAGTTTCTACTGAGGAAAGTCGACCAATTCTAAATGGAGTCTTGTGGGAATTGCGATCTGAAAAGATGGCTATGGTTGCTACGAATGGTCATCGACTTGCTAAGATGGAAATTCCGATTGAATCAAAGGTCGATTCCTCTCATGATTTGATTATTCCTCCGAAGGCTTTAGAACAAGTTCGAAGATTATTTCCTGCGGAAGAAGAACTTGAAATTGCACGGGGAGAAAACCATATCGGTTTTCGATCTCCATTTACATCTGTATTTACTCGTCTTATTGAGGGTCCTTATCCTAATTACGAGTTGGTTATTCCGCGGGATAATGACCGAGTAGCTGTTGCGGATAAGGCAGCTCTCACAAGCGCGTTAAAGCGAATGTCAGTTGTTGCATCAGATCAAACACATCGAATCAGGCTGTCATTTAACAGTGGTATGTTGAAATTCAGTGTTCAAACCCCTGATCTTGGCGAAGCTCAAGATGAGCTACCAATTCGATATACCGGTGATCAGTTGGATATTGGTTTTAATGCTAGCTATCTACTTGAGATTTTACGCTATATCCCAACAGATGAAGTGAAGATGACATTTAAGGCTCCAGAGCGAGCAGCTACTCTTGAGCCGGAAAACTGGTCCGACCCTACCGCATATCTATGTCTGGTTATGCCACTTCGGTTAGTAGATTAGGGAACTAGACTGGCCTTTTGCCTGATTTCCTGGGTGTAATGGTGTACTCGTCCGGAAGTCTTGATTGTTGTCTCGAGCTTTTGAAAATCTTCGAGCTCTGTAAGAACTCCACTAGTTATATCCATGTAGATTATTGAACTGCCGGAACCAGATCCCTCGATCTCTATTTGGTGTTGTTGTTGGCTTCCGGTACCAATAAAGTGGATGATCTCCATTCTCTTGAGAACAAGAATGCGAGCCATGGAGCGACTTACCTCGCCAAGGACCTGGTATGTTCTGATGTTCTTGATTGTTGTCGGAATTCCATTTCTGTTACAAGTTGTCGCTAAAACTGAATCTGCCCAAGTTGAATTCAGGGAAAGAGAACTTGGGTGAGTTATTATAGCCGGCCGAATTTCTCCTAGGGCTAGTGTACTTAGTGAAGAACAGTCAGGTGGATTCGTTGCGGGGTTAAAGATTAGCTCATTGACAGTAATTCTTCCTACAAAACGATTTTCGGATTGAACATTACTTACTTCTACAGTGCGAGTTCCCTTTCGCGTTATTCTGGCACTATCGGTATATCCTGAGAGAGTTGTTGGAGTTTCTTGTTGTTGGAGTTCGATTGTGAAATATGTCTCGAGCTGCACTGTGTCGACATGTGGTGTGCCTGCCTGGATTTCGCGAATAATTGTAGAGCTGGATGATTGATATTTATTCTTTTGATTGTGTCTAGTAATGTGCCATGTGGTGTTTGATGACATGTTGCTGGGTGTGCCCGTAACAGGCGTTGACTCTGAAGACAAAGGTGTGGATTCTGGAGCAGGAAGGTGTGAAGCACACGCTGTGAGAATGCATAAGAGGCTAGTGAGACTTAATTTCTGTCGGGACATTTTTTTGTAGGAATTTTGGTTGCCTGCCTGGATGGATAAACGACCCCCTGCGAAATTTTGCAAGGGGCCGTTTTTTTATGCAACCAGCCTATAAGCCGGGTTCTGTCTGATGGATGAACTCCATCTCGACGATCATTTCTCTCGGACTACGATTACTCGTAGTCTCTAGCGGCCTACCCGCGGCGTTTTTTTCGAGGTGAGCGTCTCTCGCCGCCTGCTTGGCCTTGCTCCAGTTGGGGTTTGCCGTGCCGCTCGTGTTGCCACGAGCGCGGTGGGCTCTTACCCCGCCGTTTCACCCTTACCATGATGTTTTATGGCGGTCTCTTTTCTGTGGCACTTTCCGTCGCCGTGGATATTATCCCCAGCTCCCAGGTGTTACCTGGCAACCTTGCTCACGGAGCCCGGACTTTCCTCGGTTTAATATCAAGTAGATACTAAAACGCGACCGTCCAGCTGGTTGCATCTGTCATCGAGAAATATATACCCACAAGCCACACGTTAGTGGTTCGCTATTGATCGCCTCACGGAGTCGCTGACGCTCTGCTGACGCCTGCTTTTTATAATTGCCAGTGTTTGGGTTTGTCTTCCTAGGCTGGGCCCCCTTCCCGGAGTGGCACAATGTCGTCTTCCAGCAAGTCAGCACTTCCTCCGATGCCTGTTTCAACAGTTTTGACACCGAGCGAGAGGGCTTACGTGGATGCTGCTGCGCAAGGACTCTATTGTGCGCTTCACCGTGACTCTCTCGACGAAGTCATTGCTGATTTGCGTGAGCGACGAGCTGGAGCTGTTCTTGTGTCAATTGCGAAGTATGGACTCCACAGCAGCGCCCGAATGGCTGCTATGGTCCGTGAGTTTCCTCGAGTTCCAGCCATGGCACTGCTTACCGAAATCCAGTACACAACCCCACAATCAGTTTTGGCGTTAGGACAACTTGGCGTCAGAATTCTTATCGATGCTCGTCAGCCTTCAGGGTGGCAAATACTCCGTGATATTTTGTCCGCTGAACGATCGAGTGATCTTCAACGCACCGCGCTTGGCCACCTCAGTGCGGATCTGGTTGGAGCTCCGAATGATTGCTGGCGCTTCTTCGAGCTTCTGTTTAGTCATACTCCTCAAATCCATACTGTCCGTCAGCTGTCTCGGCAACTCTGTATTTTGCCGAGTACTTTGATGAGTCGGTTCTTTCGGGCGGAGCTACCTCCACCAAAGCGATACTTGGCGTTGGCTAGACTTATCAGGGCGGCAAAATTGTTTGAGAACCCGGGATTATCCGTTGCCAGTGTCGCCAACTATCTGGACTACTCATCGCCACAGAGTTTCGGACGACATGTGCAAACGACGATGAAAATGTCGCCGGTTCAGTTCCGAGGGGGATATGATGGTGCCGGTATGCTGCTTTATTTCCGCGAGCAGCTGGTACTGCCTTACGTTGGTATCCTTCGATCATTCAGGCCGGCGGCAACTTATCCTGGCTGGGTTACCCGTCAGAAGAATTTGAATTCGTGCCTGAACACTCCATCAAAGCTAGGATCTCGCTGATTTGAGCAAGGGAAATAACCCTGTAACCTGTGTTTTCTATCTTTTCCTGGCCTCCGTCTTCGCGGTCGACCAGAGCCAGCACTCCTTGGACGTTACCACCTGCGTTGTTAACAGCGGTAATTGCTCGAAGAGCTGAAGTACCCGTTGTAATGACATCTTCGATGATGACCACTTGGTCGCCTTTCTTGAAGGGGCCCTCGATAATTTTGCCTGTTCCGTGCTCCTTTGTCTCTTTCCGCACGGTGAACGCTTGCCCCAAGGGAGGTTCCATACTACTGGCGTAACTTATGGCGTAAGCAACTGGATCGGCGCCAAGTGTTAGTCCTCCCACACCATCTGGCTGCCATCCTGCAGCTTTTATTGCGTGTAATCCAATTGGGCCAATCAGCGACAAGCCCTCTGCGCTCATCGATGTTAAACGGGCATCCACATACAGGTTTGAAGTCTTTCCTGATGCGAGGGTAAAGTGTCCCCTTCTCACTGATCGCCGGGCAAGAAGCTCGATAAGTTCTTGATGCTCAGTCATGGCATGTTGTACGGTCTGGGAATATCATCGGGCTTGAAAACATCTTTTGAGAGCCTAACCGTTTGATTTTCTGGCAATGACACCACTGGCCTCGATACTGGCTATTCTGGCCTTTGCTGCTCTCGGTCTGCTATTGCAACACGAGCGAAAACAAGCTCGTAAACTTGTAGAGCGATCTAAAGAGCTTGAGCGCCTTTCAACTGAGCTACTTCGTGCAAGCCGCATGAAGAATGAATTTTTGGCAAATGTATCACATGAATTGCGCACGCCGCTGAATGCAATTGTTGGTTTTGTGGATCTGTTGAGGGAAGGTGTATATGGCGACTTGGCTCCGCGGCAGGTAAAGCCCGTAGAGAGAATCGAAGCTTCGGCAAATCATCTTCGTCATCTGGTGGATCAAATCCTTGATCTTGCCAAGATAGCCGCCGGCCGGCTAGACGTTCATACAGAGGTGCTGGACGTTCGTCCTTTTGTTCTTGATGTTGCGAGTGAAATGGAATCACTCGTAAACGAGAAGAATCTGACTCTATCACTCGCTATGGGCGCTGCGCTGCCAAGGATTCGTACTGATCCCACTCACCTGCGGCAGATTCTGGTCAATTTGATCGGGAATGCCGTGAAGTACACCGATCGTGGTACGATCGTTGTCCGCACCCGGATGGTACCGCATTCCGATGCTCTTACTCTTGGTTTGCCAAGAATTCTTTCAGAGGGAGTGGGTGTGGAGGAAATGTGGCTCTCATTACAGGTTATTGACCCAGGAATTGGAATTGCTGGTGCGGATCAAGAGCGGATTTTCGAAGAATTCGAGCAGGTAGGAGCCGGTCCGCGCGCAGATTCGCCCAATCGGGGTACAGGTCTCGGCCTTGCGATTTCACGTCGGCTTGCTCGGCTCCTTGGCGGTGATATCTCGCTCGTGAGTGATATCGGACAGGGATCGACGTTCTCTCTCTGGCTCCCAATCCACGAGTACGATCTAGTTGTTTCGCCGCAGTATGCCTCGAACTCGAGCTAAAATTCCGCTATTGGTGTCCCCGTCTTCTACTAGCGGAGGCGGTGTGGGAACCGTGCCTGATACCGCATCCTGGAAGGCTTTTGTAAAAGCCATGACGTCCGGAAACCGGCTTGCTGGCTGTTTTGAAAGTGCTCGCATTACAACTGACTCGAGTGCCGGGCTGAATCTCAGCCGCTCCTTTGCGGAGTTGAGAGGAATCGGTGGTAGTGTCAGCAGCTGAGTGAACATCTCTCGTGGTGCTTTGGCGGTATATGGAAGGCAGCGTGTCAACAAGTAATAGGCGATAGTCGCGAGACTGTATTGATCTGCTGATGAGGTCACGAGTTCTCCGGACAACGCCTCCGGAGCAACGTACATCAGCGAGCCAACAAAAAAGCCGGCTCTTGTAAGACGTTCATCGGCGCCGGTCTGGGTGTCTGTGGCAATCCCGAAGTCGAGCAACTTTACCTGCTTTGTCTCCGGGTCGTACATGACATTTTCGGGTTTCAAGTCTCTGTGTACGATGTTCGCCTGGTGTGCGGCATGTACCGCTGCGCCAATCTGGACGATAATTGTCGATACCTCTTCCGGCGCTAAAGGGGCATGTTGGCGAGCGTACCTTTCAAGGAGCTGACCACTCGCCCATTCGATTGCCAGGAAGTGGAGTCCCCGCTCGGATTCTCCGATCTCAATTGTGCGCACAACGTTCGGGTGTTGAACGCGAGCGCCATATTGCGCTTCTCTTACGAAGCGTGCGACGGCTGTTCGGTCAAGCCGAAGCTTTTCCCGAAGAACCTTTAACGCCACTGTACCGTGCGTCTGGTGAGTAGCCTTATAGACGGCAGAGGTACCGCCTTCGCCAACCTCACTCTCGATGGTGTACCCGGCTATCTTTGAGCCGAGCAAGCTTTGTTCAGGCACGCGGCGAAGCTAATAGAAACTGTCTAGGGCGGATAGGGTAAATAGACGAATGCAGACTGTATTAGCTAAACAAGCTGTCTCAATCGGATTGGTATTTCTCGTCAGTGCCTGCGCCCGTCCGCGTGAGGATGATCGTATTGTTGCGGCAACGTCGTCGGTTCAGGCGCAGGCTCCTCAGGACCCCACCGTGGTGTTCCATCAGATGGGCCTTATAGCAACAGGCAGTCCACTCTCGTTCGTTGGAAAGATCGCTTACTTTGCCAGCCCCTCGGCTGATACGACCATGATGCTGGCAAGTGTATCGATTCCAAACCGTGCGCTCAGCTTCGTACGTGAAGGTGATGCTTACAGAGCTCCGTATGAGGTACACCTGTTGCTTTCCCAGGCAGGAACTCAAGTCGCGGCTGTCAACAGCATGGAAATTGTCAGGGTTCCAACTTTCAAGGAAATCAATCGTACCGACGAGAGCGTGATCTTCCAGCACTACTTCAAGGTTCGGCCCGGCGATTACACTGTATCATTCCAGGTGCGCGACGCTGGCAGCGCTCGAAGCACGCTGCAAGAAGGCCAGGTTACAGTTCCATCATTAAAGGCTGGATTGCTTTCAACTCCAGTGATCGTCTACGAAGCAGCTCCTCGAAGCACCCTCGACTCACTTCCGCGAATTTTGGCGAGCCCGCGATCGAGCGCGGTTTTCGGACAGGACAGCACTGTCACCGTTTACCTGGAAGGATACGGACCACAGTTACGGCTTCCTGTCGGATTCGTAGTTCAGAACGATCGTGGAGCCGTCACGTGGCGTGATACGGTGTTGCTGCAACGTCGGGGCAATCTCCTCAGCGGCTCAGTCAAGATTCCTATTTCCCGAGTGGGGATTGGAATCGCGAACGTCACCTTCACTCGAGCTGACGCAACAGATACGGTAAGGACACCTGTGTTTGTCAGCTTCGGGAACGATATCCCTCTCCTGACATACGATGAGATGCTCGCTCAGCTACGCTATTATGCCGCTGCCGAGAGAATACGCGCTCTTCGTGATGCGCCTCCTGAAAAACGCGGAACAATCTGGGCGGAATTTCTCCGCTCGACTGATCCGGTTCCGGCAACTCCGGAGCACGAAGGATTGCAGGCGTACTTTATGAGACTCCTGCAGGCCAACATACGGTTCCGAGAAGAATCAGGTGGTCGCTCGGGCTGGCTGTCTGACCGGGGCAAAGTATTTGTATCCCTGGGAGAACCGGACCAGATTTACGAACAGAATACCAACGTTCCCTTGAGCAGCACGTCGGTGACGCAGCGAAGCCGAGTTCAGTATTGGGAGTACGCTCAGTACCGGCTTCGATTTCTGTTCTACGATGAATCAGGCACTGGCCGGTGGCGTCTGACGCCGGCGAGCGAAGCCGACTTCCAGTCCATAAACGCACGTCTTCTGGTCCACTAACGCATTGGGCTTGGCCCCGGCTTCGGCGACTTGACAAAGTCGCAAGCTGATTCTATATAGGCGCGCAACGGGAATCAGATGCCGGAGGCGGTCTATGGCCAGGGGAAAGGTGAAGTGGTTCAATGACGCAAAGGGCTACGGCTTCATTGAACAGGAGGGAGGTGAAGACGTCTTCGTACACTTCTCTGCAATCTCGATGGATGGATTCAAGACACTTGCCGAAGGGCAAGAAGTGGAGTTCGAAATCGAAACTGGTAACAAAGGGCTGCACGCAGCCAACGTTCACGCCCAGGTATAACGGTCTCGATTAAGAGGTTCCCAAAACCGTTATTACCGGTGCAAGCGATGCCTTGGTGTGAGCTTCTACATCAGGGCGCTTTGTATATTGACTGAATGAAGCTGCCGGAATCACCCCGTCTATTCCTCGTAGACGGCTACGCGCTGATCTATCGCGCTTTCTATGCCCTCATCGCCCGACCACTTACCACCAGTAAAGGTGAGAACACATCAGCTGTCTGGGGGATAGCCAACTTTCTGCAGCGCCTGGTCGCCAACTATAAGCCCGACTACCTCGGATGGGTTCATGACTCAGGACTCTCGTTTCGCCACGAGAGATACCCTGCATACAAGGCAACTCGTGAGAAGCTCACAGATGAGCTGCAGGCTGACTTCGATCGGGGGATGGCTCGAATTTGTCAGGTTCTGGAAGCGTACCGGATTCCCATAATATCATTGTCAGGTTTCGAGGCGGATGATGTAATTGGGACGCTTGTCACGCAGAGTATCGCCGAAAAGTTGAACGTCGTGGTAGTATCTGGCGACAAGGACTTTCAGCAGCTGGTGCGCTCAGGTGTGTGGCTGCTGAATCCAGGTCGTGGCGGGTCGGCTGGCGTCGAGGAGCACTGGGTCAGCACCGAGAATGGCGGTGAGCGGTTGGGCGTACCGCCGGAGTACGTTACCGACTACTTGGCGCTTGTTGGCGACTCATCCGACAATATTCCGGGTGTACGCGGCATTGGAGAGAAAACGGCGTGTGAGCTGGTGAAGGAATACGGTCACCTGGAATCCATTCTTGCCCACGCTCCGGAGATTCCGAAAAAGCGACCACGTGAAGCCCTTCTCGAGTTTGCGGAAAACGCACGCCTCTCGAAAGAATTAGTAACAATACGTAACGATTTGAAGGTCGAGTTGAATTTGGAGGGAATGAAACTCCGTGAGCCTGACTATGGTCGATTGCGTGAGCTCTACGTGGAGCTCGAATTCCATTCATTGGTCAAGACTACAGTACCTTCATCTCCCCAACCTGAGGCAAAGAGCGCCAAGCCAGCGAGTGCCTACAAAACCGTAGATACCATCGAAGACCTCCAGCAGTTTGTGAGCATCGCGCGAAAAGCCGGTCAGATCTCCGTTGATATAGAAACGCTGATTGATGCTGACAGCCCACAGAAAAGCGATCCCCTTCGCTCGAAGCTCGTATCATTGTCGATCGCAGTTGCGCCCGGAGACGCATACTACCTCCCTCTGGGTCACGTGTTACGGCGCGATGTTCAGAGCGATCTACTTATCGATGCACCCGGAGACCGTGCACCGACAGATGCTCCTGAGGATCGTGGACTGGTTCGTGGCGGTGATGACCCCATCCCTGTGCGACCCAAGCGAAAACAAAAAGCTCCTGTTGCATCGGGAATTGCTGGAGCACTCTTAGCTCGAATGGGCAACTCTCCAGAGTCACCCGTGAGAAATCTGCCATTACTGCAGTCAGAGGCGATGAAGCCACTTCGAGATCTTCTCGAGGACCCTGCTGTCAGGAAGACGGGGCATAACGCAAAGTACGACATGCTTGTGTTGCGAAAAGCGGGCATCGATCTACAGGGCCTCGACTTTGACACGATGCTTGCGAGTTATGTGCTTGAGCCCGGCAGGAGATCTCACGGGCTTGATGTGCTTGCGCTCGATTTTTTTGACCGCACGATGACTTCATATGCCGATCTCTGTGGAAAAGGGCGATCGGCAATCCCATTTGATGAATGTCCAATCGAAGCTGCACGGGATTACTCATGCGAAGACGCCGACATGACGTTCCAGCTTCGATCGACATTCGAGGTACAGCTGGACACAACACAAAGCCGAGCTCTCTTCGACAACATAGAAATGCCTCTGGTGAGAGTTCTGGCTGACGTTGAGTGGACGGGCATCACCATAGACCTGAAATGGTTCAAATCGTTGAAGGAGCGTTTTCGCGCGGAGAGAGAGGCGGTAGAAAAGCAGATATATGCTGCAGCAGGAGTCGAGTTCAACATCAACTCGAATCTTCAGCTTAGAGAGATTCTGTTCACAAAACTCGAGCTGCCAGTGCTCAAGAAAACGAGCACCGGGCCTTCCACCGACGCGACAGTCTTGCAAGAGCTGGCTGACAACGGTCACGTATTACCCGCATTGCTGATGGAATATCGTGAGCTTGCAAAGCTCGAGAATACTTATCTCGACGCCTTGCCAGAGCTTGTGAATCCAGTCACGGGCCGTCTCCATACTTCGTTCAATCAAACAGTAGCAAGCTCTGGCCGACTCTCTTCGAGTGATCCCAACCTTCAGAACATCCCGATTAGACGAGAGCTGGGCCGTGACATTCGACGGGGATTCATCCCTCGAGCAGGTTGGAGCTTATTAGCGGCCGACTATTCGCAGATCGAGCTTCGATTGCTCGCGCACTTGTCAGGAGACGCTGCATTTGTCGAGGCGTTCAGGGCGGGTGGTGATATTCACAAGCAGACAGCGGCAATCATCTTCGACGTTCCAATTGGCAGCGTCACACCGGAAATGCGGTCGAGGGCCAAGACGATCAACTTCGCTACCATCTACGGGCAGGGAGCACATGCTCTGTCACGTCAGCTCAAGATCGAACATGCAGAGGCGCGAGCGTTCATCACTCGCTACTTCGAGCGTTTCAGCGGAATTCGACAGTACCTCGACAGCATGGTGGAGTACGCACGAGAGCATGGATACGTCCAGACCATTTTTGGTCGTCGCCGATACATTCCGGAACTGCGCGAGAGGAACTTCAGCATCCGCGCATTTGGTGAGCGTGTTGCCGCGAATTCACCGATTCAAGGTTCTGCCGCCGACCTGATCAAGATTGCGATGATACGAATCGATAAGCAGCTCGCCGACCAGGGGCTTGCAGCCAAGATGCTCCTTCAGGTACACGACGAGCTCGTTTTCGAGGCACCTCCTGATGAGCTGACTCGCCTTGGGGATCTCGTGCGCCAGGATATGGAGCATGCTGCGGAGCTTTCTGTACCGCTGGTAGTAGACATCGGTATTGGATCGAACTGGGTCGAGACGAAAGAGTAGTGACTTTGTCTCGCGGTGTTTTGTCTCGGCTCCTAACAGGGATTTTCATCCTTGCAGCATGCCGTGATGCGCAAACGAAACAGAGTCCTGATTCCATAAAAGTTTCCAGTCGCTCACCGGCTACGACGGGGCTTATCTCAGGAACAGGTTGGGATTCTACCGCGGGACCCTTCATGATTATTCCAGCTTCTAAAGACTCGACTGATGCTGCATTGATACTCCCGGGGCTCACCGACAGTTCACTTGCTTCGACGGCTCACTTTGATCTCGATGCTTTGAAGAATACTCCTTTGGATTTGTTCAATTCACAGGGTCTCATCGGTAGCTCGAGCCTCAACGTTATTTCACAATCTGCCGATCTCAGCGGCTGTCTCAATTGGCCGAAAGGCCGGCTCGTGAATTCGATACCGGGCGAATGGAGGATTGGGCTCGAAAAAGGAAGAGCGACAGGAGTACGAGTGACTTCGATGGAAAAGATGCAGGGCGAAGACTCAACCCGGCTTGTCGCTGACGTGCTGAACTCCGCGACACATCTGACGGATGCAAGTGCAACGTTTCACGGCATTCCTTTCTTTGTCAGAAAGGCTTATCGGTTCCAAACCCCCGTCATCTCGGCAATTGCTGCCGAGATAGTTAGAAAGATCAACGAAGAGGCGAACCCACGAGAGGAGCACATGCTTTTGCTCGCGGAGCGACAAGCCGGCGGGGCGGATTATCGAATTGCATTTCACACCAGGTCAGCTGGCGTGGAAGAGTCTCTCGAAACGAGTGATATAGTGGCTGCCTTCACACTCGTTAAGTCCGGCCAGCTAGTGGTGGTCCTTACGTTCGACTATGAGGATGGCGGAAAATTCGGATTACTCGAACGGATATCTACAAATGAGTGGAGGCTCGTTTGGAAAAGTGCGTACACTGGTTGTTGAGGAAGTAATGAGTCACCAGCCTCGAATCCATGTCCCGAGACTTGCTGGGGCGCTTACCCGTCCTGCAACGCCAGCCAATGCCAGCAACGTAAGCAGATAGGGCAACGCGAGGAAAACCTGGTATGGTAGATTCCAGCCCATAGTCTGAAAGAGATACTGGAGTGCGCTTGCTCCGCCAAAAATTAGAGCAGCCAGTGCAACGCCTACCGGATGCCAACGGCCGAGGACCACGATAGCAATTGCAATGAATCCTCTTCCGGCCGACATACCTTCCGCGAAAGTGCCGGCTTGTGCTATGACGAGAGTCCCTCCAGCAACACCTCCCATGAACCCACCGAAAAGAATGGCCGCGAACTGGACATGCGCTGCCCGTACCCCGGCGGCGATGGCAGCTTCGGGGTTTTCTCCGACTGCTCTCAAGCCGAGACCTGCGTGTGTTCTGTAGATCCACCACCACAATGCCGGCACAAAAGCGTAAAGGGTGTAGGTGATTGGAGGCTGTGAGAATAACGCCGGGCCAATCCACGGAATCGATGATAGAAGCGGCACAGGAAGGATCGACATCGTTGCTGTCGTCAGTGCCGAACCTGCCGGGCCGTAAAGCTGTCTGTAGAGTGTTCCCGTGAGGCCGAGGGAGAGCAGGCTGATTGCCGTCCCTGTGATGACCTGGTCTGATCTCAAGCGCGTGACGAAAACGCCAAAGAGCGTTGAAACCGCCATACCGCTTATGCCTGCAGCTGCTAATGCGAGCCACGTCCCCTCGTAGGAAGAGGCGATCAGCCCGCCGAAGGCACCGCAAATGATCGAACCTTCCAGTCCAACGTTGATGATTCCTGATCGTTCTACGACTGTTTCCCCAAGGGCGGCAAAAGCAAGTGGTGTGGCAGTACGAACCGCCCCCTCGAGAAAGGGCCCAATGATCTCCGTCATGTAAGATCTGCGATCGGGGTATCGCTTGGAGAGCCTGGCTGAGGTGCGTGAAGGTTTCGTATGCTCTCGACCGCCAGAACCGCGAGAATGATCAAAGCCTCAATAACCGACGCGATAGTTGAGGGAATTCCGGCATCTCTTTGAAGGGCATTTGCTCCTGCTTCCAGAACACCGAAGAATAGTCCTGTCACGATCACCAAAAGCGGGTTCAAGCTGGCAAGTAATGCAACCGCGATTGCTGTGTATCCGTATCCCGGCGAGAGATTCTCGTAGAGCGCGAAAGTAACGCCATGTATCTCGACCGCACCGGCGAGACCGGCAAGTGCACCGCTCATCAGGAAAACATTTCGTGTTGTTCGCCCGACGTCGATCTGGCCGGCAATTCTTGCAGCGCTGGAATTCTTTCCTGCGGCCCTGAGTCTGAAACCTGCGGCCGAGTGCTGAAGGATCCACCATCCGGTAACGCCTGCGAGGACGGCAAGTACAAACCCCGCATGGAGGCGCGTGCCCGGCAGAATTGTTGGTAGCCGGGCATACAATGGCATGGTTTCGGTCTGAGGATAGATATGGGTTGGTTCCTGTAATGGACCGCGGACCAGAAACGAAACGATGTACAACGCAATGAAGTTCAGCATGATAGTGCTGATGACTTCCAGCACGTGAAACCGAGCCCGAAGCTCGGCGGCAATTGCCGCCCATCCCGCGCCGGCCAACGAGCCACCGATCAACGACACGATGATTATGCTGCCGCCAAGTGTCTCGCCGAACTGCAGTGTTATTGCGGCCGAGCACGTAGCTCCTATCAACAGCTGACCTTCGGCTCCGATGTTCAGAATTCCCGCCTGAAAGGCAAATGCGACCGCCAGGCCGGTGAGAATCAGCGGCGTTGCGCGGACCAGCATGTCACCGACAAGCGCCAGAACTGCCAGCTCACTCATTCAATCAGGAATCAATCTGAGAGGATGGAGAAGATCCGAGCAACGCGTTCCCGATCGTCTCGGCAACTCGTTCGACCTCATTAATCCCACCGTTGCGAATGACAAGAACTCGGTCGGCAAGGTCGACAAGCTCCTCGATGTCACTGGAATAGAACAGCACCGCGCATCCGTTGAGTGCAGCAACCCTCAAACGAGCGTGAATATCTGCCATTGCCTGTATGTCCAGGCCCCATGTCGGATTTTCGGCGATTAATGCAACCGGGTTGTCGCTCAGCTCTCTTGCAAGGACGAGCTTCTGCTGGTTCCCGCCAGACAGGGTTCGTGCCGTCGTTCTTGTCGTTGGTGCGCGTATGTCAAAACTTTTAATCAGGGCATCGGCATCACGCCGGATATCGGACCACGGCATCCTTCCCTTGCGCCTGCCGATGTCTTTCAACGCGATGTTCTCGAAAATGCTGAACTCTCCAATGAGAGCATCGTGTTGTCTGTCTTCGGGAACGAATCCAACTTTCTCCGGAGTCGTCGATTTTCCGGCGATCGGTTTACATCTCCCTGCAATTACCCTGAGGAGATCAGCAGCAGCTCCATCCAGTGCAGCAATGCCGACTATTTCACCGGCTCGTACATCGAGGTCAATGTTGTGAAGATCTCGGGGTGAAGAGATTCTCTCAACGCTGACATTTTCGAGACGTATTACTGGATCTCCTGATGTCCTGCGTGGTTGAGTAGCGGCCTTTTGCAGCAGTGGACGCGCACTCATGCGGGCCGAACCCAGCATCGATTGAGCAAGAGATTCCATTGTCACTTCGCTGACAGGCTGGCTCAGGACAAGCTTACCGTGGCGCAGCACAGAAACGTCGTCTGCGTATTGTTCCGCATCTTGCAGCTTGTGCGTGATGAGTACAACACTCCGACCGCTCTCAACCAAGCGACGAATGAGAGTAAAGAGTTCCTGAGACTCAGCTGGGGCGAGCACAGCAGCTGGCTCATCGAGGATCAGAATTCTCGCGTGGCGCGCAAGCGCCTTGATGATTTCCAATCGCTGTTGTCCGGCTAGGCTGAGGGAGCTCACTCGGGCAAGAGGATCCAGCGTGAGTCCTGTTTCATCGCTCAGCTGCCTGATTCGATCTGCCGACTGACGCTCGTCATACTTGCCTGTACCTCCCAGCTCGACGTTTTCAGCAACAGTCATGGTCGGCACCAGCATGAAATGCTGATGGACCATTCCGATTCCCGCTTTGATCGCGGCCCGCGGTGATCTTAGGTCGGCAGGAAGGCCGTTGATTCTGATTTCACCCTTGTCGTGATTTATCATCCCGAATGCAATTCGCATCAGTGTGCTCTTGCCCGCCCCGTTCTCTCCGAGCAGGGCGTGGACTGTCCCTGATCGTAAATTGAAAGAGACATCCGAAAGGGCCTGCAGAGTTCCAAATCGCTTGCTGATGCTGTACAACTCCAGCGCACGAGGATCGCCGGATTCGGATTCTGTCAACGTCGTCAGAGACCGGTAGGCGAGGAGATTTTTACCCCTTTCAGCTGAAACTCCCGAGCGATATCGTCTACCAGAGCGTATACACCGAGAGTCTCGGATGCATAGTGTCCGAGGTAAATGATTGTAATTCCGCGGTCGGCGGCGTCGACCGCAGTCCAGTGTGGTCCCTCGCCAACAATGAGCGTATCGATTCCGTTGTCAGTGGCCTCAGCCAGTGTCTCGGCAGAGGCTCCGGCTCCGGTGCAAATCGCCCATCGGCGTGTCGTCTGGTGTGTGCTCGTTATACCGCTCGCGACGACGCTACCTCCATGGCCGTGCGAAAAAGCTTGCGCGCGAGTGAGTAGAGTAGATGTCTCTATATCGGATGCGCCTTGAACGCCGATAAAAATCTCTTTGAATCGCGCGAAAGCCCCGGATGGATTCAGACCAAGCCCTTTTGCCAGGAGGACGTTGTTACCGAGGCGGGAGTGACGGTCGAGAGGAAGATGCGACGAATAGACAGCAATGTCGGCATCTAGAAGAGTGCGAATCTGCTGGTATGCGCTACCGGTAAGTGGCTTCAACCCTGACCAGAACATTCCGTGATGAACGAGCAGCAGATTGGCTTTTTCTTTGACGGCAGTATCGATTGCTTTTGAAGAGAAGTCGACAGCTCCGGCAACCTTCGTTACGAAACCCGCATTGGAGAGCTGAAGACCGTTGAGTGCGTTCGGATAATCGGGTGTTGCAGAGGTTTCGAGAAGCTCGTCGAGGTACGCGACGATCTTGCGCAATGGGACAGCTGTCGAATCTTCGGGACCGGAACTCATTTCGTTTCCAGTTGTTTTGCCTTTCCGCCATCGAGTGCAGTGTGTGCAGAGTCAACCCGGGCACGTACCTGGGCCGGAATACTCGATTCGAGTCGAGGATTGAGAACGAGTCTCACAATGTCGTCATGAAGGCCGAGTGAAATAACACGAGGCGCAAACTTGCCGCTCTTTACCTCGCGTGCGACTGCCAGCAACGCTCGAGGCAGATCGATGACGACGCTTCCAATCGTTACCTCGGGCGCGACGTTGTTCTGATTCGAATTGGATCCGATGACACGTACACCATTCGACTCTTTCGCTGCCTGGAAAACTCCTAACCCGGCAGCATCAGCGTTTTGAAAAATTATGTCGGCGTTTTGTTTGATCTGTGCTATGGCTTGCTCCTTCCCTGCGCTTGCGTCATCCCAGTTGCCGACGTACGACACTATTGTTTTGACGTTGGGATTGGTCGAACGCGCGCCGAGTGCGAAAGCGGCAAAGCTTCTTCGTACAGGTGGGAGTTCAGTTCCTCCGATCATACCGATCACGCCAGTTCTTGTGATCGCTCCTGCCATCATGCCAGCGAGATAGGATGCTTCCTCAAAAGCGAAGTCCATGCCGGCAACATTTTTTGCGATGCTTGTTCCTGATGTTGTGACATAGATGGTCCGTGGAAATTCTGGAGCAACTCGAAGGGCTGCATCCTGGAATTCGAAACCGTGCCCAAAAACGAGGTTGTAACCCTGTGCACCATACTGGCGGAAGTTCTCGTCGAACTCGGCCGGAGTCTTCGTCTGGATGTGACTGATTTTGGCTCCAAGACTGTCACGGATTTGAATGAGTCCTTCATACGCGCCTCCGTTCCAGGATTGGTCGCTGATTGGACCTGGGGTAAGCAGCGCAACCTTGAAGGCCTTCTCACCGCCCTCTGCATGCTCACGTGAGCAAGCGCCTCCGGCTAATGCCAAAAAACCGATAGAGAATGTGCAAAACCGTCTTCTGCGTCGCCTACGTGTGGTCATAAGTCGTTGTCGTATATCGAATTGAATGATGTGGAAATTATTGTGAATTGTCGAAGCCCAAGATCTCAAGGATGCGCTCGAGATCATCCGCCGAATAGAAGGAGATTCTTATCGAACCCTTTTCGGAAGACGCGGCGACTACGGATACATCTGTTTGCAGGTAGCGACGAAGTCGTTCTTCGATATTTCGGACCTCTGCTGATCTGGCATCCGGTTTTTGCGGGCGGCCGCGCTTTCGAGTTGTTGGTTTTTCGGTTCCCTCTCTGACGCGCTGTTCGACTTCGCGAGCACTTAATCCCTTTCTGGTTGTCTCCTCTGCAAGGTCAACAATTTTTCGCTCTTCCTGTAGACCGAGGAGTGGCCGCGCCTGGCCGATTGTGAGCAATCCGTCTCTAAGCATCTGGCGGACTTTTGCGGGGAGCTGAAGGATCCGGAGCATATTGGCGATCGTGGACCGATCACGGCCGACCATTGAGGCAATAGTTTGCTGGGTATGCCCAAATTCACCGATCAGCCTGCTGTAGCCTTCCGCTTCTTCAACCGGGTTCAAGTCGCTTCTTTGAAGATTCTCAACCAAGGCGAGTCCCAAAAGCTCACGATCGTCCAGCTCCTTAACGACTGCGCTGATGGTTGGCCAACCGAGCTCGGTCGCGGCACGTAACCGTCGCTCACCTGCAATGAGTTCGAAGTTATCTCCGCCGCCCGGGCTGCGGCGAACAGTTATCGGTTGAAGAAGGCCGGATAGTCTCAGACTTTCCTGGAGCTCCCTTAGCCCTTCAGGGCTGAAATCCTTTCTCGGTTGGAAGGGATTAGTCCGGATCAGCCGGATAGGAATTTCCTTCAGTGCGCTTGCAGTTCCTTCTGTACTGGCTGGTGCAGCGTTGAACAGAGCATCCAAGCCACGACCGAGACGTCTTGGGGTTTTCTCAGAGGCCATTCTCAGCTCCAGTCAGCTTGGACCGCTCGATCAATTCTTTGGCGACACTCATGTATGCTTTCGCCCCAACCGACCCGATATCGTACAGGATTATCGGTTTTCCGAAACTCGGTGCCTCTGCAAGTCGGACATTTCTGGGGATCACGTTCACGAAGACTTTTGACCCGAAATAGTCTCTGGCGTCATCAGCAACCTGCCGGGAAAGGTTCAATCTTGAGTCATACATAGTCAGCAGGACTCCAGCGATTGAAAGGTTCTCGTTTGGTCCCTGTTGAATTCGATGGACGGTGTTGAGAAGCTGGGAGAGACCCTCTAACGCGTAGTACTCGCATTGGA
>Ga0193751_1000410_pt1 | contig 34650 bp, 30 predicted proteins | sample L1c2metaG_FD_143050 | JGI IMG/M metagenome (GOLD analysis project Ga0193751, IMG submission 143050) | Soil microbial communities from a riparian zone of the East river system, Colorado, United States - L1c2 | ecosystem: Environmental > Terrestrial > Soil > Riparian zone | place: USA: East River...
CAGGCGAGCTTCACGACGTCCACTGCAGCTTCGGCGCGGTCCGCGCCGTGGACGGCATCGACCTCCACCTGAAGCTCGGCGAGATCGCGGCGCTGCTCGGGCCGAACGGCGCCGGCAAGACCACGACGATCGACATGATCCTCGGCTTCGGGGCGCCCGACAGCGGGACGGTCAGCGTCCTCGGCATGACGCCCCGGGCCGCCATCTCGCGCGGTCTCGTCGCCGCGGTCCTCCAGACGGGCGGGCTGCTCAAGGACATCACCGTTCGCGAGACGGTTCGCCTCACCGCGTCGCTGTACGGCACGGCGCGACCGGTCGACGAGGTCCTCGAGCGGGCTGGGATCCTCGGAATCGCCGATCGAATGGTTGGTGCCTGCTCGGGCGGCGAGCAGCAGCGCCTCCGGTTCGCCCTGGCCCTGGTGCCGGATCCGGCCTTCATGGCCCTCGATGAGCCGACCTCGGGGATGGACGTCGAAGGCCGGCGCGACTTCTGGTCCGCGATCCGGCGCGACGCCGCCCAGGGTCGAACGATCCTCTTCGCGACGCACTACCTCGAGGAGGCCGATGCGTACGCCGACCGGATTATCCTGCTGCGCGAGGGCAAGATCGTCGCCGACGGCACCGCCGCCGAAGTCCGCGGCCTGTCGAGCGGCCGATCCGTGCGCGCCAACCTGCCCGGGGCCGATCAGGCAGCGCTCTCAAGGCTCCCGGGCGTCCGTTCGGTCGAGCTGCGGGGCGATCGGGTGCTCATCCAGACGACCGACTCGGATGCGGTGGCGCGCTACCTGCTCACGTCCACCGCCGCGCACGACGTCGAGGTCGTGACCCAGAACCTCGAGGACGCGTTCCTGGCGCTGACCGGCGACGACTCGGCGCCCGCGGCATCGGGAGCGGGCCAGTCGGCGGGCGCAGCGGTCGGCGCGCCATGACCACGTCGATCCAGCGAGAGCGCCGGGAGCCGCCGCTCGGGGGCTTCAACCTGACGTTCCTCGCGATCGAGATCCGGCGCCTCATCCGGAATCGGCGGACGGTCCTCTTGACGGTCGTCGTGCCGGTCGCCCTGTTCCTCCTGTTCAAGGCGAACCGACGGCTCTCCGGAGGCGCGACGGCGATCTTCGGGCCGGCGTACGTCATGGTCGGGATCGCGGTCTACGGCGCGATGCTGGCGGCCACGGCCGGTGGCGCGCGGGTGACGATCGAACGGGCGCTGGGGTGGAGTCGTCAGCTGCGCCTCACCCCGCTGCGGCCCGCGGCCTACATCGCGATCAAGCTCATCACGGCGATGCTCCTCGGCGTCGTATCGGTCGGGGTGGTCTTCGCGATGGGCTCGATCGACGGGGTCGACCTGCCGATCGGCACGTGGCTCGCGACCGGGCTGCTTGCCTGGATCACGGCCCTGGTGTTCGCGTCGTTTGGGCTGTTCCTCGGCTACCTCCTGCCGTCCGAGAACGCCATGCAGATCATCGGCCCGATCCTCGGGGTCTTCTCGCTGATCGGCGGCCTGTTCGTGCCGCTCAGCCTGATGCCGGACCTCGTCCAGCAGATCGCGCCGTACACCCCGACGTTCGGCGTCGTCGAGATCGCGCGCTACCCGCTGCTCGGCGGCGCGTTCGACCCGACCTGGCTGCTGAGCGTCATCGGCTGGACGGCTTTGTTCGCGATCGCCGCTGCGTTCCTGTTCCGGCGGGACACCCGGCGCACCTAGCCGGTCGCGCCGCGCTCGGGCCGCCGCCTAACCGACCTCCATCGTCTCGAGCCCGAGCCACGTCCGGAGCGCCTCGAGCTCGGCGCGGACGGCATCACGGGTCGCGGAATCGAACGGCGTGTCCTCGTGGATCGCGGCGACCCGGAGGACCGAGGCCTTGCGGTCCGCCGCGGCATCGACCTTCCCGACGAGGCGGTCGTCGTGGAGGATCGGCAGCGCGAAGTAGCCCCAGCGGCGGGCTGACGCCGGCTTGTACATCTCGAGCAGGTACTCGAACTCGAAGAGATCGACCGCCCTCGCACGGTCGTGGCTCAGTCGATCGAACGGTGACAGCAGCGCCGTCCGACCCTCGAAACCCTCGGCGGTCGCCTCCGGATCGAGGCGCCATTCGCCCTTGGTGCCCTCGATCTCGGCCGGGACCCCGGCATCGCCGACGAACTTGGGGCGCGCCACGCCCAGGGTCTTCATCCAGCGTTGGTTGCGGATGGGCCGGGCTTCATCGAGCGGGACGGCCGCCACATCCGAGGGGTAGATCCGCTCGGCGAGGTCCCAAAGTCGCTCGCGGCCGCGCCGCGCCGACACCGCGATCCTGCCGCCGGATGCCAGGAACTCGAGCATCTGGGTGACGTTCCGGTTGTTGGTCCAGCCGCTCGACTGCCACGACACCTGGCTCGTGTCCGGGATCTCGCGAGAGGACAGCGGGCCGGAATCGCGGAGCTGGTCAAGGACGCGCTGCCGAAAGGCGTCGTTGGCCGCCATCCAGCCTCGCCGGACCTGGCCGATGTCCCACCACGCCTTCATCTCGGCGAGGAAGAGCGACAGGTCGGCCATCGGCCGGGCCATCGCGAGGTACGGCTCGACGGGTGTTGGCTGGGCGCGCTGCTCGAACATCGTCCGGTCCCGCTCGAGGGCTTGTGTGAGGTCCGACGGCCGGTACGCGCCCCCGAGGCGGCTCCCGGCGACGAGATCGGCGCTCGGCGCGATGACCGCCGTCGGGTCGAGCTGGAGGAACGTGAGCTGTTCGGCGAGCTCCAGGAGGCTGGCCGGGCGTTTCGCCTCGAGCATCTGGGCGCGAATCGCGATCCTGCGGGCCTCCGTGCGGCCCAGCCGGCGCACCGAGGTCGAGGCCGCCGAGGTCACGCCCGAAACGCCTCGCGAGCGGCGCCGATTGTCGCCTCGATCTCAGCGTCGCCGTGGGCCGCGCCGATGAACCACGCCTCGAACTGCGACGGCGGGAGCAGCACGCCGCGATCGAGCATCGCCCCGAAGAATCGGGCATACGCGGCCCGGTCGGAGGCCAGCGCCTCGTCCGTCGTCGTTGGGACGCCGTCGCGGAAGAAGACGGTCAGGAGCGAGCCGATGCGGGCAATTGCGACCATTCGTCCGGCCGCCTGCGCCGCCTCGCGCAGCCCCGCCTCGAGCGCGGCGCCGGTCGCCTCCAGGCTGTCGTAGAGCGAGGCATCCAGCAACCGAAGCGTGGCCGCCCCGGCGGCCATCGTCAGTGGATGGCCGGACAGGGTGCCGGCCTGGTAGACCGGGCCATCCGGGGCGACGAATGCCATGACGTCGCGCCGGCCGCCGTAGGCACCGATCGGCATCCCGCCGCCGATGATCTTGCCGAGCACCGTCAGGTCGGGCTTCACGCCGTACCGCCCCTGGGCGCCGCCGTGGGCCACGCGGAAGCCCGTGATGACCTCGTCGAAGATGAGCAGCGCCCCGGCATCCGAGGTGAGCGTTCGAATGCCCTCGAGGAAGTCGGGCGCCGGGCCGACGACCCCCACATTGGCCGCCACCGGCTCGACGATGATCGCCGCCACCGTTCCTGGATGTGCATCCAGTGCGGCGCGGACGGCGTCGAGGTCGTTGATCGGGACCACGATCGTCGTCGCGGCGATCTGGTCCGGCACGCCCGCGCTGCCCGGGATCCCGAGCGTGGCCATTCCGGATCCGGCGTCGACGAGCATCCCGTCCGAGTGGCCGTGATACCCGCCGGCGAACTTGATGACGAGGTCGCGGCCAGTCGCGCCGCGCGACAGGCGGAGCGCGCTCATCGCGGCCTCGGTGCCGGAGGAGGTGAACCGGAGGCGCTCCATCGATGGGACGGCAGCGCGGATCAGCTCGCCGAGCTCGACCTCGCCAGGCGAGGTGGCGCCGAGGGCGAACCCGTCGGCGAGCGCCTCCCTAACCGCGGCCACGACATCGGGGTGGGCGTGACCCAGGATCGCAGGCCCCCAAGCGCCGATGTAGTCGACGTACCAGTGGCCGTCGGCGTCTCGGACCCTTGGTCCGGCGCCGCTGGTCAGCACGAGCGGCGCACGGCCGACCGAGCGAAACGCGCGGACCGGGCTGTTCACGCCTCCGGGGAAGAGACCTTCGGCGCGCCGGACGAGGTCGGCCTGGAGGTCTGACCCCGTGTCGTTCGGCGGATCCGTCGACACCTCGACGCTCGACGTCACGCGAGGTTCGACCCCATCAGAGCGCGAACAGCTCGCGGGCAGCCGGTTCGAGCTCGCCGTCGACGTCCGACGAGAGCGCCGAGATGGGAGCGTGGAGGATCGCCGCCACGAGTCGATGACTCATCTGCTCGACGAGGGCGAGGTCATCCGACGGGAGGTCCGGGAGCCGCCTGCGAAGCCACGCCATCTCGTCGGCCCGGCGCTCCTCGGCCGCGCCGACGACGCCGCGAATCGCGGGCACGGTTCGGCGGCTGCGGAGCCAGTCGCAGTACTCGGCGCCGGCCCGGGACACGAGCCGCTCGACCTTGCCGCGGACGCGCGCATCGGGGCCGTCCTCGCCGACCGTGGCGAGGTCGTCGACCGAGATGAGGTGCCCGCCGAGGCGGGCGACCCGCGATTCGTCGAGCGCGGGCGGCGAGGACAGGTCGACCACGGTCGCACTGCCGGTTCGCAGGGTCTCGAGGTCGAGCTCGCCGACGGGCCAGGCTCCCGAGATGGCGACCACGACGCCCGCCACGGGCTCGAGCGCCCCATCCCCGCCGAACGCCAGGACGTCGCCGCCGACGTCCGCGGCAAGATCCGCGGCGCGAGCGGCGGTGCGATTCGTGACCGTCACCCGCGCGCTGCGGCGATGCGCCGCGAGTGCGGCGAGTCGGGCCATGCGACCGGTGCCCACGACGAGGATCGGGGCACCGGCGAGCTCACGCGACGGGTCGCCCGGGCGCGCCGCGGCGATCCGGTCCAGGGCGACGTCGGCGAGCGACCGCGGCGATCCGGTGAAGTACGTCCGAGCCTCGCGACCGGCGCGGAGGGCTGCCTGGAAGAGCCGGTCGAGGACGGGATCGAGCCCCTGTTCGGCATGACGGGCCTCGATCGTCTCGCGGAGCTGGTGGAGGATCTGGGTCTCGCCGAAGACGGCGCTGTCCAGGCCACACGCGACGCCGAGCAGATGGCGCACCGCCTCGACGTCCTCGAATCGTTCGACACCCGGTGGCAGATCGGCGGATCCGGCCACATCGCCCAGCTCGGCCTGATCGCCCAGCTCGGCCAGATCGCCCAGCTCGGCCAGATCGCCCAGCTCGGCCAGATCCGCGCCGCCGGCGGTGGCGTAGAGCTCCACGCGGTGGCAGGTCCGGATCAGGATTCGGCGCGGATCGTCCGGCAGTTGGCTCAGCCACTCGCCGAAGGCCTCGCGGCGGAGGCTCGGGACGCTTCGCGCGTGCGCCACCAGGGCGACGAGGGTGCTCGTGGTGGTTGGAGCGCGATCGGGCGCGGCGATCATGGGGAACCCTCGGTCGGACACGGTGACAGCGGCCATGATGACGCGGATTGCCTCGGAGGCTCTGCATCGCCTCACGCACCATCGCGGTAGAGTGCGATCGACCCATGGAATCCCCGCTGACCGTACGGATCGGCACGCGCGGCAGCGCCCTGGCCCTGGTCCAGGCGGCCGTCGTCCGTGACGCGCTCATCGCCGCCGGCGTCGAGGCCACGCTCGACGTCATCACCACCGAAGGCGATCGCCGTGCTCCAGATACCGCGTGGGGCGAGGGCGCCTTCGTAACCGCGATCGAGGCCGCGCTCGTAGGTGGCGAGATCGACGTCGCGGTCCACAGCGCGAAGGACGTCCCGACCGAGGAGAACCCGAGCCTGGCAATCGCGGCGTTCCTCGAGCGTGCGCCGTCGGGCGACGTCCTGGTGCTGCCGGACGGCCGGCTCGCAACCTCGCTCGACGACCTGCCGCACGGCGCGCGTGTCGGGACGGACAGCCCGCGCCGGACCGCGTTCCTGCGGAGCGTCCGGCCCGACCTGGCGATGCACCCGCTGCACGGCAACGTGGACACCCGGCTGCGGCGGCTCGACGAGGGCCGCAGCGACGCGCTGGTGCTCGCAGAAGCTGGGCTGATGAGGCTCGGGCGAACGGACCGGATCTCGTTCCGCCTGCCACCCGAGCTCGTGCCGCCGGCACCCGGCCAGGGCGCACTCGCCGTCCAGGTCCGGATCGACGACCAACGCACGACCGAGGCGGTCGCCCGGCTCGATCACCGACCGACGCGCGTCGCTGTCGAGGCGGAGCGGGCCCTCCTCGCGGCATCCGGCGGCGGCTGTCGTGCGCCGCTCGGCGCCCTCGGCAGCGTCGAGGGCGGTGACCTCGAACTGCTGGGCGGGTTCGCCCGTCCGGACGGCTCGGTCGCGGTCACGGCCCGACGCGAGGCGCCGGTCGGCGACCCCGACCTGGTCGATGGGGTCCTCAGAGACCTGGCGGCAGCGGCTGCCGCTGCTGCGACCACCGCGGGATTCCCGAAGGTCCTGGTGGCGCGATCGGCGGACCAGAGCGCCGCGTTGCTGCTGGCGCTGGTCGATCGCGGCCTGGCGCCGATCTCCGTTCCGGCGATCGAGTTCGAGCCCGCGGACGATGGCCTCGCCCCCGCGCTCGGGCGTCTCGCTGAATTCGACTGGGTCGTCGTGACGAGCGCCACGGCGGCGCGGGCCGTTGCGGGGACGTCGGAGCGCGCCGGCCATTCGTTGTCTGGATCCGGCGCCGACGGCGTCGACGGGCCGCGCTGGGCCGCCGTCGGTGTGGCGACGGCGCGCGCGCTCCGGGCTGCCGGGGTGCGGGTCGCGCTGCGTCCGGGAAGAGCGACTGGGGCGGCGCTCGCCGAGGCGCTGCCGCTCGCCGGCGGCGAGCGGGTGCTGGTGCCGCGCAGCGATCTGGCTGACGACCAGCTCATCAACGCCCTCGAGGCCCGTCATGCATCGGTCGAGCCGGTGATCGCCTACCGCACGATCGAGGGGCCCGCCACCTCGCTGCCGCTGCTCCGCGGCGCGCTCGCCGACGGGGGACCGGAGGCCGTCATCCTCACCAGCGGCTCGACCGCCCGCGGCCTCCTCGCGCTGGCGGAGGGGATCAGTGCGAGCGACCAGGTCCGGGCCTTGCCGGCCATCTGCATCGGCCCGACGACGGCCGAGGTCGCCCGCGCGCTCGGCTTCCAAATCGCGGCCGAAGCGACGAGCCAGGGCGTCGCCGCGATCGCTGACGCCGCTGCGGGATACTTGCGCCCGCAGCTGGAGGATTCATGACCGTCCCCGTCGAGCGTCGAACCCCGAGCGCAGCCGCGATTGCGGCAGCGACCGCGGCAGCCGGCGTGCCCGTCCCGCGCGACCGGCCGCGGCGCCTGCGTCGCAGCCCGGCCCTCCGGGCGCTCGTCCGCGAGACTCGCCTGGACCCTTCGATGCTCGTGGCCCCACTGTTCGTCCGCCCAGGCCGCGCGCTGCGCGAGCCGATTGCCTCGATGCCCGGCGTGGAGCGACTGTCCCCTGACGAAGCCGTCGCCGAGGCGCAGCGCCTGGCCGGTCTCGGGGTGGGCGGGATCATCCTCTTCGGCCTGCCGAGCGAGAAGGATCCGATCGGCACTGGCGCCTGGATCGAGGACGGGATCGTCCAGGAGGCAACGCGCCGCATCCGCGCCGCCGACGTCCCGATCGTCCTCATCGCCGACACGTGCCTGTGCGAGTACACCGACCACGGGCACTGCGGTCCGATCATGGCCGACGGCACGGTGGACAACGACGCCGCGATCGAGCGGCTTGCCATTGCTGCGGTCAGCCAGGCTCAGGCCGGCGCCGACATCGTCGCCCCCAGCGCGATGATGGATGGCCAGGTCGGCGCGATCCGGCATGCCCTTGACGCGGCCGGGCATCGGGACACCGCGATCATGGCCTACGCATCGAAGACCGCCTCCGCCTTCTATGGGCCGTTCCGCGAGGCCGCCGACAGCGCGCCGGCGTTCGGTGACCGCCGGAGCTACCAGATGGATCCCGCCAATGGCCGCGAGGCGCTCCGCGAGATGCGCCTCGATGTCGACGAGGGGGCCGACATGCTCCTCGTCAAGCCGGCGCTTCCCTGCCTCGACCTGGTCGCCGCCGCCCGCACGACCTTCGACATTCCCGTCGCGGCCTACCAGGTGAGCGGCGAGTACGCGATGATCCGCGCCGCCGCGGACCGGGGCTGGCTGGATGGCCGCCGGGTCATGCTCGAGGCCATCACCTCGATCGTTCGGGCCGGCGCCGGCATCGTCCTGACCTATGCCGCAGCGGACATCGCCACCTGGCTGCGCGAGGACCGATGAGCGCGCACGACACGACCTCCGACGACACGATTCCCAACGACGCGACCTCCGAGGTCGGGCCGACCTATATCCAGGCGCTCGCGCTGGGCCTCGATCCGGCGTGGCGGCGCCAGCCGGCAGGAGACCGCGCCGACGATGCAGCCGCGTTCGCCGCCGCCGAGGCGAGCGCCGCGAACATCGGGGTCCGAAGCGTCACCTACTCGTCCGTCGGTCTCGAGCCCGGCATCGACATCCTGCTGTGGCGGATGGCACCGGCGGTCGACCTGCTCGAGGAGGCGGCGGCGCTGCTCCTCCGGTCGGGCCTCGGTCGCTGGCTCGAGGTGCGGCACTCGCTCATCGGCCGGATCGGGCCGAGCCAGTACGTGCGCAAGCCGACGGCCCAGGAGCAGTCGCTCTTCGCGGGCGCTCGATCCCGGTACCTCGTCGTCTACCCATTCACGAAGAGCACCGACTGGTATCTCGAGTCGTCGGAAAGCCGCCAGAAGGTCATGAACGAGCACATGAAGGTCGGGCATCGATATCCCACCGTGCGGCAAGCACTGGCGTACTCGTTCGGCCTCGATTCGCAGGACTTCGTGGTGGCCTACGAGACCGACGACCTCGGCGTCTTCGGCGACCTGGTCCGCGAGCTGCGCGGCACGGAGAGTCGCCGCGCGACGGTGTCCGACACGCCGATCCTGCTCGGCGTGCATCGCCCGGTGACCGAGATCCTCGATCTCCTCGGCGCGCTGGCTGCGGTCAGCGAGTGGGTACGGTGAACGACCGGTTCCTCAGGGCCTGTCGCCACGAACCCGTCGACGCGACGCCTGTCTGGTTCATGCGCCAGGCCGGCCGATCGTTCGCGGGCTATCGGGCGCTCCGGGAGCGCTACGGGATCCTCGAGCTGGCGAAGACGCCGGACCTCTGCGCCGAGGTCACCCTGATGCCGGTCCGCGACCTCGGCGTCGATGCCGCGGTGATGTTCGCGGACATCATGCTGCCGCTCGAGCCGATGGGCGTCGGCCTGCGGATCGAGCCCGAGGTCGGTCCCATCATCGATCGACCGATCCGTTCCTCGGCCGACGTGGACGCCCTCGGCGCCTTCGACCCCGAGGGCGTGGGCTTCACGCTCGAGGCGATCCGGCTCGTCCGACGCGAGCTCGATGGATCGGCCGGTGTCATCGGCTTCTCGGGCGCACCGTTCACCCTCGCCTGCTACCTGATCGAGGGCCGGCCGTCCCGCGACTTCGCGACCGCGAAGGCATTCATGTACCGCGAGCCCGAGGCGTGGCACCGCCTGCTCCGGAAGCTGTCGGACATGGCGATCACCTACCTCCGGGCGCAGGTCGACGCGGGCGCGGAGGTGGTCCAGCTCTTCGACAGCTGGGTCGGCGGTCTCGGGCCCGCCGACTACGTGACGTACGTCCAGCCCCATGTCCGGCGGATCTTCGATGCCCTGACGGTGCCGACGATCCACTTCGCGACGGGCGCCTCCGGCCTGCTCGAGCACCTGGCGGACGCCGGCGGGGACGTCATCGGCGTCGACCACCGGCTGTCGCTGGGCGAGGCGTGGCAGCGAATCGGCTACGACCGGGGTATCCAGGGCAATCTCGATTCCGCTCGCCTCCTCGGCGGTTGGGGACCGACCGAGGACGGCGCTCGCGCGGTGCTGGCGGAGGCGAGCGGGCGGCTTGGGCACGTCTTCAACCTCGGCCATGGCGTGCTGCCCCAGACGGATCCCGCCCTGCTTCGTCGGCTCGTCGACTTCGTCCACGAGGAGACGATGGGCGGCAGCAGCGCGAGCGGTGCGGCCCCGGTGGTCTCGGCGGCGTCCGCATGAACGGCGACCTCGACGGCGTGCTGCTCATGACCTACGGGTCGCCGGACTCGCTGGCGCGCGAGGACATTCGGGCCTACCTGACGAGCGTTCGCGGCGGCCGCCAGCCGGACGACGAGCTGGTCGATGAGTTCACACGTCGGTACCGGGTGATCGGCGGGTCCCCGCTGATCCCGATCACGCAGCGCCAGGCGGAGGCGCTCGGCCAGCGGCTGGGTTGGCCGGCCGCAGCGGGGATGCGCTTCTCGGAGCCGTCGATCGAGACGTCGTTGCGGACGCTCGCGGAAGCCGGCGCCCGGCGCGTGGCGGCGATCGTCCTCTCGCCCCAGTACTCGCCACTCCTGATGGGCGGCTACGCCCGGGCGATCGAGGCCGCGCGAGCGGCGATCGGGCCGGAGGCGCCCGAGGTCGTGATCGCCGGTGCCTGGCACACCGAGCCGCGGTTCATCGCGGCGCTCGCCGGACGGATCCGGGAGGGGCTGGCGACGTTCGAGAAACCTGAGCGCGGCTCGGTCCCGGTGCTCCTCACCGCCCACTCGCTGCCCCTCCGTGTCGCCCAGCAGGAGCCTGAGTACCTCGCCCAGCTGGAGGCGACCGCGGTGGCGATCGCTGATGCGGCGGGGTTGCCTCGTGAGCGCTGGACGTTCTGCTGGCAGAGCGCCGGCCATGAGCCCGGCGAGTGGATGAAACCGGACTTCGCGGACCTGATGCCGCGGCTCGCAGCGGCGGGCCATCGCGGCGTGCTCGTCGCGCCGGTCCAGTTTCTGGCCGACCACCTCGAGATCCTCTACGACGTCGAGATCGGCGCCCGCGAGCAGGCGGAGCAGGCGGGTCTTCGGTTCGCGCGCATCCGGTCGCTGAACGACGACCCCGCGCTCATCGAGGCGCTCGCTGCGGTGGCCGAGGCCACGCTGGCCGCTGCCGCTCCGGCTCCGGTTGCGGCGGCGCCGGCCGGCGCCTGACCGCCGGAGCTCACGGCGACAGCGCGGCTCGAACCTCGCCGAGGCGGGCCATCGTCTCGAGGTCGAAGGGTGACCGGAAGACCCAGATGACCTCGCTGATCCCGAAAGCTTCGAATTCCTGGACATAGTCGGAGACGAGGCTCGGCGGACCCGCGGCACTCACGCCACGGACGTTCCCGGCGCTGTCCGCGCGGCCCCGGAGGTCGTGGTCGTCCTGGACGATGTCGAACGCCGCATTCGCCTCCAGCTCCGAGTCGCGGATAACGATGTCCATCGTCACGGTCCGCTCGATGGCGGCGAATGGCCGGCCGATCTCCTCGCACCGCTCGCGCAGCACCTCCGACGTCGCGGCGATCTCGGCCGGCGACCCATAGCCGTTCCACAGATCGGCGTGGCGGGCCGTCGTTCGAAGCGTCTTCTCGCGCCCCGAGCCACCGATCAGGATCGGCAGCCGCGGCTGGATCGGCCGTGGCTCGGACAACGCCTCGACCATCCGGTAGAAGCGGCCATCGTGCGTGACGCGCTCGCCGGCGAGGAGTCGCTCGATCAACCCGACCGATTCCTCGAGCCGGTCGAGCCGCTCGCCGAAGCCGCTGCCGAAGTCGAACCCGAAGGCCTCGTGCTCGCGCTCGAACCAGCCGCCGCCGAGCCCGAGGATGAATCGGCCGTCCGAGACGTGATCGAGCGTCGTCGCCATCTTCGCGGTGAGTCCCGGGTTGCGCACGGTGTTCGCCGCGACGAGGAGCCCGAGGCGGGGCCGGGTCGTGAGCGCGGCGACGGCCGCGAGGCTCGTCCAGCCCTCGAGCTTGGGATCCCGCCAGTCGCCCTCATCGGACAGGAGGTGGTCGTCGATCCAGAGGCTGTCGAAGCCGGCGGCGTCAGCAGCGAGGCAGGCATCGCGGAGGGACGGCCAGTCGGTTCGCTGGATCCAGAACGCCGCCCCGAATCGCACGGCGGCTATCGTACCGACGTGCCCCCCGTTGCCGAGGCGCTCCCGCCAGTGGATGCTCGCGGGCGAGCCCGAATTCGTCGCCGCGTCCTCGCCTGGTACGCCCGGACCGCCCGCCCGCTGGCCTTCCGCCGAACGTCGGACCCGTGGGCGATCCTGGTGTCCGAGGTCATGGCCCAGCAGACACAGGCATCTCGAGCCGCCGAGGCATGGACGCGGTTCATGGCGACGTACCCGACCCCGGCCGCGCTCGCGGCTGCGCCTCCGGCAGATGTCCTTCGAGCGTGGCGCGGCCTCGGCTACAACCGCCGGGCCATCGCGCTCCAGCGGGCCGCGGCCACGATCGTGGCGGAGCATGGCGGCGAGGTTCCGTCCGACATCGCGGCGCTGCAGCGCCTCCCGGGCATCGGGCCGTACTCGGCGCGCGCCGTGGCGGCGCTCGCCTTCGGGCGGCGCGTCGGGGCGATCGACACCAACGTGCGACGCGTGCTCGGGCGGGCGTTCTTCGATGAGCCACCGAACCCCACGGCGCTCCAGGCCCTCGCCGACGAGCTGGCTCCGAGGGCTCGACCCGGGCTGTGGACCCACGCGCTGATGGACATCGGCGCGACCCTCTGCCGGATCCGGAGCCCTCGCTGCGCGGCTTGCCCGCTGCGGGCTGATTGCCGGTACGCCGCAAGCACGCGGCATGCCGCTTCGCGCTCGGGCGCCGCCGGCACCCGGCGCTCGCCATACGGCGCGGCGAACGGCGGCTTTCCGGCGACGTCGCGCTGGCTCCGAGGTCGGATCCTCGATCGCCTCCGCGACCTCGACGATGGTGCCTGGCTGGCCTTCGACGCGCCGATCGGGGGCCACGGCCCGGCCTCCATCATCGTCGCGCTGCGGGCGATGGCGATCGACGGTCTCCTCGAGCTCCACGACGGTGCCAAGCCGGAGGCCCGGCTCCCCGTGGGCTGAGCGCTCGGCTACGCTTCCGAGCGTGAGCCTTCCTACCCCGACCGAGGCAGCCGATCAGGCGGCCATCCTGCCGGCCGACGATCCCGACCTCGCGAATCTCGACCTCCGCGGCCTTCGCCGGCGCTGGGCCCAGGCCGCGGCACGACCGGCCATCGGGGCCGAGAAGATGACCGGCGCGGACCTGCGGGCCCAGGCGATGGGGGTTCCCGGGCAGCGCCTGATGGAGAACGCCGGAGCGGCGGTCGGCGCCGGCGTCAAGGCTCTCGCCGAGGCCACCGGCCGGTGGGGCAAGGGCCCGATCCTGGTCCTCGCGGGACCCGGCAACAACGGCGGCGACGGCCTCGTGGCCGCGCGCTGGCTCGGTCGCTCCGGGGTCGAGGTTGCGGTCGTGCTCGTCTCGAGCTCCGCTCGCCCCACCACGCCGGATGCCGGCCGAAACTGGGACCGCCTCGACCGCGAGCCGCATGTCCAGCGGATGCTCGCCGGCTCGTCGCGCGAGCTCGCCGTGCTCGGCCAGAACGTCGCGAAGAGCTCGATCATCGTCGACGCGCTGCTCGGGACCGGTGTCCAGGGTGAGCTCCGCGACCCGATCCGCTCCGCTGTCGAGCTGATCGCAAAGGGTCGTGCCGCGGGCGTGCCGATCGTCGCCGTCGACACGCCGACCGCGGTCGATGTCTCATCGGGCGATCCGTCGGAGCCCGTCGTCCAGGCCGATCTCACGGTGACCTTCCATCGACCGAAGACCGGATTCCTGACCCGCCGCGGCGCCGCCCTCGCGGGCAAGGTCCTCGTCGCCCCGATCGGGATTCCGCCGGAGGCCGACCGTGGCTGATCGGGTCGCCGCCGTGGCTGATCGCGTGGCCGCTCGTGGCTGAGCCTCGCAGCGTCGGTGGCCGCGAGGTCGTGATCGTCGCAGTGCTCGGCGTGGCGGTCGTGCTTGGCGCGGCGATCCTCACGAGCGTTCTGCCGGTCGACGTCCAGCGGATCGTCTTCCACACGCCCCTCCTGATCGTGGTGCTCATCGTCGGGACCGCGGGCCTGCTCTGGCGCATCGCGATGCGCCGTCCGCCGGGCGGCTGAGGCCGGGAGCGGTGGGGGAGGGAACGAGGGTCGAGGGGGACACGAGCGAGCAGCTGCCGGCCGTGGCAGCGCGCGCCGCCGCGCTCACCGCGCTCGCCGGCGAGCCGTTCGATGTCCTGATCGTCGGCGGCGGGATCGTCGGGGCCGGCGCGCTGCTGGACGCGACCTCGCGTGGGCTGCGAGCCGCCCTCGTGGAGCAGGCGGACATCGCATCCGGCACGTCGGGACGGTCGTCCCGACTCATCCACGGCGGGCTGCGCTATCTCGAACAGCTCCACTTCGGGCTCGTCGCCGAGGCGCTCGCCGAGCGGTCGCGCCTGCTCCGGCTCGCGCCCCATCTCGTGCGCCTGGAGCCGTTCCTGTTCCCGATCCACGGCATCCCGCTTGTTCACCAGGGCTTTTATGGCTCCGGGATCTTCCTCTACGACCTCCTCGGGGCACGACGGGACGGTGGGTTCTCGCGCCACCTGCGACCCGCCGGCGCGCTCGAGTACGCGCCCCAGCTGCGGCGCGAGGGCCTGACCGGCGGGATCGTCTACCACGACGGCGTCGAGGATGACGCTCGGCTGGCGCTCACGGTCCTGCGCACCGCCCTCGCGGCGGGCACCGGCGCCGTCGCGGCGACGCGCGTTCGGGCCGAGGCCCCGATCCTCCAGGAGGGTCGCATCGTCGGTGCCGAGGTCCGTGACCTCGAACGCGACGCCACCTTCGCGATCCGCGCCGCGAAGGTCATCGATGCCACCGGCGTCTGGGCATCGCGCCGCGACGAACGGTTCGCACCGGAGCGGGATGCCGCCCCGGTCGTTCCGAGCCGCGGCTCGCACATCCTCATCCGCCGCGAGCGCCTCGCGGCGACCGGCGGCATGACGCTACGGATCCCGGGCCGGGTCGTGTTCATCATCCCGTGGCCTGACCACTGGATCATCGGCACGACCGACCACCTCGACGAGCGCCCGCCGGAGCACCTGTCCGCCCCGAACTCGGACGTCGACGAGCTCCTCGCGACGGTGAACGCCCAGACCCACCTTGACCTGTCGCGCTCTGACATCGTGGGGACATACGCGGGGATGCGGCCGCTCATCGGCGGCTCGGGCGATTCGACGGTCAAGACGTCGCGGGAGCACAGGGTCACGACCGATGCCAGCGGCCTCGTGCGGATCGGCGGCGGCAAGTACACGACGTACCGGGTCATGGCTCGCGACGTGGTCGATGCCGCACTGGGTCGGGACGAGGCGAAGCGCCGACCATCCCGGACGAGCGACCTGCCACTCCTTGGCGCGGCGGCGCTGTCGGAGCTCGATCGGCTCGGGCGAGCGCTCGGGGGATCGACGGCCGGGGGCGACCCCGTCGCCGCCACGAGACTCGTCGCCCGCCACGGAACGGAAGCGCCAGCGGTCCTTGGGCTGGGGCGCGACCTCGGCCTCGTCGCGGGCGACGGGCGACCCCAGGGCCTCGGCGCCGGGGCGCACCTCGCGGCCGAGGTGGCATGGGCGGCCCGACACGAGCTCGCACGGTCCCTGGACGACCTCCTCGCCCGTCGGACGCGGCTCGCGCAGGTCCTGCCGGATCGGGGCGCGGCGATCGCGCCGCGTGCCGCCGAGCTGATGGGGGCCGAGCTCGGCTGGGATCGGGCGCGCCAAGCCGCGGAGGTCGAGGCCTATCTCGCGAGCGCGACGGCCGAGTACGGCGTGCCGTGGCCGCCGACCTGATCCTGGCCCTCGACCAGGGCACGACCTCCTCGCGCGCGATTGCCTTCGGCCGCGACGGTCGCCCGGTCGCGAGCGCCCAGCAACCGTTCGAGCAGCGGTTCCCGGAGCCGGGCCACGTCACCCACGATCCCGAGGCGATCTGGTCGAGCCAGGTCGCCGTCGCCCGCGAGGTCGTCACGGCAGTCGGCGGATCGGAGCGGATCGCGGCGATCGGGATCACGAACCAGCGCGAAACGACGCTGGTCTGGGATCGCGCGACCTCCCAGCCCGTGGCCGACGCGATCGTCTGGCAGAGCCGGATCACGGCCGCGCGCACCGAGGCGCTCCGGGCGAAGGGCCTCGAGCCGCTGTTCCGCGAGCGGACCGGCCTGCCGCTCGACGCCTACTTCTCAGGCCCGAAGATCGCCCACATCCTCGATGGCGCCCCAGGGATTCGCGCCCGTGCCGAACGCGGCGAGCTCGCGTTCGGCACCGTCGACACGTTCCTGCTCTGGCGACTGACCGGTGGCCGCGTTCACGGCACCGATCCGTCGAACGCGAGCCGGACCCTGCTCTTCGACATCCATCGCCTCGCCTGGGATGACGAGCTCCTCCGGCTCGTCGACGTTCCGCGCGCCGTCCTCCCGGAGGTGCGCCCGACGAGTGGCCTCTTTGGCGAGACCGACGCTGCGCTGTTCGGCCGGCCGATCCCGATCGCCGCGATCGCGGGCGACCAGCAGGCCGCCACGTTCGGCCAGGCGGCGTTCGAGCCGAGCAAGGCCAAGAACACCTACGGGACCGGCGCATTCCTGCTGCTCAACACCGGCTCGGCACCGGTCGCCTCGGAGCACGGCCTCCTCTCGACGGTCGCGTGGCAGCTGGAGGCGGGCGGGCCCGCGACCTACGCCCTCGAGGGCTCGGTCTTCGTGGCCGGCGCCGCGGTCCAGTGGCTGCGCGACGGACTGCGGGCCATCGCGACGGCGCCCGACGTCGAGGCCCTCGCCGCGAGCGTCGCCGACACCGGCGGTGTCTTCCTCGTGCCCGCGTTCACTGGCCTCGGTGCGCCGCACTGGGATCCCTACGCCCGCGGCACGCTGATCGGGATGACGCGCGGGACGGGCCTCGCCGAGATCGCCCGCGCGACGCTCGAGTCGATCGCCTACCAGGTCTCCGACGTCGTCGATGCGATGGTCGCCGACGGCGCCCCGCGGCCCACCGCGCTGCGGGTCGATGGGGGAGCGGCCGCGAACGACCTCCTCCTGCAGCTCCAGGCCGACATCCTCGATGTCCCGGTGGAGCGACCGGCCGTGCTCGAGACGACCGCCCTCGGCGCGGCCCACCTCGCGGGACTGGCGGTGGGCTTCTGGCCGGACCTCGCCACGATCGAGGCCAACTGGGCGCTGGATCGGCGATTCGAGCCCGGGATGCCGGCGTCGCGGCGGGAGCGATTGCTCGATGGCTGGCATCGGGCGGTCGAGCGGTCGAAGGGCTGGGCGAGCCCCGATCAAGGGGCCTGAGACCTCACCCGCCGGCTATGTTTGGCACGTTGCAGTCGAACGTAATTCGGGGCTAGGCAGGATCGAGAAGGTCCCGTATTCTGAGATCTGCCCAACGTCATGGGATTCGCCCATGACCGCATACGAGTAGACCACCTCGAAACCGGACTCCTCTCACGGCTGACGCGAGACCCGAGCGGGGATCGCGGCGGCTACCGAGAGGAGTTTCGTTCTTTGTACACGGATAAGACCCTGACCTGCGCGGATTGCGGACAACAGTTCGTTTTCACCGCGTCCGAGCAGGACTTCTACGCGCAGCGTGGCTTCACCGAGCCGCGCCGTTGCCCGACCGACCGCGCCGCCCGCAAGGCAGCTCGCGCGTCGAGCGGCGCCGGCTATTCGTCCGGCTACTCCAGTGAGGGTGGCTCGTACGGTGGCGGCGGTGGTTACAGCTCAGGCGGCGGCTACAGCTCAGGCGGTGGCGGCGGCTACGGCGGCGGTGGTGGTGGCTACGGCGACCGCGGCCCCCGCGAGATGTTCACGGCAACCTGTTCCAACTGCGGCAACGAGGCCCGCGTCCCGTTCCGCCCCACCACCGGCAAGCCGGTTTATTGTTCGGACTGCTTCCGCACGATGCGGGGCTAGTCTCCAAACTCCTCTCGGCACGGACGTCCGCGGGACGCCCGGAACCCAGAGCCTGAACCAAGACCCGAGGTGTCAGCCGCCTCGGGTCTTTCGATTCCGAGGCCGGTGAGCCGGCGTCGACCGGTCATCGAATCCGGCCAGTGGGGCCGGATCGCGCGGGCTACCGTGACACGCCATGGACGACCCTTCGGGCGCGGTCGCGGATCCGGTGGGGTGACCGTGGCAAGGTCGCGCCGCCGGCTGGCGATGTCGACGCGGGTCGTCCGGGCCGTGCTCCGCAACCGGGCTCTTCGGCGGGTCGAGGCGGCGTACCTCCTGTTTACCGCCGTCGAGTACGGGACGTGGGTCACAATCCTGCTCTACGCCTACCGGGCGACGGGCCCGGGGACCGTCGGTGTCGTCGCCCTCGTGCAGCTCGTCCCGGCGGCCTTCCTGGCTCCCTTCGCCGCCTCGCTGGCCGATCGATTCGACCGCGGCACCGTCCTGATGGGCGGGTACCTCCTGCAGGCCGTCGCTTACGGCGCGACGGCGGTGGGCATGCTCGGCGGCGCGCCACCGATCCTCGTGTACGCCTGCGCGGCTGCGGCGGCGACCGCGCTCGGCGTGACGCGTCCGACCCAAGGCTCCCTCGTGCCGTCCCTCGCCCGGACGCCGGAGGAGCTCACGGCGGCGAACGGCATCTCCGGCACGGTCGAGGGGGCGGGCCTGCTCCTCGGGCCGCTCGTCGCCGCAGCCATCCTGGCCGTGGGGCAGGCGGACCACGTGTTCATCGCCGGGGCGGCCGCGTGCGTCGTGGCGGCGCTGCTCGTCACGCGCCTCCCGCGCACGAACGGCGCAGCCAATCTGCTCCCGTCGCTCGACGTCGACGACGCGACGGCGACCCGACACGTCGGGCCGCTGGCCGGCCTCCGCGTGATCGCGACGAACCGGGACACGCGGCTGGTCGTCGCCGTCCTCGGCCTGAGGATGGTCGTCAGCGGCGCGATGGATATCCTGTTCGTCCTCCTCGCCCTCGATGTCCTCCGGACCGGCAACCCCGGCGCCGGCGTCCTCAACGCGGCCCTCGGGCTCGGGACCGTGCTCGGGGGCGCCGCGACGTTCGCCCTCGTCGGCCGGCAGCGGCTCGCCCCCGCGCTGGCCATCAGCGCCGGGACGCTCGGTGTTGGGCTCCTGCTCGTGGTCGGCTCGGGCTCCCCGGCGCTGGCCCCGATCCTCGTGGGCGTGGCCGGCGTCGGCTATGCCGCATGCGACATCGTCGGGCGGACGATTCTCCAGCGCGTCACCGACGACGAGGTTTTGGCCCGCGTCCTCGGGTTGATCGAGGGGCTGGGAGACGCGGGCCTCGCGCTCGGCTCGGTGGCTGTTCCCATCCTGGCGGCCGTCGGCGGCGTGCCCGTGGCGCTCATGGCCGCGGCGCTGGTCCTGCCGGCCGCCGTGGCCCTGGCCTGGCACGATCTCACCCGGATCGATCGGATGGTCCTCGTCCCGGTTCGGGCGATCGCTCTGCTCGGGGCCGACGACGTGTTCGCGCCGCTCCCGGCGCCTCAGCTCGAGACCGTCGCCCGGCGGGCCCGCTGGCTGGCCGTCGACGCCGGCACCACGATCATCCAGCAGGGCGACGTCGGCGACGAGTACTACATCCTCGAGTCTGGCCGCGTGCGGATCAGCCAGGCGGGACGGACGCTGCAGGAGGTCGAGGCCTACGGCACCGGGTTCGGCGAGATCGCGCTGCTGCACGACGTCCTCCGCACCGCGACGGTCGCCGCCGATGCACCATGCGTTCTGCTGGTCCTCGGGCGGGCCGACTTCCTGGAGGCCGTGACCGGCCACGAGCAGGCGCATTCGACCGTCCATCGGGTCGCGAGCGAGCGGCGAGGAACCACCGCCTGAGGCGCCCACCGCACCGCACCTTCATGGCAAGCGCGGGGAACGCGCGGTGCCGCGGCGAGGACGATGCCGCTTCGCTACCCGCCGCTAGGCGATGGCGTCGGGTCGATGGTGATTGTGATCGTCCCGCAGCTCGTGGTTGGTGTCGCGAGGAAGCCATCTGGCGTCGCGCCCGAGAGTCCAAGCCGGCGACCTTCGCGCTGCACGACCTCAAGGCCCTCGGCGTGAAGCTCGGCATCGACGACTTCGGGACGGGCTTCTCGTCCCTGAGCTACCTCGGGCGCCTCCCGATCGACACGCTCAAGGTGGATCGATCGTTCGTGACCGGCATCGAGCGCGACGATCGCGGGCGGTCCGTGGTCGCCGCGATCCTGCGGCTCGCGGAGTCGCTCGGCCTCGAGACCATCGCGGAGGGCATCGAAACCCCGGGCCAGCTCGCGGCGCTCCTGATGCTCAGCGCGAGCGCCGGCCAGGGCCACCTGTTCGCGGCCGCCCTGGATCCTGCCGCCTTCGCCGCACTGCTGAGCCGCCGCGTCCCGGCTCGCCGAAGCGCTGACCCCGTGCCGATCAATGGGCGACGTCGTGCGCGCACCCGCCCGGCGGCGCCGCCAGAAGTACAAGCCGCCGCGAGGTGACCGAAGGACAACCGCGTTAGCCTTCGCACGTGACGTTCGCCGACGCGCAGGTTCCAGTTCGTTGCCGACTGTGAGGCAGCGAGGCAAGGAACCTGTGACGGAACCGGCTCGCGGGATCGTGGCACTGGGCGCGCGCCTCCACCTGTTCGTGCAGCCCGAGGACCACGACGCGTTCGTCGCGCTCTTCCGCGACATCCTCGGGTGCGAGATCCGGGAGCTCGACTTCGGGCTCGACCATCCGATCTTGTTCGTGCCGTTTGCCGACGGCAGCGGCTTCAGCGTCGAGTTCAGCGACCTCGCGCTCGCCCAGGCGACCGATCGGCCGCTGGACGATGACAACGCGGTTCGAGGTGCGTGGATCGAGTTCCGGACGGCAGAGCTGGATCGCCTGCAGGCAGCATTGCGGGCGGCCCGGATTCCCGAGTTCCGGCATCCGGGCAGCAGCCATGCCTATTTCTGTGCCCCCGGAGGTCAGGTCTTCCGCCTGCTCGACGTCGAGTACGCCGGCCCATAGCCGCACCCTGTCCCATCGCACGACGGACGAGAGTCATTCGTTATTGGCAGCGCGGAGCCTGGATCCCTCCATCAGTCCGTAGACCCTGCCGTCGGGGGCACGGAAGTGGAACCAGCCATAGCCCGGCCGCCTCGTGGACCAGTGGATCTCGTCGAGGATCTCGACCCCGACGGCCACGAGCTCTGCTCGAGCCGCAACGACGTCGTCGACGACGAAGCCCGCGACATAGCCGGACCTGTGGTACTCGGCCTCGAACGCCGAATCAGGATCCTCGACACTCAAGACCTCGATGTAGTCGTGGTCGGCGTCCTGCATCGCCATCTGGGCGAAGGTCGGCTCGTCAACCTCGATCGGCAGGCCCAGGACCTCCGCAAAGAACCGCCGCGTCTCCTGATAGTGATGCGTGTATGTCGTGAGCCAACCCAGGCGATGAACTCGCATCGGCCTCCTCCGTCCTCAGGGCGGCGTCACACGCCGGTGTGGCGCGAGCCGAAGATCAGTCCGAGATCGAACTTGCGCTCCTTGCCGTGGAGCAGTCGGTCGATGTTGTCGGCGTGGGCGATCCAGATGAGCACGGGGCCGACCGCGGCCCAGGCGATGTAGGCCGGCGTGACCCAGCCCTGGGCGATGGCCCAGATGAGGAGCGTCGCCGGGAACATCGCCGCGGAGCCGAGCAGCGATCCCACCGAGACGTAGCGGGTCAGCAGGATCGCGCCGAAGAACACGGGGGCCGCCAGGACGACCGCGAGCGGCTGGATGACGAGCATCGTGCCAACCCCGGTACCGACGCCGCGGCCGCCGCCGGCGAAGCCGAGGAACGCCGAGCGCCAGGCACCGAGGACCGCAGCCGCCGCGCACAGGACCTCGGTCGTGGAATCACCGTGGGTCGCGAACCGCGCCAGCAACACCGGCAGCGCGCCCTTGAGCAGGTCGCCGCCGACGACGAGCGCGGCCCACTTCCGGCCAAGGGCTCGTAGGGTGTTCGTCCCGCCCGTTTTGCCGGAGCCGATCGACCGCGGATCTGGCCCGCCGGAGGCTCGGGCGACGAGGACCCCGAAGGGGATCGAGCCCGCGAGATAGGCGATTCCGACGAGGAGGACCCGCAGGAACAATCCCTGGTCCACGGCACCCCATCTCGCGCTCGACCGAGGGGACATCCGACCGACGACCTGGACGCCCGATCCGGTGCCGCCGAGTCTACATCGCCCTCGTGGCAGTACCATCCCGGGCGATGGCCGTCGGCTCCTCCAACGACTTCGATCTCGTCGTCCTCGGCGCCGGCACCGGCGGCTACACGGCCGCCTTCCGGGCCGCCCAGCTCGGCCTGAAGGTCGCCCTCGTCGACGAGGGCAAGGTCGGCGGCACGTGCCTCCACATCGGCTGCATCCCCACGAAGGCGCTGCTCGAATCCGCCGCGTTCTTCGAGCGTATCCACCACGCCGAGGAGTTCGGCATCGGCCTCGGCAAGGCAGCGCCGACCGTCGACTACGAACAGATGGCCGCCCGGCGCGACCAGGTCGTGAAGCGGATGTGGACCGGGCTCAAGAGCCTCGTCGACAAGAACAAGGTGGCCTGGATCCAGGGCCGCGGCAGGCTCGAGGGTGGCCGCCAGGTCCGGGTCCAGATGGCCGGCGACGACGGCAAGGCCGGCGCCGGCGGCGAGCGGATCCTCCAGGGCGTCGACGTCATCCTCGCGACCGGTTCGCGGGTCAAGTCGCTGCCGGGCCTCGAGCCCGATGGCAAGCGGATCGTGACGTCGGACGACGTCCTCGCGAGCACGAAGCTCCCGAAGTCGGCGATCGTGGTGGGAGCCGGTGCGGTCGGCGTCGAGTTCGCGTCGATGTATCAGGACCTCGGGGTCAAGACGACCGTCCTCGAATACCTGCCCGCGGTCGTGCCGCTGGAGGACCGCGAGGTCAGCCAGGCCCTCGAGCGGAGCTTCACCCGGCGGGGCATCGAGGTCATGACGAACGCCCGTTTCGACACGAAGGCCGTCAAGGCGGGGGCGGACGGGGTGAGCCTCATGGTCGGCCCGGAAGGCAAGGACCAGGTCCCGATGAGCGCCGAGATCCTGCTCGTCGCCACCGGCCGAGCCCCGAACGTCGAGGAGGTCGGCCTGGAGACGACCCGTGCCGAGCTCGATCGCGGCTTCGTCAAGGTGGATGCCCGGATGCGGACCAGGGAGCCGCACCTCTATGCGATCGGTGACGTCGTCGGCGGCCTGATGCTCGCCCACACGGCGGCGCACGAGGGGCTCGTGGCGGCGCATGTCATCGCCGGCGACAAGAACGTCCATGCCGTCGATTACGTCAAGCAGCCGCGGGCCACCTACTGCCGGCCCGAGATCGCCTCGATCGGCCTCACCGAGCAGCAATGCCAGGAGCGCGAGATCCCGTACAAGGTCGGGAAGGTCCCGTTCCAGGCGATCGCCAAGGCGATCATCGGCGGCGAGTACGAAGGCTTTGCGAAAGTCATCGGACACAAGGACACTGATGACACGCTCGGGGTCCATATCATCGGACCGCACGCGACGGACCTCATCGCGGAGGCCTCGGTCGCGTTCGAGCTTGACGCGACACCGTGGGAGATCGGTGGCTCGACGCATCCGCACCCGACCCTCAGCGAGGTCCTCGGCGAGGCGGCCCTGAACGTCGACGGCCGGTCGATCAACTTCTAGGCTGAGCACCAGCATCAGGGGACGATGGCAACGACGAAGAAGGCCTCGGGCGGCGGCAACCGCCGCGGCGGCGCGGAACGGGAGCGGCAACGGCACGGGCAAGGGCGCCACGAGCGCCGCGAAGCTCGGCGCCGGCAAGGGCGCGTCGGGCGCCGCGAAGCCGGGCGTCTCGAAGCTCGCCGCATCCGCCGGCCTGACGGACGACGACCTCCTCGGGATGTACCGGACGATTCTCCTCGCCCGCCAGGTCGACGAGCGGATGTGGATCCTGAATCGCGCGGGCCGGATCCCGTTCGTGATCAGCGGCCAGGGCCACGAGGGCGCGCAGGTCGCGATCGCGTGGGCGCTCGAGAAGGGCAAGGACTGGATCGCGCCCTTCTACCGCTCGGTCGGGACGCTGCTCGCGTTCGGGATGGGCGCGCGCGACCTCATGACGGCGCAGTTCGCCAAGGCGATCGATGTCTCATCGGGCGGCCGCCAGATGCCGGGCCACTACGGCTCCCAGCCGAAACACCTCGTGTCGCTCTCGTCGCCGGTCGCGACCCAGATGCTCCACGCGGTCGGGATCGCGCTCGCGGCCAAGATTCGCAAGACCGGCGAGGTCGCGATGTCGTCGATGGGCGAGGGGAGCGCGAACCAGGGCGACGTCCACGAGGGCCTCAACTTTGCGGGCGTCCACAAGCTGCCGTTCATCCTCGTCGTCGAGAACAACGGCTACGCGATCAGCGTGCCGGTCTCGAAGCAGCTGCCGATCGAGAACGTCGCGGACCGCGCGTCCGGCTACGGCATGCCGGGGATCGTGGTCGACGGCGGCGACGTCCTGGAGTGCTATCGCGTCGCGAAGACGGCCGTGGATCGCGCGCGGCGCGGCGAGGGCTCGACCTTCATCGAGGCCAAGGTCATCCGCCTCACGGGCCATTCGTCGGACGACCAGCAGACGAAGTACCGCACGGCGGAAGAGCTCGCCGATCTGACCGGCAAGGACCCGCTGCCGCGCTATCGGGGCGAGCTTCGGGACGCGGGCGTGCTGACGGACGAGATCGAGGCCCGGATCGCGGCCGAGGTGAAGGCCGAGGTCGAGGACGCCACGACGTTTGCCGAGGAGGCCGCCGAGCCGGACCCGGCAACCGCGATGAAGTGGGTCTTCGCCGAGGACTGGCCTGGCGAGACGCCGCCGGCGTGGGGCTTCACGCTGCGTGGGACGGGCGGACATTGAGCGGCCGGGGCTGACAGATGCCGATCAAGACCTACATCGAGGCCATTCGCGACACCCTCTTCGACGAGATGCGCCGCGACGAGGCGATCATCGTCCTCGGCGAGGACGTCGGTAAGAAGGGCGGGGTCTTCCTCGCAACCGACGGGCTATGGGCCGAGTTCGGCGACGACCGCGTCATTGACACGCCACTGACCGAGTCGATGATCGTCGGCGCCTCGATCGGCGCGGCCATGAACGGCCTTCGGCCGGTTGCCGAGATCCAGTTCGCCGACTTCATCGCGCCCGCCTTCAACCAGCTTGTCAACGAAGCGGCGCGGATGCGCTACCGCTCCAACAACGGGTTCGGCGTGCCGATGACGGTCCGCGCGCCGTACGGCGGCGGCGTGCACGGGGCGCTGTACCACTCGCAGTCGGTCGAGGCCTTCTTCGCACATGTGCCGGGCCTCAAGGTCGTCATTCCATCGACGCCGTATGACGCCAAGGGCCTGCTGCGAACCTCGATCCGCGACGAGGACCCGGTCCTGTTCTTCGAGCACAAGAAGATGTACCGCTCGGTGCGCGGCGACGTCCCGGACACGGACTACACGATTCCGCTCGGCCAGGCTGCGATCACCCGGCCCGGCACGCAGATCACGCTCATCGCGTACGGCCTGATGGCCCACTACGGCCTCGAAGCCGCGGAGCTGGTCGCCGACGAGGGCATCGATGTCGAGGTCGTGGACGTTCGCTCGCTCCGGCCGCTCGACAAGGCCACGATCCTCTCCTCGGTGGAGAAGACGGGCAAGGCGATCGTCGTCTACGAAGACAACCGCTTCCTGGGCTACGGCGCCGAGATCTGCGCGATCATCGCCGAGGAGGCGTTCGACTTCCTCGACGGCCCGGTGACCCGCATCGCCGGCCCCGACGTCCCGGGCGTGCCCTACAACCACATCCTCGAGGACTGGTTCATGGTCAACCCCGAGAAGATCGCGGACGGCATCCGGAAGCTCGCCGCGTACTGACCTCGTCGCGCCTGGACGGCGCCGCGTCGCCACCTAGCTAGATGATTGGTAGCCGGCGCGGAATCGAGCGATCTGCCGTCGCCTACCAGCCTCAGTAGTGCATGTCGGAGATTTGGCGATGGAGTCGCCTGGCCGAGGTCGCAAACACGTTCAGCGATTGCTCTCCGAGACCCAGCCCGAGCGCCTCGGCGGGTCGATTCGTCGACCTGCACTACGCACCGTGGTAACTGGGAGAAACAGGAGCCCGGAAATGCTCCCGTTCGGACGTCGCAGCCAATCGCGGAGCGCGCCCGCACGGACTGGATAGGTCCCGCTCAGCACCTCGCTTGCAGCCATTCTCCGTCGAGCAGTTGATGTATCCGGGAGCACGAGCAGGCGAGAGACCGTTCCCGCGTTCCATCCAAAACGTTCCGCGGCAACCGCGCGACCGAGACGGACTTTCTCGTCGTGCTTTCGGAGCGTTGCCTCGGTCGACGTCACCTCGGTCTTCACCTCGATCACGAGCAGCGCTCGTTGCGGCCCGCGCCAAGCAAGGAGATCGATGGACCCTCGCTCGCCGTAGATCGAGTAGGTGACCTCGACCTCGACCTCCCAGCCGAGTCTCCGAAGGCGCCTCACCGTGGCGGACACGACGCTCGCGTGGGCCTCGTCGACCAGTCGATCGAGCTGACCGCCATGCCACCGAATGTCGATGGTCGCCTGTGCCTCCAGGGTTCCGAGCACGCGCCGGAGGGCTCGCAGCGAGACGGCCTCGAGATGGCCGCGCTCGATGAGTGACACCACCTGCTGGCTGATGAAGGCATGGCTCGCGAGATCGACCTGACGCCAGCCGTGCCGCCGTCGCAGCGCACGAACGATCACCCCGACCCGAACATCGCCCACCGGGCACAGGCTCGGACCCAGCGCTGCATTGGCACTTACTCGCAACCGGCCGGGCGCGAACGCCGCGAGGCGAGTTGCGGCAGACTAGGGCCGGATCAGCGCCGATCCGTCGCGGCCGATGAGCCGCGTCCACCCGGAGGATCTGACTTGGCCAAGGTGACGATGCCCCAGCTCGGCGAGAGCGTTGCCGAGGGGACGATCGGGAAGTGGCTCAAGAAGCCGGGCGACCACGTCGACAAGTACGAGCCGCTGCTCGAGGTCATCACCGACAAGGTCAACGCCGAGGTGCCGTCGCCGTTCGCAGGCACGCTCAAGGAGATCCTCGTCGAGGAAGGCGCGACGGTCCCGAACAACGCCGAGATCGCGATCATCGATGAGGGCGGCTCGGCGCCGGAGGCCACGGCCCGGGCCTCCGAGACCGCGAAGCTACAGCCCGCCGAGTCGGCGGGGTCGCAGCAGGCGGAACCGGCAACGGCGCAAGCCCAGACGGCAGCCGCGAGTGGCGGCGGAGCACCGACGGTTGCAGCGACGCCCGTCGCGGCCGCCGCGGTGGCCGCGGCTCCGGCCCCAGTCGCGGCGGCGGCCAGTCCAGCTCCGGCGCCGGTCGCGCATGGCCCTGCCGGCTCGGACGAGCGGACGGTCGAGGAGCTCCCCGGCAGCTCCGACGCTCGGATGACCCCGGCGGTCCGGCGGCTGCTCCGCGAGCACGGCCTCAACCCGGCGATGATCGTCGGCACGGGCGGTGGCGCGCGGATTACCCGCGAGGATGTCACCGACTACGTGGAGAGCCAGCGAACCGGCAAGCCGGTCGGGCGACAGAACGCGGCCGGTGGCGCCGCGGCGACGCCCGCTTCCGTGGCGGCTCCGGCCGCTCCAACACAGGTGGCCCCTGCATCCACGGCGACTCCGGCCCCCGCTCGCCCTGCATCCGGCGCGGCCCCCGCAACCCCGACCGGCGCCGCGCCCGCACCCAGCCGTGGCGGCTTCAGCGGCCAGCGCGTCGAGTTCCCCGAGGGTGCCGACGAGGTCCTCGTGCCGACGACCCAGATGCGCAAGGGCATCGCCGCGCAGATGACGAAGGCGCTCCAGGTGCCGCACGCGTACGTCGAGATGGAGGTCGACGTGACCGGCCTCGTGCGCCTGCGCGATCGCGAGAAGGACGCGTATCGAGCCCGCGAGGGCCTGTCGCTGAGCTTCGTCCCGTTCGTCGTCAAGGCGACGGCCGAGTCGCTGAAGCGCCATCCCGCGCTCAACGCCCACTGGACCGAGCAGGGCCTCCTCGCGAAGCGACGGATCAACGTCGGGATCGCGGTGGCGGTCGACGACGGGCTCATCGTGCCGGTCGTGCGCGACGTCGATCAGCTCTCGATCAGCGGCCTCAACAAGGCTATCGCCGATGTCTCCGCGCGGGCTCGCGGCGGTCACCTCCGGGTCGATGACTTCGGCGCCGGGACGTTCACGGTCGACAACACGGGCTGGCTCGGCTCGAACCTGACCATGCCGATCATCAACGTCCCAGAAGTCGCGATCCTCACGATGGAGGACATTCGCAAGCGGCCGGTCGTCGTCGAGACGCCGGACGGCGACGTCATCGGGATCCGGCCGATCATGAACATGGTCCTGGCGATCGATCACCGGGCGAACGACGGGGCCGGCGCCACGGCCCTGCTGCGCGACATCAAGGCCTGGCTCGAGGGAGTCGGGTCGGAGACTCCGATCTACTGAGCGAGCCGGGGCCGACGCCGCCCAAGCGTCCGCGGCAGCCGAGGAAGGCCGTCGAGCCGGCGAGCCCTCCGCCGAGCCCATCTGCCCGACCCGCGGTTGCCCGACCCGCGGGTGCACGACCCGCGCCTGTACGGAAGCCGCGCAAACCCGCGGCCCCAAGCGTTGAGACGGCGACGACGCGCGTCGAGCCGCCGCCTGCCGAAGCCGCCGCGCCGTTGGCTGCCGGGACCGTAGCTGGCATGTCCGCCGGCCCGCTACGGCGCGTCTGGATCACTGGCGGCGCCGGATTCATCGGCGCCGCCGTGGCGCGCGCGCTCGTGGAGCGCGGCGACGATGTCACCGCGCTCGTGCGGGATCGATCCCGGGCCGCTCGCATCTCGGACCTCGGTGTGACCCTCGTCGACGACGACCTCTCGGACGTTCGCGGGCTGACCGAGAGCCTGCGCGACATCGATGCCGTCATTCATGCGGCGGGGATGTACCGGGTCGGCATCAACCGAGCAGAACGCGGCGCCATGTGGGACGCGAACATCGGCACGACGACCAGGGTCCTCGATGCCGCCGAGGCGGCCGGGGTCAAGCGCATCGTCTACGTCTCGACGGTGAACGTCTTCGGCGACACCCACGGCGAGGTCGTCGACGAGACCTACCGACGTGATCTCGCCCAGGGCTTCCTGAGCTGGTACGACGAGACGAAGTTCGGCGCCGAGGAGGTCGTGGCGCAGCGAATCCGCGGCGGCGCGCCGGTGGTCATCGTCATGCCGAGCCAGGTCTACGGCCGGGGTGACCACTCGGAGGTCGGCGAACAGCTTCGACTCGCGTTCGAAGGCACGCTGCGGTACCGCGCCCTCGATGACGTGGGTCTCGCGATGGTCCACGTCGATGATCTCGCGGCGGGCATCGTCGCGGCGCTCGATCGCGGCATCGCCGGCCAGCGCTACGTCCTCGCGGGGCCGCGCCTGCGATTGCGCGAAGCCGTCACGCTTGCTGCGGAGATCGGCGGGAAGCGGCCGCCGGCCCTTACGCTCCCGACGCGACTCCTGCGGGCCCTGCGGCCGGTCGGCCGCCTCGCCGGCCAGCCGAATCTCGCCGAGGTGATCTCGGCATCCGCGGGCGTCACCTACTGGGCGTCGTCGGACAAGGCGACCGCCGAGCTCGGCTTCTCGACGCGCCCGTTCGAGGCGGGCCTGCGCGAGACGCTCACAGGCCGTCCGGGCGGGAGCCCGTCTTCGGCGGCCGTCGACACAGCGCAGGCGGCCCCGTCCGGCACGCAACCCCCGTCCGGCAACGAGCCGTAGACTGCCGGCGATGGCTCGCGAGCTCCCGATGTTCGAACCGCCCTCGGCGGGCGACCACGCCCACGCTCGCCACGAGCCGATCTCCATCGCGATGGGCGGGGGCGGCATCCTTGCCGGTCCCGATGCATTGGCGGGGGACGGCTCGACGCCCCTCCGGCGCCACCCCGACTGGATCAAGGCCCGACTGCCGTCGGGCGACAACTACCACGACCTCAAGCGCCTGCTCCGCGGCCTGAACCTCAACACGGTCTGCGAAGAGGCCCACTGCCCCAACATCGGGGAGTGCTGGGACCAGCGCACCGCCACGATCATGATCCTCGGCGACACGTGCACCCGGGCCTGCGGCTTCTGCAATGTCAAGACCGGCCGCCCGACCTGGTTCGACGAGGACGAGCCGCGGCGCGTCGCCGAGGCGGTCTCGGGCCTGGGCCTCGAGCACGTCGTCGTCACCAGCGTCGCCCGCGACGACCTGCCCGACGGCGGCGCCCACGTGTTCGCCAACACGATTCGCGAGCTTCGCGCCCGGATCCCGGGCATGGGCGTCGAGGTCCTCATCCCGGATTTCAACGGCGAGGAGGCCCCGCTGCGCGACGTCATGGCCGCGGCACCGGACATCCTGAACCACAACCTCGAGACGGTCCGGCGGCTCCAGAAGCCGGTTCGCAAGCGCGCTCGCTGGGATCGAACGCTCGGCGTCCTCGAGCGGGCGAAGGTCTACGCCGCGGAATACGGCAACCCGGTCCACACGAAGAGCTCGCTGATGGTCGGGCTCGGTGAGAACCGCAACGAGCTGACCGAGGCGTTCGAGGCCCTCCGGGCGGTCGACACGGACATCCTAACGATCGGCCAGTACCTCCGGCCGTCGCTCAAGCACCTGCCCCTCGAGCGCTACTACCACCCCGACGAGTTCGCCGAGATGAAGGTCGAGGCGCTCGCGCTGGGGTTCAAGCACGTCGAGTCGGGCCCGCTCGTCCGGTCCAGCTACCACGCCCGAGACCAGGTCCCCGGGGCGGAGCTCAAGGCGCTGCGCAGGCGCCAGGCCACGCTCGATGCCGAGGGCCGGGTCATCCCGCTGGCGGGCTAGGCCGACGCCGGGGCGGCTGCGCCGACCGCGCACGCCGGGTCCCGGACAAGGAAACGCGCCGTTCGAAATAAATCCCGAACGACGCAACCGAAGGATCGTCCGATCGCCGTTGCGGCGATGCCATCGCGCACCTGCGACGACGTTGCGACCTCGTTGCAGTGGCTTGAGATGAACGGGCCTCGGGTATCCTGACGGTCAGATGCCACGTCAGCTCTCCCGCAAGACCCCGCTCGCCGAACTGCACTGCCACCTCGGCGCGGCCGTGACGCCGGCGATCATGTGGGGCATCGCCCACGCCCAGGGGATCAAGCTCCCGACGAAGGACTACTGGGAGTTCCGAGAGCTCATCACCGTCGGCAAGAAGGGCTCGAAGTCCTTCGACGGCTACCTCCAGCTCTTCCACTGGACCGAGCTGATCCAGAGCTCGCCGTTCGCCGTCGAGCGGTCGGTGTACGAGGTCGTCGGCGGCGCCTACCGCAAGAACAACATCACGACGATGGAGCTCCGCTTCAACCCGATGAAGCGGAACCGCGGCGGCGAGCAGGACCTGGATCACATCATCGCCGCGGCCACGCGGGGGATGGACCGCGCAAGCCTCGAGTACCCGGTGAAGCCCGGATTGATCTTCTGCCTCGACCGGGCGTTCCCCTACGAGCTGAACGAGATCCTCGTCGAGAAGGCGATCGCGTGGCGCGATCGAGGCGTGGTCGGGGTCGACATCGCGGGTCCCGAATCCGCGACCTTCCGCGTCGCCGATTACCGCGGGCTCATGCGCCGCGCCCGCCAGTTCGGCCTCGGGATCACGATCCACACCGGCGAGGCTGGTCCGGTCGAGGAGGTCGCCCGCGTGGTTGAGCTGCTGGAGCCCGATCGGATCGGGCACGGCGTGAAGGCCGCCTATGACCCTCGGGCGATGGCCGCGATCCGCGATCGCGGGATCGTCCTCGAGATCTGCCCGACCTCGAACCTCAACACCCGCGTCGTCTCGAGCTGGGACGAGGTTCGCTGGATCTTCGACACGTTCCGCCGCAACGAGGTCCGCTTCACGATCAGCACCGATGGCCCGGAGATGCTCCAGACCTACATCCGCGACGAGCTCGCCACGCTGGGCCGGCTCGGGATCATGTCCGTCGAGGAGCAGGAGGACGTGATGCGGACGGGCCTCGCCGCGTCGTTCGTCGCCAACGCCTCGGACCTGCCCGCCCCGCTCCGCCAGCCCGAGCGCCGCCAGGTCGTGGAGCGCGAAGAGGCGTAGGAGCCGCCTCCGCGGCGCCACTTCCCCTCAGGTATGCACCAGGGGATTCGTAAGCGGGATCACGGGTCTTGAGGGGGTGCGCCGGGCCATGAATTCATCCCGGGCCACGCTCGCGGCGGGATGGATTCGGCTTGGCTGATGCGTGGGCTCTCGGTTACCAATCCCCTCAGGCATACGTGAGGGAATCCGCGGCGAACAAGGGAAAACAGCGGCCACTGCCACGCCGACGGCGCGCCGGTTGAGTGGGCCTGGGCATCAGGCCCAGGCCGCGCTGCCGGGCATCAGGCGCAGGCCGCGCCGCTCTGCGTCGGGCCCAAGCCGCGCCGCGGGTACGGCCCGTTCAGTCGCGCGCCGACCCGATCCGGTAGGTGCAGCAGCGGTCGCCCGAGGCGATGTGCGACTCGCGGATGACGTCCTCGCCGAGGAGCTCGCGGAAGAGCTGCAGCTCGGCGTCGCAGGCGGCGCTCGTCCCGCGGGCGACGTGGTAGATCGCGCAGTTGTTCTCGCGCAGCCGGACCGCGCCGTCCTCGCCGACGTACCAATCGGCCAGGTAGCCCGCCTCGTCCTGCAGGACCGCCAGCTCGCGGACCCGATCCACGAGGTCCGCGCCGGCGGGCAGCCGGGACGCGAGCGACTGGCGGATCCGGTGGCCGATCTGGCGCCGCCGCGCGGCGAAGACGTCTTCGATCAGGTCCGGGCCGCCGACCTCGGAGATCGCGGCGAGGAGGCCGGCCGCGAGGCCGTCGTAGTCGGCTGGGAAGAGGCCCTGAGCGTCGGGCGTCACGTCGTAGAGATGGCGCGGCCGGCCGACGCCGTGGCGCTCGGTTGTGTGGCAGACCAGGCTGGCGGCCTCGAGCGCGTGGAGCTGCTGGAGGACCCCGGTCCGGCTGGCCCCGAGAGCGCCCGCAAGGGCGTCGGGCGAGGTGGGACCCGCCTGCCGGAGGTGAAGGAGGATCGATCGTCTGAGGGTCGAGGCGGCGGCGCCCGTAGCGCCGGGGGTTGCCACCAGCCCACCGTCCCTGAGCCCATTCGACCGCGTTTCCTCACTCGCTCGGCCGGGAACGCGAGCGGTGGCTCCGTCGGAGCTCGCCTGGGGTGCGGGCATGACGCGGTGAGGCTAGCAGAGACGGCGCCCGGGGCTCGCCAAGGCCGCGGCGCGGCTCGCTAGCCCCCCACGGCGGCCCCGCAACCCCGCAACGTGGCTCGCCGATGACCGGCCCTGCTAGGCTCCCGACCGATGGACCTCGACCTTTCGAGCGAGCACCAGCTCCTCCGTTCGACCATCCGCGACTTCATGACGAAGGAGGTCGCGCCGGTCATCGAGGAGCACGAGCGCGAGCGGCGCTTCCCGGTCGAGATCGTGAAGCGGCTCGGCGAGGCCGGCTGGCTCGGCATCCCGATCCCCGAGGACGAGGGCGGCACCGGCCTCGACTACCTCGCCTATGCCATCGCGATCGAGGAGATCGGCCGGGTATGGGGCTCGCTCGGGCTGATCGTCGCGGCCCACACCTCGCTCGGCTGCGGGCCGCTGCACCTCGCGGGCACGAAGGCCCAGAAGGACCGCTACCTCGTCCCGATGGCGAGCGGCAAGGTCATCGGGGCCTACGGCCTCACGGAGCCCGGCGCGGGCTCGGACGCCGGCGGCACCCGGACGACGGCCCGCCAGGATGGCGACGGCGGCGACTGGGTCATCGACGGCGGCAAGCGCTTCATCACGAACGCGGGTCAGGCCGGCACGTACATCATCACGGCCAGGACGGGGACGCGCGACGGCGGCAACGCCGAGATCTCGGCCTTCATCGTGCCGGCGGACACGAAGGGCTTCAAGGTGAGCCGCCTCGAGGAAAAGCTCGGCCTCCATGCGTCGGCGACCGGCGAGCTCGTCTTCGACGGCGCCCGGGTGCCGGCCGATCACCTCCTCGGCGAGCGCGGCCAGGGCTTCAAGATGTTCCTCGAGATCCTCGACGGTGGCCGGATCAGCATCGGCGCGCTGGCGGTCGGGATCGCCCAGGCTGCCCTCGACGCCGCGATCCCGTACGCGCAGACGCGCGAGCAGTTCGGCCGGCCGATTGGCACCTTCCAGGGCGTCGCGTTCATGGTGGCCGACATGGCCACCGAGATCGAGGCCGCGCGGTCGATGGTCTGGAAGGCCGCGTGGCTCAAGGACCAGGGCCGCGACTACTCGCTGGTCGCCGCGGAGGCGAAGCTCTTCGCGTCCGAGGTCAGCTCACGGGCAACGAACGCAGCGATCCAGATCCACGGGGGCTACGGCTACGTGACCGAGTATCCGGTCGAGCGCTTCCTTCGCGACGCCAAGCTCACGGAGATCGGCGAGGGCACGAGCCAGGTCCAGCGCCTGGTCATCGGCCGCAAGATCCTGGGCCTGCGGATCGTCTGACCTCCCCGGCGTCGCCACGGCGCCGACGCGGGCCCGCAGCGCGCCGAAGGCCCGCAACTCTCAGGCCCTGACTTCCACGAGCCGCACGACGAGCCGGAGCGTCCCGGTCGAGCCGACGCAGGTCTGGAGGGTCATGCTCGGGACCCGCTGCGACGCCATCGCCCACGTCGGGTCCGCGGGGCTGACGACCCGCC
>Ga0193751_1000411_pt1 | contig 34633 bp, 25 predicted proteins | sample L1c2metaG_FD_143050 | JGI IMG/M metagenome (GOLD analysis project Ga0193751, IMG submission 143050) | Soil microbial communities from a riparian zone of the East river system, Colorado, United States - L1c2 | ecosystem: Environmental > Terrestrial > Soil > Riparian zone | place: USA: East River...
CGGCGCGATGCACGAACGGCGCGGCTCGCTGACCATCGACGATGAAGGAACGCCGACCGGGCGCACGGTGCTGATCGAGGACGGGATCCTCAAAGGCTATTTGCAGGACCGACTGAATGCGCGGCTGATGGGCATGGCGCCGACCGGCAATGGCCGCCGCGAAAGCTTTGCCCACGCGCCGATGCCGCGCATGACCAACACCTTCATGCTCGCCGGCAACGACGAGCCGGGTGAGCTGATCGCCCGCGTCAAGGACGGCATTTACGCCAAGAGCTTCGGTGGCGGGCAGGTTGACATCACTAGCGGCAAGTTCGTCTTCTCCTGCACCGAGGCTTACCGAATCCGCGGCGGCAAGATCGCCGAGCCAGTCAAGGGCGCGACGGTGATCGGCGACGGGCCGACCGTGCTGACCCGGGTCAAGGGCATCGGCAACGATCTCGAGCTCGACGAAGGGATCGGCGTATGCGGCAAAGGCGGCCAGAGCATCGCCGCCGGCGTGGGTCAGCCGACCCTGCTGATCGATGGGCTGACGGTCGGAGGGACCGCCGCGTGACCAGCCGAGACTGGCGCGCCGATGTCCTCAAATTCTGGTTCGGACTCGAACCGAAGCAATGGTGGGGATCGAGCCCCGAGCTCGACCACCGGATTAAGCAGCAATTCCTGAGGCTGTGGGCAGAGAAGCGCCAGCTCCCGGTCGAAAGCTTCCTCGGCGATCCGCTGACCGCGCTGGCCGGCGTCATCCTGTTCGACCAGTTTCCGCGCAACATGTTCCGCGGATCCTCCGAGCAGTTCGCCACCGATCATCTGGCGCTGGCGATTGCCAAAGGCGCGCTCGCCGAGGACTTCGACAAGCAGTTCGAGAAACAGGAACGCTGCTTCGTCTACATGCCGTTCCAGCACAGCGAGAATCGCGACGACCAGAACCGTTCGGTGTTGCTGTTCACCGAGCTCGGCGATGCCAATTTCCTCAAGTTTGCGAAGTCGCACCACGACATCATCGAGAAGTTCGGGCGCTTCCCGCACCGAAATTCGGTGCTGGGGCGCGCGCCGCGTCCGGCTGAGCTCGCCGCCGGTGAAGTGACGCCCTGGTGACCGACCTGGTCGAGGCTGCGCGGTTCAATTCGCGGGTCGAAGCCGACCTGGCCCGGCTCTTTCTCGAAAGCGAAGGCGTTGAGGCGATGCTGTTCGATACCGAGATCAATTATTTCTACGGCGGGCTGTTCCTTCCGGTGCGCCTGATGGTCCTCGATGAGGATGTTGAACTAGCCCAGCGGCTATTGGCGGAAAACACCAGCAGTTAAAGCAAATGCGCGATCGGGCCGGAATCGAACCCGGCTTCGGCCAGTCTCCGCTCGACGTCCTCGCGGCCCAAGCCTTCTTCGCGCTGGGCGAGCGCGCAAGCGAGCGCCGAGCGCGTGCCCGAGCGGCAAAAGGCGAGCAACGTTCCGTTGCCGGTGTCGCGGAGCGCCTCCTGCATTGATTCGACGTCGGCCGGGCCGATGCCGCGCCTGATCGGAACGAAGCGGTAAGCGATACCCGCCTGCGCTGCTGCTTCTTCGATGTCGCCCGCCATCGGCTGGTCCGGCTCCTCGCCGTCGGGGCGGTTATTGACCAGCATCGTGACGCCGCTGGCCGCAAGCCCGGCGACCTCGTCGGGAGCGATCTGGCCGCCCACCCAGGTCCTGTCATCGAGCTTGCGGATCATGGCATCACCGGCCCCGCTCGCCCTTGCTCGGCTTCGGCGCAGGCACGGGCGCAGGAGCCGGAGCCGCAGCGGGCATCGTTGCAGCCGGCGGCGGCGGCGCTGCAACCGGGGTCGGAGCAGCCGGGCCGCCCGACAGCCCGTAGTAATCGAGATAGGGCTGGATCTGCGGGTCGTGGCCGGCGAACGCGCGGTACATTTCGGCATAATCGAGAGTGTTGCCGCGCGACAGGATCATGTCGCGGAAACGCTGGCCGTTGGCGCGGGTCAGGCCGCCGTGGCTTTGGAACCAGTTGAACGCGTCCTGCCCGAGCATCCGCGTCCATGGATAGGCGTAATAGCCCGCCGAATAGCCGTTGCTCCAGATGTGGAGGAAGTAGCTCGAGCGATAGCGCGACGGAACGTCGGCGGTATCGAAGCCGCTCTTGGCGAGCGCATCGGCCTCGAACTGGTCGACGTCCTGTAGCGGCGCGTCGGCGCCAAGCGAATGCCAGTCGAGGTCGAGGTGCGCCGCTTCGAGGACCTCGCCCAGCTCATAGCCCTGGTTGAAGGTCCGCGAGCGCATGATCTTCTGGACAAGGTCCTGTGGGATCGGCTGCCCGGTCTGATAATGCACCGCGTAGTGCGCAAGCACCTTTGGATCTAATGCCCAGTTCTCGTTGAACTGCGACGGGAACTCGACAAAGTCGCGAGCGACATTGGTGCCGGATAGGGTCGGATAATTCTCCGCCGCGAACATCCCGTGCAGCGCGTGGCCGAACTCGTGGAACATCGTGGTCACGTCGTCGAAGCTGATCAGTGCGGGCTGGCCCGGAGCGGGCTTGGTGAAGTTCTGGACGTTGAACACGACCGGCTTGGTGCCGCGCAGGTAGGACTGGTTGACCAGGTTCGACATCCACGCGCCGCCCGACTTGTTGTCGCGCTTCCACGGGTCGATCATGAATACGGCAAGCTCCCTGCCGTCCTGGTCGTTGACCTGGAACACGCGCATGTCGGGACTCCAGGTCGGGATGTCCTTCCGTTCGCTGAAGGTCAGGCCGTAGAGCTGGTTGGCGGCATAGAAGACGCCGTCGGTCAAAACCTTGTTGAACTCGAAATAGGGCTTCAGCTCGTCCTGGTTGAGGTCATAGCGCTGCTTGCGGATCTGCTCGGAATAGAAGTTCCAGTCCGCCGGCGTGACCTTGAAGCCGCCTCCCTGGGCGTCGACCAGTTTCTGGATGTCGGCGGCCTCGGTGTGCTCCTTGGCGGACACCGCGGGCGCGAGGCGGTCGAGGAAGCCGATCGCGGTCGCGCGGTCCTTCGCCATCTGGTCATAGAGCGTATAGTCGGCCCAGTTGGTGTAGCCGAACAAAGCCGCCTTCTGCGCCCTAAGCTGCGCGATCTCGCGGACAATATTGCGCGTGTCGTTGGCGTCGCCCTTCTCGGCGCGGGTCCAGCTTGCGCCGAACAGCTTGAGGCGCGTGTCGCGGTTGCTGAGCGAATCGAGCGACGGCTGCTGAGTCGTGTTTTGCAGCGGCAGGACATAACCGTCGAGCTTGCGCCCCTTGGCGGCCTCGGCCGCCGCCGCGACCTGCGCATCGGAGAGGCCGGCCAGCGCCGCCTTGTCGGTGACGTGAACCGCACCGGACTTGGCGGCGGCGAGCAGCTTCTGGCCGAAGTCGGTCTGCAGCGAGCTCAGGCGCTTGTTCATCACCTTGAGCTGGGCCTGCTTGGCCGGTGGGAGCTCGGCGCCCGCATGCACGAACTGCTTGTAATAGACGTCGAGCAGCTTGGCCTGTTCGGGGTTGAGGTTGAGGCTCGCCTGCTGGTCGTGGAGGGCTTTCACCCGGCTGAACAGCTTGGCGTTCAAATAAATGAAGTCGTTGTGGGCGGCGAGCAGCGGCGAAGTCTTGGTGTCGGTCGCCTGCAGCGTGTCGTTGGTATCGGCGCCATTGACCGCCGAGAAGGCAAGGTTGGCGCGCTCCAAGAGCTGGCCCGAGCGCTCGAGCGCCGCGAGCGTATTGTTGAAGGTCGGGGGCGCCGGATTGTTGGCGATGGCGAGGACTTCGCGCTTCTGCTCGGCCATTCCGGCAAGGATCGCGGGCAAATAGTCGCTGTCCTTGATCTTCGAGAAATCGGGTGCCTGCAGCGGCAGGGCGCTCGGCTTGGCGAACGGGTTCGACGCGGGCAGTGTCGCCGATGCGGTCGTGCTGCCCTTGCGCGATGCGCTTGTCGCCGGTGCGGACGTGACGACCGCGATTGCCGCGGTCGCGAAAAGAAGTTTCCGGATCATGCTCTTCCCCAACATGTGAAATCGGTGCTGGCGCCTCTTGAACCGTTGCGCGTCTGACGCAAGCCTGAATTCTGCGAACGGCGACTGGCGCGCCACGCGCGCCTCGCATAGCGTCTGCCCCATGCGCTCGTTCCATCTCACGCGCCGAGGAGTCCTCGCGGGGACCGGAGCAACGCTCGCTTCCGGAGCCTTGCCAGCGGCGCCGGTGGGGCGCGAGGATTGGCGCTCACTCGGCGAGGACGTGCGGTCCGAAATGCGCTGGGCCTGGAGCCAATACCGCGATCGCGCTTTCGGCAAGGACCAGATCAAGCCCCTGAGCGGCGGCTTCGAGAGCTTCCCGCTCAAGAACCACCACCTTGGGCTGACCATCGTCGAAGCGCTTGACACGCTCTGGGTCATGGGCCTCGACGCCGAGTTCGCCGAGGGCGTCGAGTGGATCCGGGCCAACCTCGACTTCGACGTCGACGGCGAGCTTTCGGTCTTTGAAAGCGCGATTCGGCTGGTCGGGGGACTTCTCTCGGGGTGGCACGCGTCGGGCGAGGCGGCGCTTTTGGCAAAGGCCCGCGACCTCGCCGACCGGCTGCTGCCGAGCTTTGCCGCGTCGCCGATCGGGATTCCGCACCGCTTCATCAACCTGAGGACGGGCGCGCTCAGCGGCCGCGAAACCAATCCCGCCGAGACCGGCACCTTTCTTCCCGAGTTCGGCTTCCTCAGCCGAGCCACTGGGGACGACCGATATCGCGCCGCGGCCAAGCGCGCGCAGGTGGCGATATTCGAGCGGCGCTCGCGCATCGGACTGCTCGCCGATGCGATCGACGCGGTGACCGGGGAGTGGCGCAGCCGACGTGCGACCGTCGGCCCGCCATCGGACAGCTATTACGAATATCTGTGGGACGGCTGGGACCTCCTTGGCGATCGCGATTGCCTGCGCATGTACGGCGCGTGCACGGCCGCGATCGTCAAACACCAGCCTGTCCATCGCGACGGCGATCTGTGGTTCGTCAACGTCGATTTCGAGACCGGCAAACGGCTCGACTGGGAGCAAGATGAGCTCGGGGCCTTTTACGGCGGCCTTCTGGCGCAGGGCGGCGCGACGCAGCTCGGCGCCGCCCACACCCGGACCTGGGCCAGGGTCCAGCGCCGCTTCGGTGTGCTTCCCGAAGAGATCGACGCAAGCACAGGCCGGCCGACCTCTGTCACCAATGCGCTCCGGCCCGAGCTCGCCGACGCGGCGTTCAACCATTGGCTGCTCGACGGCCAAGAGGTATGGCGCCTCATCGCCCGCGATCATTATCTGGCGATGAAGCGCTGGAACAAGGCGCGCTACGGCTATGCGACGCTCGCCGACGTGACGGTCAATCCGAAGGTTCAGGACGATCACTGCCCCGGCTATTGGTGGTCGGAGCAGATGAAATATTACTACCTGATGTTCGCGCACACGGCGCGCGTCGACTATCGCCGGCTTTACCTCACTACCGAAGGAAACGTGCTGCGCGGTCTGCGCCGGCGCTGATCATTCTGAGGGTGTCACTGGCAGCTGACGTCGGTCGTTGGCTGATCGAGGCGAAGCTCCGAGATTTCGAGTTCATCGATGACATAAGGCCAGTGCTCGATCCCGCGCATATTGGGAGGGAGCTCACAAACGTCGGTGGAGCTCACGCGTCCACTCACATGCATGGCCGCTCGGTAGCCAAACTTTGAGGCATATCCATTGGCGATAATAAGCACCGTGTGATTGGGCGAGGCCGGTACAGGTCCAGGAACGTCCCGCATCGTCAGCTGGATTCGATCAGGCACGGGCCGGGGCATGTCCGGCGGGCCTTCTCCTCGGCCGAGAAACGTGGGGGGCACTGTCTTAATGCCGGGCGGCACGTCCTGAGATTCTGCGCGCCAAACGGCATAAACATCGTACTCACCAATGGGCTCTGCCGCAGCGGCACTCTCAACAATTGCCTGTCCGTTGTCGAATCGCAGGGTGACCGTTTCACCGGGCCGCAGCGAGATCGTCTGGGCGGTTGCAGGCAACGCGGTCAGAAATGCCGCCATTGCAATTAGGATGAACTTCACTTGCCCCTCCATTGCGGAGGAGGACATCAACAGCTGTCGGATTGCAATGGTTTACTCGGCGGCTTCTGCCGTTTCCTCAAGGAGTTGCTCGGCCGCCTGGCGGTACCACAGGTCCGCGTAGAGCCCGCCATGGTCGAGCAGTTGTTCGTGGGTTCCGCGCTCGACCACGCGACCTTCGTCGAGCACCGCGATCTGATCGGCGTTGACGATGGTCGAGAGGCGGTGCGCGATCATGATCGTCGTGCGGCTTTCGGCGACGCGGTCGAGTGTGTCCTGGATCGCCTGCTCGGTGCGGCTGTCGAGCGCGCTCGTGGCCTCGTCGAGCACCAGGATCGGCGGATTCTTGAGCAAGGTGCGGGCGATTGCGACGCGCTGCTTTTCGCCCCCGGAAAGCTTGAGGCCGCGTTCGCCGACCATCGAATCGTAGCGGTCGGGCAACGCCTGGACGAAGCGGTCGATCGCCGCTCCGCGCGCAGCGGACTCGACATCGTCGTAAGCGGCGCCGTCGCGGCCGTAGGCGATGTTGTAGCCGATGGTCTCGTTGAACAGCACCGTGTCCTGGGGAACGATGCCGATCGCGTCGCGCAAGCTTCGCTGGGTCACGTCGGCGATGTCCTGGCCGTCGATCAGGATCTGGCCCGCGGTCGGGTCGTAGAAGCGATAGAGCAGCCGCGCGATGGTCGACTTGCCGGCGCCCGACGGGCCTACGATCGCGCAGCTCGTTCCTGCGGGAATGTCGAGGTCGAGGCCCTTGAGGATATCGCGTGCAGGCTCGTAGCCGAAGCGCACATCCTCGAACCGGACGCGGCCCTGGGTGACGCGCAGCGGCGCGGCGTCGGGCTTGTCGGTGACCTCGGCCGGCGTGTCGAGCAGGTCGAACATCGCCTCCATGTCAATGAGGCCCTGGCGGATCGAACGATAGACCCAGCCGAGCATGTCGAGCGGGCGGAACAGCTGCATCAGCAGCGAATTGACCAGCACCACGTCGCCGGGCGTGAAGCGGCCCTTGCTCCATCCCCACACCGTGAAGACCATCGCACCGGCCATCATCAGGTTGGTGATGAATGCCTGGCCGATATTGAGCCAGGCGAGCGAGACTTCGTTGCGCACGGCGGCGCGGGTAAAGGCGCCGACCGCCTCGTCGTAGCGCTTCGCTTCGCGCTCCTCGGCGCCGAAATATTTGACCGTCTCGTAATTGAGCAGCGAGTCGACGGCGCGGCCGATCGCCTTGTTGTCGACGTCGTTCATCTGTCGCTGCAGATGCGCCCGCCAATCCGTCACCTTGCGCGTGAACGTGATGTAGATCGCGACGATCGCCAGCGTCGCGACGACCAGCCCGGCGCCGAACTTGACCAGGAAGATGATGCAGATCGCCGCGAGCTCAATCAGCGTAGGAGCGATGTTAAACAGCAGGAAATAGAGCATCATGTCGATGCTCTTGGTGCCGCGCTCGACAATCTTTGTCAGCGATCCGGTGCGCCGCTCGAGATGGAAGCGCAGCGATAGATCGTGGACATGGCGAAAAACCCGGCGGGCGAGGCGGCGCGCCGCACTCTGCCCGACTTTCTCGAACAAGGCATTGCGCAGATTGTCCGACAGCACGCCGGCGAAGCGGGCGGTGCAATAACCAAGCACCAGGCCGGCAACGATGGCGAATGGCGCGCGATGCGCCGACATGCCGTCGATCACCGCTTTGTAGGCGAACGGCATCAACAGCACCGCCGCCTTGCCGGCAAGCACCAGCAGAACGGCAGTAACGACGCGGATCTTGAGCTCGACTTCGCCCTTCGGCCACAGCATCGGCAGGAAGCGCCACAAGGCCGTAAAGCCGCCGCTGGGCCTCGCTTGTTCGGTTGCTGCCTGATCCGCCATCGCCCCTAAGTAGGATCGCCGACCCCGACCGGCAAACGAGCGGCGGTTGACCGAGCGCCGCCGCGCTTCCTAGGGCAGAGGGGTGCAGCCGAACTCAAAGCTCGAACAGGCGGTCGCGGCGTTTCAACAAGGCGATCTCGAGCGCGCGCGCCGGCTCGCCGAGCACAGCGCCCAAGCCGGTCCATCACCGCAGGCCGATCATCTTCTTGGTCTGATCTGTTGCCGCCGAGGCGAGATCGAAGCGGGCATCGAGCATCTTGGCCGCGCGGCCGAGGCCGAACCGGACAATCTCGCATTCCGGGTGATGCTGGTTCGGGCATTGGTCGACAGCGGACGCGCCGTGGAGGCTTTGGACGTGGCGCCGCCGCCCTCCGGCACCAGCCCGCCCGAAATTGCCCTGTGGCGCGTCCGCGCCGAAGCGGCGACGGCTGCTGCGAGCTATCTGGCCGCCGCCGAAGCTTGGCGGGCGATCTGCTTGGCATGCCCGGCAGACCCACGCGCGTGGATCGATGCGGGACGGGCGCTCCTGGCGCTGAACGACTTCGGCGGGGCAGAGCAAGCATACCTGCGCGCGCTCGCGATCGTTCCTGTGGCCGAAGACGCTCTCTATGAACTCGGACTAATTTACGAGCGCATCGGCAAATTTGAGCAGCTCGTACAGCTGCTCAATGAAGCGTTCCGGGCCGGCATTGCCAAGGAGCGGCTGGGCTATCTCTGGGCGGTACTCGAGCGGCATGCGGGCGATCTGCATTCCGCGCGAGAGATGCTTCTAAGGAGCGGTCCGCCCCGCGATCCGGTGCGCTGGCATCGGCTCCGGAGCAGGATCGCGGACGAGGACGGCGATGCTGCCGAGGCATTCGAAGCCGCGACGGCGATGAACCGCGCAAGCTCTGACTTCGATGCGTGGCGAAAACGCTCGGCCATATACCGCGAGGAACTGCGGCACTTGGCAAGGACGATGACGCGTGAATGGGCTAGCGGTATCATCCGGCTCGGCCCAGGTGAGCGATGCGCGCCAGTCTTCCTTGTCGGCTTTCCACGATCCGGAACCACGCTGCTCGATACCTTTCTGATGGGGCACCCGCGCATTGCCGTGGTCGAGGAGAAAGGCGTGTTGCTGCAGGCGCTCGAGGCGATTGGACCGATGGCGGATCTTATCCATTGCTCGACTGAGCACCTGGAGCGCGCACGCCATCTCTATTTCGGCAAGCTCGACCGATATGTCGAACCGACGTTCGATGGAGTCATCGTCGACAAGGCGCCGCTGAACATGCTTGCGGTGCCGGCCATCCACGCGCTGTTTCCCAAAGCCACGATCATCTTCGCTCAGCGACACCCGTGCGACGCGGTCTTGAGCGGCTTCATGCAGAGTTTTGTCGCGAACTTCGGAATGGCCAACTTTCTCGACATTGAAGACGCCGCCGACTTCTACGATGCGGCGATGAGACTATGGTCAGCGAGCTGCAAAGCCCTGCAGCCGACAGTACACAGCGTCGTATATGAGCAGCTGGTCGAAACTCCCGAATCCGTGCTGGAGCCATTGGTCCGGCGGCTTGGTCTCGACTGGCGGGCACGAATGCTCGATCACCGCGCGACGGCGAGCGCTCGTGGACTGGTCATGAACACCAGCTACGATCAGATCACCCAGCCGCTCAGCGCCGCCGCAAGTGGCCGTTGGCGGCGCTATCAAATGCAGCTCGAGCCGGTCCTTCCCGTCCTGCTGCCTTGGGCCGAGCAACTGGGTTACCGAGCTTGAGTGAGCAGGCAAACTCGCTCGCGGAAGCGATCGCGGCCTTCCAGAAGGGCGATCTGCAGCGCGCCAGAACGCTTGCGGAGCGACAACTCGCGGCCGCCGGAGATTCTCCCCAGAGCCAGCATCTCTTGGGTCTAATCGAATGTCAGTTGGGCCGCATCGAGAGCGGGGTCGAATGGTTGCGCCGCGCGTTCGAAGCGGAGCCGGCCAATCTCGCCTATCGCGTGATGTTGGTACGCGCTCTGGTCGACTGTGGGCGAGCCGAGGAAGCGCTTGAAGTCGCCCGACCTCCGACGGGAACCGGCCCGGCCGAACTCGCGCTGTGGCATGCGCGAGCCGAAGCCGCCGCCGCCGCGACGGCCCATGAGAGCGCCACGGAGGCATGGCGAGTGCTGGCTTCGGCGCGTCCATCGGATTGGCTCGCGTGGAGCAACCTCGGCAATACGCTTGCGGAGCAGGGGCGCTGGGATGAAGCCGGCGATGCGCTGTCGAAGGCTGCGGCGCTCAATCCATCCGACCTCACCATTCGACGCAACGCCGGTTCCGCACTCGTCCAGGCAGGCCGGATTAATGACGCGATCGGCCATTTTGAAGCCGTCGTTGCGGGCCATCCCGAAGACGTTGACAACCACATACTTCTTGCGCGCGCATTTGAGAGCTTGCAGCGGCACGACGAAGCCGTCGCCGAGTTCGAAGCGGCGAAGCGGTTGGGTGGCGAAAGCGTTGCAACCGAGCTGGGTCTCGGCCGGCGGTTTCTTACGCAGTTGCGCTTTGCTGAAGCCGAGGCGGCTTTCCGCAGGGCGCTCGCGATCGATCCGGGGGATCGCGCCGTCATCCGCCAGTTGGGACTTGTGCTCGAGCGAACGAACCAGCTCGACGCGCTCTCCAAGCTGTTGGACGATGCGCTGGCCGCGGGCCTCGGCAAGGTCGTGCTCGGCCATCTTTGGGCGATGCTCGCCCGCCGCGAAGGACGGCTCGAGGAGGCTCACGACTTGCTGCTCAAGTCCGACCCGGACGAGGATCCCATCGGCTGGAACGCGCTGAGGGCCAAGATCGCCGATGCGCTAGGCGATACGGCCGAGGCCTTTGAAGCCGCGGTCGCGATGAACCGGGCGGCGAAGGATAACACGGCGAGATTGGTCGATTTCGAGGAATTTCAGCGCAAGGCAGCGGCCTATCGCGAGGAACTCCACCAGCTCGCCCGAACAATCACGCCGGAGTGGGGCGCCCGAGTCCCCTACCTGAGCGAGCCGCCTCCAAAGAGGATCGCGTTTCTTCTCGGTTTTCCGCGCTCCGGCACGACGCTCCTCGATACGTTCCTGATGGGCCATCCCGACATCGTAGTGCTCGAGGAGCAGCAGCTGATCGGCATGGCCGCCCAGGAGATTGGGCCGATTGAGAATTTACCGAACATTTCGACGCAGGTGCTGGAGCAGGCGCGCGTTGGCTATTTCAACACACTTGCCGAACACGTCACCGCGGATTTCGACGGCCTCGTCGTCGACAAATTCCCGCTGGACATGGCGGCGGCGCCATTCATTCATACAATGTTCCCCGGCGCGCCGATCATCTTCGCGCAACGGCATCCATGCGACGTCGTTCTCAGCGGCTTCATGCAGAGCTTCGGGATGGTGAACTTCTCTGACATCCTTGGCGCCGCCGATTATTACGATGCGATGATGAGCATCTGGACCGCGTCGCGAGAGGCTTTGCCGCTGAACGTTCACACCGTCGTGTACGAGGATCTCGTTCGGGATCCCGATGCCATTCTGAAGCCGGTCGTCGCCTTCCTGGGCTTGGAGTGGGACGTTCAATTGCTCGACCATCAGACGACGGCAAAGGCGCGCGGCACCATCGTCACGCCAAGCTACGACCAGGTGGTTCAGCCGCTGAACACCGCGCCGAGCGGCCGCTGGCGACGTTACGAAAGGCAGCTAGAGCCGGTGCTTCCAATCCTGCTGCCGTGGGCCGAGCGACTGGGTTATGTCCGCTAACATCGGCTCCTCAAACGGCGACGCGATCGCTGCTTTCCAGAACGGCAATCTGGAACAAGCCCGCGCGCTTGCCGAGCGCCAACTGAAAGATGATCCCGGCTCGGCCGAGCTCCAGCATTTGTTCGGGCTGATCGAGTGTCGATCGGGCCGGCTGGAGAGCGGTGTCGAATGGCTGCGCCGTGCGGCAGAGGCAGCGCCTGACAATATTGCATTCCGGGTGATGTTGGTGCGCGCGCTGACGGATAGCGGTCGACCCGGCGAAGCGCTTGCTGCGGCCATTTCGCCGGTCGGCACGAGCCCTGCCGAGCTGGCTCTGTGGCACGCGCGCGCGGAAGCTGCGGACGCCGCCAGCGAACACGAAGCTTCGGCCGAAGCATGGCGGAAGATGGCTTCGGCCCGGCCCAACGATTGGCGCGCTTGGAACAATGCCGGAAATGCATTGGCGGCGCTCGATCGCTGGGAGGAAGCGGCGAGCTCGCTGCGCCGGGCGGTCGAGCTCAATCCCGGGGAAGCGCCGATCCGCCGCAATCTTGCGAGCGCGCTTGGCCACGCAGGAGCTTATGAGGAAAGCGCTGAGCAGTTCCGTAAGCTAATCGATCTCCAGCCAGCCGATCCAAAGTTGCGAGTGGTTCTCGCGCGAGTTCTCGCAGATCTCGGGCGGCACGAAGACTCGATGGCCGAGCTTGAAGAAGCGGCGCGATTGACCACGGGAGAAGCCGCAGCAACCGCGGAAGGCAAATCGCTGCTCGGCGTGGTGATGAATGATGGGGAATGCGACGTCGAGGCGGTGCGCGAGCTAGGGCTGCTGCTCGAGCGCACTAATCGCATTGACGCTTTACGGGACATGCTCGTCGAGGCCGAAACATCGGGCATCGCTCGGGAACAGCTAGGCTATCCTGCCGCTGCTGTAGCGTTGCGCGACGGCCATGCGGCCGAGGCCAAACGCCTGTTGGAAGCGGACTCGGTCGAGGCCGATCCGGTTCGCTGGCATCGCCTCATGGCGAAAATCGCCGACGAACTGGGAAATGCCGACGCGGCCTTTGCGGAGGCGGAGCAGATGAATCGCTCAGTCCGCGACTATGACGTCTGGCGCACGCGCGGCCTCGAATACCGCCGGCAATTGCGCGCGCGGATCGAAGCGATGAGCGTCGATCGTTTGCCGCATTTGCCCGCTCTTCGACCCGGAAAAAGACGAAGCCCCGCTTTCCTGGTTGGATTTCCGCGGTCTGGAACGACGCTCACCGACACGTTCCTGATGGGCCATCCGCGAACGCGCGTGCTCGAAGAGGTGCATATGCTGGGCGCGGCCGAAAAGGCGATCGGCGGGCTAGGGCAACTGCCGAAGGCCTCGCCCGAGCAGCTTGGCCATGCGCGGGCCGCTTATTTCGAGAAGCTCGACCGCCATGTCGAGCCGGAGTTCGACGGCCTCGTCGTCGACAAGCTGCCGCTCAACATGACGGGCCTGAACTTTATCTACGCCCTCTTTCCCGATGCCCGGGTGATTTTCGCACAGCGCCACCCGTGCGACGCCGTGCTGAGCGGCTTCATGCAAAGCTTCGTGCTCAACCGGGCGATGGCTTGCTTCCTCGATATCGGCGACGCCGCGGACCTGTATGACGTGGCAATGGACCTGTTTTCGTTAGGGCGGGAGGGAGTGCCGCTTCAGGTCTACACTTTGGTTTACGAGCAACTGGTCGAAGATCCCGAAGCCGCGCTGCGCCCGGTAATCGACTTCCTCGGACTGGAATGGCGGACGGAACTCCTCGATCACCGAGGCACGGCAAAAAAGCGAGGCGCGATCATCACCGCAAGCTATGACCAGGTCAGCCAACCGCTCACGACCAAGGCGAGGGGCCGCTGGCGCCGCTACGAAAAGCAACTGGAGCCGGTGCTGCCGACCCTGCTGCTCTGGGCAAAGCGGCTCGGATATCCAGCCTAACTGGCGAATTTTCCCAACTGGCGGCGTCATCCGCCAGCAATTTTCACCACCTGGCATACGTCTTCACTGAAAAATCACGACTTTTTCAAATTGGCACGGGCCGTGCATTGAGAAGAGCACGGACCCGATGGTCGGGTTCGATAAACAGATTTGAAAAGGGTTTTTTGATGTTCACGACTTTCACTTCGGCTCGCGAGACCGCCACGATCTTCGCCGGTGCCTTCATTTCCGCGCTTCTGCTCGTTTCGGCCGCCACCTCGCTGCCGATCGCCTGAAGTCCCTTTCAGCCCAAGGAAACCAAAATGAACGGACGTTTCCTCATCAATCGGCGCGACGCCAAAGTGATGGGCGTCGCCGCCGGACTTGCCGATTATACCGGCGTCGACCCGACCGTGATCCGCCTGGCCTTCGTCGCCGCGACCTTGATCACCGGGCCGGTGATGATCTTCTTCTACCTGGTCGCCGGATTGGTCGCGCCGCACCAGTAATCCGCTCTTCCCCGCCGGCGATCCGATCCCCATGATCGCGACGTGGCCAATGGTGACTCCCACCATCTTCAGCGCTTCGTCGACGCCCAGGAGGGCCTGTTCGAAAGCGCCCTGGCCGAGCTTGGCTCCGGTTCGAAAACGAGCCACTGGATGTGGTTCGTGTTTCCCCAGCTCACTAGTCTCGGCCGCAGCCCGACCGCGCGCTATTACGGGATCGCGTCGCTGGACGAGGCGCGCGCCTATCTCGCCCATCCGCTGCTCGGGCCGCGATTGAGGCAGTCGGTAGACGCGGTCCTGCCCTGGGCGGGCAGGCGCACTCCCGAAGCCATCTTCGGCCCGGTCGACGCGATGAAGCTTCGCTCCAGCCTGACCTTGTTCGACCGTGCCGCGCGCGGCGATGTGTTTGACCGGGCGCTCGACGGGTTCTTCGGGGGCGTGCGCGATGAACTCTCCCTCGCTCTTTTGGAACCCACGCGCTAGGACAACCCCAACAAGGAGACTCGCCATGCGCAAGCTTCTGTTCGCACTCGCCTCCGTCAGCCTCGCTGTTCCGGCGGCCGCCGCGCTTCCGGTCGGCGCCAACGCGCCCGAGATCGTCACCACCGGCGCGGTCGGCGGCAAGCCGTTCAAGCTCGACCTCAAGCGCGAGCTCAGGAAAGGGCCGGTCGTCCTCTATTTCTTCCCCAAGGCGTTCACCTCGGGCTGCACCGCCGAGGCGCATGCGTTCAGCGAGTCGATCGGCGACTTCAAGAAAGCCGGCGCACAAGTGATTGGCATGTCGGCCGACGATTTGCCGACGCTCGAACAATTCTCGGTCAAGGAATGCCGCAGCGCGTTCCCGGTCGCGACCGCGACTCCGGCGACGCAAAAGGCCTATGATGTCGCCTGGGCGGCGCATCCCGGGATCACGACGCGGACATCCTACGTGATCGATCGGCACGGAAAGATCGTCATGGTTCACGATGATCTGGATTTCAGCCAGCACGTGACCAAGACGCTCGCCGCCGTGCGCGCCCTGAAGTAGCGGCCATGCGGGGGGCCATTTTCGCAGGAATCTTCGCGCTTGCCGGGGGCGCCGCGGCGCAGCCGTCGAGCTTCTATTACGATCCCAAGCCGCGTTGGGCCGAGGACCCCGACACGACGGTGGTGTGCGACGCGATCCGGGCCGAGTGCAAAGGCATCCTCAAGGGCGGCGAAATCGACGCCGAGTGGACTTACGACGAGCTTTACGACGCCGACGGCATGCTGGTCGGCGTGCGCTCGGTCCAATCGACCGGTTGCAAGGCGTTGGACGAGCACATGCTGCTCGGACAGCGCCACTTCACGCAGGTGTTCACCAAGCCCGGCCAGCCCGACCTCGAAGGGATCACTCTCGAGCTTGCGCCGGGCACGCCCAAGGAAGCGGTGCGGATCGTCAAACACGGCTCGACCTCGGTCTCGATGGGCTGCAACGACTGATGGCCGCCCGCTAGACCGGCGGGCCGACATAGACCCAGGCAGGACGGCCGGATTCGAGCGTGACCTCGACGCGCGAATAAGCGCCGGTTTCATAAGCGTCGGTGGAGAGAAGCTCGCCTTGTGTCAGCGCGAACATCATGCCCCGGATGCGATCCGCCCGATTGCCGGTCGGGCGGGCGATGGTGTGCACCGCCTTGCCGCTGATCGCGACGACATCGGGATCATCGATGTCGAGCGGCAGGAGCCGATAGCCGATGAGCGTGTCAGGCTCGCCGTCGAGCAGCCGGCCGTAATTGGCGCGCTGAACCTCCGGCTGCTGAAGCGTGCCGTAGGAGAAGAGCGGGATACGGGCGTCGGACCCCTCGACTTCGCTCGGGACGAACGGCCTAGTCGTTCGCATTGAGGCTGCTGCGCTCGCGTTTGGGAAGGTCGGGATCGAGCGTCTCCCAGTCGATCTTGTGGTCGAGCCAGATCTCGACCGTGGGCGGGTAACGGTCCGGCTCGTCGAGCGTCCCGGTCGTGATGTCCATATGGTCGGGGCGCGAGGCGCGGCGGTAGCCGACGAGGCTGCCGCAATATTGGCAATGCAGCCATTCGACTCCCGGCGATGAGGAGTAAGCCGCGGGGTAGCCGCACTGCCATTCGAAGTTCTCGACATCGAACACGGCCCAGGCGACGTTCGTGCCGCCGCTCGCCTTGCGGCACGAACGGCAGTGGCACAGGGTCGTGGCGACGGGCTTGCCCGAGACCCGGTAGCGGACCGCGCCGCACAGGCAGCCGCCTTCGGCAGGGCTGGTAGTCATGGCCGCGTGCTAGACCCGCGAGGGTGACGTGTCACCGTGACTGAGTGAAAGCGGGGGGTCTTCCACTTCCTCCACTTCGTCACCTTCGGAGGCTCGACCGCAGAGAACGGAGCCGCATTCGAGGGTGACAGTCGGCACAGGGGCGAGGGTGACATCGAGGGTGACACCGGGTTCGCCGAAGGCGCGGCAGACGAGGGCGGGAGACTCGGAGGCGACAATGTTCACCTCCAAGTATGGATCACAGATGGGGTGCTGTAGGACAGCAAAATCGCAAACAGGGCAGCGCAGGAGCGCGCCCTGTCAAATCTTGCGGATGATCCCGTCGGTGGAGGCGACCACCATGCCGAAGCGCCGCACCTTGATGCTGTTGTGAGCCGACGTGCCCCCGGGCAGCGGGGTCAGCCATTCCTCGACGCTGTAGCGGTCCTTGGCGGTGAAGCGAAAGCGGTAGCCGTTCCCGACTTGCTCGATCGTCACCGGCCCCGACGCATCGGACATGGTCCCGGCATATTTGCCCGGCCCGACCTTGCCGATATGCCAGCGCCGGTCGTGCGGCGGCTGGCCCTCATCGCGGACGTGCTGGACCAGGGTCAGGCTGCCGTCGGGCTCCATCCGGCCTTCCCCGATGCTGTGTCCGTGGTAGGCCTTCTTGAACAGCACTTTGACGGTGGCGTCGCTTTGCGTCCGCCCTTCGAAGAAGCGGATGGGATCGAGCGGCTGCGGGTTGGCGGCGGGCGCGGCGACGGCGAAGAGAATCGGTGCCGCGAGGGTGAGGTGGAGGCGGCGCATGCGCGCGACCCTAGCGGCAGGTGGCGGGAAGGCCAGCGATTTGACGTTGCCGGCGGGCCAGCGCCGTTCGGCGCGCGGATAATCGAATCCGCGGGTTTTCTTGGCCACTCGGGCCAAGGTCCGATCTGTCGAATACGCGGGTCCATAGTGGTGAGCCATTCGTTGCCCCTTCGTATGACCCACAGAACCCCCAAAATTCGCCCCGCCATGACCGCGATTGCCGCGGTCCTTGCCCTTTCTTCAACCCAGCTCCTCGCCCAGATGGCGCCGGAGGCTCCGCAACCTGTAACGATTGCCCCGGCCACCGCCGTTCCGGAAAGTATGCCCGCGGCGACGACCCCGAGCGAGCCGTCGGCCACCAGCGCCAGCGACCCGATCGCGCCCGAGCCGACGATCACCACGACGAAGTCCAGCAGATCCACAACGACCCAACGCACCGCAAGCGTGACGCGCCCGGCCAAGGCCGCGCCTCCGGTCGCGCGGGCGGCTGTCGCCGCACCCGTCGCTGCACCGGCCGAGACTGTCGCGGCCGCGCCCGTTCCGGTAGCCGCCATGCCGGCCGCTCCGCCGACTGCGGCCGTGGCCACGCCGCCGGCGCGGGATGCGTCAATCATGTCGAACGCCATGCTGCCGATCGCCGGCGCCGTGGGCCTCGCGCTGCTTGGCCTGATCGGCCTCGCGGTGGCCCTGCGCCGCCGCAAGCGCCGGAACGACGAGGAACTTGCTGCCGCCGACCAATATGAGCCCGTAGCCGAGGCCCCGGTTCAGCCTGATCCGTTGTTCGCCGAGCAACCCTCCGCACCGGCCGACCCGACAGAGCCGGCCTCGGCTGTGCCCGCCGCGGCATCTGGGTCCGCGGGGTCCCCATCCGACTGTATCGACGCCGCGCCGGGCAGCCACGTCGAGGCCGCGTGCGACGGGCCGACCGAGGACAACCCCTCGCTGTCGATCAAGAAGCGGCTGAAGCGCGCGCACTTCTTCGACGAGCGCGAGCAACTGGTCGCGGCGGGCATGGCGGTTCCAGTGGCGGCCGATGCCGGACTTCCGGACGCGGTCGAGGCGCCGGCAGAGCCCACCCACGAACCCGCCTGACCCCCGCGCCAGCCGGGGCCTTCCATCGTTTGGCCGGCACGGCAATCGGCCGGATTAACACCGCCGAATGACGAAAACGCCGCGGCCCATCTGGGCGGCGGCGTTTTCTATTGCGCGCGGGCGGGATGGGGTCGGCCATTCGCGAAGACGGATCGGTCGCGGTTCTTGCAGACCTTGAATGAGGCGATGGTGCCGATCATTTCGTCCCCGCATCGGGCCGGTTCATCGGAAACGGCGGGACCAAGTGTGGCGGCGACGGTTTGAATTGCATGACCCACAGCACCACAACCGCACACATGGCCACGGCCGCGATTGCCGCGGTCCTCGCCATGTCCGCCACTGCGCTCACCGCACAGCCCGTGCCGCCTCCCGACACGACCACCCCAACCACGACTACGACCACGACGGCGCCGCCGGTGACCACCACCGATCCGCTCGCCCCGGACCCGGCCGCGACCGATGCTGTCGCCGCGCCGGCGGCCCCTAAAACCGCCACGAAGACGACCAGCGTTAAGACCACCACGACCGCGACGCGGACCGCCACCGCCGTGCGTGCGCCGGTGCGGCACGCGGCGGCGACAACCGCCGCCGCGGCGCCGGTTGCGCCGGCGAAAGGAGCGCCGCCTGTCGCTGCAGCGCCGCCCGTTGCGCCGCCTGTCGCTGCAGCGCCGCCCGTTGCGCCGATCGTCAATACGATGGCCAAGCCGGCCGCGCCCGCGCCCGTGGCGGCTAAGCCGGCGAACCAGCCGAATGAAACCGAGCTGATGTTCGGCGGCGGAGCGCTTGCGCTCATCGCCCTGGCGGGCGCCGGACTGGCGCTGCGCCGCCGCAAGCGTCGCCGCGAGGAGGCCGAGGCGGAAGAGCAATGGCAGGCCGAGCAGGCCCAGGCGGAGCCAGAGATCGCGCCCGAGCCGGCGATCGCCGAGCCAGCGCCCGAACCCATCGCCGCTGCGGCGCCAGGAGCGGTGGCGATGCCCAGGCACGATCCGGTGCCGGCCGATGCGGCGACCACGCTGCCCGAGGGGTTCGACCTGTCGCGCTTCAGCCCGCGGGTGCAGGCCGCCTATAAGGGGCCGACGCCCGACAATCCGTCGCTGTCGCTGAAATACCGGCTGCGGCGCGCGGCCGCGCTCGACCAGCAGGAGCGCGCGACCGGCGCGGCCGAGGTCGAGACCCGCACCGCGGAAGGGCCCGCGGAACGGCCCACCGTCCACAGCGGCGGCGACTTCATGCTCCGCCGGCCAAAGCCGCAGCAGGTGGTTCGCCCGGACACCAGCAAAGTGAGCTGAACTCTATTCGGCGGCGGGCACGTAAAGCTCGCCGCCCTCGCCGCCGTTACCGCCCTTGCGGCTTCGACTGCGGCGGCTTCGCCTGCGGCGAGAGGCTTTGCACCAGCTGCACCTTGTCCTGGAGGGCCTTGATGCAGGCGGTCATGACGTTGCCGGCGGTCGCGTCGGTCAGGGTCTTGGCCTGCTGATTCAAGAGCACTTTCAGCTGCGCCGCGGTGGCATGGTCGCCGATCCTCCCCAGGTAGAAATAGAGCGACGCCTCGGCCAGTTTCTTGGCCTCCGGATCCGTCGCGCTCTGCGCAAAGGCATTGCTGACAATGATGCATCCGGCGTCCCCGGCAGTCTGGGCAAGCGCTGCCTCGCTCGACAGGAGAAGCGCGGCGGCGAGGGCGATCCGGGTGGCTTTCATTGTGGCTTCTCCGTGATTTGAGGAACTGGATGGCCGGCGTACATTCACTCCGCCGCCGGCACGTAAAGCTCGCCGCCTTGGTCGTGAAAGCGCTGGCTCATCTCCGCCATTCCGACTTCGGCTTCGGCCTCTGATACCGCCGGTTTTGCCTCCTGTGCCTTGGCGAAATCCCTGACTTCCTGGCTAATCTTCATCGAGCAGAATTTGGGCCCGCACATCGAGCAGAAGTGGGCGGTCTTGGCGCCCTCGGCGGGCAGCGTCTGGTCGTGGAACGCCTCGGCGGTCTCCGGATCGAGCGACAGGTTGAATTGGTCGCGCCAGCGGAATTCGAACCGGGCGCGGCTCAGCGCGTCGTCGTGGGTCTTCGCGGCCGGGTGGCCCTTGGCGAGGTCGGCCGCGTGGGCGGCGAGCTTGTAGGTGACGACCCCGACCTTGACGTCGTCGCGGTCGGGGAGCCCGAGATGCTCCTTGGGTGTGACGTAGCAAAGCATCGCAGTGCCGAACCAGCCGATCATCGCCGCGCCGATCGCGGATGTGATGTGGTCGTAGCCGGGCGCGATGTCGGTCGCGAGCGGGCCCAAGGTATAGAAGGGCGCCTCGCCGCAGCTCTCCAGCTGCTTCACCATATTCTCCTTGATCTTGTGCATCGGCACGTGGCCGGGGCCCTCGATCATCACTTGGACGTCGTGGGACCAGGCGACCTTGGTCAGCTCGCCCAGCGTGTAGAGCTCGGCGAACTGCGCCTCGTCATTAGCGTCGGCGATCGAGCCCGGGCGGAGGCCGTCTCCCAATGAGAAGGCGATGTCATAGGCCTTCATGATTTCGCAGATTTCGGCGAAGCGTTCGTAGAGGAAGCTCTCGCGGTGATGGGCGAGGCACCACTTGGCCATGATCGAGCCGCCGCGGCTGACGATTCCGGTGACGCGCTTGGCGGTCAGCGGCACGTAGGGCAGGCGCACCCCGGCGTGGATGGTGAAATAGTCGACGCCCTGCTCGGCCTGCTCGATCAGCGTGTCGCGATAGACCTCCCAGGTCAGCTCCTCGGCGACGCCGCCGACTTTCTCGAGCGCCTGGTAAATGGGGACGGTGCCGATCGGCACCGGCGAGTTGCGGACGATCCATTCGCGCGTGTCGTGGATGTTGCGCCCGGTCGAGAGGTCCATGACCGTGTCGGCGCCCCAGCGGCACGCCCACACCATCTTGTCGACTTCGGCGGCGACATCGGACGCGACCGCCGAGTTGCCGATGTTGGCATTGATCTTGACCAGGAAGTTGCGGCCGATCGCCATTGGCTCGGATTCGGGGTGGTTGATGTTGTTGGGGATGATGGCGCGGCCGCGCGCGACCTCGTCGCGGACGAACTCGGGCGTGACGAAGTCGGGGATGGCGGCGCCGAAGGATTCGCCGTCGCGCGAGGTGGCTTCGCGCGCTCGTTCGCGGCCGAGGTTCTCGCGGATCGCGACATATTCCATCTCGGGCGTGACGGTGCCGGCCCGCGCGTAATGCATCTGGGTGACATTGGCGCCGGGTTTGGCGCGCAGCACCTTGCGACGGACGTTGGGGAAGGGCGCGACGCCGCCGGACCGGTCGGGACCGAGCTGGCCATTGTCTTCTGGGCGGACCTCGCGCTGGGCCACTTCCTCGACGTCGTCGTGGCTGCGGACCCACTCTCGCCGGAGCTCGGGCAGGCCGGCCATGATGTCGATCCGGGCGGCGGGATCGGTGTAAGGCCCGCTGGTGTCATAGAGCGTAGCCGGCGGCTCGCCCGACGACGGCTCGAGGTTGACCGCGCGCATGGCGACGTGGCGATCGCCGACATGGATTTTGCGGCTGCCGCGGATCGGCCCGGTGGTGACTTTCAGTTCAGTTCTGGCTGGCGCGTCGGCCATACGGATTCTCCTTCCCTCCACCGGTGCTAACCGGATCAGGTTCGACGGGTCTCGGCAGCCAATCTGCCGACTCTCAGCTCGTTCGAGCTCCCCGGGAAGACTCGTCCTTAGGATGTGTGAAAGCTACGCGCCAGCCCGGCCATTCACCCCGTTCCTGATCGAATATCCTTCCAGACTAATGGAGCGTTTTCCCTGTTACCTCCCCTTGAACAGGGAAATTCGCTGAAAATAGCTGTCTACGCAGGGAACCAGAGCTCAAGAAACGGCCGATCTGTAAGCTTTTCGCTCTGACTTGGGCCAAAATGGAGCAGGGAACAGTAATGGTGCGATCAGGAAATTATCGCGCAGTGATCACGACCTGACGCTCGTGCTTCTCGGCCGCCTCGCGGCTGTAAAGTGCCGAGGTTGCGGCGCTTGCCGGTCCGGGGATCCTTCTTGCGAGAGTAAAGACGGTATTCGCCTGATTTCAGCTTCCTTATCATGCGCCAACAACGCCCGAACCTGACAGCTCCGCTTTGCGGTCAGGCGTTCGTCGCGAAAGGTGAACGGCAGTTCCGCTCGATGAATTTCTCATGGAGAGGCATGGATTCGGCCAGTTCGCCAATCGCTTTTGTGAGCGCTTTGAGGCGAGCAGCCGAGTTTACCTTTGGTCGCGCGTCGACAAGGGGATGATACGCCGTTGGCTCGATGAATTGCCCGACGAAGACGGCCAACCAGCTCGTTCTTTGAAACAATTCGGCAGAACGAACGATCAGCCTGCCGGCTGAACGGAAATGCTCGATTTTGTGCAGCAATTCGGCAGGCGGTTCAGTCGCGGCACATTGGCGCCAAAGCTCGGAATCCGTGCGCTGGTTCGCATGGTAATGGAGAATGATGAAATCGCGCACGGCCTCCCATTCTTCGCGCGTGCGGCGATTGAATTCGTCGATTGTCGGCGGGTCGAAATCGCGAGTGGGGAAATACGCCAACAACCGATTGATCGACGTGTGAACAAGGTGGATGCTGGTCGACTCGAGCGGTTCGAGGAAGCCCGCGGCAAGTCCAAGAGCGACGACATTGCCGACCCACGGGTTTGTTCTTCGTCCGGATTTGAATTTTAGAAGCCGCGGCTCTGCCAGCGGCTCGGTGTCGACATGCTCCAGAAGAATCTGCGCAGCTCGATCCTCGCTCATGAGAGCGCTGACAAAGACATGACCGTTGCCGGTGCGATGCTGGAGGGGGATCCGCCACTGCCAGCCCGCTTCATGCGCGGTCGATCGCGTGTAGGGCGTCATTCCGCCCTCCATTCGGGCGGTCGGGACGGCGAGTGCCCGATCGCACGGAAGCCAATGCGACCAATCATCGAAGCCCGATTTCATCGTGCCTTCGATCAGCAGCGCCCGAAACCCGGAGCAGTCGATAAACAAATCGGCCTCGAGCCGTCGTCCGTCCGCAAGCTTTACTGAGCGTACGAGACCGCTCGCGGCGTCTTGCTCAACGTCCACGATGCGACCTTCATGGCGAGTCACACCCCGCAATTCCGAATATCGACGCAAGTGATTCGCGTAGAGGCCTGCATCGAAATGATACGCGTAATCGAACGTCGAGCGGAGTCTGGGTCGGGGACCAGAAGGAACAAATCGCCCGCGCGACGCGGCTCCCCACGCCATGCACAGATCGTCGAGGCTCGGCGCCTGACCCTTGAGATGAAGCTGGATCCAATATTGTTCGAGCGGAACGATATCGAAATCGAATCCAAACCGGCCGAAAGGATGGAAATAGCGGTGCCCTTCGCGACCCCAGTTCACAAATTCGATGCCCAGTTTGAACGAAGCCCCTGTAGCCCGAACGAACTCCGATTGGTTGAGACCGAGCTCCCGATTGAAAGTCCTGATGGGCGGAATGGTCGCTTCGCCGACCCCCACGGTCCCGATTTCTTCGGATTCGACGAGCTGGATCGAAACGCCTTCCCTAAACGCGTTGGCCAGAGCAGCAGCCGCCATCCAGCCCGCTGAACCGCCGCCGACAACGAGCACCGATCGAATTGGGTTTGGTGTCATCTGGGCGGCGTTACCCCTCGTTCTCGCGCCCGACTTCGCGTGCGCTGTTTCGCCTCGCATGCCCCACTGCCAGCTTCAATTGCAATGCCCGCTGGCTTTCACTTCCAGCTTTCTCGCCGGGTCGGCTTGCTGAGCCTGTTCTCGGTTAGTGAAGCTCCAAATCGCGCGACCTCTTGCACTCGACGCCGCCAGAGGCGATGCCTGCGATAAATCGCCACAAATGCCGAGGAGGCAAGACCGCTGATATGCTAAAAAACCCGATACGATCAGTGCTGGTGGTCGGGGGCGGATCGGCCGGCTGGATGGCCGCGGCTGCGCTTTCAAATACGATCACCGAGGGAGTGTCAGTCGAACTCGTCGAATCCGAGGAGATCGGGACCGTGGGCGTCGGCGAAGCGACCATTCCTGCGATCAAGAAGTTCAATAAGCGACTTCGCCTCGACGAACGCGAGTTTGTGAAGGCGACTGGAGGCTCGTTCAAACTCGGGATTGAGTTCGTGAACTGGGCTCGGGAGGGACATCGCTACTTCCATCCGTTCGGTCCGTTCGGACTCGACTTCGATGCGGTCCCGGTCGACCAATATTGGCTCAAGCTTAACCTGGAGGGATCGGCCCCAAGCCTGAACGATCTTTCGATGGCCTGGGCGGCAGGATCGCGCGGGCGGTTCCGCCTGCCCACCAAAGGTCGAAAGGTAACCTCGACCTATGACTATGCCTTTCATTTCGACGCGGGTCTTTACGCAGCTTACCTTCGGAAATTCGCTGAAGGGCGGGGTGTTGTTCGTCACGAGGGCCGGATCGTCGATGTCGAGAGGGACGGGAAAACGGGCCATGTGCGCTCGGTCAAGCTTGCCGATGGGCGGAAACTAAAGGCCGACTTGTTCATCGACTGTTCGGGCTTTCGAGCGCTGCTGATCGAAGGCGCCATGAAAGCCGGTTTTGATGACTGGTCGCACTGGCTACCGTGCGATCGCGCGTTCGCCGTCCCGACCGAGCGGGCGAAGAACGGAATGACCCCGTTCACGCGTTCGACCGCGCATGAAGCGGGATGGCAGTGGCGGATCCCGCTCCAGCATCGCACCGGTAACGGGCATGTGTTCGTGAGCGCGCTGATGGACGAAGATCGGGCTGCCGAGGTTCTTCTCGAACACGTCGACACCGAGCCGTTGGCGGAGCCGCGGTTGCTGAAATTCAAGGCCGGGATGCGCAAGCGAGTCTGGGTCGGGAACGTCGTCTCCCTCGGGCTTGCAGCCGGATTTCTCGAGCCGCTCGAATCGACCAGCATCCATCTGGTTCAATCTTCGATCCTGCGGCTGATCTATTTCCTGCCGACGCGCGACTTTGATCCGAAAACAATCGACGAATTCAACCGCGTTACGCGCACCGAGTGGGAGCACGTGCGCGACTTCATCATCCTGCATTATCACGCGACCCAGAGGACCGATTCGGCACTCTGGAAGCAAATGGCGGCGACCCCGCCACCCGACAGATTGCAGAACAAGATTGACCATTTTCGGTCGTCCGGCCGATTGCTTGTTGAACCGGACGAGCTGTTTCAACGGCCGAGCTGGTTCGCGGTGTTGGTCGGCCAGTTGATTCAGGCGAAGGGTTACCATCCGGTCGCCGATGCCCGGCCTCAGGCGAATGCCGCTGCCCGAATCGAGCTGCTGGTGAACAGGATCGCCGAAGCGGCCGAGGTTATGCCGCGGCATGAGGATTTTATCGACCGCTACTGCCGATCTGAGTTCGCGGCCGACAGTTAGGCGCTTTGACCGCGCTGACGATAGCAGCGCAATGAATTCCGCCACGCGCGCGGATGTTGAGAGCGCGGGACCGGACGCCAAACGCGCCGCGGCCCCGCGTTTCCTTACTTCTTCTTGGCGGCGGCGGCTTGCGCTGCCTGACGCTCGGTCGCGCTTAGCGTGCCGTCGTGGTTGGTGTCGAGCGCGTCGAAGCGCGACAGGACGGGCGCGCGATATTCATCGGGGCTGACCTTGCCGTCCTTGTTCTTGTCGAGCTGCGACAAGATGTCCGCTGCGTTCGCGGCTCCGGTGGAAGCCGGCGGGGTGGCGGCCAGGAACTCGGCCTTGCTCAGCACTCCGTCCTTGTTGGTGTCGAGCTTGGTGAATTCGCCTTCCATCCGCGCGCGAAGCTGGCCCTGGCGCTGCTGCTCGCCCTTGGCTGCGGCGGCGGCCAGCTCGGACTGGCTCAGAACGCCGTCGCCGTTGGTGTCGATGGCCTTGAAGTTCGCGTCCATGTTCTTGATCAACTGGGCGCGAGTCGGAGGGGCTTGGGTGGTGGCGGGCGTCGGCGAGGCGGGACGCGGCGCAGGCGGGGCTGCGGTCGCGAATGTCGGGGCGGAAACCCCAAGCGCGAGGATTGCAGCAAACGAAAAATAACGGTTGGACACTCGAGTCTCCCCTGATCGGAATGGCGTTACGGAAAATCCATGGCATCCCTAGCGACTCGGCAGGGCGCCGTCGACGCTGCAGTTTTGGGGAACCAACCTTGCTGTCAACTGAACTGCCAGAATTGAAGGAACCAAAGCCCACGCTTCTTGATTCGCGCGCGCGAGCGCCTCAGCGAGAAGCCCCTGACTGTTGCTTCACCGCCACAGCAAACCGTGCAAAAAGTGATAATTCGCAATTCGGATCAACTTTTCGGCTTTGCTTTTCCGACTTTCCGGAGATAAGCCATGATCACAGGAGTGTCTCGCTTGGGGGCGGGACTGCATCGCGTGCCGATGATGCGGTCCACCAGGAGGGACAGTCTCAGTAATCAAAGTCCGCGGCCGCGGCTTTAAACAGGGGACGTTTTCATGAAGACCTCGAACCGGCGTATCGCGCTTCTGACCGGAGTTTCCATTTCGGCTCTGGGAATGGCGGCTCCCGCTTTTGCCGTGACCAACGACTATCCCGGCATCAGCCATACCGGCGTCACCCCTGACGTGCTGGAGATCTGCGCGATCGGTCCCTGCTTCTACGGCGAAACCGCGACCGGCTCCGGCCTGGTCAACGCGTCTGTCACCGCGATCGCCAACGGCCAGATCTACCAGAGCGCGGCCGCTGCCACGGTCACCCTGACCATGCTTAACGATGCCACCGCCACGGTGGCCGCGCAGGCCTTCGCCAGCGGCCCCGCTGCACAGACGGCTAATGCGAACGTCGACACCGCCATCCAGCAGCACGGCACTGGCCTCTTCCCCGGTGGCGACGTCACCCTCAACTTCGACAACAACGGTCCCCTGACAATCGGCGCGACCGCCACCGCGTGGTCAGGGGCGGCGAACGGCTCGGCCAACGCGGACGTCGATCACGGCATCATGCAAACCGCGGTTGCGGAGTGGAGCGGCACCGCGGTCGCCAACTTCACCAACGACAGCACGATCAACGTCCAGGCCAATGCCATCGCGTGGGGCGCCGCCGTCAGCGCAAATGCGAATGTGACAGAAGGAATCTACCAGAACGCCGTGGCCACCCTTTTCGACACCGGTAGTGCGATTGTCGATCTGACCAACAACGGCACCATCAATGTCGATGCCAGCGCCACGGCTTGGTCGCTGCTCGGCGGAAATGCCGTCGCTACCGCGGCCGTCGACGACGGCATCGCGCAATATGCCACCGCCAGCGGCACCTGGGGGGGCGTCGCGTCGGTCTCTCTTACGAATGAGAGCACGATCGACATTGGCGCCAAGGCCAACGCGTCCGCATGGTTCGCCGGCGCGAACGGAACCGCCAGCGCGCTGGTTGACGACGGGATCGTCCAAGGCGCGGTCAATAATGGGGTCGGCGCTGCGTTGGTCGCGCTGACCAATGACGGCACGATCAGCATTCATGCCACCGCCCACGCAACGACGGCGTTCACCGCCAACCATGCCGACGCCAACGCGACGATCGATACCGGCATCGACCAATATGCCGAAGCGAACCTTGGCAATGCCAGCGTTTCGCTGACCAACAACGGCACGATCGACATGACCGCGAAGGCCACCGCTAACGGGGTGAGCGCCGACGCCTATGCCGGGGTCACCGGCGGAATTGTCCAATATGCCTCTGTCGGCACCACGGGCGACGCCTCGGTTTCGCTGAACAATGCCGGGGGAACGATTAACATCAATGCCGTGGCGGCCGCCAACGCGTACACCGGGGCCGCGACGGCCACCGCGAGCGTCACTGACGGCATTGATCAAGTAGCCGAAGTCTGGTCCGGCGGGACCAACGCCAATGTGACGCTCGATAACAGCGGCACCATCAACATCGACGCGAGCGCGGTCGCCCGTGGCGGATCTTCGGACAATGCCTTTGCAACGGTTGACGACGGTATTTACCAATATGCCAGCGCCGGCTGGTCCGGCCCCGGCAACGCCACTGTCGATTTAAGCAATAGCGGCGCGATCAACATTACCGCGTTCGCCAGCGCTAACGGTGCCTATGCCCACAGCGCCAACGCCTCGGTCGTTGACGGGATCTTCCAGGAGGCCGAAGTCTATGGGAGCGGCGACGCCAACGTTTCGCTCGCCAACAGCGGCTCGATCGGAATTCACGCGGTCGCATTCGCCACCGGCACGGCGAGCGCCGCTTATGCGACCGACGTCACGGTCGATGACGGGATCTACCAGGATGCCTACAACTCGGGCACCGGCGATGCGAACGTCTCGCTGACCGGCACCGGGAGCATCGACATCACTGCGGTGGGAACCGCGCATGCGGCGCACTATGCTCAAGCTTCGGCGTCGATTGACAATGGAATCTATCAGGAAGCCAATGCCGGAGACGGCAATGCATCGGTAACGCTCGACCAGGGTCCGATCACCGAACAGGCCCGTGCCAGCGCGAACGGATCGTACGGCTACGCCTATGCGACGATCGACGACGGCATTTATCAATATGCCGACGCCGCGGGCACCGATCATGACGCGAGCGTGTCGCTGACCAACAGCGGCCTCATCAGCATGGACGCGACCGCAATTGTCAATGCGACCTCGAGCTACGCCTACGCGAGCGCTTCCGTCGAAGACGGCATCTATCAATATGCCTATGCAAACGACGGCAATGCGACCGTTTCGCTCGTCAACAACGGCGGCATTGACATCGAGGCGAACGCCCTCGCCAATGCCGGCCCCAGCGCCTATGCCAGCGCGAATGCTACGATCGATCAGGGCATCTACCAGAGCGCGACCGCCTACGGGGGCAACGCGACGATCAGTCTCGTCAGCGCTCCGCCGATCACGATTGTCGCCAATGCGACCGCCAATGGCGGCTCGGCTTCCGCGAGCGCGACTGTCTACGAAGCCATTTATCAGAGCGCCGCAGCTTATACCGGCGGCGGCGATGCATCGGTATCGATCCTCAACGCCGACCCGATCACCATCGCAGCGAACGCCCACGCCAACGGCTCGACGGGTTATGCGGAGGCCACCGCGGTGGTCGAATACGGCATCTACCAGGAGGCCGTGGCGTACAGCGGCAGCGCGACGGCCACGATCGTCAACAGCAGTACGATCAGCATCGGCGCCAACGCGGTCGCGAACGCCGCGACCTATGCCTATGCCTATGCGACGATCGAAGACGGCATCTATCAATATGCCGAGGCCGGCAACAACGGCGGCACCGGCAATGCCAATGTCGCACTGAACAACAGCGGCGCGATCAACATCACCGCGTTCGCCAGCGCCAACGGTTCCGTCGCCGAGTCGGCGAACGCTTCGGTCGACGTCGGCATCTATCAGGAAGCCTACAAGGCGGGCGGCACCGGCGATGCGAACGCGTCGCTGACCAACGACGGGTCGATCAATATCACCGCGGCCGCGATCGCCAACGGGACGGCCGGCAACGCCTATGCGACCGACGTCACGGTCTACGAGGGCGTCCTTCAATACGCCTACAACTACGGCACCGGCGACGCGAACGTCTCGCTGACCGGCACCGGCACGGTCGACGTCCTGGCCTTCGCCAGCGCCCACGCGGCAGACTATGCCGACGCGAGCGCTTCGGTTGAATATGGCGTCTATCAGTACGCTAGCGCCTGGGACGGCGACGCTTCTGCGACCCTCAACCAGGCCACGGTGGACGTTACCGCCTTTGCCAACGCCGTCGGCGCTTCGGCGAGTGCCTCCGCCACCGTTTATTATGCCATCCAGCAATATGCCGATGCCTATGGCGGCGGCGATGCGAATGCATCGATCACGCTCAACAATACCAACAACATTCAGGCGCTCGCGAACGCGACAGGTACGAGCAACTACGCCGAGGCCGAGGCCTATCTCTCCGAGGGCGTGTGGCAGGAAGCCTATGCCAGCGATGGCGAGGCGATCGCGAACATCACCAACAATGGCGACCTCAACATCAACGCCATCGCCAATGCCAATGCGGCGACCTACGCCTCGGCGCGTGCTTATAATTATTACGGCATCTTCGAGACGGCCTATGCCGGCGGCGGCAACGACGCGGAAGCGGAGCTCGTCAACGACGGCAATATCGCGGTCAACGCGGTCGCCCTCGCCAATGGCGAGACGGCCTACGCTTATGCCGATAATTATGAAGCGATCTTCGTCAGCGCCGAGGCCAACGGCACGACTGGTGCGGGCGGCGCCGGCGACGCCGAGGCGGGCCTCGTGAATGACGGCACGATCAGCATCCAGGCCTTCGCGAGCGCACAGGCGACCAACAATTACGCCCAAGCCTATGCCTACAATACGTCGGCGATCGGCATCGAAGCCTATGCCGACAGCGGTGGTGACGCATACGCGTACCTGACCGGCACCGGCTCGATCAATGTCGGCGCCTACGCCAAGGCGGTTTCGACCGACTCCTACGCGACCGCCACTGCGGAAGTGAACGAAAGCGCGATCTGGGAGAGCGCATACGCCTTTGGTGGCGGCGACGCTCGCGCCTGGCAGTCCCAGGCTGGCGGCGTCGACATCCACGCGACGGCGGTGGCCGCTGGCACAAGCGCCCTGGCCAATGCGGGAGTCGAGTACGGCATCGTGCAAGTGGCATCGGCGACCAGCGGCAACGCTGCGGCGACGCTCTTCCTGGCAGGAAGCAACACGATTGTCGCCAATGCCAGTGCCAATGGCGCCGCCGGCATCGGCTCGGCCAATGCGACGGTCGACAGCGCGATCGACATCTACGCTTTTGCGGGCGGCAGCGGCGATGCGAGCGCCAGCCTCGCCAACAGCGGCACGCTGACGATCGGCGGCCACGCGGTTGCGCTCGCCGACGAAACGGCCAACGCCAATGCGGACGTCGACGGCGTCTATGTGTCGGCCACCGCGAACGGAAGCGGCGACGCCAATGCGAACGTGAACAACGACGGCACGATCAATGTGAGCGGCACCGCGACGGCGACTGGCGAGAATGCCAGCGCCAACGCGTACGTCAGCTACGGCGTCTATGAATATGCGGTGGCCCGCGGCGGCGGCGATGCAAGCGCTGCAGCCGATAACAATGGTGCCATCAACGTTTCCGCGGCGGCCAACGCCAGCGGGACCCGGTCAGATGCCTTTGCGTCAGCCAGCGTCGACTACGGCGTCGAGCAGCGCGCGTATTCGTATGGCGGGAACGGCGATGCGTCAGTAACGCTGACCAACGACGGCTCGATCAATGTCGCGGCTTCGGCCTCGGCCATCGCCGGCTCCCATGTGGTCGGCGTTGGGACCACCGCGACGACGGTGGTCGGTGCCGCGAGCGCGTTCGCATTCGCCACCGAGGGCGTCTATCAATATGCGGACGCCGAGAGCGGCGGCGACGGAACGGCCTTGTTCGACAACAATGGCACGCTCGACGTCACGGCTTCGGCCCAGGCCAATGGCGGCAGCATCGGCTACGAAACGACCTATGTCTGGAGCACGGCCACGTCCATCACTGTTCCGGTGTATGGAGTGCGGGCTGAAGCGTACGGGATCGACCAGAATGCCTACGCACACTTTTCGGGAGCTGGCACGACCGTCATCGCCGGCGACGCCAATGCGATTCTGACCAACGACGGCAGCATCACCGTGGCGGCCAACGCCACCGGGACGGCCACTGGTCAGGCTCTTGTGTACGCCAGCGCCTATGGCGGAAATCAGCGCGCGGCGGCCTATGGCGGCAATGCCAATGGGAATTTCGACAACAATGGCTCGATCAATGTGTCGGCGGTGGCGAACGCCAACGGCGGGACCGTGGAGGGCGAGCGCATCTATAGCTGGAACGGCGGCGCGACGACGACCACCTACGCAGCCCCCGGAGCGGAAGCCTATGCGGGCGGGTTCTATCAGAACATCGATGCCTATATCGGGTTCACGAACTATACGTGGGCGGCGACGGGCGGCGGCGGCTCCACTTTCGTCGCTCTGGGCGCGATCGCGGGCGATGCCAATGCCGTGATGACCAACGACGGCACGATCGACGTTTCGGCCAGTGCCAATGCGGTTGCCACGGGCGCCGCCGATGCCTCGGCTTACGCGAGCGGCATCTACCAGGAGGCCTATGCTGCATCGACAGTTGTCCACACCGGCACCGCGACGACTGCGGCGACGACGGTGGTGGGCGGCAATGCGTCGGCCACGCTCGACAACACCGGCACGATCAATGTCAACGCTCTGGCCAATGCGACGGGCACGGCCGCGATCGCTTACGCCGGGGCCGGGTACGCCGAATATCAATATGTGTACGCGGCGGCCGGCAAGGCGACGGGCAGCCTGACCAACAGCGGCACCGTCTCGGGCATTGCCTCGGCGAATGCCAATGGCGCGGGTTTCGCGTCAGCCTCCGCCAGCGCCACGCGCGAACTGGGCCAGTATGTCAACGGCACGAGTGGGGTAGCATCGATCACCAATAGCGGGACGGTCACCGCCTCGGCCAATGCGAATGCGGTTGCCAGCGGAGTGGTCCATGGGACCGGCACCACTGCGACCACGACGGGCTCGGCCATTGCCTACGCCTCGGCGAGCGGCATCTACCAGCGCAACGATAGCGACACGGGCTCGGCCTCGATCGTCAACTCGGGCACACTCAATGTCGCGGCTCATGCGAATGCCAGCGCGCCTACCTATGCCGAAGCGTCGGCCTACGCGACCGGCGTCAACCAGAGTGTCGATCCGCTGCCGATGAGTTTCACCAACTCGGGCACGATCAACGTCAACGCGGTGGCTTCGGCGGTCGGTACGACGGGATCGGCCTTCGCCGATGCGGTCGGCTATAACGGCTATGCGTTCGGCGGCGGGACGGAGACGGCGACCATCGTCAACTCCGGCACGATGAACGTCAACGCGACCGCGGTCGCGCCTGGCTCCGCCTACGCTACTGCTCAGGGCATCGTGCTCGAGAACGCGGCGGTCGGCACTGCCGCCCAGCCGCTCAACGGCTCGATCACCAACAGCGGCACGCTGAATGTGACGGCGCTTGCTCTGGGTGGCGGCAATTACACGACCGTTGTCGGCACCGGAACAACGGCGACCATCGTCACCGTCAACCAGAGCGCGGCGACCGCGACCGGAATCCGGGTCAACAGTGGCGTCAACAACATGACGATCACCAACTCGGGTTTGATCAACGTTACGGCGATCACCGGCGGCGGCGGCCCAGCCACGGCCTATGGCATCCGGGTAACCTCGAATGGCGCAACCACTCCGGGTGCGGGCGACTTCACGACGATCGTCAACGACGGCGGTACGATCATTGCCCAGATCTCGACGGATGGCGGGGCGACCTTCCACCGCGGCCAGGCAATCGACGTGACGGCGGCCCCGAACCCGACGGTCATCAACCTGCTCGGCGACGGGTTCATCTACGGCAACATCGACCTGCAGAGCGATCTGGACACGATCAACGTCCAGAGCGGCGAGACCGTATTCAACGGAGTCGTCAACTCCTACTGCATGCCGGCAGGTGGTCCAACGGCGCTGCCACCGGGTGATGATGCTTCCGGCGGTCTCAACGACTGCGGCGTGGGCTCGCTCAACATCGATACCGGTGGAAACCTCCACATGGTCATCGACCCGACAGACGGCCCGTCCTATGCGTTCGTGAATTCGCTCACGCTTGCAGCCGACGGCACTCTGACGGTCGATCTCCCGCAGGCGACGGGTGGAACCGCGCCAATCGGCACCTATCCGCAGATCTACACGGACAATGCCGTACTCCACGGCACGATCGTGGCGAACATTAGCGCGCCGAACGGTCTGTACGAGACGACGGTGTGGGAGGATGTGATCGACAGCAACGTGACCGATCAAACAGGCTTGCAGTGCATCGCCACTGGCGTCCCGGCGAATTCCCTGCTGCTGAGCTTCGGCTGCGGCGACGGCGATGCCAACGATGCTACGGACATTGACCTGGCTCTGACCCGGACCGCGTTCAACCTGGTCCCGGGCCTCAACCAGAACGGCGAGCAGGTGGGTGAAGGTCTCGAGTGCATCTACAATGTCAACCTGACGGGCGGCATTGCGGATCTGTTCGCCAACCTGTTCCTGTTCACCGACCAGGTCAATTACAACACGGCGCTGAACATGCTCGCGGGCGAAGGCTACGCCAACTACCTGCAGTCGTTCCCGTCGCTGGGCGTGCACTATAACGACATCCTCGACCACGCCACGAACTGCGAAGTTCCGGCGCTGGCCGGGTCGGTGCTCGAGTGCCGCGCCTCCTCGCCGTGGCATGTCTGGGGCACCCTCGACTACCAGTCGCGCAAGGCGAGTGGCGACGTCGAGGCCGGCACGGCCAAGTCGAAGCGGTTCACGGGCCTGCTCGGCGTCGACTATGCAGTCGGCGGCGCGGGCATCGTCGGGGTCAGCG
>Ga0193751_1000412_pt1 | contig 34531 bp, 28 predicted proteins | sample L1c2metaG_FD_143050 | JGI IMG/M metagenome (GOLD analysis project Ga0193751, IMG submission 143050) | Soil microbial communities from a riparian zone of the East river system, Colorado, United States - L1c2 | ecosystem: Environmental > Terrestrial > Soil > Riparian zone | place: USA: East River...
CGACAGGTCGCCCGCGCCCTTGCGCTCGATCTTGATCACATCCGCGCCGTAGTCCCCGAGCATCTGCGTGCACACGGGCCCCAGCATCACTTGGGTAAAGTCGATGACACGGATGCCGGACAACGGCAGGTCGTTCGGTTCGGGCGCGTTCACTCGATCAACTCCAGATCGTGGTCTTGCCGCACAATGGAAGGCACGTCCGGATTCGGACCCGACTGGTCGCCCGGATCCGCGCCCTGCGCGCGCAGTTTTTGTTGCAGCAGCTTCACGTCGATATCGCGAACGCTGACGCCGCTGTCGAGCGCCATCGCCGCCGCGACGCCCGCGGCCTCGCCCATCGCCATGCAGGGGGGAATCTCCCGCGAGATTTTTTGAGCGGCCGGCGTGGCCGAATAGTGGCGCCCGGCGACGAGCAGGTTCTCGACCTGCTTCGGCAGCATCGTGCGATACGGCACAGTGTAGTCGCGACCCCGTGCGACCGCGTCGGCGAAACGGGTGCGTTGCGCGAGATCTTCCTTGTTGAGCACGTACTCGCCGGTAAGGAGGCGCGTCTGCCGGACGCCGGTCTGTGGCGCAACGTCGACCAAATAGCAATGCTCGAAACCCGGCATGTGGCCGCGGACGTAGTCGAGCAGCTTCGCGATGTGCTTGCGGCCCTGTATCTCGGCGCGCGTCAAGTCTTCGACCTTGAGCCCGTCCAATCCCGGCATGTGAGGACAGTTGCACCACACCACACCCGGCAGCGGTGTTTTCAACCACCAGTGCGCCCACGAGCCGCCGATCATTTTCTTCGCCTGTTTGTCCAGATCGGCGAATACGGCCGGTTCCCCGAATTCGAAGCGTTCCGCCGCATCAGTGTCGACACCTCCCAGGCGAAACACCGTAGTCATGATGTAACTGCCCTTCACGTACGGCGCAGCGGCCGACGCCGCAACGTCGAGATCGCCCGTCGCATCGATGACGATGTCGCCCAGAATCGCCTCGCGCCCGGCCTTGGTTTCGCAGATCACACCCTTGATCCGGCCATCTTCCACCAGCGCACGGGAAAACCAGGAATGCAGCCTCAATTGGATCCCCAGCTCCTCCACCCATTCGAGCGAAACGCGTTTCCAGCCGTCCGGGTCGAACGACGCCGCGAAGCAAATCGGGTACGGCGTCTTGTGGCTGTGGAAGTCAAATGTCCCCCAGCGCGCCCAGCGGCGATAACTTTCGGGCAGCTCGCCCCATTCGTGCTGACGCGGAAACGTGGCCAGCTTCAATTTCGCCAAGCGCTCGATCATCGTCATGCAAGTGCCGCGTACCGATATTTCCTCGTGGTGGCTGTCCCACATATCGTCCAGCACCAGAACCATTCCGCCCGACGCGAGCCCGCCCAGGTGGTTGTAGCGCTCGAGCAGCGCCACTTTCGCGCCGTTGCGCGCGGCCGCCAGGGCCGCAGACATTCCCGCCGGACCGCCACCGACCACGACGACATCGGCCTGTGCCGCAACACGGGCTTCACCCGCCGGCTCCACGATCCGATCACCGATGCGATTCATTGTTCAGGGTTCCTTCAAGGCGCGCTTGCCGGCTGCCACTTCACGACGATTCGCTCGATCAGCGTGATCAGCAGAAAAAAAGTGCCGGCGAGGAACGAGCTCATGATGACCGCGGAGTATAGCAACGCCGAATCGAAACTATAGGTCGCCTGGATGATCAGCGCGCCGATGCCCCGGGTTGAGCCGATCCATTCGCCGACGACCGCGCCGATCACCGCGGTCGAGGTAGCGATCCTCAGCGCGGAGAACAGGTAGGGTAGCGAGTTGTACACGCGCAGCTTGAAATAGACTTCGCTCTTGCTCGCCGACAATACGCGCATCAGTTCCATCGATTGCGGGTTGACCGCCTCCAGCCCGCGGACCATGTTGACAAGTGTCGGGAAAAAGCAAATCAACGCGGCGATCGTGATCTTGGGCTCCATGCCATTGCCCATCAGCAGCACCAGAATCGGCGCCTTGGCGACGACTGGAATGGTGTTGATCATGACCGCGATCGGGAAGAACGCCTCCTGTATTGCCTTGTTGTGGACGAACACCGTCGCCAGCAGGATCGCAGCGAAGTTGCCCAACATGAACCCGCCGACGGCCTCGATCGCCGTCGGAATCACGTTTTGCCACAGTATGGGCCACTTGTTGACCATCGTTTCGGCCACCAGTTGCGGCGTCGGCGCGATGAATGGTTTGACGTCGAACCCCGCAACCAACGCCCACCACAGGAAAACCAGTCCGAACAGGCCCAGCACCGGCAGCGTCCGCCGCCGCCATCGCTCGCGCTGCTTTGCCGAAAAGTATGCGAGTTCCGCGGGATCCTGCATCCCGGCCTGCGGGCTCGCTGTCATCGCATCGGGCATGTTCATCAGCACTTCTCCAGGGCGCGGCGCAGATACCCCGCCAGAACAACGAAATCGGCCGTCTCGCGAATATCGAGTGTGCGCGTCTCGGGCAGGCTCACGGGAACAATTTCCCGCACGCGTCCCGGATTGGCCGCAAGCATGAGCACGCGTTGACCCAGATACGCGGCCTCGTAGATGCTGTGCGTAACGAACAGAATGGTCGTGCCCGTGTCACGCCACACGCGGCGCAGTTCCTCGTTCAAACGATCGCGGGTGATTTCGTCGAGCGCGCCGAACGGCTCGTCCATGAGGAGGATCTTCGGGTCGCTGACCAGCGCCCGCGCGATCGACACGCGTTGGCGCATGCCCCCGGACAACTCATGTGGAAATGCGTTCTCCCAGCCCTTGAGACCAACGAGCTCGAGCAATTCCCGTGGTGTCGCCTTACCCTTGTGCTTTGCGCCATCCGCAACTTCCAGTGGCAGCTCCACGTTCTGCAGCGCGTTACGCCACGGCAGCAACGCCGGGTCCTGGAACACAAAGCCAATATCGCGCCGTCGGCGTGCGACGGCTGCCGCGCTTCCATGGACGCGGATCTCGCCCGTGCTCGGCGTGACCAGGTCCGCAATCGCACGCAAGAGCGTGGATTTCCCGCAACCGGACGGTCCCAGCAAGGTCAGCAACTCGCCGCGGTCGACGTCGAGATTGATCTCCGACAGCGCGATCACACTGCGCCGGTCCGTGAAAAAACGAACGCTGACGTTGCGGCAAGTGATCGCCGTTCCTTCGACCGCCGGGTTGCGCGAATCGGCCGGCGTTGCGAGACTCTCTTTCGCCTGGGCGGCGGCCGCGATCCCCATTGCGCTTCAGGCCTTGATCCGCGCGTCGCGGGTCGCTTTCAGGATGTCCAAAGTCATCACCTCCTCGAGCTTTGGCGTGCGCTTCGAAAACTGCCCGAGCTGCGAGTACAGCGATATCTGGTCTTGCCAGACCGCCGGGTCCATCGTGCCCCAGCCGTTCGCGCGAGTCAGGTCGTTGAATGCGTATTTCATCATCGCGTCGATGCCGACCTTCTCATCGTTGCGCTCGAGGTTGGGATATTCCTTCACCAGAAGATCGGCGGCGGAGTCGCGATTAGCGTTGGCATAGGCGTAGCCACGCGCCGTGGCGCGCAGGAATTTCTCCAGCACGTCCGAACGCGTCTGGATGGTCTTGACGGTGGCGTAATACGGGAGCGCGTAGAGCCGGACGCCGGCATCCCAGAGCCGGAGATCGACGCGGTCCGGTCCCAATGGCTTCAAGGCCGTGACGTTGGTCTGCCAACCGGTGACGACATCGACCTGTCCCGTGAGGAGCGGCGACATGTCGGCGCCGATCGGAATGATCTCGACTGCGTTCTCCGGAATGTTGTTCTTGGCGAGCAGCGCGCGCAGCAGCACGACGCCGGTCGGCTGGATGCCGACCTTCTTGCCGGCCATGTCCTTGGGCGTGTTCACCGGCTTTTTCTTCAATGAAAAGAATGTGTACGGGTGTTGCTGCAGGCCTGAGGCGAAGCATTTGACAGGGATGTCCTGTGACACGGCGAGCATCAGGGACGGACTGGATGCGAGCTGACCGGCTTCGAACCGGCCGGATGCCACGATCGCCACACCATCGATGTTGGGTCCTCCAGGCTGGATCTGCACGTCCAATCCCTCCTGCGCGTAGTAGCCGAGCTGCCTGGCCACGACTTCCCCGATCTGATTGTTGCCCGGCAGCCACCCCAGCTGCAGGTTGATGGTTGTTTTCGGCGCTCCCTGCGCCAGCGCGTCGAGCGATAGCAGACAGGCGCCCAGACCCATTCCACCAAGACCCGCAGCGGCCTTGAGCAGGGTGCGACGACGAGGATTGCGAAGCTGCGTCGATTTCATCGGGTCTCCTTCGTAAGAGCGTGCATGATCTCGCAAAGGGAAAGCGCTGGTCCGTCCCCGAAACGCTGAAGTCGGCGTCCTTCCCCTCGCCCGAATTCGATCATGCGCGGGCCGAGGTTATCTTGCAAGAATCAGCCCGGCCCAATGGCGAAGCGCGCTGGAAGCACGTCTCACATGAGTGTGCACGCCTCTTTGAATTCGAGCCGCGGACTGCGTGGCAAGAGCTTTTCTCGATCTCCGTAGCCGAGATTGCACAGAAAGTTGGACTTAACGTGCCCCGCCGGAAAGAACTCCTGCTCGCAGCCTTCGCATTCCTTGCCGGCGCCAAAAAACTCCTCGTCCAGCTTTGCGTTGTCGAAGCCGGACATCGGTCCGCAGTCGAGCCCTAGCGCACGCGCTGCAAGAATGAGATAGGCGCCCTGCAGCGACGAGTTGCGCCGCGCGGTGACCTCGACCAGCGCAGGGTTGGCCACAAACAGATCACGCATGCCCGGATTGTGCGGAAACAGCTTCGGCAGCTTCTCGTAGAACTGCAGATCGTATGCGACGATTACAGTTACCGGGGCGGCCATGGTCTTTTCCACGTTACCCGGCGCCAATGACGGCCTCAACCGCTCCTTGCCCTTCGGAGTGCGAATAAAGACGAAACGGGCTGGCGAAGTGTTCGCGCTGGTCGGACCCCATTTCAACGCGTTGTACAGCTCGTGTAGCGTCTCATCGCTAACCGTCTTGTCGAGCCACGCGCTGTGGGTGCGGGCGTCTCGAAATAGTTTGTCGATGCAGTTGTTCGATGTGGCCATGATGCGCTCCTGATTGAAGGGTGACGCGCTGCGCTGACGCTGTTGAACAAGACGCGGCCGTGTGCGTCAGCGGCTCCGACGACCCTTGGTTGTTCAGTACAACTTGACAGCCGCAATCGATTTGTTCGACACTTCGAATCGTAGATATGTAGCCCGTTGCCGGGTAACGGCGATCGCCTAACAGGGTCTGCAATCTCCGTGTCTTATGGCTCGCGCATTCTTTGATACTTCGTTTGCAGCCATGAGTGTACGAGAACCGGTGGTCGCCTCGACCCAAAAAACATCAATCCTGGAGAAGCATATGAAGTCACGCCTGCAACAGCGCATCGCACTAGGCGTAGCGCCTGGTTTTTCTGAAGGCCGTAGCGCTTCGCTATTTTCAACCGCATTGCCTATCGGCGTTGCCGCATTCGGATTTGCGTTTGCAGCAAGTATCAGCGCGACCGTGCTCGACATCGGGACGCTATCGACGAGGCCGGATCGCGTGAGCGGCGGCGACGTCTTAGTACAGATTACGCAGGACAACAACGCAGCGACACCGGTGTTGCTGAACGGCACGGACGTGACGGCCGCCTTTCGCGCCGGGTCGGCGCCGAATACGCGCGTGGGACTGGTGACGGGGCTTATCGTCGGAACGAATAATTTGAGCTCCGGAGGGGTGAATCTGCAGGTCCACAACTACCCGATCACCGGCCCGATTACGTCGGGTCCGCACAACGTGTCGTTCTTCTGCCAGACGCAGGACTTCACGCTGCCGGATGGTACCAAGCTCGGTCTTCCGACCGATGCGGACTGCTCCGCGCCGACCAAGATCACGTACTTGTATATGCCCACGGGTGGCACTGCGCTCCAGCCGCTGCCGAGCACCACCGCGCTTCCTCCGAACGTCGCGCAGACGACCACAACGACAGGCGCCACCGTGAATTTCGTCGTCCGTGTGGAAACGGGCACCATCGATCGCGGCATCTATCAGAGCGCCGTGTTGCACGATCCGACTGTCGATCCGAGCCCGACGTGGTTCGCGCCGCCGCGCGGCTGGAACAAGCGGCTCATCGCGATCGAGGGATTCGGCTGCCCAGGGGGCTGGTACCTGCAGGGCGCGAGCATCGGCAGCCTCTCCATCGCGGGGCTCGACTTCAATCTGCTCAGTCCGGCGCGGCTCGGCGCGGGCTACGCGCTCTTCTCGAACACTCTGCAGCACCCGTCGAACAACTGCAATTCCGTGCTCTCCGGTGAAGCCGCCATGATGAGCAAGGAGCACTTCATCGAAAGTTATGGCGTGCCGGTCTACACGGTGAGCTACGGCTGCTCGGGCGGCTCGTACGGAAGCTCACAGCTTGCCGACGCGCTGCCTGGACTCATAGACGGCATTCTGATCAGTTGTACATTCCCGGATCCGCTCGGCATCGCGTTCTCGGGCTCGGACGGACATCTCCTTACGCACTACTTCAACGCGACCGATCCCGCCGGATTCTCGGTTGCGCAGCAGGTTGCGGTGTCCGGATACAAAGGGCTGCAGGCATTCATCGACGCCGCGAACCAGTCCGGACGGACCGATCCCGTTCCCGGGCGCGTCGACATTCCGGGTTACGCATCGGCGGTGTGGAACGCAGCGGTACCCGTCGCGTTGCGTTACAACCCGACGACCAACCCAGGTGGGCTGCGCCCGACAGTGTACGACTGGGCGCGGAACATCTACGGCGTCAATTCGACCACGGGATTCGCGCTGCGACCGTTCGACAACGTCGGCGTGCAGTACGGGCTTGCGGCGTTGAACGCAGGGCAGATCACGACTACGCAGTTTCTGAATTTGAACGAGTTCATCGGCGGCTACGATCAGGATTTCAACTATGTTCCAAACCGGGTCGCAGGCGACCTCGGAGCAATCGCACGCGCGCAGCAAAGCGGACTGCAACTCGGCGGCAACGGAGGGCTCGCATCGATTCCGGTATTCGACGTGAGCGGTATCTACAACGATGACGGCGGTTACCACTACCAGTGGTTCCACTTCGCGATGCGCGAACGCATGATTCAGGCGAACGGCAATGCGGACAACCACGTCATGTGGCGCGGCAATCCAGTCAATGCGAATCAGGCATGGACGACGTTCGAGCAGTGGATGGAGGCGATTGCCGCGGACGCCTCGACCCTGTCGCCACGGGAGAAGGCTATTCGCGACAAACCCGCGATGGCGACAGACGGGTGCTGGAAAACGGCCACCATAGGCTTCTGGCGCGAACGACAGACTTTCTCGCGCACCAACAACTCTATCTGCAACACGCTGTACCCGTCGTACGCGTTCCCGCGCTATGTCGCGGGTGGTCCGCTGGCGGCAAACATCATCAAATGCCAGCTGAAGCCCGTCAATCCGAGCGATTACAGCGTGTCATTCACGTCGGCCGAGCTCGCGCGCCTCAACCGTATTTTCCCGAACGGCGTGTGCGACTGGTCGAAGCCGGGGGTGAATCAGACGGGGGTGGTACCGTGGGCATCGTTCGGCCCCGCACCCGAGAATCTCGTGTTCGGGGGCTCAATTGCAGGCGACTGAAAGCAGCCTTGCCAAACCTGGCTTTCGAGGGCAACACGACGATCACTGCTGCAACGCTCGGGCGCTATAGCCGGACGGGCGATCCGAACGATGGCGTCAACTTTTGGTGTGTCGCGCAATAATGTAGCGCTCGCGTTTGCATATCTAAACTAGCTGAGCGAGATCTACAGTAGCGAAGCGCAAGGATCGCGCGAACTTTGAGATAGCGAGGAGCGGACGATTCGCCCGCTCCTTTTTTTTGCTCTGCCCGAATCGTGTCGAAACTTTTTGGTAGACAGATCGGTCTACTTGCTATGGTCGCTGTACACCCCAGACTGCGTAAGCTGGTTCAGCCGGAATCCGCTCGCGAGCGCATCGACAACGCCGCCTATGAGCTTTTTTCGCGCCACGGCGTTCGCGCTGTCGGGGTGGACGCTGTTGTCGCCCGCGCCGGTGTGGCCAAGCGGACGTTGTATCTGCATTACCCTTCGAAGGAGACGCTCGCGCTTGCCTTCCTTCAGCAACGTGAGGAGCAATGGACTCGAGCTTGGCTGCAGGAGGGCGTAGAGCGTCGTGGGGAGGCCCCTGCCGAGCGGCTGCTTGCTGTCTTCGACGTCTTTGACAGGTGGTTTCACCGGTCCGACTTCGAGGGTTGCGCATTCGTGAAAGTGCTGCTCGAGCACGCTGATCCGGCGCACGCGCTTCGTAAATCGGCTGAACGTCATATCGAAACGGTTCGTGATTTTCTTGAGCGCTTAGCTGAAGAGGCGCGCGTGAGCGACCCAGATGGTTTCGCCCGGCAATGGCAAATTCTCATGATCGGCAGCATCGTTGCTGCCTACGCGGGCGACCGGGACGCGGCGCGCCGTGCAAAGAAGTTGGGGGTTCTGCTGCTGGCCGATGCCGGTATTCGTTCCGGGGGCCGCGTTCAACTATGACCAAGCTTGCCATCGAGAATACGACCCGCGCCGCGCTCTTGGATAGCCAACGTCGCGTACTCGATCGGATCGCCAGCGGCGCGCCGCTGGAGGAGACTCTTGACACGCTGGTCCGGCTGATCGAAGAGCAGGCTGAAGGGATGCGCTGCGCCGTGTTGCTCGTGGATTCCGCTCAGCGGTCGTTGAGTTTCGTCGCCGCGCCGAGCATTCCGGAGGATTACAAGGCGGGCATTGTGCCGTATCTGCGCATCGCACCCAACATGGGTTCGTGCGGAACCGCCGCATTCCTGCGCGAGCCCGTGTATACGGAGGACACCGCAACGGATGTGCTCTGGGAAGATTGTCGCGATATAGCGGTCCGCAACGGCTTGCGCGCAATCTGGTCGACTCCCGTTCTCGGAGACAACAATGCCGTCCTCGGAACGTTTGCGATGTATTACGGCGAGCCGCGGCTGCCATCCCCCGAGCACATCCAGTTGATCGACATGGCAGTGCAGATGGCGCGCGTGGCGATCGAGGCGAAGCGTAGCGACGATGCCCTTCGCAAGAGCGAGGACCGCGTTCGCCTCGTGATCGACACCATTCCCGCGATGGCCTGGAGCGTTCTGCCCGACGGCACCGTCGATTTCCTCAATCAGCGTTGGTTGGACTATGCCGGGGTTTCATTGGAGCAGTATGTGAATGCGCCGACGGATGCAATTCACCCCGAAGACGTTCAAAGAGTGCTGGAAAAGTGGGCCGCGGCGATGGCGGTTGGAGAGTCGTACGAAGATGAGATGCGTTTACGCCGCGCTGACGGGGAATATCGCTGGTTCCTGATCCGCACCGTGCCGCTGCGCGATGAGCAGGGAAACATCGTCAAGTGGTACGGAACGAGTACCGATATCGAGGATCGAAAGCGGGCCGACGATACGCTGCGGCGCAACCAAGCGTTTTTTGCTGCCGAGGCGCAACGTATTGGTGGATTGCTCACGGCAACGGCGTCCGGCCACCGATTCGAACATTCGGCAGGCGACGAGGGCGTGGCCGCAGATCAGAGCGACGTCGCGGGCACGGCGCCGCCTGGCGCAGGTGTAGCCAAGAGGACCATGCCTGAGGACCGCAGGCTCAGATCCGAACGGCTGGCGATCGAATCGCTCACCTCGAACGAGCGCGCAATCATGCGGTTGATTACCGACGGCAAATCCAATGCGGAGGTAGCAGAGCAGCTGCATCTCTCGCCAAGGACGGTCGAGACCTATCGCGCCCGACTGATGGAGAAGCTGCAAGTCAAAGACTTGGTTGCGCTGGTCAAATTAGCGATCCGCCAGGGGATGACCGCGGTCGATTAGCCCGCGGCCTTCGTCGCGGGCGTCCTATCGTGAATTCCCGTCGTAGTCGCACGATATCCAATCGCGGATCTGGAAGCTAGCATTCGCGGGTGCACGCATCGCGGAAAGGGCATTCAAGCCATAAAGGCCGCAGGCTTATTGCCGAACGCCAATTGATCGGGTCGCTGACCTCCAACGAGCGCTCAATCATACGGTTGGTCACCGAAGGCAAGTCCAATGTGGAGGTTGCGAAGCTGCTGGATCTCTCGCCAAGAACCATCGAGACCTATCGCGCCCGACTGATGCAGAAGCTGCAACTCGAAGACCTGGTTGCGCTGGTCAAGTTCGCGATCCGCAATGGAATGAGCTCGGTCGATTAGTGCGAGCCTATTGTCGTGGTCCTTCTATCGTGACTTCCCGACGTAGTTTCACGATATGCGATAGTGCATCCGGAAGTTAGCATTCGCAGGTGCATATATCGCGGAACGGATCTTCAGGCGACCGCGAGGGCAAGCAAGAAGGAGGCAAACCAGATGGTCTTGTTCTGGTGGGTCTTGGCAGCATTCGTCGCGGGTGGATGTGCGGGCTTCCTGCTCATGGCGATAGTACACAGAGGAGCTCATGTTCGGGCCCGGTGAACGCGTCCTTCAAAAGCGAGAAACCGCCTTTTGATCGGGTGGACACTCCGCGGCCCAAGAGGGTCAGTGCGCCGTGAAGTGCGATCTTGACGAGCTGACGCTGCGCGACTCACCCGATACGGTGATGCTCGTTACGGAAGACGGAACAATCGTGCATTGGAGCCGAGGCGCCGAAGTCCTTTTCGGGTACGCACCGGCCGATGCAATCGATCACGCGGTGAGCGAGCTCCTCGGTTCCGCCGGAGCGCGTCGGCGAGGAGGCGCAGCTCTTGCAGGAGGCCGTTGCCGTCGGGCTCGCGACCTTCGAATCGGTTCGCCACCGGACGGGACCCTGCTCTACGTCGACATCTCGGCCAAGCTGGTGCCCGTACCCGGCTATGGCACGCCGCTTATCCTGTACACGAAGAAGGATATCACCCATCTGAGAGTCCAGCGCGACGCGAAGCTGATGGAAGCGCGCTTCCGTGATCGGCTCGATTCGGCTTCGTCATGTCGTGAGTGCCTTCGCGTATGACCCTTGTGTCGCGTCTGTCCAATGAACTGCACGACAGACAGTCGAAATCGAGAGATCATGCTCACCGATTTCACCACCCTTCTTGCCGACGAATCGCCGGACGCTGCGATCATCACGACCGCGGACCGCGTCGTCCTTTATTGGAACAAGGGCGCCGAATCGATCTTCGGATACACCGAAGCCGAAGCCCTCGGGCGCACCGTCGACGAGCTGATCGTTCCAGAGAACAGCGAAGACGAGGAACGCCGCATTCTCAGAGAAACGCTTGCCACAGGATGCGCGACGTTCGAATCGCTGCGCCGCACCAAGGACGGCTCGCTCATCTATGTCGATACGTCCCACAAGGTCGTCCGCGCAAGGGACCGTGACGCGCCTTTGATTCTGGCGACCAAGAAGGACGTCACTCAGCTCAAGGTTCTTCGCGACACCAAGCTGATGGAGGCGCGGTTCCGAGACCTGCTCGAGTCCACACCGGATGGTATCGTGATGGTGAATCCCACCGGGCATATCGTGTTCGTAAACACCCAGGCGGAAAACCTCTTCGGCTACGACCCCAGGGAGCTTCACGGCAAGGCAGTCGAGCTATTACTCCCGCGCAGGTTTCACGACGTCCACATTGGCCACCGTTCCCGGTACTTCGCCCAGCCTCGGACGCGCACCATGGGCGCGGGCCTGGAGCTCTACGGCCTGCGCAAGGACGGTTCGGAGTTTCCGGTCGAGATCTCCTTGAGCCCGCTGCGGATCGAGGAGACGGCGTTCGTCATGAGCGCCATCCGCGATATCGGCGAGCGCAAGAGTGCAGAACAGAAATTCAAGGGACTGCTCGAAGCGGCGCCGGATGCGATCATCATCGTCGATCGCGAAGGCAAGATCGTGATCGTAAACTCGCAGACCGAAAAGCTGTTCGGTTATCCGAGAAAGGACCTGCTCGAACAGAAAATAGAAATGCTGCTCCCACCGCGTTATCGACACAAGCACCCTGAGCACCGCAACCATTTCTTTGCCGATCCGCGCGTCCGGCCGATGGGTGTGGGTCTCGAGCTATACGGTCAGCGGGCGGACGGGACCGAATTTCCAATCGAGATCAGCCTGAGCCCCCTGGAGACCGAAGCGGGTACGCTGGTATCGAGCGCGATTCGCGATATTACCGAGCGGAAACGATTCGAAAGCGCTCTGCAGGAGAAAAATGTCGAGCTCGCCGAGGCCAACCGGGCCAAGGACCAGTTTCTCGCCAGCATGAGCCACGAGCTGCGCACACCACTCAATGCGATCATCGGATTCACCGGCACGCTACTCATGAAGCTGCCCGGTCCCCTGACGGAAGATCAGGACAACCAGCTGCGCACGGTTCAGAACAGCGCTCGACATTTGTTGGCTCTCATCAACGATCTCCTCGACGTGGCCAGGATCGAGGCCGGCAAGGCAGACATTCACCTCGAGCCGATCGATTGCAAGGTCGTGATCGACGAGGTCGCGGCGTCACTGCGCCCCCAAGCAGAGTCCAAGGGACTGAGCTTCGAGGTCCGGCTCCCCGAAGATGCGGTCGCCGTGCGCAGTGACCGCCGGGCGCTCAGCCAGATTGTCATCAACCTCATCAACAACGCCATCAAGTTCACCGAACGAGGAAGCATTCGTGTCACCGTCGACCGGCAACACGCTGACGGGAAAAATGTCGTCGTAATCAGCGTTTACGACACTGGACTCGGAATCCGTCCGGAAGACAAAGCCTTGCTGTTCGCCGCGTTCGCGCGCGTGAACATTTCGCATGCGAAGCCTCAGGAGGGAACCGGACTCGGCCTGCACCTCAGCCAGAAGCTTGCCGAACTGCTGGGCGGAAAAATCACCTTCGCAAGCGAATATGGCAAGGGAAGCACGTTCACGTTCGCCCTGCCGGAGCAGTGATGCCGGCTCGCATTCTGATCATTGAAGATAACCCGGCCAACCTCGAGTTGGTCAGGTACCTTCTCAAGGCTAACGGCTATACCACGCTGACGGCGCAGGATGGTGGGGAAGGCATTCAAATTGCCCGCGAGGCGAGCCCCGATCTCGTGCTCTGCGACCTGCAGATGCCTGTGCTGGACGGCTACGGGGTTTTGTCGGAAATTCGCAGCGATCCAAAGTTGCGCGATACCCGGGTCATCGCCGTCACTGCATTCTCGATGTCCGGCGACCGCTCGAAGGTATTCTCCGCCGGATTCGACGGCTACATTGCCAAGCCGATTGATCCCGAACGCTTCGTCGCGCAGGTCGAGGCATATCTCCTGCCAGAGCTGCGCGCGGCTCCTCCACCACCCGCTAGCCGAACCATGGCAGCGGTCCTTGTGGTCGACGATAACGCCACGAACCGCGAGCTGATCGTGACGTTGCTGCGCTACAAGGGACACCGCTCGCTGGAAGCGGCCGATGGTGCAGAAGCGTTGGCGCGCGTCCGGAAAGAGCGCCCCGACGTCGTCATCTGCGACATCCTGATGCCGACGATGGACGGCTACGAGTTCGTCCGTCTGTTGCGTGCCGATCCAACAATTGCCCATACCGAAGTCATTTTCTACACCGCCTACTACCGCGAAGAGGAAGCCCGCAATCTGGCCAAGGCTTGCGGCGTGTCGCGCGTCCTTGTCAAGCCCTCCGTACCCGAAGACATTATCGACGCCATCGAGCAGGCGCTTGCCCATGCCAAGCAGCCCGATCCTCAGCGAATCGTCACAGATGAATTCGGCCGGGAACACCTGCGCCTGATGACCGACAAGCTGTCGGACAAGGCCAACAAACTGGAACGTGCCAACCAGCGCCTCTCTGCGCTGACCGACTTGAATCTCCAACTCGCATCCGAGCGCGATCCTCACACGCTGCTGGATCAGGTCTGTCGGGGAGCGCGCGATCTGATCGGGGCCAAATACGCAGTCCTTTGCGTCAACGACAAGAGCGCCGGAGATACGATCTATTCCACCGTGAGTGGAATCGACGCGACGATCGCCGCGCACCTCACGCAGCCTCACATGGACAATGACATCCTAGGGCCCGTGTTGAGAAAACGTGCGCCATTGCGCTTCGTCAATCCGGGCGCTGACCCACGGGCCATCGGGCTTCCGGCGGACTATCCGCCCGCCAATTCAGTTCTCGCCTGCCCCATCGCTTCGCTCGACTCCACGTACGGATGGATCTGCCTGAGCGAAAAGCTGGGTGCGGACGGATTCAGCGAAGAAGACGAGCACCTGCTAAGGATCTACGCAGCGCAAGTGGGACGCATCTACGAGAACGGAAGCCTTTATGCCCAGATGCAGCGCCATAGCGCCCAGTTGCAGGCAAGCGAAGCGCGCATGCGAGAGGGCGATGCCGCGCTGCGTCGTGCTCAGCTTATGGCCAGACTGGCGCACGTGATCACGCGGGCCGACGGGTCCATCGAGAGCTGGTCCGATACGCTGCCGCTGCTGTTCGGCGTTGACCCGTCGAGGATGCCCGAGAGCACGCGCGCATGGCTGGACCTCGTGCATCCGGACGATCGAGCAAGTTTCCGCGCAACCTCCGTCGAAGCCGGCATCCACGGAGTGCGCAAAGACATCGAGTATCGGCTGCAGCGGGGTGACGAATGGATCCATATGAAGCACGTCATGGAGCCGATTCAGGGTCAGAGCGACGCCGACGGCAAGACCCGTTGGTTCAGCACCTTGCAGGACGTAACCGATCAAAAGAAATTCGAGAAAAGGATCGGGCGTCTCAACCGCGTGTATGCGGTCCTGAGTGGCATCAACGCGCTGATCGTACGCGTGCAGGATCGCAACGAGCTGTTTCGCGGAGCCTGTCGCATTGCGGTCGAGGCCGGACAATTCCGACTCGCATGGATAGGCGTGGTGGATCGCCGGGCGAAGCAGGTGAATCCAGTCGCGTGGCACGGCACCGGAGAGGATTACATTCGCCTCATGCCAATGGGGCTGGACGAAAACCAGGCCGAGTCGTTCGGCCTGGTAGGGCGGGCCGTCGTCGAGCGCAAGCCCATGGTCGAGCACGACATGACAAGCGACCCGGCGGTTGCACTGTCGACGGTGGCCGCCCAACGCGACTTTCACTCTTTGGTGATACTACCGCTCTTGGCTTCGGGCGAAGTCGCCGGCGTGATGGCTCTGTATACCGGCGAAACCGGGTTCTTCGACGGACAAGAGATGAAGCTACTGCTGGAGCTCGCCGGTGACATCACCTTCGCCCTCGACCACATTGCGAAAAAAGAGAAACTCGACTATCTGGCCTTTTACGATCCGTTGACGGGCGCGCCGAATCGAGCCTTATTCCGTGAGCGCCTTGCCCAGCAGGTCACTGCGGCAACACGCGAGCAACAGCGGCTTGCGGTCGTTCTCCTGGATATCGAGCGCTTGACGATCATCAACGACACCCTGGGCCGCCCGACCGGCGATGAGCTGCTGAAGCTAATCGCGGTGCGCTCGTCGAGTATCGCCGTAGACCCCGCGTCATTCGCCCGGCTTGTCGGCGATCAATTTGCAGTCGTGATTCCGGATGTACGGATCGAGGACGACGTGGCGCGGATCGTCGAACAAAAGAACCGCGAGATCTTCGGCGCTTCGTACCGGGTGGGCGACACGGAGCTCAGGGTCTCCGCCAAGTTCGGGATCGCGGTGTTTCCCGGCGACGGTGCCGATGCCGACACGTTGCTCCAGAACGCCGAGGCGGCGCTCAGAAGAGCGAAATCAACGGGCGAGCGCTACCTTTTCTATACCCAGCAAATGACCGAGCGGGTCGCAGGGCACCTTACTCTGGAGAACAAGCTGCGGCAAGCACAGGAGAACAACGAGTTCGTACTCCACTACCAACCCAAGGTCGACGTCGAGACGCGGCGCATCATGGGACTCGAAGCGCTGATGCGCTGGCAAAGCCCCGATCTGGGTCTCGTCCAACCGCTCCGATTCATCCCGCTGTTGGAGGAGACGGGGATGATCCTCGACGTCGGGGCGTGGGCACTGCGACAGGCAGCGCTCGATCATCGACAGTGGGTCGAGCAGCAACTGGCGGCACCGCGCATCGCCGTCAACGTATCCGCGATCCAGCTGCGCCACCGTGATTTCGTCGATGTCGTCAAGGATGCGCTACGACGGGGCGCCGATCTGCCTGCCATCGACATTGAAATCACGGAAAGCGTCATCATGGAGGACGTTGCCGGCACGATCGACAAGCTCAAGACCCTTCGCGATCTCGATGTGAGCATCGCGATCGACGACTTCGGCACTGGCTATTCGTCGCTGGCGTACTTGGCCAAATTGCGGGTACATTCGCTCAAGATCGACCGCTCGTTCATCGTTACGATGGCGGACAATCCGGACACGATGACGCTGGTGTCGACGATTATTTCGTTGGCGCACTCCTTGCGGCTGAAGGTCTGCGCCGAAGGCGTCGAAACCGAAGATCAGGCGAACATCCTGCGACTCCTGCAATGCGATGAAATGCAGGGTTATTTGTTCAGCCGACCGGTACCGCTGGAGGAGCTGACGCGCCTCCTCGCGCCGCAATGACAAGGGACGTATCGCGATGATTCGATCAACGGCCCAATACAACGCCGCGGCCAATGACGACATCGGCGGCGGGAACCCTACATCGCGACGGGAAGCGGCAGAACGCAAGAAAGCGACGCGCTACCTCGCCGCGCAGTATGCGATCACCGACATGCTCGCCGCTGCCGATACACTGGGAGCTGCTCTTCCCAGGATACTGCGACTGCTCTGCGCCACGGTTCACTGGCATGTCGGCGAACTCTGGATAGTGGACCCATCCGCAAGAGTCCTTCGGTGTGCCGGAATTGTGACTACCCGGGAAGCGGCGGGCCCTGGCTGTGAAGCGTTTACTCGTATCAGCCTCGAGACGACGTTTCAGTTGGGCGAGGGCTTCGTTGGCAGCATTTGGGCCAACTCCAAAGCGCTTTGGATCGACAATCTCGCGACCGATCCCCGTTTTTCGCGGGGGATTCCCGGCGAGTCGGCGGGCCTGGCGGCGGCCTTCGGCGTGCCCCTATTGATGGACGTCAAGGTTCTCGGGGTTCTGATCCTATACAACACCAAACGTCGTCGTCCCGATGCGGCGTTGAGCAGACTACTCCATGCGACTGCCCGTCAAATCGGTGCGCTGGTCGAGCACGAACGTGCAGAGCAGACCGTGCAACATGTCCGGCGCCAACGCGAACTGATTCTGGAATCGATACATGAAGGAATTCATGGCATCGATCTCGAAGGAAACATCACTTTCGAAAATCGCGCTGCGGCAATCAAACTCGGGAGATCCGCTCACGAACTTCTCGGCATGCCGGCTCATGCAACGATGCACCATACCCGGCGGGACGGAACGCCCTATCCGATCGAAGCGTGCCCAATTCAGGCCACCGTGCTCGACGGGGTCGCGCGCGTAGTGGAAGAGGAGGTGTTTTGGCGGAAGGACGGCTCGAGCTTCGACGTCTCCTACACCAGCACGCCGATGCGCGACGAACAGGATCGCATCGTCGGCGCCGTTGTGACCTTTCGGGACGTCGGCGAGCGCGTTCGCTCGGAGGCAGCACTCCGGGCCGCCAGGGACAAGCTAGTTGGAATCATGCAGTCTATCGATGACGTCGTATGGTCACTGACGTTTCCGGCAATGGATGTTATCTACATGAGTCCGGCCACGGAACGAATATATGGGCGACCCGCTCAAGACTTCCTCGACAACAGGAACTTGTGGCTCGACGTCATCGACCCGGAGGACCGGCCTCACGTTACCGGCAACCTGGACCAGCTTTTGGCCATTGACGCATTCACCTTCACTTATCGGATCCGCCGCGCAAACGGCGAAGTGCGCTGGCTGGAGAACCGGGCAGCGACGGCGCGCGACACGGCGGGAAACATCGTTCGGATCGACGGTGTGGCGAGCGACATAACCGAGCGCAAGCGTCATGAGGCGCAGATCGAATATCTCGCGAATTACGATGCCCTTACCGGGCTTCCCAACCGGAACCTCTTCAGCGACCGGATACAGCAAGTGGTCGCACGCTCGGTGCGCACCCCGGAGCGTGCGGCGACGATGGTCGTCGATGTGGATCGGTTCAAATTTTTCAACGACAGCTACGGTAGCTCGCACGGCGACCTGCTTCTGCAGGCCGTTGCGAAGCGGCTCCGCGAATTCGTCAAGCAGGGTGACACGCTGGCCCGGCTCAGCAGGGACGAATTCGTTCTCCTGCTCACCAATCTCACGTCGGTCGACGAGGCCGCAATGGCGGCGACACGGGTGCTCGATGCGTTCAATCGTCCCATTGTTGTAGAGGAGCGCGAACTCTTTGTGACCGTCAGCGTCGGCATAAGCCTGTTTCCGGAAGATGGCGACGCGATGCTGCGCAAGGCGGACGCCGCGATGCATCGCGCCAAGGAGCAGGGAGGCGCCTGCTTCGAGTTCTATGCGGAGGAACTGAGCAAACGCGCTCGGGAGCGGGTGGAGATGGCGAGTGCGCTGCGCTTGGCGCTCGAGCGAGGGGAGCTCGAGCTGCACTACCAGCCATGCGTCGATCTCAATACGGGCGAGATCCGCAGCGTCGAAGCTTTGATACGCTGGCAGCGTCCGGGACACGGAACGATTCCGCCGGGGAGTTTCATCCCGCTTGCCGAAGAGGCGGGGCTCATCATTCCAATCGGTGAATGGGCGCTCAGAACGGCCTGCGTGCAAGCCAAGGCGTGGCAAAGCATGGGCAACGGCAACCTCCGACTTGCGGTAAATGTTTCGGTTCGCCAGTTTCGCCAGCTAAACCTTGCCGAGCTCGTGCAGACGATCCTGATCGAGACCGGGCTCGAAGCGCGCTACCTCGAGCTCGAGCTTACGGAAATCGCGCTGCTCGACGAGCGCGAGGCGCTGATCGAGACCCTACGGCAGCTCAAGCATCTCGGAGTTCCCTCGACGATTTCGGGACCGGTTACTCGAGCCTGAGCCATTTGCAGCGCTTTCCGATCGACATCGTCAAGATCGACCGGTCGTTCATCAAAGACGTGATGACAAACGTCGCTGACGCATCGATCGTCAATGCCATTATCGCAATGGCGCGATCCCTTGACGTGTACTCTATTGCCGAAGGCGTCGAAACCGAAGGCCAGGTGGGCTTCCTCAAGCAGAATCACTGTGATGCAATTCAGGGCTATTACGTCAGCCGCCCGCGAACCGCCACCGACATAGCCCAGGTTCTCGCTGATGGCAAGCGCATTTCGCTTGCAAGCTAGGCAATCAGAAACCCGCGCGTACTCTGCCAGTGTCGTGTACGCCGGTCATGATTCGAAGGACCAAGCATTCAAATGCCTGTTGCCGCTCTGAATGTCTGCGCGCGTCTCCAAGATGAGCTTCTTCAGATTTGCGGGATTCCGCAGATCCTCCATCAAGTTCTCTTCATACGTGCCGATTACCTCGTCGTTCTCGCCATAGACGCGAAAGCCAAGTTTGCGGTGATAGTCCTGTAATTCGGCGACAACATGGAACGGCGCAAATGCTTTTCGCACCTTTTCGAGTATCTCCTCGCTCGTCAATCTAATGCTCATTCGGGCCTCCGAATTTCTCTAGTGTGGCGCGGTATGGCTCTCTGGCTTGAATAATTATTTCGGGTGAAACCCACGGACCGAGTCACCGGGTCGCGTTGGCCTTGGCAAGGCGCGAGCGATGCAATGGAAAATGAATCATGCACGGTTTTTGCCGAGCCGGGGACGGTAACCGTCCCCGGCTACTCGGCAAAGCATAGCCGATTCAAAGACGGTCCAGTCCATTCCATCGGCGATCGCCTGGCCGCTCGGAGCGCGATCCTCGCGCTCCTTGTGGACGCCGGGCTCCTGCTCAAAGCCCCCGCCCGCGACCCTTCCCTGGTTAGCTACCGGTGGGTTAACGACTTTGTAATGCGTGTGGCGAGCGACCCCGCACTGCGGGCCGGGCGCCAAATCTACGATCAGGAAGTTACGCGTGCTGGACGAACGCGTGCTCTGGGGACCGGCGAAGATTGCCTTTCCATTGACACTCAAAGAGCATGCACTGATAACGGCGCACCGGATAGATCAACGAAATTAAGCGATCGATGCGTCGCCGGTGAACGCGTAACGCAGGTGAACCACAGCGGGGGCATGTTTCGACCATACTATCTCGACTTATCGATTTACAACTGGGCACGTAGGGCTGATTCTTGCCGAAGCCGCTTAAACCCGAAATAGGCTTGCGGCTGATTCGCCCGTAGGCGAACGGATGCGCATATGTGGGACGAAATCGGACATCCACTCGACAAGAACCCTTGGGAGGTGGCGTCGCCCTTTGCTTCGTCTAAGGAATTCGCGCCTGTGAACTATGCGTCACCCTTCGCTGGAAGGGCTTTGGGGTGGCGGACCAAGTAACTAGCCAATAAACAATGTCATACAGAATACGGCGTCGTACTTCATCAAGGACCTTGCCGAAGCAGGTGAAGCTGTCGCAGGCGGCGGGGCGCGGTACCAGCGACCCCAAGAATCATGAAGCGAGGGCCGTGCAAATCGCCCAATGACGTGGCGGATGCGCAACTATTCACAGCATGAGTGTGGACCGCGAAAAAACCTGGAAGTAGAATCCAGAGTTCGTTGGCTCGCTGGGAGAGATAGCAATATGAGCGGCGTTTCGAATCCTCGGGCGGTGACGGCCGCTATCCGCGGCGGTGGTTTGGTTGGCTTGCCCGGCCAAAATGCAGCGCCGGCGAGTGCAGAGCCAGCGAGCCACCTACCTTCCCCTCATAGTCACTTCGATGTGTGTCCTGTTTGGCTAGAACTCTCCATTCGCCACCTATCGGATGCGCAAGTTGCGCAGGCCGCGCGCGTCGAGACGTGGAGAGATTCCGACGAGTCCTCGAAAACAGGGGCGCTGGAGTGGGAGTTCGAGGCGTCCATACAGGCGATATCGACTTGCGGAATGGCGATCGACGCCTTTTATGCTGTGGTGCAGACCGTAGTCCGTTCCCCTCAATCACTCATCGACGAATGGCGAGACAAGCGTACTCCGCGTGACGTTCAGATCTCGGAGGTCTTCCGGAGGGCATTTTCGATAGAGTCAAGGAATGTGAGCAGCTTGCGGCAGACCCTGGCGGAAATCTTCAGGTTCCGGGATTTGGCCATCGATCCTTCCGGCAAGATGGATGCTCAAATCTTGCATCCCGAGCTCGGCGTCGGCGTCGAGTGGCGATTTGCTTACTTCCGGTACGAGAATGCCCTTCTGATCGTCAAGGCGACGGTACAGCTTATCGCGGCGCTTATCGCCTCGGGCAAACCCAAGGATGCTGACCTCCAGAAGTACATTGATACATTGCGGTCGAGCGTTGAATCGCTGCAGAACCGGAGTGTATTGAGCGGTCGGAAGCAGGACCCCTACTCGGATCCCCGCCAAGGCTAGCGTCCCTTTCAACCCGGCGCGCGCGGCGGGGCTTTCCAGGCGTGCGACTTGAGGCCGGTGCACGATCACCCTGCGCAGGTCCGTGCTCTGCCGGCCGAAACTTTCGATGGGTTCTAGATGACCCGCCTGTCAGCGGCTTGGCGGGACTTCGAGCTCAGAATCGATATTGCAATCGATCAGGACTCTTCAGGGGGCGTTGGTCGAGCCCGATAGAGCCGACGCGTGATCCTTCTCGCCGTGCCTGGCCTGCAGGTAACGCCTTACCTCCAAGATCGAGTAGCCCGGCCCGGAAGCCATAGCAGCCAGCTCTTCCCGCGTTGCCGTAATGCTCTTGAAAAAATCGCGGAATGCGTAGTCGTCTTCCACGCGGATGCACCGCCTTTGACGCGTGCCGGTGAGCGATTTGTTCGATCTCATGTTTGAAGGATAACGCTGATGAGATTCGCCGCAGGCTGAATATTCGGTCCCGAAACTGTCGAATATTCACACTGTGGTCAGGAATAGCCGCAAATCCAATCGGCTACGCGTCGGTGTCCCTTGGCTGCGTGGGCGGGCCTAACCGACTCAGAATGGTCTCTTCGAGCGATCGTAACCCGTTCTGGACCGGCGTTCGCGCCAGAGCCACGCCGAGCGCTACGCCGGCCGAGTTGATCAGCATGTCGGAGTACTCGAAGCCACGGTAGTCGGTCATTCCCTGCAAATACTCCAGCGCGACACCCAGCGCGCAGAATGTCGCAGCCAACAGCAGTCGGTCCCGGGTTGGGCGCTGAATTTGCGCGAACCAGATCATCAGCCAGCAGTATGCGAGGACGTGGCCGATCTTCAAGCCTTCCGGAGCGCCGAGGTCGGGTGGATCGGGCGAAAGCGACAGATAGATGACCAGCAGCACAAACCCGATCCCGACGGTGATCCAGAGTCGTTTGAACCGCAAGGGCACCGCCTGACTTTCCATACTCAGGAGGAAATCGACAGTATTTTTCCGAGCTTGCGCCCGAGGCTCGCCTGGGTGAACGGCTTCACGATCACCTCGACACCCGGGTCGAGGCGGCCATCGTGGATGATGGCGTTGCGAGCATAGCCGGTGGTAAACAGGACCTTTATCCCGGGCCGCCGGCGGGCTACTTGGTCGGCGAGTTGCCTTCCGTTCATCCCATCGGGAAGGCCGATATCAGTAAACAGGAGGTCGAGTTGCTTCATTGTTTCGAGTGCCGCCAGCGCTGACATCCCGTTCGAGGCGGCCGTCACCTGATAGCCGAGCTCGCGCAATACCTGGGTGGTGAACAGGCGCACGTCCTCCTCGTCCTCGACCAGAAGTATCGTGCCCTTGGCGCGAGCATCGTGGACGAAATCGATCTCCCTACGATCGTCCGTTGCCGCCGCCGTGACGAGCCGCGGAAGATACAGTTTTATCGTCGTTCCCCGATCGACCTCGCTGTAGATCTTCACATGGCCGCCGGACTGCTTGATGAAGCCATACACCTGTGACAGACCGAGCCCGGTCCCCTGCCCGACTTCCTTGGTCGTGAAAAACGGATCGAAGGCTTTGGAGAGGACTTCCTTGGTCATGCCGGTGCCCGTGTCGCTGACTGCGATCATGACGTACTGACCCGGCAAGAGATCTTTGTACGACAAGGTATACGTTTCGTCGAGAAACGCGTTGGTGGTTTCGATGGTCAGCTTTCCGCCGTCCGGCATCGCATCGCGCGCATTGACAGCGAGATTCAATATCGCCGTCTCGAGCTGATTCGGATCCGCCAGGATCTGCCATAGGCCGCTGCCGGACACGACTTCGACGGATATGCTTTCTCCGAGCGAGGAGTGGAGCAGGTCCGCCATGCCCTGAACAAGCCGGTTCGCGTCAAGGGCGCGGGGCTGGAGCGGCTGTCGGCGCGAAAAAGCGAGCAGCCGCTGGGTGAGGCTTGCCGCCCGGTCCGCGTTTCTGCGCACCATCGTGAGAAGGTGGCTGATCTCCGGGTCGGAAGTCTGCAACTTGCGGTTGAGCGCCTCGGTGGCGTTCGTGATCACGTGCAGGAGGTTGTTGAAGTCATGCGCGATGCCGCCGCTCAGTTGTCCGACCGCCTCCATTTTCTGCGATTGTGCCAACGCTGCCTGCGTTTCGGCGAGCGCCTGCTGCTGTTGCATCCGCTCGGTGACATCGCGCGTGATCTTGGCGTAGCCGATGAGGCGTCCCGACGGCTCGCGCAGCGGATCGATCACGACGCTGGCAAAGAAGCGGGTTCCGTCCTTGCGCACGCGCCACCCCTCCGCTTCATACTTGCCTTTTTCGCGCGCCGCCTGCAGCGCCCTTTGCGGGACGCCGGCGGCGCGGTCTTCGTCGGTGTAAAAGCGAGAAAAATGCTGGCCGATAATCTCTTCCGCGGCATAGCCCTTGTTTCGCTCGGCACCGGGATTCCAGCTCACAACCCGCCCTTCAGGATCGAGCATGAAGATGGCGTAGTCGGTGACGCCTTTGACCAGCGCGGTGAACAGCTCCTCGCTTTCGCGACGCACGGTATCGGCACGCCGGCTGCGCCTGGCGCGTCCCATGGTGACGACGGTCAGGATCAGCACCGCTACGGCGAGCGTTGCGCCTGCAAGCACCAGAATCGTGAGGAGCGTATCGGTGTTGATCATCGGCGATGACGACCCCAGGCATGGGTCGGCCCGTGCGACCCGGCTGCGATTTTAGCAGGCTTATCTGCTCTCACGTTGGCGGCCCCGAGTATTGCAGTTCCATGACGTCGGCATTCGTCCGACGCCGATGACGTGCGTCGCTTAAGCGAAAATCGGCGATCGTCCGATACGTATCGGCACCAGGGCGTCGCATCATACCTGCCAAACAATAAGAACGAGGCGTCATGGCGCACGATCTCACCAAACTCGAAACGTATGACGATCAGGGTTCGCTGCGGGTGGTTGTCGAATCGCCGCGCGGATCTTCGCTCAAGCTCGATTTCGACCCGAAGCTTCGCCTTTTCACGATTTCGCGCGAATTGCCTCTCGGCGTGGCTTATCCATTCGACTGGGGCTTTATCCCGGGCACCCGGGGCGATGACGGCGATCCACTCGACGCCATGGTGCTGCATCATCAGCCGAGCTACCCGGGGGTCGTGCTGCCGTGCAGGATCCTCGGCATGGTGGAGATCAATCAGCGCGAAGCCAGGGGCAAGCCGGAAGTCAACAACCGCATCATCGCTACGCCGCGCTGGCACCAGGCGTTGAGCACACTCGACGAAGCGCGCGACTTGCCGAAAGCTGTTCGCCGGCAGATCGAGCAATTCTTCGTGAGCTCGGTAGCGTTCACCGGCAAGCAAATCACGGTCAAGGGCTGGGGCAGTGCCCGAATGACCAAAGCATTCATCGACAGGAACAGCGCGTGCACAAGCTGATTTCTGTACTTCGGCCTGCCCGCACGACGGGCCCACCCGAGGAGTCGAGAGTCCGCCGGGGAGCGATCGACCCAAAGTGGCCCAACACGCTGTGGATCGTGCGGCACGGCCAGAGCGCGGGCAATGTTGCTCGCGATGCTGCGGAGGCTGCATCGCTGCCATTGATCGACATCGTGACGCGCGATATCGATACGCCGCTTTCGGCGCTGGGAGAGCAGCAGTCGCGCGCGCTTGGCAGATGGTTTCGCGATCTGCCGCCGGAAGAGCGTCCCGATGTGGTGCTCTGTTCGCCCTATCTGCGCGCCCGGGCGACCGCGTTGCTTCTGTTGGAAAAGGCCGGGATCGACAAGCACGCTGTGACGTTTGCCGCCGACGAGCGGTTGCGCGAGAAGGAGTTCGGCATCCTGGACCGGCTGACCAAGTTCGGCATCAAGGAGCGCTACCCCGAGCTTGCCGAACAGCGCGCTCACGTCGGCAAGTTCTACTTTCGTCCACCCGGTGGCGAGAGCTGGTGCGACGTGATCCTGCGATTGCGCAGCGTGCTGGACACCATCGTGCGCGAGTACAGCCGGGAACGCGTCCTCATCGTCACTCACCAGGTGATCGTCAATTGCATGCGCTATCTGTTGGAGCGCTTGGACGAGCGGCAGATCCTGGAGATCGATCGCGCGAGCGACGTGCCGAACTGCTCGGTGACGTCGTACACGCTCGATCCCGCCAAGGGACGGCAAGGCAAGCTGGTGTTGCAGTTGGTCAACCTTGTCGCTCCGCTCGAAGTCACCGGCATTCCGGTCACGGCCGAGCCCGATCGCCCGGCGGCCGCGAAATCCTGACCGGGACCGGTTGTGGGCGCGCCCGGCTATTTCCCGACGGACTCGAGGAGCGCGCCTACCACCCTGGATCGGATATCGTTCCACGCCCGATCGCCTGCAAAGAAGTGTTTATGGTTGATCTCGAGCTCGATGCCGCTGTAGACGCTTCCGGAGAACAGTCCGCGCAGATATTGCGTCAGTCCATCGCTCGCTCCCCTGTACGGATAGTTCCGCCGTACGCGCCAGCCAGGCATCCTGGCCTGCAGCGCAACTTGCCAGCGCACGCACAACGCTCGTTCGCTCGCGCGCCGCGGGTCGTACAACAGGCCGGCGTCGGCTTTACGTACGACACCGTTCAATCGGGGAGTGAAGCTGTGCGACGAGATGTGAACGACACGATCCCCGCGTTCGACAGCGGCACGCACGGCGTTCTCGACTCGGGCGCGATAGGAGACGTAATAGCGCTCGTAGACTTCCTGTCTGACTGACTGCGGCGCTTTTCGCATGACTTTGGAGTAAACCGCAGGATGTCCTGGCGAGCGGTTGAGCTCGATAAGAAGACGGCTTACCGTTGATGTGATGTGCACCGCCTCCAGCGCACGCGACAGCGAGCGCGCCATCGAAAGCGCGCCGGGATCGTAGCCACGATGCGATTCAAGCAAGCGCCGCCGGCCGCGAAACAGCTTCGCGTACTTCGGGGGAATGCGGTTTCCACCGTGCTCGCAGGTGACGACGAACGATACCGGGCGCAGTGCCGAGCCCTCGGCGGTGCGAGCCGTCTTCCACGTCACTCGAACATCTGCCCGTTTTCGAGACATTGGCACAGCCTGCCGTAGACTTCGCGCAGGTGCCCGCGGCTGAAATCGCCCTCGACCGCCCTGAGGATACGACGCGCCAGCGAGCCGTTCTCGAGGATGAATGCGATCCGCGATCGCCACCATGCGCCGTCTTTTTCACTCGCGTTCGCGCCCGTATCGATGAGATGGTGCCAGATCTCGCCTGCCTTCACGCGGCGGGACTTCATGCCCAGAGCGTCGAGGAGCTGCGCATCGTCGATCACCGCCTCTTCGCCGGTTCGCATCGTGGCCATCAATATCCGATACAGCACATCGGTGGGAACCGCCTGCTGGTGCGACAGCGTCGACCATCGTTCCGAATAGAGCGCCTTGGCGGCAGCCGCTGCCGCGGCGGCAATCGCGAGATCGGCTTGCGGGCACTCCTGCGCATCGACCAGGCGTATTTCGATCGCGTTGCGCTCGAAGCGCGCGATGACGCCTCGCGAGTTGAGCCATTCATGGCGGAGCACCCCATCCTTGTCGTATCGCGCAATCTCGCGGTACATGGGGTCGAGTATCCGCCTTTGATAGTCTGCACTGTCGACAACGGTTTCCGGAATGATCTTCCCCGCAACCGACGGCGCACACCTCGCATTGGCGCGGTAAGCCTCGATCCGGAAATCCAGAACCCCGGTGTCCCTGCCTTCGGCGATCGGCGAGCTTGCCGCCAACGCCGGCAAAAGCGGTAGCAGCAGACGGACCGCCGCGTGCAGCCGCGCAAATTGCGCGTCGTCGGCAAAGGGCAGGTTGATATGCATGCTCTGGATATTCGACCAGCCGTGGCGGCGGCAATCGAAGATCCTGTCGAAGGTCTGGTAGATGTCGGCATCTTCCCTTGCCCACAGCACCGTCTCCGAGGGGGGATCCATCCACGGGTGCATCGCCGTCGGCATCAACTGCGCCGAAACCGATTCGAGCATGCGGTTGGCCTCACGTACTTCGAGCTGGAAATTGGAAGGCAGCATTTCCAGCGTGGGCGTCGGCGCGATGTTCTTGAGCTCGACCACGTGCGCCACCAGCTCGTTTGACCAGCCGAGCTGGCCGCGCTGCACGTCGGACGCGTCCTGTCCTCCGAACAGGCGCAGCAACTCGCCGGCGATCGGCCGCACCGCGAGCGTTTCGCGGTCGACGATCACATACTCGAGTTCGATGCCGTATCCCGAAAACGCGGGAATCGTCCAGCGTGCTGTCATTGGGCCGCGACCCGCTTGCGCTCCTGTATGCGGCGCAGAAACACGCCCATGATCTCGCGATACAACGCATCTTTCAGCACGCCGTCCTCGTTCCCGGCGTCGACGTTGGGATTGTCGTTGACTTCCATGACGTAACATTGATTGTTCGATTCCTTGATATCGACACCGTAGAAGCCGTCGCCGATGAGGTTCGCCGCGCGCAAAGCGGTCTTTACGACGTTCTCCGGCGCTTCGCCGACGGTCATGGCTATCGTCGACCCTTCCAGCTTGCGATCGGCTTCGCGCTTGATGACCTGCCAATGGCCGGGTGCCATGAAGTATTTGCAGACGTAGAGCGCGCGCCGGTCGAAGATACCCACACGCCAGTCGAAGGCGGTGGGCAGCCATTCCTGCGCGATCACGAGATCGGATTTCGAGAACAGCTTGTCGACCGACGCCCGAAGCTCCGACGGTGACTGGATTTTGCTTACTCCCAGCGAGAAGGCGCTATCGGGCTGCTTCAGGATGCAAGGCAAGCCGAGCGCGGGCACGATCTGGTCGATATTGTCCCGGTGCACCATCAAGGTTTTCGGCGTCAGCACGCGGTGCCGTGCCAGCAATTCGTTCAGATAGACCTTGTTGGTGCATTTCAGGATCGAATCGGGATCGTCGATGACGATCAGACCTTCGGCCGCGGCGCGCCGCGCGAATTGATACGTGTAATGGTTGACTCCGGTCGTATCGCGGATGAACAAGGCATCGAAGCCGGGTATGCGATCGATTTCATTGCGGCGCAGAAATTCAGTCCGCATGCCCAGCGCCTGGCTCATGGCGGAGAATTTCTCTAGCGCTTCTCGATTCGATGGAGGCTCCGGCTCGTCCTGGTTGTACAGGATCGCCAGCGCCGGGATGCCCGCAGGCGCGTCGCGCATGCGCGCGCGGTTGCGCGTGATGTAATCGGTTGCAGCTTCGGCCACGAACGCGTGGTGCTCGGGCTCGATATCCGTAGCGCTCAGAATGCGCAGCTCGCTCAAGCGCCATCGGCCATTGTTCCGCGCACAGCTCGCGCGAAGCAGCGGTGCGCGCAGCGCTGCGAAGAGTTGCTGGCTCAAGGTGTCGTTGCGCCGCAAGGGATCGCGGCCGAAATACGCGTCGACGATGCATTTGTCGCCCGTTTGATTCGCCAATGCACGCTGGACCTGGTCGTTGAATGTTCCGGTGAGCAGATTGGCCGGAACATCGGCCTGAAGGTCGCCGATGGTTTTAACTTCGGGCAGCGGCCGGTGTCCCCGCGCCTCGGCCAGCAGCGAAACGTAGTAGCCGCGGCCCTGATAGCGGTCGGTCCGGCATAGGTTGAGCACGCGCGCCGGCCGGTTCTCGCTGTACGCGGGGTCGGTGAGATATTCGCGTGCCGAGACGACGTTGGCGCCCGGGATATCGACAGGCCAATCGCGCTGATGATTGACGACCAGGAACACGTTCATGGCGGCCCGCCTGTCCGGGGCTGCGCGGGATAGACGACGAGCAAGTTGGCGTCGTGGGTGACGATGCCCAGGAGGATCGCGGCGAGGACGCGGTCGACGCTGATCCAGTATTCGTGCGACGCTCCGTAGGGATTCGGCTGATACGGATCGACGACGAGCACGCGCCGCCGCTGCGCTTCCCATCCCGCGATCACCACGAAGTGTCCCGCCGGAAGGCCGCGAATGTCGTCCGGTATATCGTCTTCGCCGTATTCGCGCGCGGAGCGGTAGAGATACGTCGATGAAAGCCCCGTCAGAATCGGCAGCCTGCAATGCAGAATGCCGCGGATGAGATGTTGCGACAGGTTGGCAAAACGCAGCCTTCCGCCAAGCTCCAGAAACTGGAGATAGCCTTCGGTCGCGTGCTGGAGCCGCTCGTCGTTCTTCACCTTTCGCTGCAGCGTGAGCTTCTCGGCAATGTCGACGTGAGGCCGCGTGAACCACGTCGGATCGAACACCGTCAGGTTGTAGGTATAGATTCTTGCGCGGTAGCCTTTGCGCAGCGCATCGCATCCGAGAAAGACAGCGAACGTTCCGCCCTGGCGAAGCCGCCACATGCGCGCGACCACCGTATCGAGCGGCTCCTTATCACCCCAGTATGCGTAAACCGCGTGCAGGCAGGTCGGGCCGCACGTTGTCTCGTCCGGCTGCGGCAGCGTTTTTACCGGCAGATGCAGCAGGTGGCGGCGGATCGGAGTCGACGCTGCGTTCGGCGAGCGCGCGTGCGTACTCACGGCGTCAGCTCGAATAGCCGACGCGCTTGAACATCGTTTTTGTGATGGTTTGCGCGGTCGTGAAAAAATCGGACCAGGGATCGTGCTTGAGCTTGCGGAGCCGCGCCTGGACGGAGTGCAGGCTGAAGTGATCGAAGCGTAGGTCTTGCGCATCGAGCTCGTCCCAGGCGATCGGCGTCGCGACCGGCGCGTGGGCACGCGCTCGCAGCGAATAGGCGGCGATCGCGGTCGAGCCCTCGCCGTTGCGCAGATAGTCGATGAAGATCTTTCCCTTGCGCTGCACCTTCGACATCACCGCGGTGAAGCGGTCGGGAAACGTTCCCGCGAGCAGTTCGGCTATGCGGCGGGTGAATCCCTTGCCCTCCTCCCAGCCCAATGTCGGTCGAATGGGCAGGACGACATGCAATCCCTTGCCTCCCGTTGTCTTGATAAACCCTTGCAGGCCGAGATCCCCGAGAAGCGTGCGCAACAGCCCGACGGCGGAGACGAGATCCTTCCAGGCAACGGCGTCGTCGGGGTCGAAATCGAAAATCAAGCGATCGGGCCGGTCTAGGCGAGGCGTGCGCGAACCCCAGGGATGGAGCTCGAGCACACCCCATTGGAGCAGCGCGACTGCAGCTTGCGTCGAGTTTGCGGCGAAGTACGTTGCCTTTCCTCCCCGCTCCGGAACGAGAACCCGGGATACCGATGCATGAACGCTCTTGTCGGCGTGCTTTTGATAGAAGCACTGACTTTTCCAACCGTCTGGGCAGCGCACCAGGCTCAAGGGGCGATCGCGCAGATGCGGCACGATCCACTCGCCGATGGCTTCGTAATAGCGGGCGAGGTCGCGCTTCGTGTACTTCGATTCCGGGTACATGAGCTTGTCGGGATTCGACAAGGTGATGCCGGCCACCACCGTGGCGCCGCTGTCGTCTTTGGGTGCGCGGGCCGCGGCCCGCGGCTTTTTGGGCGGATCCGCCGGTTCTTTTTTGGGCTCCACCGGCTCTTTTTCAGAGGCGTTCCTTTCATGCACCGGCACCTCGCGCACGACGTCGGTCGCTTTCTTGTCCGTGCGCAAGCCCTGAAATGACGGATGCCGCAGCGTGCCGTCCTGTGTCCACTCGGTAAAAGCAACTTCGCCGACCAGCTTGGGCGTTACCCAATGCGCGCCTTTGGCCTCGTATCCGCGCGGGGGATTCACGAACGGCGGCTCGTCCTGCTCCAGCTTGTCGAGCGTACTTCGCAGCGACACCAGCGTGCGATCGTCGAAACCGGTGCCGACCTTCCCGGCGTAGCGCAGCTTTCCACCGGGCTCGTACACGCCAAGCAGCAAGGCGCCGAAGCCCCTCCGGCTCTTCTGCGGGTCGGTAAATCCGCCGATGACCATCTCCTGTCGCTGGGCGCATTTCACCTTGAGCCACTCACGCGTTCGCACACCATCGCGATACAGCGAGTCCGCTCGCTTGGACACGGCGCCTTCCACGCCGAGGCTGCATGCCTGCGCCAGGAATTCCTTCCCCGGGCCGAGGTATTCCACGCCAAGACGCAGGACGGGATCGGACTCCGGCACCAGGGTCTTGAGCACGCGCTTGCGCTCGAGCAGCGGCACTTTGCGCAAGTCGTATCCATCGAGATAAGGCACGTCGAATGCGAAGTAGGTGAGCGAGCCCTGCGTGGGATCGGCAAGCGCGTTCTGCAGCACCTGGAAACTCGTTCGCCCGTTAGCGTCGACGGTAGTGACCTCGCCGTCTATCCACGCCGATTTGACCGGCAACCGGCCTGCCGCCTCGCCGATCGCGCCCAGCGCGCTTGTCCAATCCTTGCCATTGCGGGAAAAAATACGCACGCTGCCGCGCTCGATGCGGCAGACCATGCGGTATCCATCGTATTTGATTTCGTGCAGCCAGCCCTCTCCTGCAGGAATCGCATCGACCAGCGTTGCCAGCGTCGGCGTAAGCGTTGCAGGCAGCGGCGCCGGCTTGGCGCCGGTGAGGTCCGCCAGCGAAATGCTCGCGGCGGGCTTCGAGCGCGTTTTCTTTTTTGTCGATACGGCGCCCGCGCGGACGTTCTCCGCCACCGAGCGGTTCGAATGCCATACGTGCTCGCGCTTCAGCGCGATGTCGTCCAGGCTCCGGCCCGAAAGCACGCTGTCCGGCTCATCGTCGACGATGCGCGCATCGACGCCACGGCGCGCGAACTCGTCGTTTTCCTTGATAAGCAGCCACGCCTGCTTGCCGTTACCGTATTTGCTGCCGTGTGTGCGGACCAGGGTCCAGCCGCCTTTGAGCTTTTCTCCGTCGAGCTGGAATTTGAGGCGGCCCTTGGCATAGGCTTCCGCGGGATCGCCCTGCGGGATCCAGGTGCCGCGATCCCAGACCATCACCGTGCCGGCACCGTATTGCTTGGGTGGGATGACGCCCTCGAATCCGCCGTATTCGAGCGGATGGTCCTCCACGTGCATGGCAAGACGCTTGTCCTGCGAATCGAGGCTCGGGCCTTTTGGGACTGCCCAGCTCAACAATACGCCGCCGAGCTCCAGGCGAAAATCATAGTGAAGATGGCTGGCGGCGTGCTTTTGAATGACGAACGATAACTGTCCCTTCTTCCGCGCGCTAACGCGCCCGCGAGGCTCGGGAGTCGTTCCGAAGTCGCGCTTTTGTCGGTAGCGCTCCAGCGCCATGGCTGCTCGCCCGCTCGGCCGGGATCAGGCTCGCTTGCGCTTGGTCGCCGCAGCGCGGTGCGAGCCCCGTCCGCTCGGCACCACATGCAGGGCGGGCTTTTCCGACGCTGTCGTTTTGGATCGCCGGGCATCCGGGGCCTTGCGCCGGCCCGCGCCTTTATCCAGGCTTTGCTTGAGGAGCGTCGCGAGATCGATCACCTGGGCGGTTCGCCGTGGCTCCTTCTCTCCTGCCTCTGGCTCGGTGATCACATGCGTTTTGCCGCTTTTGATTTTTTCGTGGATCCGGCGCATCAGATCCTGATGGTAGGTGTCCTTGAACTCCTCGGGCTTCCAATGTTCGGTCATATCGTCGATCAAGCGCTTGGCGAGCTCGACCTCTTTGGGCGTCACGTGCGCGCTCTTGAGTCCCGCGTCGGGAAGCTCGAAACCCTTGGTGTCGCGCAACTCATCGGCGTAGCGCAGCGTATTGAGCACCAGGGCGCGGCCAACAGGAACGACGACCGCCAGGTGTTGTGCGGTCCGAATGACCACCTGCGCCACCGCGGCGAGTCCGCCCGATCGCAACGTCTCCCGAAGCAGCGCGTAGACCTTCTGACCGCGCTCGGTCGGGACCAGGTAATACGGGCTCTCGTAGAATTGCGGCGGGATTTCGTTCATCGGAACGAAGGCGACGATGTCGATCGTCTGTGACGCCTTGACATTGGCGCGCTTGAAATCTTCGTCGGAAAGAACGACGTACTGGTCCTTTTCGTACTCGTAACCTTTGACGACATCCTTCCAGTCGACCTCCTTGCCGGTCTTTTTGCTGTAGCGCTTGTAGCCGACCGGCGAGAAATCGCGCTTGTCGAGCATCGAAAACTTGAATTCCTTGCGCTCTTCAGCCGGGTACAGCTCGACAGGGATGTGCACCAGCCCGAAAGTGATTGCGCCTTTCCAAAGCGGGCGTGCCATGGTTATTGGCCCTCCTTCGCGGTGCGAGCTTCGACCGTCAGGCACTCGATGCAGACGCCGAAGCCGACGGTGCGGATGACCAGCACGCCGCAGCCGCTGCAAGCCTGGAGCGGAGGGTCACCGTTCATCTCGCATCCATCGGCGCGGCACACCAGCCGGTCGCACCAGTGCAGATCGTAAGGGCAGGCAACCATGGCGAGGCTTCGAGTCGGCTCGACGGTCGCCTACCGCCTAGCGCGAAAATAGCGCGCTGCATTCGAACGCGGCTCTTTGGACATCGGAGGCATGGAATGGATTATTCATTTTAAGTCCCCAACGTCGGTCACCCGGGGTCCCGCCCCAATGGCGAATGAAATATTGCTATAACCGCCACGACACGGTATCGGTGAAATGATGATTCAAATGTAGGACAAAGTCGAACGCTACGCATTGCAGCGTCATCCAAATCGAAGGCGAGCCAGAACGATTAAAGATGGAAATCGCGCGGCGCCCCAGAGCGTCGCGCGATGGAGATTCTCAGATCACCGATGTGCCTAGCGTTGCGCTGATTGGCTAGGGGACTTCCCGCCCTGGCCGCGCCGCGCCCGGATCAGGCGCTGCGCCTCCAGGCACCAGTGCTTTTTGATATCGTGCCACACGACTGCAGCCCATAGCACGTTGTCCTTCGAGGCATCCGGCACGCTTGAGGTGTCGGCCTTCGCCTCCATGCCGTGACTGTTGATCCAGTCGCGCGTCCGCGGGTCGTACGCCAGAAGCTCCGTGTTGGGCACGAACACGTGGTTATAGCTTGCGGGCAGGTTTACGTTGTGAACGACCGCGCGCCCTGTCTGGCGATATTCGTCCAGGTTGTTCGCTCCGGTCGGAAACGTCAGCGCGATCGGATCGCCTCGGATGTAAAAGCCCGTGAACTCCTCGACGGTATCGGGGATCTGGCGCAACCGGCCGATCATGCTCCACGCGGTGGGAGCCCAGAACTCCAAGCCGCCCGCCCCGACGACCGAGGCATACGAGGCCGACGTCCCCACCACGGGCCGCGTTTCTCCGGT
>Ga0193751_1000413_pt1 | contig 34474 bp, 28 predicted proteins | sample L1c2metaG_FD_143050 | JGI IMG/M metagenome (GOLD analysis project Ga0193751, IMG submission 143050) | Soil microbial communities from a riparian zone of the East river system, Colorado, United States - L1c2 | ecosystem: Environmental > Terrestrial > Soil > Riparian zone | place: USA: East River...
CGACAAAAAGCTCTTCCACTCCCATTTCGTCGGGAATTTTCTTGAACGGCTTCTTCGCGTAGCAAATCGAAAGCGGCACCAGAATGGCGCGCGACCACGAAGAAATTTCGTAGATATTGAACCAGAACCAGTTGGGAAACAGCACAATCTCCGGCGGAATCGCTGGCACGGCATCGTAATCGTATTGCCCAAAGAAACAGAGATAGATCTTGGTAAATGTATTGACTTCGGTGACGCCGCCCATTTCAAGAATCTTCTTGCGGGCGCGTGCCAGCGCGGGATGATCCGCCGTGAATCCAGCCAGCTTCAAGCCAAAGTAGGCTTTCACCGAAGCGCTGATGTTGGAAGGGCCGGCGGCGTAGATGCTCCAGCCGCCATCTTCATTCTGGTGGTTCAGGATGTAGCGGGCGGCCTTGTCGAAGCGTCCCTGGCTGCCTGTGCCAAGCAACGTATGCAGCAGGATGTAATCGGATTCGAGGCTGGTATCGGCTTCCAGTTCTCCGCACCAGTAACCCTCTTCGTACTGCTGCGAGAAAAGATACTTGCGAGCCGCATCGACGGCGACCGCGACCCGGCTTCCCAGGTCGTCGATCTTTCCAAATCGCATCTGCGGCACGGAGGTCGAACTTGGTGTGGAACTTGGTGCAGAAGTATGCGTCGATCTATAAGGGGAGGATTCTTCCATCATGTCTCCGCTATGACTCCATTGCGATGGCCGGTGCCGCGGCAATTGTCGCCACGATTTCCGGCGGCAATCCAAAGCGAACATTCTCCGGCATGATTTCCAACTCCTGCACGTCGCCAAAGCCTTTTCCCGCCAGGTACTCGACCACTTCCTGCACCAGATGTTCAGGAGCCGATGCTCCCGCGGTCAGGGCAACGGTTTTCACGCCGTTCAACCATTTCGGCTGGATATTTCTGCAGTCATCAATTAGATGCGCCTCGGTACCCAAACTTCGAGCAACTTCCACCAACCGTTTGGAATTTGAACTATTGTCGGAGCCAACTACCAGCAACAAATCGGCGTCGGAAGCGACGTGCTTCACGGCAACCTGCCGATTTTCCGTGGCGTAACAGATGTCCTGAGCCGCCGGACCCTGAATGTTCGGGAACCGCTTGCGCAGCGCAGCGATGATGTCGCGCGTCTCATCGAGGGAAAGTGTAGTCTGCGTCAAGTACGCTACGCGGTTGGGATCGGGCAATGTCACCGACGCTACTTCCTCCGGCGACCCTACCACCTGAGTGACTGCAGGAGCCTCGCCGAGCGTGCCAATCACTTCGTCATGATCGCGATGCCCGATCAGGATCAGCGAATAGCCTTCCTTCGCAAACTTCACCGCCTCCACGTGCACCTTGGTGACCAGCGGACACGTAGCATCGATCACCCGCAGCTTCCGCAGCTTGCTCGCCTCGCGCACTTCCGGAGAAACGCCGTGAGCGCTGTAAATGACGCGCTCGCCCTCCGGCACCTCGTCCACGCTATCGACAAAAATTGCGCCCTTCTGTTGCAGTTCCTCAACCACGAAGCGGTTGTGCACAATTTCCTTGCGCACATAGATCGGCCGCCCAAACGCCTCCAGCGCAATCCGTACAATATCGATCGCCCGCACCACCCCAGCGCAAAAGCCGCGCGGCTTCAACAGCAGTAAGGTCTTCGCGTGTAAATTCCCGGTCTCAGACAAGTCGATCCCTCACCCACTAGGGTACACTTTCTCATTAAAAAAGATGCTCTAAGGGTATCGAAAGATGCACCCTCAGGTCAATGTAAGCCTTTGAGGATGTGAGGATTAGCAGTGGGCGGGGAGATTTGAACAGTGAATGGCACCCTACCAAGCTCGTCGGATGCCGTAGCTATCAAAAACCAGCTCATTGCTGACGATGGTCAAGTTCTCTGCCTGCGCTTGAGCGATCAGCATCCGATCAAATGGATCTCGCTGAGGCCCCGGAAGCAGGCCCGCTCGAATGCCATGCTCCGCGCTTACTGAAAGGCTCTCGAATCCCGACTGGGACAGATATTCCTGGAAATTCCGGGTGATGTCGGAGGCGGCGGGGAGCCTTCCCAGACGAACCTTGGTCGCCATTTCCCAAGCCGACGCTGCGCTTACAACGATTGTGTTTCGCTTATCGAGCATCAGACGGCGGACGGCGTCGGGCAGCGAGGGGCTGTTAGTCATCCACCAGATCAGAGCATGCGTATCAAGTAAGAGATGCAATCGAAATTACTCCCAGCCTTCCATTTCTTCCGGGGGCAGCGGCTCGAAGAATTCAGGACCGATTTCGATCTTCCCTTTCCACGCTCCGGGCTTGCGTTGACCTCGTTTGTCCTCGATCGCAACCAAACGCACCACCGGCTTCTTCCCGCGTGCGATCACGATCTCTTCGCCCCGGCACGCCTTCTCAATCAGCCGCGAAAGCTCGGTTTTCGCCTTGTGGATGGTGACAGTTTCCATGAACCTATGTTAGCTAACTTTAGTTAGCTAAGTCAATAGCCCCTCTCACCCATTCGCCCGAATCATCTGCTCCGCATGCTTGCGCGAAGTCTCCGTCAGCTTAGCCCCCGACAGCATGCGCGCCACTTCTTCAGTCCGCTCATCGCCGCTGATCTGACGAACGGTCGTCTTCGCCCGTCCTCCGGCTTCGCGTTTTTCGATGACGTAGTGATGGTCGGCGAAAGTTGCGATCTGCGGCAGGTGGGTGACGCATAGCACTTGATTGCCTTTGGAGAGCGCCTTCAATTTCTTCCCCACGGCCTCGGCGGCGCGGCCTCCGATGCCGGTGTCAATTTCGTCAAATACCAAAGTGCGCTGAGCGGCCGCCGACTTCTTCTTTGCTGGTGGATTGCCAGCAGGATTGATCGCCGCTTCGACACTAGCCTTCAACGCCAGCATGACGCGCGAGAGTTCGCCGCCCGAGGCGATCTGCTCCAGCGGGCGCATCGTTTCGCCGGCGTTGGTCGTAATCCGATAGATCACCTGATTGATGCCCGAAGAAGTCCACTGCTCCTCGGCGTCATTCTCGTCCACCGCGATGCGAAAACTGGCCCGCATGGCAAGGTCGTTAATCTCCGCCTCGACCAGCTTCTCTAATTTCTTCCCCGCCTCCAACCGCTTGCGAGAAACGAAACGCGCGGCTTTGCGATAGTCGTCACCGGCCACTGCCAGTTGGGCTCTCAGTTCAAGCAATACTTGATCTTTATTCTCCATTTCTGAGAGTTTGCGCCGGATATCCTCGCCGAAGGCAATGGTCTGCTCAAGAGTAGGACCGTACTTGCGTTTCAGACGATCCAGCAGAGCCAACCGTTCTTCGATCTCACTGAGACGCTCGGGCGAAGCCTGGATTCCCCCAGCATAATCGCGCAGCGTCGCTCCCACATCTTCGACGCTGATCCGAGCCGACTCCAGCGCCGCGAGCGCTTCCTGAAACTTTGGCTCATAACGGACCAGTTCTTCCAAATGCTTCTGCGCGGCCCGCAGGCTTGATGAGGTAGAGGCATTGCCCTCATACAGCAAGTCGAAGGCATTGATAGCCGCGCCGTAAATTTTCTCGGCATTGGCTAGGACGCGCTTCTCGGCTTCCAATTGCTCATCTTCTTGCGCACCATCGCCCGCCCGCAGCCGCGCCTCTTCGATTTCGCGGCATTGGAAGTTCCACAAGTCGAGAAGCCGCATACGATCCTGCTCGTCCTGTTCGAGGTCGGCGATGCGTCCGCGAATCTGCTTCCAGTGTGCAAATGCGGCGGCCACGTCCTTCAACTCGACCCCCGCGTAAGCATCGAGCAGCTCCTGCCGGGCCGCCGCATCGAAGTTTATGATGGATTCATTCTGCGCGTGAATCACCGCGAGGTGAGGCGCAATCTGCTTCAGCACCGCCACGGTCGCTGGCTGATTGTTGATGAAGACCCGCCCCTTGCCCCCCGGAGCAATCTCGCGCCGCAGAATCAGCGAGCCATTCTCTGCGTCCAGGCCGTTCGTCTCGAGGATCCCTTCGATCGAACGCGCCGCCGCTCCATCGCTCTCAAACACCGCCGCGACTACAGCCCGTTCCGCACCCGTGCGGATCACATCCGTGGACGCCTTTTCCCCCAGCAGCAATCCCAGCGCGTCAATCAGAATAGACTTCCCCGCCCCGGTCTCGCCAGTCAGAAGATTCAGACCGGGCGCGAACTCGATCACGACATTGTCGATAACCGCGTAATTTTCAAGTCGAAGTTCGGCCAGCACAAGGGGTCCTGTGATCGTTACATGTGGCGCGGACGCCCTCGTCCGCGGCCTTTGAACTTAATTCCCGACGAACTGCAATTTACGCGCAGCATAGCACAGACCGTCCAGCGGGGCTGCGCCAATCCGTACCCGTCGCCCAGCACCGAACGCAGGCAACCAAACGGCACTGATGACCGATACGATACCCTCGCCAATCACCCCGCCACCGTGGTCTATAATCTTGAGCAGGGTTCTCCCTATACGATGCATTTTCCTTCCGTCCTCCGCTCGTTTGTCGGCGGCGAAATCGTTGATCTCGTCCTTCAGACCGGTCCGGTCGCCAAGACTGTGCTTCTCCTGCTCATCGCGTTCAGCGTGCTCTCCTGGGCCGTGATTCTTTCCAAGTGGCGGCTGATCCGCCGCGCGCGGGGGCAGAGCGGACGCTTCGTTCGCGCCTTCCGCAAAGCACAGCGCCTGCAGGACATTGCCTCGGTGGCCGAACAGTTCCGTCCCAGCCCGCTGGTTGGCGTGTTTGAAGGCGCAGTCGAGGAGTTCAAACGCCAGATGGGAATGACGGGCAGCATCCACAACGTCGTCGCCATTCAGCGTGCCATGCAGGTCGCATCTTCAGAAGAGATCACCCGCCTCGAACGCAATGTCCCATGGCTGGCGATTACGGGCGCGGTTACGCCGTTTATAGGACTGTTCGGAACCGTCTGGGGAATTATCGACGCATTCCACGGATTGGGCACGGCTGGTGCGGCGACTCTGCGCGCGGTCGCTCCTGGAATTTCCGAAGCTCTGATAACCACCGCCGCAGGCCTGGCGGCAGCCATCCCGGCCGTGATCGCCTACAACCTGATCATTGGCTCGATTCGTGAATTGGCCTCGCGCAATGATGACTTCACTCTGGAGATGCTCAACTTGGTGGAGCGCCAACAGGCGATGCCGGTCACCGAGGTGCGGCGCTAATGGCCTTCACCTCCACCAACGGACGCACCCAGACCGCCCTTGCCGACATCAACGTCACGCCTCTGGTGGATGTCGTCCTGGTGCTGCTCATCATTTTCATGGTGACCGCGCCAATATTGCAATCCGGAATCGAAGTCAACGTCCCCCATACCCGCACGGTCAAAGAGATCACCGAAGAGCGCCTCGTGATCAGCATCGACAAATCGCAAAAAGTTTTTCTCGGCAATGATCCCATCAACATCAACCAGATCGGAGCGCGCCTGAGACAAAAGATTCGCGATCCGCAACACCAGTCGATCTATTTGCGCTCCGATGAAGATGTCCCGTTTGGCGCCTTCGCCACCGTGATGGACGCCATCAAACAGTCGGGCATCAGCAACGTAAGCATAGTTACGCAGCCGATGGATACCCATGGCGGCCATCACTGATACTGGCATTTATACCGAGCACGGCCAGTTACGCCGGCCTCTGGCGTGGTCGCTCGGCCTTCATCTGGCATTCGCGGGGTTTGTCGTGTTCTACGCGGTATTTGTGAGCGGCGTGCGGGGCACAGGCTGGGGCAGCGGCGGAGGCGGCGAAGCCATGGGAGCGACGCTGGTGAGCGCAATTCCGTTACCCGCCAATCCCGCCGAGACAACGAATGTGCTGGCAACGGAATCCAAAGGACTCGCGAAGTCGCAGCCTATAGTTCAAGAGAAGGAACCGGAGGCAATTCCGATTCCCGACAAGAACACGAAGACAAAAATAAAGCCCGCGCCGGTCCAGACCGCGACCAAGCGCAAGGCTGCGCCAGAACCACCCGAATCGAATCAGATTCCGTATGGAGAGGGTGGTCCGGTGAGCGGGCCATACACCATGACGGCAGGCGGCGCGAAGGGCGGATTTGGATTCACTGGAAACGGCGGTGATTTCGGCAGCCGCTACGCCTGGTTCGTGCAAGCCGTGCAACGGAAGGTCACGGAAAACTGGCTGAAGTATGAAGTCGATCCGCGCATCAGCGAGGCGAAGCGAGTTTATCTTACTTTTGATATTTCACGCGACGGCCACCCGTCGAACGTTCAGGTCGAGCAGTCGAGTGGCGTGCCCTCGCTCGACCGGTCGGCGGCCCAGGCGCTTCAGCGCATCGATTCGTTCGGCCCGCTGCCAGCAGATTATTCGGGAAACAAAGTGTCGGTAGAGTTTTGGTTCGATTACAAGCGATAGAAGATCGTGTGGGGACGAGCGTCTCGCTCGTCCTGCCGGGCGGGGACGCCCGGCGCTCCACAGGCAAAGGGAGTGCAAATTGAGTAATTTGGTTCGCGACATCCGTCATCATTTTTTGATCGCCATAGTCTTGTTGTTTCTGTTATCTGCTACCAGCTTCGCGCAGGACTGGATTCGCACCGGCACCGGTCTCGGCGTAGAGAAAGTTCGCTTGGCCGCCGCCGATTTCAAGCCATCGACAAACGACGCCAATAACGCGGCGCTCTTGAAGACCTTCAACGACGTGCTGTGGAACGACCTCGACAACGCTGGAATTTTCGATCTTGTCTCAAAGAGTTTTTATCCGCTGCAGGAGCCGGGACAGCCATCCGAGGTTAATTTCCCGGCTTGGAATTCCCCGCCTCCGAACACCTCCATGCTCGCTTTCGGCCACCTCGGTGTCGCTTCCGGCAAAATCACGGTGCAGGGATGGCTTTACGACGTCAAGAATCAGTCATCGCCACAGGTGCTCGGTAAGCAGTACACCGACAATGCAACGAACGAAGCGGCGCGCGTGATCGCACACAGGTTTGCCGACGAAATCATCTTCCGCCTGGGTGGAGGCGTAATGGGAATCGCCGAAACCAAGATCTACTTCGTCAGCGAGCGCACCGGCCACAAAGAAATCTGGGTGATGGACTACGATGGCGCCAACCAGCAGCCGATCACGCACCTTGGAGGCATCTCCCTATCCCCACGCATCTCGCCCGATGGCTCGCGGCTGGCATTCAACTCGGTTACGAAGAATGGTTCGGAAATCATGATGTACTCATTCGATCTCAACCGCATGGTCAGTTTCCCGCGTTTTGGAGGCATGAATTTTTCGCCTTCATGGTCTCCCGATGGCAAGATCGCTTTTTCTTCTACCCGAAACGGCTATCCCAACATCTTCGTCGTTGACGCATCGGGGGGAAACTCTCGCCGCCTGACCAGCGACAAGGGACCCGACATTGCTCCCACCTGGAACCGCAAGACCGGGAGCCAGATCGCCTTCGTCAGCGGACGCACCGGCCTGCCACAGATCTATACCATGGAATCGGACGGCACGAACGTGCAGCGCCTCACCGATCAAGGATATGCGGTTTCTCCCAACTGGTCGCCGAACGGGCAGTTTCTAACTTTCTCCTGGATGCGCAAGTACGGGCCGGGAGAGCCGGGTTCCAACGATATTTATTTGATGGATGTCGCCAGCAAGCAGTGGGTGCAACTCACGCACGATGCGGGGCGCAATGATTTTCCCTGCTGGTCTCCAGATGGGCGGCACATTATTTTTCAATCCCACCGCTCGGGCAGCGATCAGATATGGACCATGCTGGCGGACGGCACAAATGTGAAGCAGTTAACTTTCAAGGGCGGCAACACACAGCCTAATTGGAGTTGGAAGTAGATTGGTTTTCAAGAAGAGCACAGTCTTGCGGCTGGCCGAGAGTGCGCCCTGCCGTGAATCTGAAAAATGCGAGCCACAATGCGGGCGCACAAATTGGAGGAATCAGGTGAAGCACGAAATGACGATGACACTGATGAGATGGAGCGCCGTCGTATTCGCACTCGGCACAATTATGTTCCTGGGCGCATGTGCGAAGAAGGTCGCTCCGCCGCCGCCCACACCGCCACCCGCACTGACGCCGCCCACAGCCTCGCTGTCGGCGAATCCGAATACTCTCGACCCGGGCCAATCGACAACGCTGACTTGGCAGACCACCAACGCGACCGACGTCAGCATCGACGGAATTGGCCCAGTCGACCAGAGCGGCTCGCGTCAGGTTACTCCGGCCGACTCAACCACCTACCATCTCATCGCTAAGGGCGCCGGCGGGACCCAAGACGCCACCGCTCGCGTGACCGTCAATTCCGCAGCCGCACCGCCGTCAACAACTTCTAACGCTACGGAAGAGGAGCTCTTCTCGCGAAACGTAAAGGATATTTACTTCGATTACGACAAGTACGATGTGCGCGCGGACCAGCAAGGTTCGCTGCAGGGCGATGCACAGTTCCTGCAACAACACTCCAACATTCACATCACGATCGAGGGACACTGCGATGAGCGCGGCTCGACCGAATATAACCTGGCCCTCGGCGCCAGTCGCGCGGACGCGGTGAAGAACGCGCTCATCCAGGCTGGGGTTGGCGGCGATCGTATCAAGACCATCAGCTACGGCAAAGAGAAACCGTTCTGCAACGAGTCAAACGAAGGTTGCTGGCAGCAAAACCGCCGCGGTCATTTCGTGTACGAAAAATAAGCAGAGCGAGTGGAGGGACGGGCGCCTCGCCCGTCCACCACTCAGCTGGTTTTGACATCCAATAGGTTAACTATGAAATTAACTCAGAAATTAAATCGCATACTGTTTGTACTCGCGCTATCCGCCACCTGCATCGCTCCCGCCTACGGCGCCAACAAAGACATCGTCGAATTGCAAACGCAGGTCACTCAATTACAGCAGCAGATGACCCAGATGAAGCAGTCTTTTGACGAGCGCATGGGCGTCATGAGGAATCTGCTCGAGAAGAACACCGACTCGGCCAACAAGGTGAGCATCGCGATCGGCGAACTGCAAACTTCCATCAATAAACAGCAGCAGGATCGCTCGGGCCAGGGCGACCAGCTCTCCGGGCAGATCCAGGCGCTGAACGACACCATGGACGAGCTCAAGGTACGCCTGACCAAGCTGAGCAAACAATTAGAAGATATGCAGGCGGCGCAGCAGTCCATGGCACAACAGCAGTCCCAAGCGCAGCAGCAAGCCCAGGCGATCGCTCAGGCGCCCGCGCCCGACGTGCTCTACAACAACGCCCTGCGCGACTACAACGGCGCGAAGAACGAACTGGCGATTCAGGAATTCAACGACTACATCAAGTTCTATCCGAACACCGACCTGGCCGGAAATGCCTATTTCTATCTAGCCGAAATTCAGTTCAAAGCCGGCGATTACCAGAAAGCAGTCGCGAACTACGATTTGGTTCTGCAGAATTTTCCCAGCGGGAACAAGGCTGCCGCCGCTCAGTTCAAGAAGGGATACGCGCTCCTCGAACTCGGAAAGGAAGACGAGGGCATACAGGAATTGAAGCACGTCATCCAGCGCTATCCGCGCACGAACGAAGCCGTACAAGCCCGTGAAAGATTGCGGAAAGTAGCACCGGCGCCAAAAAGCCGCTAGCGCTGTTGTTAGTGGAGAGCCGGGCGTCCCCGCCCGGCCACCCAACTGAACGGGAAGAAGCTCATCCCTGCATCGGAGTTACGGACGCCGCTCAGTGTTCGGCACGACCACTCCGCCTTCAATCTTCGGGATACCGAAGTGCCCGCCAAGATGGGAAAGATCGAGTGGGCTGATTGACCCGGAAACCACGAAGAAGTTGACTTCGTTTGAGCGCGCCACCAGAATCGCGACGTTGCTGATCGCGTTATTCTCCCAACGAATCCAGAGGTCGCTCACACCGGGGCCCCCGTCCTTTTCATGGTTATTCATCAGTTGCTTCCACCCGGCTGCGTGGTACTCCTCTTTCACGGAGTTCAAAGCCTGCGGATCATACGTCCAGGTGTCCGGAAAATGGTAGCGGTGGACGGAGACTCCGCTGACCCCCGCGATCACCCGGCGGAGGTCTTCGTCGTCCGGGTCCAGCTTGGACGCAAATACCAGCATGGAATGGTCCAGGGTAAACTCGGTTTTCGAGGACGCGCCTTGCCGCAGAGCCTCGATACCCTGTGGAATCCAGTCGTGCTGCTGCGCCTGCGTGAATTTGGCTGCGGAAATCGAGATCACGAGCACAAAAACAATGCGGGAAAATCTCAAGAGTCTCATAAGCGCGCCTCATTGGTAGGTGAAGAGTTAGACGAGATCCCGCCCCACGCGTGAGCCAGGCCTCCTAGTCGAATAAGAACCCGGCGCGTGGAAATAAGTTGCACGAGTTCCCCCGTATCCCGCTCATACGAACAGCTTGTGAGGCGGCAACTTGCTCTGCTACAACGCTCAAGGGATATAACGCTCAAGGAAGACTAGAGCGCAGAGGACACGCTATTTCGTCTCCACCGCAGTCGGCTTCTCTGCCGCCACGTCGATTCGCCGCAGCGTGACCCAATCGGTCTGCACGCGATCCCATCCCTGAATCAGGAAGCCATACGATTCGAATAGCTGGCGGATCTGCGGCCGCTGCCAACCTGCAATCTCTTCCAGGATCGGCACCAGTGTTGCCAGGGCGTTGTCGCTGAGCACCGTCCGCTTCGCGATCTGCGCCACCAGCTTCGATTCGGACACGGCAATGGTGAAGCCGTCGCGCCGGTTCACTTGCAGCATGACGTGAATGTCGGAACTGCCGTCGCCAACGTAGACCACGTGATCTGCCGGAATGCCGAGCTGTTCTTCGAGTTGCTCCAGCCGCGTAACTTTTCCATAACCCGCCGTGGCCCGCACCAGGCTTTCGATCTCACCCGAGGCTTTGTACCTGAACTCGGTGCCAAAGATATGGTCCTGCGGCACGATCCCCTCCAGCGCCGATTGGATCACCTCCAACGGCGCCGCCGAGAGCACATAAAAATCGAAGTGGAATCCGTCAATCCGCTTGTCGAGTATCTCGTAAATCTGCTTAATATTGTCCTTGAGGCGAATGCGCTTACCCACCTCGAACAGGTCGTCGCGCCGGACGCGCGAACGAAACTCCGGATCATGCAAAAGTAGATAGGCAAGTTCGGCGCCTTGCTGAACCAGGTTCAGCTTCGCCATGCCCTTGATTTTGCGCTCAAATTCCTCGACAGAAATGCCCAGCAACTCGCTCAGGACGTAACCCGTATCGTTGAAGGTCAACGTCTGATCGAAGTCGCTGGCGAATAGATAGCGCTTCCTATGTTTAATAGCCATGTCCTAGTTTAGATTCAAGACCCCGTCAATCGACTATTAAATTTACCTATCGGAGCTATTTCAGCAACTTGGGCGTGCAGACACATATGCAGACCGATGTTGCCCGCTGCGAGTTTTCGGCGTAGCCTAACCCTGTATTCATTCTTATTGACGCACGCGTCTCGAGAGGCAAGCCATGCTGAAAAGTACGAGCGACCATCTTCTGAATGATGCCGACCGCGGAAAAGGTTCTCACGAGCCCGACGAACGCACCCAATCCAGCAACAATTCCATGAAAGATCAGCTTGGCCACCGTAACCCCGACCCCATGCAGGACGGTGCCGACAGCGATTTCCCCGAGCCCGGCCACAGCCCCGAGCACTCCTTTGAGGGAGAGTTCAAGAAAACCCGCTAGACTAACTATGGAGAGCCGGGCGTCCCCGCCCGGCCACCCATCCAACTGGACGGGCGAGACGCCCGTCCCTCCACTGAAGCGTGAGTCCTCACCACCTTCTTCCACATCTCATAATCTTGCGTTCTGCATTGACATCGGCATTTCCACCAACGTGAATTCATGAGGAAAACATTATGTCGAAAATGAAAGCTGTCCAGGTCAGCAAGCCCGGCGGTAATTTCGAACTCGTCGAAAGAAACATTCCCGAGCCCGCCCGCAACCAGGTCCGGATCAAAGTCGAGGCCTGCGGCATCTGCTACAGCGATGTGCTCGTGAAGGAAGGTTATTGGCCCGGTATCCAGTACCCGCGCGTTCCCGGACACGAAATCGCCGGGCACATCGACGCCGTAGGCTCCGACGTCGCCAACTGGAAACCCGGCCAGCGCGTCGGCGTCGGATGGCACGGCGGTCATGATTTCACTTGCGATGCCTGCCGCCGTGGCGATTTCATGCTCTGCCAGAACGAAAAAATCACAGCTATCAGTCACGACGGCGGCTACCAGGAATACATGGTTACACCTGCCGAGGCGCTTGCCGCCATCCCTGACGATCTCCCCGCCGCCGAAGCCGCGCCACTGCTTTGCGCCGGCATCACGGTTTTCAATGCGCTTCGCAATTCGGGTGCGCGGGCTGGCGATCTGGTAGCCGTGCAAGGCATCGGCGGACTCGGCCATTTGGGAATCCAGTATGCGCGACAAATGGGCTTCCGCACTTTCGCGATCGGCCGGGGTAAAGACAAGGAAGCCCTGGCGCGAAAACTTGGAGCCACTTACTATGTCGATACCGCCACTGGCGATCCCGTCGCGGAACTGCAAAAATTTGGCGGCGCCCGCGTCATCCTCGCCACCGCTCCCGATTCAAAATCCATGTCTGCGTTACTCAGTGGGCTTTCCAGCAATGGCGAGTTCGTCGTGGTAGGCGCCGGGGCCGACCCTATCACGGTGACACCCCTTCAGTTGATCCCTGGCCGCAAGTCCATCCAGGGGTGGGCTTCCGGAACCGCCAAAGATTCCGAAGACACCATGCAGTTCAGCGCGTTCTCCGGAGTCCGTCCGATGATCGAGAAGTTCCCGCTGGAAAAAGCTGCCGAAGCCTACGAACAAATGATCAGCGGACGCGCCCGGTTTCGTGTGGTGTTGACCATGGGTGGATAAGATGGGTGCTTAATATCAGGGCGTAACAAAGCTGGCCATCCGCCGCCGGGATCGAACCCAATGCCACGAATAGTCGGCTACCTCGGCGGCTTCATTCTTTCTTGACCTATACCGGACCTACTCTCTCAATAACTCCTCCCAGTAACCGACCGGTTGGTCTTTAGATTTCTTACAACAAGACAGCCTCTCTTGGTTAGAATGTCCAACTATTGTAACTAGTAGTCTTCCGAAAGCGTGCATTGCCGCAGCCTCACACGCCCTCGTCCGCGGTCTCTGCGCAAAACATCAATCGCTCAGACTTCACATTCATCAAGGAGAGAGTAGGAATGACCAAACAGCAGCCGTTCTCCCTCAGGCATGCCTCGGTCCTGGCATGTTTTGTGCTGTCCTCTTGTATCGCCGGCTTTGCGCAATCGCGAATGACCGTGCGCCGTGATGTTCATCGTGATGTTTCTGCTCCGTTGCGCGAAATGATCCTGCAGGCTCCGCCACCTTCTCTGGAGAAACATGAAGCTGAGCCGGTTCGCAGGATTCCCTTGCCTCCAGGACTTACTCAACTAGACGAGGATTCCGTTCAGCAAAGAACCGTTGTGCCATTCACGCCCGTGGTCGGGACAAGCTTTGAAGGCCTAGGCGCTGGACAGTACGGCTTCAGTGTCACCGGCGCTCCGCCCGACACCAACGGCACCGTAGGCGCAACTCAATATGTGCAATGGGTCAACACCTCGTTCGCAATCTTCAACAAATCCAGCGGCGCTCTGATTGCCGGACCGACTGCGGGAAATACTCTCTGGTCCGGATTCGGCGGTGGCTGCCAGACCAATAACGACGGCGATCCCGTCGTTCTTTATGACAAAGCGGCGCAGCGCTGGGTCTTCAGCCAATTCTCCGTGACGACCACGCCTTACCTGCAATGTATCGCTGTTTCGACGACCTCAGACGCAACCGGCACTTACAACCGGTACAGCTTCCAATACGGCAATTTCGACGACTATCCCAAGATGGGCGTCTGGTCGGATGGCTATTACGAAACCTTCAATATGTTTAACGGCAACACATTTGTCGGCGCCGATGCGTGCGCCTACAACCGCACAGCGATGCTGGCAGGCTCGGCCGCAACCCAGGTCTGCTTCCAGCAAGGCTCGTCCGTCGGCGGTCTGCTGCCTTCGGATATCGACGGCACCACCGCACCACCCTCAGGTTCCCCGAACTACATGGTGTACTTCGGAACCAATAACCTGAACCTCTTCAAATTCCATGTTGACTTCAACACACCGTCGAACTCGACGTTCACCGGCCCGACGGTAATTCCGGTGGCGGCGTTCAGTCCACTGTGCAGCGGCGGCACTTGCGTTCCGCAACCGGGCACAACCCAGCAACTGGATTCGCTGGCCGACCGCCTCATGTACCGGCTTGCCTACCGCAACTTCGGCACCCACGAGTCTCTGGTCGTGAACCACTCTGTAACGGCAGGTTCCGGAGGCGGCGTGCGTTGGTACGAGATCCAGAACCCGAGCGGGACTCCGACCGTAGCACAACAAAGCACGTTCGCTCCCGATTCGAATTACCGCTGGATGGGCAGCATCGCCATGGATCAGTCCGGCGATATGGCCGTCGGCTACAGCGTGGCGAGCAGTTCACTCAATCCCACGATCCGATATACGGGACGCGTGCCGACCGATCCATCCGGAACGATGGAAGCCGAGGTCAACGTGGTCACCGGCACGGGATCGCAGACCACCGGCCTTAGCAGATGGGGCGACTACAGCGCCATGCAGGTCGATCCGGTCGATGACTGCACATTCTGGTACACGCAGGAGTACATCAAAACCAACGGCACCTTCAACTGGAACACGCGCATCGCGAACTTCAAGTTCCCGACCTGCGGCAACACGACACCCGACTTCACAGTCAGCGCCTCACCCTCTTCACTCACTATCACGCAAGGTTCGAACGGAACCAGCACCATCACGATCACAAGCCTGAACGGCTTCAACGCGGCCACCACGCTCAGCGTCTCGGGCTTGCCCAGCGGCGTGACGGCGGCGTTCTCCACCAACCCAGTGACACCGCCGGCGAATGGCACCGCGACGTCGACTCTAACGCTAACGGCATCGGGGACGGCGACGACGGGCAATGCTACAGTGACGGTCACCGGTACCTCCGGATCGACCACGCACTCGACTACCATTGCTCTAACCGTGACCTCGTCAGGTGGCGGTGGACTGCAGACCGCGACCTATAGCTCAACCTTCAAGGCTCCGTCGTGCGGAAGCGTGGGTTCGGGTTGCGACTCGGGTCCATCTCTGTTGCTGGGCCGCGATACCCTCAGCGGCGGTGCGGAGCCGAATCAACCGAACACCATCAACAACTCTTGCGCGGATGGAACGTCCGGAACCTTCCACTCCGACGAATCCAACGACCGACTCGTCGTTCAAACCACCGACGGCAGTACTCTGGCGCCGGGCAAGACGGTAAAGGTCAGTGCAACGGTATGGGCCTATAGCGGCTTCACATCGGACCACCTCGACCTCTACTACGCCGCCATTGCCAGCAGCCCGAGCTGGGTTCTCATCGGAACCATCACACCCACCGCGGCTGGAGCCCAGACACTCTCAGCCAACTACACTCTGCCCAGCGGCGGCGCCTCGCAGGCGGTCCGCGCACAATTCCGCTACCTGGGAAGCGCGTCTTCCTGCACCACGGGCTCCTATAACGATCACGACGATCTGGTCTTCGCCGTGGGCGCAGGGGCTCCGGGATTCACGGTGGCCGCTTCTCCGAGCGCGGTCAGCGTGACCCAGGGCTCGAATGCCTCAAGCACCATCACCGTCACGAGTGTGAACGGATTCAATTCCGCCACCACGCTCAGCCTGTCCGCACTCCCCAGCGGCGTAACGGCGGCCTTCTCGACCAACCCCATCACTCCTCCGGCGAACGGCAGCGCGACTTCAACCTTAACCTTCACCGCTTCCGCCACGGCCACCACTGGCACCACCAATGTGACCGTGACCGGAACCTCCGGCGCACTCGTCCAGACGACCACCATCGCCTTGACGGTAACCGCTCCCACGAGTCAGTTAATCCAGAATGGCGGATTTGAAACCGGGACGCTAGCCAACTGGACCACAGGCGGCGTGGCGGTGCCAACCATCAGCACCGTGCAGAAGCACTCGGGAACCTACAGCGCGCTGGACGGCGCAAGTTCCGGCGGCGAACCGAACGGTGATGACTTCCTCTACCAGACGATCACCATTCCCGGTACCGCAACCAAGGCGACCCTTACCTTCTGGTACTGGCCTGCCACAACCGACACCATCACCTACGACTGGCAGGAGGCCCAGGTGCAGAACACTTCCGGCGCCACGCTGGCGCAGATCATAAAGGTCTGCTCCAACGCTCAGGCCTGGACGCAGGTGACTTATGACCTGACCTCGTACAAAGGCCAGACTATACGCATCTATTTCAACGACCACCAGGACGGATTCGGAGACCTCACCTACATGTATGTGGACGACGTCAGCGTAACCGTGCAGTAGCAGTAGATTCGGTCGCAAATAATTTGAGCCGGTCCCGAGAGGGGCCGGCTCATTTTTTGCGTCAGTTGCAGAAATCTACTGCAGTTCTTCCATACACTTTGCCAGCACTTCCCTGCTCGGCCGCGTCACCGATTCCGGCAAAGTCGCCAGCGGCTCATCCGCGACGTTTAGCATGTCAATAAAGGTCGGCGCTTTGGCATTGATGTAGAACACGCCTGTCAGTACGTCGCCCTTCTCATGTGATTCCATCAATCGTCTAACCGCCTGAATCTTATCCGTTGGATCGTACTCCTGCTCCAGCTTCCGCAACCGCAGGCTCGACCCGTCGTGCATCGTAACTTCAAACGTCGTCCCCGGATCGTAGTCAACGTTGATTTCCTCAAACGACGGCACAAAGCTGACTTCGTGCAATGGCTCTTCATGCTCCTGCATGTATTTGTAAGACTTGGTCGAACCCTCATGGTCGTTGAAGGTAACGCACGGCGACACCACGTCCAGCATTACCGTGCCCTTGTGAGCAATCGCCGCCTTGAGCATGGTGTGAAGCTGTCGCTTGTCGCCGGAGAAAGACCGGCCCACAAACGTCGCTCCCAACTGAATGGCCAACGAGCAAGTATCAACGGGAGGAAGGTCGTTCACCACGCCACTCTTGAGCGTTGACCCCAGGTCGGCAGTCGCGGAAAACTGACCCTTCGTCAGACCGTAACAACCATTGTCCTCGATGACGTAGATGATCGGCAGGTTGCGCCGCATCAGGTGGACAAATTGCCCGGCGCCGATTGAAACCGTGTCGCCATCGCCGGTGACACCCAGGGCGATCAGGTTCTTGTTCGCCAGCATCGCTCCCGTCGCCACCGAGGGCATGCGGCCATGCACGGAGTTAAAGCTGTGCGCGCGATTCATGAAATAAGCCGGGCTCTTCGAGGAACATCCGATGCCGCTGAGCTTCGCCACGCGCTCGGGCTGCACACCCATTTCATACATCGCATCAATGATGCGTTCGGAAATCGCGTTGTGCCCGCAGCCGGCACAGAGCGTCGTCTTCCCGCCGCGATAGTCAACGACCTGCAAGCCAATACGGTTGGTTTTTGGAGCGGGAGCAGGTGCAGGCGTGTTTGTCGGTGTCGACCCCATTTACTTGCCCTCCATCATCATGAGCTCGTCGGTCACGGACCGCGCATCGATTGGTAATCCGTGGATATGGCAGACTGAGCGCAAACGCGGCGTCAATTCCGGTTTGATGTCGAGCTTGAGCAGGCTGGCCATTTGCCCGTCGCGATTTTGCTCCACCACATACACCCGGTCGTGACGCTCGATGAATTCGTGAATCTCGCGCGTAAACGGATACGAACGCACCCGAAGATAATCCGTCTCCACCTGGTGCTCGTTGGACAATTGATCGCGCGCCTCGGTGATCGCCCAGTGCGTGGTGCCATAAGCAATAATGCCGATTTTCGACTTTCCATTGGCCACCACTTCCGGCCGCGGAACAAACGATCGGGCGGTCTCGAACTTCTTGTTGATCCGTTCCATATTGCGTTCGAAATCGTCGGGACGCTCGCTGTACTGTCCCTTTTCATTGTGGCCGCTGCCGCGCGCAAAATATGCCGCTGCGGGGTGCTCCGTGCCAGGCAGCGTGCGATAGCCAATGCCATCGCCATCCACATCCTTGTAGCGGGAAAAACTACCCGCCTTCTCGATATCCGCCTTGCTCAAAATTTTTCCGCGATCAATCGGCTTGTCGGGATAAGGGAACGGATCCGACATCCAGTTATTCATCCCGAGGTCAAGGTCCGACATGACGAACACCGGCGTCTGGAAATGCTCGGCTAAATCAAAAGCCTCCTGCGCCATCGTGAAACACTCGCTGACCGAGCAAGGAAAGAGCATGAGATGCTTGGTGTCGCCGTGGCTGAGGAACGCCGTCGAGAGCACGTCGCCCTGCGAAGTGCGAGTAGGTAAGCCCGTCGATGGCCCGACGCGCTGAATGTCCCAGATCACCGCGGGAATTTCCACGTAATACGCGAGGCCGGTGAACTCTGCCATCAGCGAGATGCCGGGACCAGCGGTAGCAGTCATCGAACGCGCACCCGCCCAAGCCGCCCCGATCACCATGCCAATCGCTGCGAGTTCGTCTTCGGCTTGCACGATGGCGAAAGTCGCCTTGCCGTCCGGCCCGACGCGATGCTCTTTCATGTACTCAATCATCGTCTCGACCAGCGACGACGATGGCGTGATCGGATACCAAGTGACCACCGTGCAGCCGGCAAACATGCATCCCAGAGCGGCGGCGGAATTGCCATCGACGATGATCTTGCCTTTCGTCTTGTCCATGCGCGCGATGTAGAACGGATCGCGCTTTTTCAAATTGGTCGCGGAATAATCGTAGCCTGCCTTCGCAGCCGCCAGGTTCAACGTCGCCGCCTTTGCTTTGGTAGCGAATTGCTTGCGGATCGACTTCTCAACTTCCGCAAAGTCGATTTCAAGCAACTGCGCCGCGACCCCGACGTAGATCATGTTCTTGATCAGCTTGCGCAGCTTGGCTTCCGGACACACCGCCGTCACCAGCTTGTCGTAAGGCACCCCGTAAAAAATCAAATCGTCGCGCACCTTATCGAGCGCCAGCGGCTCGTCATAGAGCACGGCAGCGCCTGCCGCCAGCGTCTTCACGTCCTCCTGCGCCGTCTCCGCGTTCATCGCGATGAGTAGGTCGATTTCCTTCTTGCGCGCGATGTAGCCATCTTTATTGGCGCGGATCGTAAACCATGTCGGCAGCCCCGCGATGTTCGAGGGAAACAGGTTCTTCCCCGAAATCGGCACGCCCATCTGAAAAATGCTGCGCAACAAAACTGTATTCGAACTCTGCGACCCCGAGCCATTCACCGTAGCAACCTGAATGCTCATGTCATTGACAACACGCCTTTGCCCCAACTGACCGGACGATTCCTGGGGCACGATATCGGTAGTGGCCATTCCTGTGCCTTCCTTGTTTTCACCGTACAAAATCTCAGCCGGGCAAACTCCCGTGGCCCGGGTATTCTTGCGGAAATGAAGAGTGAAAACCCTTTATTATACGCGCTCGAATGCGGTGAGGGTTAATCAGGACAGCAACAACAGACGGAGTCGGCTAGGCACTCGGCTACACGATGTGGGAGTTCCGTTGCGCGGCACCCCAATTCTGGTCGACCCTTGTCTTAGACAAGAGAACCTTGCCCGAAACCCATCTCAACGGCCACAGTCTTATCGGCCGTTCCATTGCGGGCGCTCTATCCTTGACACTCTTTGATCAGGGGCGGGATTCCACGGGCATGTCCCTCTTGGGCTCGTGTCGCAGAAAACACTCTAGACTTCCCAACGCTGTGCCGCATGCCAGATTGTACTGATAGTAATGCGTTCGCCATGTACGCGGTACAGGACGATGTACGGGGTGCTTCCCATGACTAGTTCTCTGATTCCTGGGTCTGCCCCGACCCGGCCCAGGCGGGGATGATTTCTTAGAGCTTCAACCATGGCGACAATCCGTGTGGCGAGCCGTTCGGCTGCCTCCGGTTTGTCCCGCGCGACGAAAGCACGAATCTCCCGCAGGCGCGATCGTGCCAAAGCAGACCAGACAATCTCTACTGGCACAGAGTCTCGTCATCGTGTTCTTTGCCGCAGGCGCACTTCGGAACCGGTAGCTCGCGCTCAGTTCCCCATGACAACAGCCACGCCTTCATGTCCTCGTTCTTGACGTAGTGTCCCGATTTGACCTGGCGATCCGCCTGCCGAACCTCCGCCAGCATTCTTTCCTGATCGGCGACGTAAGACTCCACGGCGTCCGCGATGAGAAAATTCGAGCTGCGCCCCGAGGTCTTCGCCAGCTTCGCCAGCCGTTTTTTGGTTTCCGGCTTCAGCCGGATGCTAAGGGTCGCGCTCCGTGTGTTTGCCATGAACACATTTTAGCACTGCCGTTACCGGGGCGCGGACGTCAAACTCTTCCCCGCCTGCAGAAACGAATCCAAGTTCGTCTTGTCGATCAAGCCGGAACCGGTATCCACGAAGCTGGGCACAGGCGCATAAATGTCCTTTGACCAGTCGCTGTCGAATGAAGACGGCTTGTGATGATAAAGCGTGTCGAGCATTTGCATGCCGACGTAGGCCATGGTGTACGGCTTCTGCGCGATCGTGGCAGCGATTCCGCCCTTCTGGATCCAGTCGAGCGTCTCCGGGTCGGTATCCATCGCCATGACAACTTTGCCTTTCACGTTGTAGCGGTCGAGCAATCCGGCAACCTCTTTGCCCGATTGCGCCTCGAGGCAGACAAAGGCGTCAACTTTGTCTTTCTCCTTGCCGATGATTTGGGTGGTGGTATCAAAAGTAATTCGAGGATCGCCCTGGATATCCACCACGCGGGTGATCTTGATGTTGGGCGAGCGATCAAGCGCGTCTTTGTATCCGCGTTGACGCTCCTGCATGTTGGCCTGGCTGGGCATGGTGAAAATAACAACATTGCCTTTGCCCTTGAGTTCCTGGGCAAGACGTTGTCCTCCCGTGAAGCCGGCCTGGTAATTGTTGGTGCCGATGAAAAAGAGCCGCTTGCTGGCGGGTGCGTCTGAGTCGATCGTGATTACGGGGACGCCTGCGGCCACAGCCTTGTCAATGCTGTCTTTGAGCAGAGCGGGATCGGTAACGGCCAACAGGATGCCCGTGGCCTTCTTTTGCACCGCCTGATCCAGAGCGTCGCGCTCAGCCTTGGGATCGTAAGTTTGCGGACCCACGAAACTGACGCGAATCTTCGACGCCTCCGCCGCCTTGGAAAAACCAGCGCCGGCAGTCTGCCAATATGGGACCTGCAGGTTGGCCGAGACCAAAACGTAATATTCGTCGGTGTCGTGCGCGGAACCACAACTGAGAAAAGTTGCCAGCAGAACGGCAAGGCAACCACAGTGGAAAACCTTACCTGAGAAGAGCATCGGATCCTCCTTCGAACGAACCATCGAATTGAGATCAGCAGAAGTGCCGGAGCCTGACGAGAACTTCAGCGAGTGGATTGTAAACGACAGGTGAAGCGAAGGCCAACGCTAATGCGAAGCTTTTATTCCACCCATGCAAATAATTTGACATTTTCTTGACCGAAGCATGACACGCAAAAAGTCTGCACAGCCTACCTTCATCTTGCGGTGAATCCAGAGCCAACTAACAGGGTCACCGGAAATCATTTCTGAAAAGACTGGAGTTGCAACATGACAAAAGAAAACCTCGTCCCGACTGCGCCGCCCGAAACCACTCAATCCGGTAGAGAGGGCGCTGAGTCTCCATCCAGGAACGGCGTTAAGCGCCGCTCCTTCCTCAAAGGCCTGGGCGTGGCTGGGGCAGCCCTGTCCGCCGGCTCGTTGCTGGCAACTACAGCCGAAGCCTCGCAAAACAGCGACATCATCACAGTAGGTGATGTAGCCATCCTGCGGTTCCTGGCCGCAGCCGAAATCCTCGAAACCGATCTATGGCAGCAGTACAACGAACTCGGGGGAATCCAGGACAGCGAAGTCCCCGGAGGAAGTGGAAGTCCTGCCTACGCCGCTGCCATTGCGTTTCTTGATGCGGACATGGCCCAGTATATTCACGACAACACTGAAGATGAGATGACCCATGAAGTGTTCATTAACGCGTACCTGGTGTCAAAAGGCGCGGAACCAGTCAGTCTCGATCAATTCCGCACCTTGCCAAGCAGCCAGGCCACCGGAGCCCAGCAAATCGGCCGTCTGACCAACTTGATGCAACTCACCGTGGACACGACCTGGTGGACTCGGTATCGCAGCCGCGCTGGAAACCCCGATCTCGGGGACACCTTCCCACAGGCAATTCCAACCCTGGCAGTGGGGCAGCACACGGCAATCCCCAGGACCGACGCAGACCTCGAAAGGAAGAACTTCCTGCAGGCCATCGGCAACACTGCCGGCTTTCACTTTGCCACCATTGAGCAGGGCGGCAGCAGCCTCTACCCAAAACTGGCGCAGCGGGTAACCAGTCTGGAAGTCTTGCGAATCGTGCTCAGCATTGGCGGAACCGAGATCATGCATTTTCAGACTTGGTCCGATAAGGCCGGAAATGCAAAGGTGCTGCACGATGTCGTCGATCCCGTGACCGGTGTGCACGTAACCTTCCCCAACCTGAACGCTTCTCCGTTCGGCGGAGAAGATTTCCAAACTAACCTGATCATGCCCGAGCCCACTGCGTTCATTAGCCGAAAGCTCCCGCCGGTCTCAATCATCCGCCCAACCCAAACCAAAGGCGCCGCCATGGGAGCGCTGAATGCTCTCACCGCGGACGGCCTCTTCATCGGCCAGTCGAAAGAGTTCTTCAACTTCATGCGAACTCTGGCGATCGAAGCCGATTTGGCGGTGCGCGAATAGCTGACTATTCTCTCCCGAGGGGCGCTGCGTACGGAAACTCCGGCCGCAGCGCCCTAAATTCCGCGATCCATAAACATCCGCGACAAACATTTTAGAAGCGAGGTGGATACAAATGTTCGAAGGACTCCTTCAACCCATGCATCTGTTGATAATTTTTGGGATCGCTCTGCTCGTGTTCGGACCCAAAAAGCTTCCCGAACTCGGCAAAGGAATCGGAGACGGCATTCGCGGTTTCAAATCCGCCATGGCGGCGAAAGACCATGAGGACTCGTCCGAGAAAAGCACCGCCGCCAAGGACCAGGACAAAGGACAAACAAAGGTTTAATCCATCGACCCCGAAAAGAACGCACGCCCTCTCTCTAGTCTGCCGCTCACTCCCTCCGACCCCCGCACCGGGAAAATCTGCGCCCGCGACTGCTTCCAACCAACTCGACCCGAGAACGCAGCCCTGGAGCGACGACCGAGTTCTCGCGCACATTCTTGGTGCTTAAGCAGGCAATTGCACCAGCGGCGATGCCCGCTTCGGCGATAATAGAACGCGACGGGAATATAGGCTTGCCCGCGAGGGAAGGAATGCCAGGTACCTCTAAACTCGATTCCACCAGCAATCACGCTGTCGTTGGCGCAGAAAATGTTGGCGCACCGAACGATGGCGCACAAAGCTGCAAAGTCGCTTTAATGGGCTTCGGCACGGTCGGCAGTTCCGTCGCAAGAATCCTTTGCGAGCGCTCGAACACCCACCTGCGCCTGACGCACATCCTCAATCGCAACGTCGCGCGGAAAAAAGTGGACTGGCTTCCCTCCTCGGTGCACTGGACTGAGAACATCGACGATGTTCTATCCTCCAACGTCGACATCGTGGTCGAGGTCATGGGCGGCTTTCAGCCCACCGAAGACTGGATCCGGCGCGCGCTCGAGTCGGGCAAATCCGTGGTTACCGCCAACAAGCAGTTGATCGCGCGCTGCGGCCCTGAGTTGATCGCCCTGGCGCGGCGGATGAAACAGCAAATCGAGTTTGGCGCATCGGTAGCGGGCGGCGTCCCCGTGATTTCCGGATTGCATGAGGGGCTGGCCGGCGATGAACTCTTCAAGATCCGCGGCATTCTGAACGGCACCTGCAACTACATTCTCAGCCAGATCGAGAGCTCCGGCATTCCCTTCGCCACCGCTCTTCGGGAGGCGCAGAAGCTTGGCTTCGCCGAAGCCGATCCGACAGAAGACATCGACGGCCTGGACGCGCGCGCCAAGCTCACTATCCTCGCGCGGGTCGGACTGCACTGCAACGTCAGCGCTGAAAACATTTCGGCCCGCTCGATTTCAGCCATCGACTCCGTTGATTTTGAATATGCGAACCAGCTCGGTTGCACCATTCGCCAGATTTCATGGGCAGAATTAAGAACAGAGTCAAGAGCGGAGTCCAAGACAACGTCAAAGGGTGACGAGCTCTTTGCCGCCGTGCAGCCGGCGCTCGTCGAACTCTCATCGCCTTTGGCACGCGTGGAAGGCAGCCAAAACCTGGTGGTGGCAACAGGAAAATACGGCGGCGAGACCGTCTTTGGAGGCCACGGCGCAGGAGGACATCCGACTGCCGTCGCGGTCGTCTCCGACATTCTGGCCATCGCTCGCGCCAAGCAAGTTGGGATGAGTTACTCTGGACCGCCGGTAGAAAAAACGCCCGCCGTCACCGCCGATTTCGCCACCAAGCACTATCTGCGCTTCATGGTGAAGGACCGGCCGGGCATCATCGCCAGTCTCGCCACAATCCTCTCCCAGTGCGGCATCAACATCGACGCGGTGGTGCAGAAACCGGGTTGCCCGAAATCGCACCTGCCATTTCTAATTACACTGGAGGAATGCAAGGCATCGCTCGTGGAACAGGCATTACTGCAAATCAACTCGCTGGATTTCCTGGTGCAGCCCTGTTTGCATCTGCCGATTCTGTAGGAGGAACCTTGTCATACTCAGCGGCACCCTATCGACTGTGTGACTCTCTAGTTCGCATGGTCTTAGATTTTCTACCCTTTGCACAATTGGGACGATTAGGGCGCGGATCGAGCATGAGACGGGCGATCCGGATTGTCACTCCTGTCCTGTCCCTGCTGGCCGTTCTCCTCTTTATGTTCAGTGCCGTCGCATCCGCGAGCGCATCCGCAAAAAATGTCAGTCCACGGAAACGCCTGTACGCGCCTTATCTTTTCATTAGGGCGCTGGATATGGGTTCCCCAGACAATGACATGGTCAAGATTTCCAGGGAATCGGGAATCAAGCGCTTCACGCTCGCATTTCTGGTGAGTTCGGGATCTGATTGCCAAGCCGCGTGGTTCCCCAACTTGCCGATGGTCCAGGAGAACACCATCGCCGGGCAAATTAGCCGGCTGCGAAAGTTGGGAGGCGATGTCATCCTTTCGTTTGGTGGCGAAGGCGGACTCGAACTTGCTCAGGTGTGCAACGATGTACCCAGCCTCCAGGCCCAATATCAAGCGGCGATCGACAAATACAAGGTTCGCATGTTGGACTTCGATATTGAATCGTCCGCCATCAAAGACCCCGCCGCTGTCGACCGTCGCAATCAGGCGTTGGCCAACTTGCAGGCGGCCAACCCGGGCCTTCTCATCTCCTACACTCTCGCTGTGCTGCCGACGGGGTTGCTCGCAAATGGCATCGACTTGCTGAAGAATTCGCTCTCCCACTCGGTCAAAACCGGCAACGTGAATATCATGACGATGGATTACGACCCTACGCTCGCCCCGAACGACATGGGGCAGAACGCAATCGATGCCGCGAACGCCACGCTCAAGCAATTGCAACCGCTCGGTTTGGACGCCTCGCTTGGCCTTACGCCCATGATCGGACTGAACGATGTCTCGCCCCAGGTATTCACGCTTGAGGATGCCAGCAGGATGTTGCGCTATGCGAAATCGAACGACCGCGTTCGCCGCATTGCCATGTGGTCTGTGGCGCGCGACCGGCCCTGCGCGGGCGCACCGGGCGTGGCGAGTGATTGCAGTGGAGTGCCGCAAAAGCCGCTTGCCTTTTCTCGAGTCTTCAAGAAATTCTAAGGCGATGCTCTCTTAATATCGGGAGCAAGCAGCACAACTACGGACTTCGCATTGTCGGTGGTTGTTCGTAGTTCTTACGCCTCCACCTGGAAGAACTGCGCGATGTTGCGGAATTTCTTATAGCGGGTTTCAAGCAGATCGCCAACCGACAGCCGTTTTACCGCGGCCAGATGCTGTTGGAGCGCGGCGTCCAGCAACTCCGCTGCCTGCGCATGGTCGGTATGCGCGCCTCCGGCCGGTTCCGGGATGATGCCGTCGATGCAGCCCAGCTCATTCAAATCTTTGGCCGTGATCTTCATTGCCTCCGCCGCCAGCGCCTTCTTGCTGGCATCGCGCCACATGATCGACGCGCAACCCTCCGGCGAAATCACTGCGTAAACCGAATTCTCCATCATCAACACGCGGTCGGCCACCGCAATCGCCAGCGCCCCGCCGCTGCCGCCGACGCCGATCACGGTCGCCACGATCGGCGTCTCCAGTCGCGCCATTTCCAGGAGGTTGCGGGCAATCGCTTCTCCCTGACCGCGCTCTTCAGCGTGCAGTCCCGGATAGGCGCCGTCAGTATCTACAAGGGTAAAAATCGGCCGCTTGAATTTCTCCGCAATCTTCATCACCCGCAGCGCTTTCCGATATCCCTCGGGATGAGGCATGCCGAAATTTCGATACACCCGCTGTTTCGCGTCGCGCGCTTTCTGGTGACCCACCACGATGACTTCCTCGCCGTGAAAGCGAGCCATCCCGCAAACAATCGCCGGATCGTCACGGAAGCCGCGATCCCCGTGAATCTCGCTCCAGTCGGTAAAAATGCGCTCGACATAATCCAGCGTGTAGGGACGCTGCGGATGGCGCGCCAGTTCCGTTCGCTCCCACGCGTTCAGGTGCGAAGAAATCTCGCGGCGAAGGTCGTTCACCCGTTCGTGCAACTGCTTGATCTGGCGAAGCGTTTCCGCGCCCTGCCCCTCTAGAGCCTCCAGTCGCGTGATCTGCTCCTCGATTTTTTCCAGTTCCTGCTGTGCCTTCAGTCCAGAATCCATCTTGATGACGTTCCCATTCTTTCGGGTGTGATGCTCTTCCACAATCGAGAGCATAAACTCTGTCCCGGTGATTGCGGCATGCTTCGCATCACGACGTGAATTTTTCGCTCGCTTTATTTTCGCTCGACTCATCGGCCGAATCTATAAAAAGTTGCCAGTGGAGAGCCGGGCTCGCCCGGCCGCGATACTGCTGGACGGGCGAGACGCCCGTCGCTCCACATAATTAATCATCAACTGATGACGCGCACGCTGCCGCGTCCGCACAGCTCTTCCACACGGCCCCTAAAACTGCGGTCTGGCATCACATTATAGCCTTCCGCTTCCATGACCACCATGAAATCACCTTCCCGCTCTACGTCGAAGAGCACCTTCGCCTCGCCCTTGCGCTCATTGAAGAGCGCGTGCAGCGCATCAATTGTGCTGTCGTTCGCGCTTCCGAGAGGAATCCGTATCCGGAGCGCCTTCGGCAATGGCACGCGCGCTTCGTCCAGCGCGATGATCTCATTGGCCGTGATCTTCGGATTAGCGCCTTCTTCAATGCGCACGCCACCGCGAATCAGCACTGGAACTTCGAGCTTCACTTTCTCCGCGAGCTTCCTGTAGGCTTCGGGAAAGATCAGCAGTTCTACCTTTCCCGACATATCTTCAAGCGCGGCCTGCGCCCACAACTCGCCTCTTCGAGACTTCGCAACTCGCAGCCCGGAAATCAAACCCGCGGTCGTGATGGTTTCGTCCTTGTTCGTGGATTTCTTCATGCCGGCAATATCTTCGGTTGAGAGCGCGCCCAAGTCGGCCAGCTTCTCTTTGTACTTTTCCATCGGATGCCCGGTAATAAAGAACCCGAGGATTTCTTTTTCCGCCGCCAGCCGCGTGTGTTCATCCCAGTCGGGCGTGTTAGGGAGTGCGTCGCTCGCCTGCTGCGCGGTTTCATCCGCAAACACGCCAAATAGCCCGTGCTGTCCGGATTCCGCGTCGCGCTGCGCTTTCTGGGCCTGCTCGATCGCCGTGTCGAGCGCCTGCATGAGCTGCGCCCGGCGCCCGAAACCGTCCATCGCTCCGCTCTTGATCAGCGACTCCAGCACGCGCTTGTTCAACAGACGCAAATCAACTTCTTCGCAGAATTCGTAAAACGACTTGAAATTCCGGCCGAGCTTCTTCCGCCCCCCAACAATGGACTCGATCGCATTGCCGCCGACGTTCTTTACGGCAGCCAGCCCAAAGCGAATCGCCTGCCCATGCGGAGTGAAGTTCGCGTCGCTTACGTTGATGTCAGGCGGCTCGACCGCAATTCCCATCTCGCGGCATTCGTTGATGTACTTCACCACGTCATCCGTGCTGCCCGTCACCGAAGTCAGCAGCGCCGCCATGAAGTCGAGCGGGTGGTGCGTCTTCAAATATGCGGTGTGATACGCCAGCAGCGCGTACGCCGCCGAGTGCGACTTATTGAATCCGTATCCGGCAAATTGAGCCATCAGATCGAAAATCTTTTCGATCTTCCTAGGCGGAAAGCCATTCTTCGTAGCTCCTCGCACGAAACGCTCTCGCTGCGCCGCCATCTCTTCGGGCTTTTTCTTTCCCATCGCACGGCGTAACAGATCGGCTTCCCCGAGGGAGTAGCCCGCGAGTTTGTTGGCCGCTTGCATTACCTGTTCCTGATAGACGAACACGCCGAGCGTTTCCTGCAGGATCTCGTTCAACTCGGGCAATTCATATTCGATCTTGCGGCGACCCTGCTTGCGCTCGATGAAGTCGTCGATCATGGCCATTGGGCCAGGACGGTAAAGCGCATTGAGCGCTGTCAGGTGTTCGATTGAGTTCGGCTGATAGCGCCGCAGAACATCTCTCATCCCCGACGATTCAAATTGGAACACCCCCGATGTCAAACCCTTATGGAAAACTTTTTCGTAGGTTTCGTGGTCTTCGAGCGGGATGTCATCTAAAGTTAGATTCGTCCCCTTCTGCGCGATCAGTTTCAATGTGTCGTCGAGAATGGTCAGCGTCGTCAGCCCGAGAAAATCCATCTTCAGCAGGCCCATCTTTTCGATAGCCACCATGTCGAAGGCGGTGACGATTTCGTCGTTCTTGGTTTTGTGCAGCGGCACGAGTTCAATCAGCGGCCGCGGCGAAATCACCACGCCCGCGGCATGTACGCCCGAATTCCGCACCAGACCTTCCAGCTTCCGCGCAGTATCGAGTAACTGCCGCACTTGGGGATCCTTCTGGTAGGCCTCCTGAAGCGCCGCCGACTCTTTCAGCGCGTCGTCCAGTTTGATATTCAGCGTCGTCGGCACCATCTTCGCGATGCGATCCACGTCGCTGTACGGCATGTCCATCGCGCGGCCGACGTCCTTGATCGCGGCTTTCGCCGCCATCGTGCCGAACGTAATAATCTGCGCAACATTTTCTCGTCCGTATTTGTGGGTCACATATTCGATCACTTCCCCACGGCGGTTCATGCAGAAATCGATATCGATGTCCGGCATGGAAATGCGTTCCGGGTTCAGGAAACGTTCGAACAGAAGTTCGTGCTGCAGCGGATCGATGTCAGTAATCCCGAGCGAATACGCAACCAGCGCTCCCGCCGCCGATCCGCGCCCCGGACCCACCGGAATGCCGCGTTCCCGCGCATAGCGGATAAAATCCCACACGATCAGGAAATAACCCGAGAACTTCATCTGCTGGATAATGCCGAGCTCGCGCGCCAATCTCGATTCGTAGTCCGCAAGGGAATGCTTGAGCCGGCCGTTCGCCGCCAGGGTTCGCAAGCTCTCCATCCGCCGCGCGAATCCTTGCCGCGTGATGTGCTCAAAATAACTATCGAGAGTAAATCCGTCCGGAACATCAAAGTGCGGAAACGGGCTGGGAACTTTCTCCAGTCGCAGGTTGCAGCGCTCGGCAATATCGAGCGTTCGCGAAAGCACTTGAGGTGCGTCCTTGAACGCGCGCAACATTTCGTCGCCGTTCTTGACATAGAACTGCGTGCCCTCAAACTTCATCCGATTCGTTTCCTGGATGGACTTCCCCGTCTGAATGCAAAGCATCACGTCCTGGGCATGCGCGTCGTCCTCGCAGAGGTAGTGGCTGTCGTTGGTCGCAACCATGGGCAGCCCGAGATCTTTTTCCAGACGAAATAAATCGGAACGGATTTGGTGTTCCCTCTCCAGGCCCTGGTCCTGAATCTCAAGGAAGAAATTCTCGTTGCCGAAGAGGTCGCGGTAGAAAGCGGCGGCCGACCGCGCCGCATCGTAGTTCCCTTCCATCAGCCGCTCGGCCACCTCGCCCTTCAGACATCCGGAGAGCCCGATCAGCCCCCTCGAATGCTCGGCCAGAAATTTCTTGCTCACCCGAGGCTTGTAGTAGAAGCCGTGCAGCGAGGCTTCCGACGTGATTTTTACCAGGTTGCGATAGCCTTCTTCATTTTCGGCGAGCACCAGCAAGTGGTTATAAGTGTCGCCGTCGGGTGGAGTGCGAGTGATGACGTGATCGTCCTTCTTGCAGATGTAAAGTTCGCATCCCACGATCGGTTTCACCCCGACCTTGTGCGCGGCATTTACAAAATGCACCGCGCCAAAAATGTTGCCATGGTCGGTCATGGCCACCGCAGGCATGCCAAGTTCATGAACCCGGTCAACAAGTTTCTCGACGTCGCAAGCACCATCGAGCAGGGAGTAATCGCTATGAAGATGCAGGTGGACGAATTGGTTTTGGCTCATGAAGACAGCACTTGGCTCTTAGCTTTTAGCGGATCGGATTCATTCTACCGGCTGGAAGAATCCGCGCAATGACAGAAAGTGGTGCACTTCCGTGTGGCGCGGGCGCCCTCGCCCGCGTGCTCGAGCTGCCAACCCTTATTGCGGTACCTGAAAATCCACCCCGCGATCGTCGTTCATCTTAGCGGTGGCCTGAAGATCCAACTGGGCGAGCGGAATCTTCTTCCCGGCTTGGTGGTCATTGAGCACCCAGAGCGTTCCACCGGCGATCGCATAATTCCGCACTTCCTCAACATGCTGGTCGCGGAAGACTAGCGCCGTCTCCGGGACGGCAGCCGCCCTTTCCTCCTCCCGCGCCTGCGAGCGGCGCGCATATAAATCCTGATCCCGCTCTCGCTCCCTATCGTCCTGTTCGCGTAGCCTTTGTTCTTCGACGCTCGCCGCGTTCATCTCATTGGCCAGTGCCAGTTCCCGCTCCTCGTCATAGTCGTACGAGGAAGACGAATCCCACCACCAGTACGGATCGTAGTAGCCCCCGTAGCCGTATCCCGCATACCACGGAAACCCAAAGCCCCTCCGGCAGCCGAAACAATGATGAAAACCGCGAGAGTGAAAGTGTCGTCCGCCAAAACCGTCTCCGCGAAAGGAAGGACGAGCGCCGATTCCGGTGTGCAGTCCGGCTCGCATTCCGCCGAAGGCACGGCCCCCGGAAGTTCCTCCAAGTGAGCGTCCAATGGCAACGCCATGACCGCCGCCTGAAGCGCGTCCAACCGCACCGCCGCGACCGCCGCCGGAACTCCGCATGCCGCCACGCTGGGCTGACGCTGACACGTGCGCTATAAGGACGAGGACGACGAACGCCGCAATGGTCAGGGGGCGACGCATGGCTACATTATAGCCCAGTTTTGACTTCTTTCTTGGCGCAGAAAATGCGCTCGGCCGCCGGAAAACAAACCGCCTTACTTCTTCTTCTTCTTGGCGGTGGCTTTCCCCCTTGCTTTAACGGCCGGCTTTTTGGCCTTGGCAGGTTTGCCCGGCTTTTTGATGGCAGGAGCCTTGGCAGGCTTGCTCACCTTGGCAGCCGCGGTAGGCTTCGCAGCAGCTACCGGTTTCGCAGGCACCATAAGCTCCGGAGCTGGGACCGCCTTTACTTTGGTCGCCGTCGTCGGCACGACCGGTGCTAACGGAGCCGCCGCAACTTTTCCCTTCCCCTTAGCGCCCGGCTTGCCGCCCGCCGCCGCGGGCGGAGCAACAGCAGCCGCAACCACAGCCTTGGCGCCCCGGCCCCGCTTGGCTGGCGGAGGAGGTGGAGGCGGCGGAGGTGGCGGCGCCAGCGGCTTCAAAAACTTCAGAGTCTCAGTCCGCGAACGCAGTTTGCCATCCAACAACAGCAAGAACACATCGTTCGCGATCTTCGGATACGTCGACATCTGCGGCGTGATACGCAGTTCCGTCATTTCCGGCAACGGAATCTTCTGCTGCACCTGCCGCCACTTCGTAAAAAAGTTCTTGATCTTCTGCGCCACCGCTTGCTGCCGCGCCGTGATCGCAAGAAACAGAATCATCTCCGGACGCGCCGACGACAGCAATTGCCAGGTCCGCGAAGGCGTGGCCGCTTCCTTGCCCGACAAGCGCTTCGCCAGGCTATGGGCATTCGAATCCAGATCCTTCCATGCCTCGACCAGATCCTTGCGCGGAATCGCCCGGCGTAAATCCGAAATATCCTTGTCGCCCAGCCGCTCCGTCAGAAAATACAGCACCGCCGGCGCGACTTCCGGAGCATACCCAAGCTCATTCATTTGCTGCCGGGTCTTCATCAGCGCGCCCAATCCAGCCGTGTCCACCTTGGCCGTGCTCCAATGCGCGTTCAGTACCTTCAGCCACCCCTCTTTTTCGTACGCCTTCAGGACGCCGTGCGGATCGTCCTCGTAAGCCAACTGTTCGATCTCGTATCCGATGCTCGAACTCCTTATGTGCTCGATGTAGCCGTTTTCTTTTCCCGATTCATAACGCGCCTGTGTCCGCTCCTCAAGCGGCCAGTGGAACCGCGTCGTAAAGCGCGTGGCCCGAATCATCCGCGACGGATCCTCGAGAAACGCGTAGTTATGCAACACGCGGATCACCTTAGCTTCGATGTCCGCCACACCATTAAACGGATCCATCAACAGCCCACGCGATCCTTCATTCAGCGACAGCGCCATCGCGTTCACCGTGAAATCGCGGCGGCGCAGATCATCAATGATTGTCGCCGGAGCCATCTGCGGAGCTTTCCCGGGCTTGTCGTAATGCTCCGAGCGCGCCATCGCAACCTCAGCGCGAACCCCACCGGGCAGAGTGAGCAGCAAAGTCTTAGTCTCGTTGTCGGCGTCACCCACCACCGCTCCCGCCCGCTCCAGATCTTTCTGCAGCTTCAGCGCGTTGCCCTGCACCGTGAAATCCAGATCGCGGATAGGAAATCCGGTAACGATGTCGCGGATAGCGCCGCCCGTCAGATATAGGTTCATCCCCGCCGCTTTGGCGGCGTCCTGGACGAGGGTTACTGCCTTTTGTTGGTCCGGCGAGAGCCGGGTTTCCAGCGTGTATATGTAATCGGCCATGCCTTCCTAGTCGCCTTGCGGTGGCCCTTCGGTGGGCTCGCTCGGGGCGTTATTCACAGGTTTTCCACAGGGGACCCGGCTCGAACCTACTTCGAACCATAACCGGCTGCTCGCGGACGGAATCTAACTCTCTCTAGACATTAGAGTTATACCGCAAGCCTACTGTTGCAGCAAACTAGAGAAAATAACACAAGGTTTACCGTTTGGCTACTGTGAAGGCACAAACTGTCCGAATTCATCGCGAAAGTGCGAGAATCCCATTTGGAGCTTCCACGAGTGCTCCATCCTCGCGCGCTCTTTGCGCAAGGGTGGGATTGCCGTACCGCTGAAAGCTCCGAGCGCCCATGCCCTCGACCCACAAAAAAGTAATCGTGCGGAAACACGACCGCGACTCCATCAGCGGCTACGTAGCTCCCTCCAACTTCGTGGTGGACGGCAAACTCGAACTTCTGAACACCTCCGGCAACGTGGTAGCCATCGACCTGCGCGACATCAAGGCTGTTTATTTTGTCCGCGAATTCTCCGACACCGACCTAATGCTCCGCAAGACCTTCACCACTCGTCCCCGGACCGAAGGCCTGTGGGTGCGCCTGAAATTCAAAGACAACGAAGTGATAGAAGGCATCCTCCCCAACGACCTAACGCAAAATCCCGCCGAAGGATTCCTAATGAATCCTCCCGATCTGCGCTCAAACACCCAGCGAGTCTTCGTCCCTCGGGAAGCGCTAACCTCGGTGACCGTGCTAGCAGTAATTGGCGCAGCCAACCGCCGCCGCAAAGGTGGCCAACCCGACACCAGGCAAGTTACGTTGTTCGAGCAGTAGAAAACCAGGTGCAAGGTGTCAGGTGTCAGGTGTCAGGTGTCAGGAAAAGCTATGATTCACGGAGAACTGGGTTGATTTTGATTTTCCTGACACCTGACACCTAACACCTGAGACCTGACACGCTACAATCTCCCCGAGACCGCCATGAAACTAGCCGACATAGCCACAGCCCTAGACGCCCGCATAGACAACGCCTCCCCCACCACCGAAATCACCGGAGTAGCCGGCATAGAACAAGCCGCCCCAGGCCAGCTAACCTTCGTATCGAACCCCAAATACAACGCCGCCGCGAAGACCACGAAAGCGTCAGCGGTAATAGTCGCCGAAAACTTCCCCGCCATTCCCGCAGGAATGCTGCGCAGCAAGAATCCATATCTAGCCTGGGCGAAAGCCATAGAACTTTTCTACCGCCCGCCAAGCTACGCCCCCGGAATCCATCCCACTGCAGTAATCCATCCCAAGGCAAAAAAGA
>Ga0193751_1000414_pt1 | contig 34380 bp, 43 predicted proteins | sample L1c2metaG_FD_143050 | JGI IMG/M metagenome (GOLD analysis project Ga0193751, IMG submission 143050) | Soil microbial communities from a riparian zone of the East river system, Colorado, United States - L1c2 | ecosystem: Environmental > Terrestrial > Soil > Riparian zone | place: USA: East River...
GATCGAGGCGGAGGGCTCGACCTTGTCGCGCGAGAACAGTGGGCGTTCCGGCAGCACGAGGTGGACGCGGGCGGCCTGGACGCGGTCGATCGCCCGGATGGTGCGGGCAAGCTCGCCCTCCAGCGCCCGCAGATGGTTGATGTTCTGCACGAAGCTGGTGGCGCCGAGGGCGTCGGACTTGTCGAAAATCTCGTAGCCGATGCCGCCGCCCTTGGGCAGGCCGCCTTCGGCGAGCTTCATGCGCACGCGCGCCACCCGGTCGCGCGGGACCAGGATGATGGCGCCGTCGTTCTTGAGCTCATAGGCGATGCCCTGGCGCTCGAGGTCCTTCACGATCGCGGTCGAATCCTCGACCGTCAGGTCGGTGAACAGCGGCGTCATCTGCGGCGAGGTCGCCCGCAGGATCAGAAAGGCGAACACGCCCACGAGCGTGACCGCGACGGCCGCCATGGCGCCAAGCCGCGCTGCCCCCAGCGTCTTCAAGAACTCGACCAAGCCCTGCACCGGAAGCCCCCGACGGCGCGCGCCGCGCCTGCTGGGCAAAATTTGCCCGGTGCATGGTTTCCATCTGGTTAACGAGGGGGCGAATAGCGAATAGCGAGTCGAAAAGGGGCGAATAGCGAATAGCGAATAGCGAATAGAAAGGTGTGCGCCGGCGCCTCCGCACGAGGGCCGTGCTCCTTCCCTACTCGCTATTCGCTATTCGCTATTCGCCCGCGCGAAAGCGCGGCTATTCGCTATTCGCGCGCGGGCCCGCGCTTACTGCCGATATTGCTGGATTCGCGTGGTGCGCAGGCCGGCAAGGCCGTGGCGATCGATGGAATATTGCCAGGCGAGAAACTCTTCGACCGTCAAGGTGTAGCGGCTGCAGGCCTCTTCGAGCGACAGCAGCCCGCCGCGGACAGCGGCCACGACCTCGGCCTTGCGTCGAATAACCCAGCGTTTGGTGCCGGGCGCCGGCAGGTCCGCGATCGTGAGCGGACTTCCGTCCGGCCCAATCACGTACTTGGCCCGCGGACGATGGGGCTCGCTCATATGTACACTCACACACTCAACGGTTACTCAACCGGAGAATATGTGGCGGCGCTTAAAATTTGGCTAAGCGGCGGACCCAAAGGACGGAAATGACGGCCGCCGGCAGAACAATCGGTGGCTACACCCGGATATCGACCCCGCCGCCGAGGCCCGCGAGCTGCCCGTAGCGGCGCGCGGCCGTGTCGATCGGCGCAATCTCGCTGTCCGGCAGCGCCGCCGGCGCGGTTGGGGGCACCGGCGCCCATGTCCCCTGGTCGCGGCCGGCGAAGGATTGGTCGCGCAGGGAGAACTGCAGCGAGCCGTCGTCGGTCGTCAGGCCGGCGGATTGCAGGGCGCGCTCGAGCGACGGCGCGTCGCGGCGCAGCAGGTCGAGCGTGTCGGCCCGATCGACCACAAGGTGCGAGGTGGCGCGGCCGCTGCTGTCGACGGCGAGGCGGACCTCGATGCGGCCGAGGTCCGGTGGATCGAGCCGGATTTCGAAGTGCTTCTGGCCCGCCTCGACTCGCGTGGCGATCTCGAACGGGACGCTGGCGAGCGGCACCGCATCGGCCGTGCCGGCCGCGTGCTGCGCCGGCCCGATGGGCGGCGGCGTCTGGGCATTCGCCACGCCCGCAGTGAAGCCCGGCTGGATCGGCAGGCCGGGTTGACCGCTGCCGCTCGTGGCCGTCGCATCGGCGGACGTTCCGCCCGAGGTTGCCGGCGCGACGTCCGCGTCGGCGTCGGCGCTCGTGCCGCTGGGGGGCGCGCGCCCGGACACCGCGAGCTTGGCGACCAGCTGGGGCAGGGTCGTGGCGGCGTCGGCGGCGCTGCGGCCCGTGGCCGGATCGGCCGGCGGCTGCGCCGGCAGCAGCATCGACGGAGCGACCGGCGTCGACGGCGGCGGCTTGGTGTCGGCGGACGCGGTCGCGCCGGCCGGCACCGCGGGTGCCGTCGGCTTGGGAGTCAGGTCGGACGATGCCGGTGCGGCGGCCTGCGGCACCGCGGGCGGCGTCGCGTCTGCGGGCAAGTGAATGACCGGCGGTGCGGCCGTTTGCGCCGCCGGCACGGCCGGCATGGCGGCCGCGGCGTCGGCCGTGGTCGGCGCCGGCCCACTGGCAACGGCGGCGGCGATCGGGTCCGCCGGCAGCGGCGCTGCGTTGCTGCTCGCGCCGGGATCGCCGATCGGGCCGGCCGGCGCGCGCGTGTCAGGCGTCGGTGTGGGGGTCGCCGCCGTTGGTGTTGAGAGTGCCGCTGGCGCCGATGGCGCGGTCAGGGCCGTCGTCGGCGTTGACGCGGAGGCGGGGGCCGGCGCGGCCGCCACGGCTGCCGACAGGCCGGCGACCGGCTGGGCGAGCGTCGCGTCGGCCGCTGGGGCGTTCGGATCGGCCGCAGCATCCGTCTTGCCGGTCGTGCTGCCATCGCCCGGCGAAATGGAGTCGCCGGGCGCGCTCGTTTGCGCGGCGCCCGCCGGCGTCGCGGATTGGGCGGCGAGCGCGATCAGCGTCGGATCGACCGGGACCGGCATCGTCGCGACGGTGGCGGCCGCGGCGGAGGAATCGGTGCCTGCACGACCGGCATCGGCGGCGGGCGTGGACTCCTTGTTGCTCTTCGCGGTCTTGGCGTTGGCGAGATCCTTGCCGTTGCGGGTGCCGGGCGCCGCACCCGTCGGCGCGGCGTTGGGGCCGGCAGCAGTCGCGCCCGGGCCCGCGTTCGCGTCCGCGGGATCCGCGCGCGGAGCCGATGCGGCCGGCGCCGGGGCCGCCGGCGTGGCTGCACCCGGCGCTGCGAGCAGGTCGGCGAACGTGCCCGACGATGCGCTCGCGGAGGCCGGGTCCGGGCGGCTCGGCAGTGGCAGGGCGGGCGGAATGGCGCTGGTGTCGGCGGCGACGCTGGCCACGGCAGGCCTTTCGGATGCACGGCAGAATGAACGCCTGCGCTGATCTGCAAGCCGCGGGCCACCCCGGCAGCGAAAAAGAACGGTGAAATATCAATATGTTGGCCGAAACAACCCGCGGCCGCAGCGGTTCTTGCCTGGGCAGGCCTTGCACGACGGCCGGCAGGAACTGCCGGGGACGCCGGGCGTCATTGCGCCGGCCGGGCGGCGCCTTATTATAAAGCCATGGTCAACAGCCTCGATATCGACGGCCGGCCGCGCGACACAAGGGTCGTCGTCGCCATGTCGGGCGGCGTCGATTCCTCGGTGACCGCGGCCCTGCTCAAGGACGAGGGCTACGACGTCGTCGGCGTGACCCTGCAGCTCTACGACCACGGCGCCGCGACCCATCGCAAGGGCGCCTGCTGCGCCGGCCAGGACATCTACGACGCCCGCATGGTGGCCGAGCGCATCGGCATTCCCCATTACGTGCTCGACTACGAAACGCGCTTCAAGGAAGCGGTGATCGACCGCTTCGCCGACAGCTACGTGGCCGGCGAGACGCCGGTGCCGTGCATCGACTGCAACCAGGCGATCAAGTTCCACGACCTGCTGGCGACCGCGCGCGAGCTCGGCGCCCGCGTGCTCGCGACCGGCCACTACGTGGCCTCGCGGGCGCTGCCGGACGGCTCGCGCGCGCTCTACCGCGCCCGCGAGGAGGAGCGCGACCAGAGCTATTTCCTGTTCGCCACCACGCGCGAGCAGCTTGCGAGCGCGCGCTTCCCGCTCGGCGAGATGGGCAAGGCGCAGACCCGCGCGCTGGCGCGCCGCTTCGACTTGCCGGTCGCCGAGAAGCACGACAGCCAGGACATCTGCTTCGTGCCGTCCGGCCGCTACACCGACGTGATCGAGCGGCTGCGGCCCGGCGCCGCCGAGCCCGGCGACATCGTCGATCTCGACGGCCGCGCGCTCGGCCGGCACGAGGGCATCATTCATTTCACCGTCGGGCAGCGGCGCGGGCTCGGCATCGCTGCCGGCGTGCCGCTCTACGTGGTGCGGCTGGAAGCGGCGGCGCGCCGCGTCGTCGTCGGCCCGCGCGAGGCGCTGACCACGCGGCGCATGGCGCTGCGCGACGTCAACTGGATCGGCGAGGGCACGCTCGAGGCGGCGCTGGCGCACGGCCGCCGCGAAGTCTTCGTCAAGGTGCGCTCGACCCGCCCGCCGCAGCCGGCCTGGCTGCGCGGCGGCGCCGACGGCATCAAGGTCGAGCTGGTCGACGGCGAGGACGGGGTGTCGCCCGGCCAGGCGTGCGTGTTCTACGATGCGGTCGACGGGCAGGCGCGCGTGCTCGGCGGCGGGTTCATCAGCCGCGCGGGGTCGGCCGCCGATGCGGCGTCAGCCGTCGACACCGCGCCGGCGCGCGCGGCGTTGCGGCCGGTCGAAACGGCGGCGCGCGGCTGAGACAATACGGTTGGGGCGATGGGGGGCGAGCTCGACAATCAGGCGATCGCCAAGGCCTATGCGCGCTGGGCGCCGGTCTACGACCTGGTGTTCGGCGCCGTGTTCGAGCGCGGCCGCATGGCGGCGATCGCGGCGGCGGAAGCGGTGGGCGGGCGCATTCTCGAGGTCGGCGTCGGCACCGGCATCTCGCTGCCCGACTACGACCGCGCCAACCGGCTGATCGGCGTCGACCTGTCCGAGCCGATGCTGCGCAAGGCGCAGGAGCGGGTCGCCAACGAGTCGCTCGCCCACGTCGACGGCGTCGCCGTCATGGACGCCCAGCGCCTCGGGTTTCTGGCAGACGCCTTCGACGTGGTGGTCGCCCAATACGTCATCACCGTGGTGCCGGACCCGGAGGCGACCCTCGACGAGTTCGCCCGCGTGGCCAAGCCGGGCGGCGAGATCATCCTGGTCAATCACATCGGCGCCGAGGCCGGCCTGCGCCGCGCCTTCGAGCAATGGTTCGCGCCGATGGCGCGCCGGCTCGGCTGGCGTCCCGAGTTCCCGTGGGCGCGGCTGGCGCAGTGGGCCGAGCGCCACGGCGGCGTCGAATTGATCGAGCGCCGCCCGATGCCGCCGCTCGGGCAGTTTTCCCTGGTGCGATTCAGGAAGCTGGGCGCGGGCGATATCGGCCGCAGGCCGGTCGCGGTCGCGGCCGCGGCGCAGGCTGCGCGCGCGTAAAATTAAGTCCGGTCGATCAATTCGCTGCGCGCGTCCACTCTTAATCCCTCCCCTGGGTGGCCCGCCTGAGCGAAGCGAAGGCGGGTCGGGTGGGGTTCTCTCTACGAGCGCTGAACCTGTGGCAAATACCCCACCCGGCTCGCTTTGCTCGCCACCCTCCCCTTTCAGGGGAGGGATTAGATCAGCGGTTCAAAACCGACCGGGCGGCCGCGGGCGGTCACCCGCGCCGGGCCCGCCGGGGCGCGCCCCCGGACCACCGCGGCCCGGCAGAACCTTCTTCTTCGGAGCCGCAATGAGGCCCTCGCGTTGCGCCTGCTTGCGCGCCAGCTTGCGCGCGCGGCGGACCGCCTCGGCCTTTTCTCGCGTCGATCGCTCGGACGGCTTCTCATAGAACCGCCGCTGCTTCATCTCCCGGAAAATGCCTTCGCGCTGCATCTTCTTCTTCAAGACCCGGAGGGCCTGGTCGACGTTGTTATCGCGGACGAGAACCTGCAAGGAATGTTCCTTCCATTGATGGCGCGGGACGCTAGGCCCCCGGTGACGGGAAGTCGAGGAAAATCGGCGTGCCCGCGTGCAGCAAACGCCGGTCAGTTGGCGGCGGCGGGCGCGAAAGCGCGCAATTTGGCGCCGATTGCGTCGAGAACCAGGGCATGCGCCCGGTCGACGATCTCGTCGATCGAGGGGGTCCTGGCGAACATCGTCGTCGCCTGCGCCAGAATCTCGGTGCGCGTCGGCAGGTGCGGCAAATGCAGGTGGGCCAGCACCTCGACGGCGCGGTTTTGCGTCGCGGCAAGCTTGCCCTGCAGCGCGACGAACTGCGGTTGCTCGAGGGCCGACGTGATCGCCAACGCGATCCACTCCGAATTGAACCGGGCGGCCAGCTGCGCCGCCGCGCGATTGACGACGCGCGCGCCGAGGCGCTGCTCGTTGCGCACCAGCTCGGCCGGCGGCGTCTTCAGCTGCCATACCAGCCGGAGCCATGACGCCGCCTTGAGGATGTAGAACGTCGGGTCGATCTCCCACCACCGGAAACCCTGCCGCACGCTGCGCTGGCAGGCATGATGGTTGTTGTGCCAGCCCTCGCCCATGGTAAAAAACGCCAGCAGCCAGTTGTTGCGGGAATCGTCGCCCGTCACGTACCGCTTGCTTCCGTGCACGTGGGCGAGCGAGTTGATGCAGAAGGTGGCGTGATAGAGCGCCACGGTGCTCCAGAAGAAGCCGACGACCAGCCCGGACCATCCGCCGATCAGGAAGCAGAGCGCGCCGAGCGCCACCGCGGGCACCAGCTCGTAGCGGTGCAGCCACATCAGCTCCGGGTAACAGGCGAAATCGGCGATCTTCACCAGGTCGGTCGTGTCGTGCTGGCGGGAAAAAATCCATCCCACGTGACTGTAGAAAAATCCCTTGTGACGGGGCGAGTGCACGTCGCATTCGGTGTCCGAGTGCAGATGATGGTGCCGATGCTTTGCCGCCCACCACAAGACGCTTTTCTGTGCCGTGCTTTGCGCCAATACGGCGAGCACGAATTGAAATGCCCGGCTGGTCGAATAGGCGCGGTGCGAGAAATAGCGATGATAACCGGCGCCGATCGCGAAGATTCGCACCCAATAGAGGACGACGCCGATCGCGACCGCTTGCCAGGTGATGCCCGTCCAGATCGCGGCGATGCAGACCAGGTGCACCACGACGAAAGGAATGGCCGACGGATAGATGATGTCGTCCTCGCCGCCGGAGTCTTCAACGCTCGAGTCGATGCTTGAATTTGTCACGTTGCTAGGTTCGCTCTTCTAGGTTCGCTCTTGCAGGATGCAGGCGCGAGACGTGGCGGTGCCGTCCGCGCGGTGGACGAACGAATCGCCAAGAAACCCTTGCGCGGCTTACGGATCATCCGGGAGCACACGCCCTTCGCAGCTGATTTTAAGGCTTACGGTGTTGCTTTTTATCGCATTCCGGCGGCATCGTCCACCGAAATGTGTCAAGGCTTTGGCGCAGAAGAATATTGTCGCTCGTGCGTCTGGCCGATCGCGGGGCGCGACTTTATATAAGGAGCTATTGCCGGAAACGACGATCGTTAAGTGAAGTTTAAGATTTCCTCCGCGCTCCATTCAATCCGCCAAGGATTCTATCCACGAAGCATTCAATCCGCAAAGGCTGCGTCACGGGAATCGATCGGCTCACAACAGCCGGCCCGTCGGCGCGATGGACTATCCAACACAGCGTATCCAGGAACAACCGAGGAGAAGCACGCGATGGCACCGCGACAGCGAACCAAGAGCATGAGCAACCGGCCCGATCAGGAAGAGCCGGCGCAGGAGCATCGGGGGCAGCGCATGCGGCCGGAAAGCGGCCGGTTCCGCCTGCAGGTGGATCGGCAAACCAAGTCGTCCTATGCGACCTATGACGATGCGGAAACGGCCGGGTTGGCGATCAAGAAGGGCTACCCGATCGTTCAGGTGACCGTGTACGACGCGACCGACGCGGTGAACAAGATCATCGAGCTGCCGGCGAGCGAATAGCATCCGATCGGCCGCCGCGGCTCGCCTTGCAAAAGCCGCCGGCGTGGCCTATCTACACGGCGATCGACATTTGGCCGGACAATCGGGCCGTATCGCCTTCGCCGAACGCTGGGCGCACGTTCTGACCCTCTCCAAACATCGAATAAGACGAGCCCAAGGCGCCGCGCGCGCGCGCCGTTGGCCCCGTTCACCGAGGTTGAGCGAAAGGACAGCGCCATGAATACCGGTACCGTGAAGTTCTACAATGGTCAGAAGGGCTTCGGCTTCATCCAGCCGGACGACGGCGGCAAGGATGTGTTCGTTCACGCGACCGCGCTCGAGCGCGCGGGCCTGCGCGGGTTGGCCGAGGGCCAGAAGGTCGCGTTCGACACCCAGGAAGATCGCCGCACCGGCAAGATCGCGGTCGGCAACATCCAGACCGTATAACGACGATCGCGCGCGCCGTTTTGGCCGACGCATCGCAGCTGCAAGCCGAGGCGCCTGACGCCTCGGACGTGTGCCGGGCCTGCGGCGCGTGCTGCGCGTATTCGGCGGAGTGGCCGCGGTTCGCGCTGGAGAGCGACGCGGATCTCGCGCGAATCCCGCCCGCCTACGTCGACGACGCACGCGGGCGCATGCGGTGCGAGGGCAATCGCTGCACGGCCCTGGTGGGCGAGGTCGGCGTCGCGACCTCGTGCGCGGTCTACGCGGTGCGGCCCGATGTTTGCAGAGCCTGCTTGCCGGGAGACGACGCCTGCCAGATGGCCCGGCGCCGCTTCAATCTGTGACCCACCAACGATCGGAGCACACATGCCACGCTATTTTCGGCCCGGACAGACGGTGCGGCTCAACCGCAGCTTTCCCTATAAGGCGGCGGCCGAGGGCGATTACAAGATCGTCCGCCAGCTTCCGGACAACGGGGGCGAGCTGCAGTACCGCGTCAAGAGCGTGCGCGAGCCGCACGAGCGCGTGGTGAGGGAAAGCGAGCTGGCAAAAATCTGAGGCCGGCCTTCCGGCGCATGGTGTGGTTGTTGGAGCATGATCTTTTCCGAAAACCGGTGCCCACTTTTCGGGATCATGCTCACATCAACCATGTGACAGGTTCGCTTGCCCGAGCCGGCTCGGGGACGTCAGAGGTTGGGTCAGCGCGGTCAGAAAGCGCTCGCCCCACAATTTGACGTCGTTGGCCAGCAGCACCTGGAACAGGGCCTCGTGGCGGGCGCGGCGCTCGTCGGGCGGCATCGACAGGGCCTGCGCGATGGCGGTCCCGACCGACTCGGGATCGTAGGGATTGACCAGCAGCGCGGCGTCGCATTCGACCGCCGCCCCGGCGAAGCGCGACAGGATGAGCACGCCCGGATTATCGGCGTTCTGCGCCGCCACGTATTCCTTGGCGACGAGGTTCATGCCGTCGCGCAGCGGCGTGACGAGAGCAACCTGGGCGGAGCGATAAAGGCCGACAAGGGCCGAGCGGTTGTGCGCGCGGTTCACGTAGCGGATCGGCGTCCACGCCGCCTCGCCGTACGTCCCGTTGATCCGGCCCGCCGTCTCGTCGATCTGCCGCTCCATGTCGGCGTATTCCTGGATGTCCGAGCGGCTTCTCGGCGTGATCTGCAGGTAGGTCACCTTTCCGCGCCATTCGGGATGGGCGGAGAGAAAACGATCGAACGCCTCCATCCGCAGCGCGATCCCCTTGGAATAATCCAGGCGGTCGACGCCGATGATCATGACCCGGTCCGCCAGGCTTTCCACGACGCCGCGCACGAACGGTGAATGGACCGAGCGCCGCGCCAGCCGGCCCAGTTGCGCCGTCTCGACGCCGACCGGGAAAACGCCGATGCGGACCGTGCGGTCCGCCGTCTGGAAGGTGAATTGATCGCGGCTCGGCATGCGGCATTCGTTGCGCAGGTAGCGGGCGAAATTGGCGGCGTCGATCTCGGTTTGAAAGCCCACGAGGTCGTAGTGACGCGTCGCCGGAATGAGGCGCTCGTGGTTCGGCAGCGCGGTCAGAATTTCCGGCGGCGGAAACGGGATGTGGTGAAAAAATCCTATCTTGTTTTGATGGCCGAGGCCGCGCAGCCCCTCGGCCAGCGGCAGCAAGTGATAATCGTGGACCCAGACGATGTCGTCGGGCTGCAGCAGCTTGTGCAATTCCGCGGCGAAGTGCCGGTTGACCCGCAGATAGCCGCTGAGGTCGCGGCGGGAGAATTCCGCCAGGTCCAGCCGGTAATGCAGGATCGGCCACAGCACCCTGTTGGCGTAGCCGTTGTAATATTCCTGAAAGTCTTCCTCCGTCAGGTCGGCCAGCACGTAGGACTGACCGCCGCGTTGCACCGTCCTGACGGTCGCCTCCGCGCTTGCCGCGACCCGGCCGCTCCATCCGAACCAGATGCCGGGATGACGGCGCAGGACCGGGCGGATGGCGACGGCAAGTCCGCCCGCCCCGCTGCCGCCGTCGCGGCCGGGAACCACGACCCGATTGGAGACCACGATCAGCCGCGCCAATGGTCCTCTCCTGCGGCGCAACGCCAAACGCAACGCTCGCGTGAGCGAGCGCTGCGAGGCGTTCTTTGGCAACTACGGAACCGCTCCTTGCGACCGGCGAGGAGCGGTTTGCGGATGATAGGTCGCAGACGCGCCTGATTGCTAGAGCATGATCCCGAAAAAGCCTGCCCCGGACTTGATCCGGGGTGGGTACCGGTTTTCGGAAAAGATCATGCTCCAACAATAACCCAGAGCGGGATGACGATTCGAAGAAAAGTCATCCTGCTCTAGAGGGCGGCCGTCTTGAGAATCAGCTCCGAGCAAATGTCGACCAGGTCGGAGCTTGGATAGGAGCCGCCCGGCAATGTCACCCAGTCCTTGGGAAAGAGATCGCGCCGCTGCCACGAGCTGGTGCCCTTGAGCGTCACGCGTTTCGCGGCGGCATCCGATTGGGCATTGAACCTCTCCGCGCAGATCGGCCCGAGCGCGGCGACGACGGCTCTTTCCGAGCGCGCGCTCGCGGTCTTTTCCGCGGTACCGGCACTCGTCCAGCCGAAGCCGAACGCGAGCACGACCCACCACACGATTGCGCCCGCCACCGCACCCCAACACGCAGGTTTCACCTCGGAAGGTAATTGCATGGGATTTATCCTTTCCCATTTGGAGAGGAAGGGTTTCCCTCTCTGAGGCTCGCAGCAGTAGCACGGATGACAAGATCAAGGTGACTTTATAATACGAGCAGTCTTTGGCTCCGACCCATTCACATCGTCATGGCCGGGCTTGTCCCGGCCATCCACGTCTTTGATTTGTTTAGGCTTTCAAGACGTGGATGCCCGGCACAAGAGCCTGCCCCGGATCCGGGGCCGGGCATGACGAGTCAAAGGTCGCGGCCGCCGGTATAATTCCCGCATTCGTTGACGGCGCGGATGGATTTCCAAAAAATCTCTATATCGCGCCGAGGCTTCGTTTGTCGAAAACCCCGAGGATCTTTTGCGCGTCCACCGGCATGTCGGGCACGCTGATCGCCCGGCCCATGAACGTGGTCCAGGGCTTCTCGGCGAGCGGCTGCAGATGCGCGAAGTTCCAGAATTGCCGCTCCTTCATCTCGATCTCGGTGACGGCGTTGTCGAGCACCCAGGCCCGCAGCATGGTGAGCCGGCTTTTCTCCGGGTCGCTGAACATCGTTTCCGGCAAGGACTTTCTCATGGATCGTTTCCTTAAGGGTCGATTCCGCTGCATCCGCGTGCATGCGCGTGACTGCGACGCAATCGCGCAAACGCGCAGGTCGTGGCTGCTCGAAAAGGGCTCCGGCGCGATCCGCCGGACGCAGCCGGCATAGCACGCATTGGTAACCGCCGTGTTACGCGGGCCGTGCGTTTTCTCCGGGCGAACCGCCCGCCGCGTCACTGCGGCGGCGTCCCGAGCGTGACCGAAATGGCCGCGAAATAGGCGGCGAGATCGGCGATGTCCTGATCCTTGAGCGGCGCCGCCACGATCGACATCATGTCGTTCTTGCGCGCGCCGCCGCGATAGTCCTGGAGCGACTTGACGAGGTAGATCTCGCTTTGCCCGGCGAGGCTGGGGGCCTCGGGGAACTTGGCCGCGCCGTCCATGCCATGGCAGGTCTGGCACGCCAGCGCCTTCTGCCGTCCGGCCTTGACGTCGCCGGCGGCGGGCAGGGACGCGAGGCGCGCCGCGCGCATGGTTGCGGGCCGGGTGGGCGGACGCCCCGGGCTGCGCGGCGAGATCACGGCGATGCGCCGCCGGATCGGCCCATTTCGGGCTTGGAAAATTGCCGGCCGTCCCCTAGATAGGCCCCGTCGCGCCGGGGGCGCCCGGCGGCGCGACCCGGATGGCGGAGTAGCTCAGCTGGTCAGAGCAGCGGAATCATAATCCGTGTGTCGGGGGTTCAAATCCCTCCTCCGCTACCAAAATTTCCAAAAATTTCAGTGGGTTAGAAGACCAGGAATTTTGCTCCGCCCGTTTTTGCTCCGAATTTGCTCCGGCAGCTAGACAGGGACTTCCTCGATAAAAAGCCGCGAGCGATCGTGGTCCTTCAGCTGGAATTCAGTGGCAGCGACGAGTTCCGCGCTCGCCTTGTCGGGCGCTTGCACGCGGCCGACGTATTCCATTTTCTTCTTGATCAGCGCCACGCGCCACGTGCGCGGCTTGGGTGGCTTGGGGATTCGCTTGGTAGGCATCTCGATTGCTCTCAGCACTCCAGACTGAGAGCAATTTAGCGGTCTTTTCGCTCCTTTCCATATCTCTGGTCTAGCGTCCGAGCCGCCGTTCTACCTTCTTACGGCTGACCTTAACCTTCGTGACCGCGCACCTGACGGCGCCACCGGACCTGACGGTCCTCTTCGCCTCGTACCTCACTTCGTAATCCTGCCCGCCAGCGAATATTGCCGACCGGCTTGTGAGTCCGTAAAAACTCTTTCGCTCTTATCTTGCTCTGACGGGAACAGGAATGTAGCTACTTGGAGCATGCAATTGAAATGAGGCTTGTAATGGCCTCATCGGAAGAAGTTCTCAAGAAGATGCACGATATTCAAGGCGAGCTCAGCGGCCTCACCGAAAAGCAATAGAGGGGATAACATGGCTCTGCCCCCGAACGTGAAGGCGTCTGCGAACGCGGTCCCGAATGAGAAGCGCGCTGACTTCGACCGCAATCCGATTTACGACCGTCGCGTGGTGGTCTTTTACGACTTCCTAGGATGGAGGAACCACATAACCGACGCGGGTTGTGCTCCCGCCAACCTAAGAGAGCTGCGCCAGATGATCCTGCGCCACACGCGGATGCTGGGCGTTAAGACCGACCTTGCGATTCGTACCAGCAGCTTTTCCGACAACATGGTCGTCACGCAGGTGCCCGACGATAGGACGAAAATGCTGATGCAGCATCTGGCGAACGTCCAGCTCGGTTCGGCGCTTGTTGGGTTCCTGGTGCGCGGCGGGATTACCGTAGGTAATGTCGTGCATGATGACGAAGTAGTGTTCGGGCCGGGCTTGAACCGAGCCTATGAGCTTGAGTCCACTGTCGCGAAATACCCGCGCATCGTGCTCGACCCGGATGTGAAGAAAGAATTCGCGGACCTTGGGCCGCTCGTAGTGGAGGAGAGTGGGGTCCGCTTTCTCGACCCCTTCCGGCCATTTTACATAGAGGCACTGAAGAAAGCGGAGCAAGAAGACCCGGCGAAGGTCGCAGCGGCGGGCTTACCGCCTCCGCAGGGGGTCTTCAAGAAGTACGCCAAAGACTTCCTCGATAACGTCCTCAATACGCTCGAAGACAAGCTCAAGAAGCCGACGGACGATGCGGCCTTTGAGAAGATCGCGTGGCTGCACGACCGTATCGCCAAGCAGACGGGAAAGCCGTTAGCGGCTACTCTGCCGCGCGTGAAGCCGAAGGCGGCAGCTTTTTTTCGCTAAAGCGTTCCTGGGCTACTCGCTTGGTAGGCATCTCGATTACTCGGGGGACTTCGGATTGAGAGTAATCTAGTAATCTCTGTCGCTGCGTTCCAGGATTTGCGCGCTTCGAGAGCATCACAAGACGGTTGGGGTACTGCCCCCGCGCTGCTTTGTAGGCCGCCTTAGCGATTATGATGCCCGCACGGCGCGCAACGACCTCCTCGACGCTGCCGCTGGGTTGGTGGAGCTCGACGCTGAAATAAAGCTCCTCGATCCACGGGCGAGACACGGGACTAATGCGCGGTCCGATACCGCGCCATTTCGACGGCTGGGACATCGGAGACGTAGCCGTAGGGCTGCGCCTCTTCGGGGCGGCTGTAGGCGCTGTGCTTGCCACGGCGGGGGCCATTGCGCCCCAGATCCTCAGGGCACGCGCAGGGATGCCCGGTGCGGTACTGCGCCTCCTGGCTCTCTCCCGAACGATGATTTCCGCGACCTGCTGGTTGGTAAGACCCTGCGTTGCACGGGCTGAGACGAATGTCGGGTTCAAGCTGGTGCAGGTATTGATGAACCACCGTAAAGAGGTTGCGGCACCGTAAGCACTCCCGTCCGGCCTGTCGTGCGACTTTATCAGTGGCGGTTGCGACCACCACGGCGGCCGCGTTTTCGTGGCGGTGGCGGGGGTTGCTGCGCACGTCTCTGTTTCGCAGCGGCGAGATTGCGGGCCTTGATGCTGGCGGCGATCGGCTCGGTCGTATTAACGACGGAGGTTGCGGCTCGGATTAAGGATTCAGCCTCTCGCGAACGCTCCTTGAACAAGGGGTTCTGAGCATCTAAACGCGTCTTCTCGCGTACGAGAAAATCGGCAAACATGGAGGAAACATCATGCTTGTGTGAGAAGTCCAAATCGACATATCTGGTCGTGCGCTCCCAGGTATCCGCGATGCGGCGGGACACGGCTTCGTCTGCAAAGGGTGCATGTAGGGCTGCGGACGAGAGGTACTCGATGAACTGGGGGAGGCTTCGTAGATGGATGAAACCACTGGGCGTTATTTTGATGAGGTCGGTGTCGCTGGGACGCTCGGTGTCCTCGCCGTCGTAGGCGAGCATCTTGTGCCGAATGAGGCCCACGTCGATGGCGAGCTTCAAGCGTTTTTGGAGCACGAGCGCGAAGCGGGGCGGCCGGATGTAGAAGTTGCTGATCTGGGCGAACGCGTCCAGGGGCGGTTCGCCTTTGAACCGCTCAAAGGTCACGTCACGCAGGGTGAGGAGGGCGAAGGCTCGAGTCTCGCTGCGGAACCACTGGGCTGCTTGGAAGATATGCAGCTGTTGGGCGCTCTCCCGGCGGTCAACATTGTCGAAGGCGATGATGAGGGGACGGTCGGCGTTTCCGGTGATGTGGCGACCCAAACGGACGGCGAAGGCGCGCTTATCGTTGCTGAGCTTGAGAAGCTCGGTCGATAGCATGCGCTGGCGTTCGTGCTCGTCGGAAATTGCGGCTAAGGGTCCTTTGTTAAGACGGTTGATCTCGACGGCAAAGACGCGGTTGAGGCCGTCGAGGGAGTGCGGGTCGAATTGAAGGTTTTCAGCGTTCTCCAGGAACTTGTCGCATATGTAGTCCTCAATATTGTCGATTGATGAAGGTGCGCGGTTGAAGTCGATGATGCACCAGACGGCCCTGGCCTTAAGGTCTTGCGGCATGAGGTGAGTGAAAAAGCGATAGATGAAAAGGGATTTGCCAGCGCCACGGGAGCCAATAATGAGATGCATGCGGCCGCGTGAACTGATGTCGTCCTCGTATCGGTCGAGCTCCGGGGTGAGGGTGTACTCGCGCTTGCGATCGGTTTGTATGGTGCGATAAACTTCTGCTCAACATCGCTCTCGCTGGAGAAGTCGTACGCGGGAATGTTGAGCAAGCTCATGGGGTTATCTGGCCGAATCGGGGTAGGAGTCGCATTGGAGCATAGCGCTTCCAGCGGGGTGGAGTCCCGCCTGAAAAGCCGCCGGACCTGCGTTCCCAGGGGACGAATGGCCCAGGGCTGTCCACTCTCCCCTTCTACGCGACGTGCGAGTGGCTCTTTGCGTTCGGCGGCGGTAAGTTTGAATTTCGAGCCGAGTTTGACCCCAGGCGCCTTGGGGCGCTCGCCGGGCCCCCGATGGCCGATGCGGCCGCATAGTTCGATATTGACCGAAACTGAAAGCCGGGCGGTCTCGGGGACACGCGCGTCGTCGCCGGTGGCCACCGGAGCCGCTCAACGTGCTCCTCAAAGGCGGGTCTATCCGAAGAGCATTTCCGGAAGCCCTCTGTAAGGCTGACTAGCGTGGCCGCAGCGTCACCGCACTAAACGGCTTGCTCGGCATCCCGTCTATCATGAGCTTGAGGTAGACGTGATAATTCTCCAGTCGCACTAGATCCTCTGACCCAAACCTTTCTTCGAATTCCCGAGAGAGATAGGGCGCATCCTCCGCTCCTACCCTGAATGAGATGATCGTGCCGGCGTTTCCCAACACCGCGTGCCGGATGTCAGGCTCAAGCTGGTGCAGGTATTGATGGGCGACCGTGAACCCGACGCGGTACTTGCGCATCTCGGAGAGCATGTTCGCCAGCGCGAGCGTCGTGAAGCTTTGGAATTCGTCGATGTAGACGAAGAAGTCGCGGCGTTCCTCGGCTGGCTTATCCGCCCGGCTGTATGCGGCAAGGCCCAGCGTTGTCACGAGAAGTCCGCCCAGGAGGGACGAACTGTCGTCGCCAATCCGTCCCTTGGCCAGATTGACCAAGAGTACCTTGCCTTCGTCCATGATCCTGCGGATATGCAAGTCGGTCGCCGGCGCTGTCAGTATCCGCCTTAGCATCGGATCGGCGAGGAAAGCCCCGACTTTGTTCTGAATGGGGGCGGTGCCGTCGGCCCGATAGCCGAACGAAAAGCGCTCGAATTCGTTCTCGAGGAATGCGCGTACGGTCTCATTGCGCAATGACTTGGCAACCTCGACCCTGAACTTCTTGTCGGAAATCAAACGCAAGATGTCGGCCATCGAGGCACGCGGTTGCTCCAGAAGTGCCATAAGGAGGTTGCGCAGGATGTGCTCCATGCGCACACCCCACGCCTCCGGCCACATCTTTTGAAAGACCTCCATGAGCCCTGAAGCCGCAAGCGCAATACGGTCTTCCCGGACATGGCGCAGCGGGTTGTATCCGTAGGGCTGAGCAGGGTCCGCCGCGTTGAGGTAGATCACGTCGGATCGGCGCGACGCGGGAACATTCGCGGCTACGCGCTCGACCAGATCACCATGCGGATCAATGAGGGCAAGCCCGCGGCCCAGTTTGATGTCCTGGAGCGCCATAGTCTCAAGCAGCGTGGACTTTCCGGTCCCCGTCTTTCCGATGACATGGACATGCGAGAAGCGGTCCTGGCTCTTGATGCCGAAAACCCGGTGGTCGTTGCGGAAGTTGACGCGGGCAAACAGAACTGCGGCTTCTGAAGACATCAACTGATCTTCCGGCCGACAAGCCACATACACAAGGCTCGGAATTGTGCTCGTTAGAAGCTTTTCAGACGAGAGCTAGAGGGACCTCGCCGTGAAACGCTTTCACTCCCCATAACCCCTAGGGGACAAGCGGCGTCGCGCAGGCGCACGGCGCTAAGGTGTTGAATTAGAAGTCAGAAAGCTCTAGGTTGATTGCAAGTTTGCAAATATCGTATTTTGGGATAACGTTTCTGGGGCTTGGGGGAATTGTCCATGCGCGCACTTTATGTGGCCATTGCGGCTCTGTTGCTGGGTGGGTCTGCGACCTATGGGCAGGATAAGGCCCAACCAAAGGCGCCAGCAACGTCACAGCCGAGCTTTGATTGCTCAAAAGCCAACAGCGCATCGGCCCGTCTCATTTGCGCCGACAAGGAGTTAGCAACCCTCGATGGACAGCTTGCGGTTCCATTCCGAAAGAGGCTTAGCAAACTCTCGGGAGCTGAGCGCGACGCGGTGATTGCCGACCAGCGGCGCTGGATAAATGAGCGCAATGTTAAGTGCGGCTTGACTGCCAGTAACAAGGCTCCCGTCGAGGAGTTAGTTGCGGCAAAGCCCTGCATGATAGACGCAATAAGGGAGCGGATTTCATACCTGCAAGAGCAGCCGCATGGACCCCAAGATAGCTCCAGTGGCGCGAAGACGGCCTCTGAGCTTCCTTTAGGCACCGGGTGCAAACCTAACGAAAAGCCTATGGATATGCGGACGCAGGAAGGGCAACACTGGGCCTCTGTATGCTCCGTCTCAGAGACCGAACATCGCTTTTGGTGTGTCAATGGCAAAGTAATAGACCGGCAAGTCGCCGTGTCGAATTTTGACGAATGTGTAGCCGGCTACGCGCTCCCGCCGCCAACGCCGGAAGCTATCGCCGAAAATAAGATGAAGCAGAAGATGAGACAGAAATGCGCTGTCTCAAGAGCGAGCATCATCCCGAGCGTAATAGACGTCAATCGATTTGAAAAGTTTGGGTGGATGCTACTGCGGGAAAGAGGTACGTCAGGTACCCGACAGGCGGCCTTTTGCGTATACGACAAGTTAGCCGACGCAGGTCAACTGCGCGAGTTCTTGGACGAAGGTGGGGAGAATAGCACCTTCCAGCGTGTTTTTGCCTGTGCGGAGCGCCAGGTCACTCAGGATAAGTCGCAAGACGCAAGCACATTCTTTAGGTCGTGCGCAGCCATAGCAGGTGGCATAAAAGCTGACATTGAATGCGACAATAATGTAGCAATTATGAGAGACGGTTTTGCTGACGGGTGGGGACTTCCGTATAAAGGAACCGTTGTCCTGATCGAGCCTGATGATCTTGATCGCAACATGTTTTTGGACCAAAATAGAATTAATGCAATGCTAGAGGGCTTTCGAGAGCCCGTTAGAAAAAAGTGCGGCAATAGAGCGATCCGGCGCGATAGTTTTGGTCCCTCGTATGATGAATTTACCGTCGTTGTTATTTCGACAAAGGACGAACGAGGTTATCACGTTTCCTTTATGGCGCGCACTAATGGGAATAACGGCTGGGCTTATGAAAGTAATAATATAGCGAACCAGATTCAAGTTGCCAATGAGCAACGGCGGCGGGAAGAGGAGCAACATCGTTATCGAGAGCAACAACAGCAGCAATTGCGGCAAGCACAAATGGAGCAGCAACGAATTGCGCAATTAAAGGAGCAAGGGACAATCCAAGCGCGCGACAAGCTCAGAGCGTTGGTGGAGTCGGGTGCGCTGCCAGCTGCGAAAACGGACGAAGAAAAAGCCATAATCGAACAGGTCATTCAAGTGCTAAGGAACAAAGCCGTCCAGTTGGGACCGTCAGTTGCCTCTTGCAATGACACATATGAATTTTTCGGCGGAGTAGTGGTAGGTCGATCTATAGACGGAACGGTAGGTGTGTTTCTCGTCAATGTGAACGCTGTTTTCAAAGACCAGGGTACTTTGAGTCCGAACTCAATTTTGAGCCGCATGTGTGGGGAGCCGCCGAGCACCATTAAGAGCGGAGATGCGTTCGTAACTCAATGGAAGGCACAATTTAGAAAATATGACATTGGGTGGAAGCTCGAGGGGATGTTGTAGGTTTCAGGCAAGAAATCTTGAATGACGGGCCGGGTGCCCATGCACAAGGCGGGCTACTGCTTATTTCCATGTACGCGCGGCAAACGCTCGCTCTTCGGCGCCGATCACTTGGCCATAAATTGCCGTCGTGCGTAGGGATGCATGGCCAAGCCAACGCTGCACAAGATGTGGCGGCACGTTCTTCTGAAATGCGGCGACCCCGAAGGTGTGCCGGAGTCCTCTTGGTGTTGCCGGCGTCCCGCAGATGCCCGCGGCGGCCATGACCTCCTTTACCCGCCGCCAACCGGTGGTGCGGCTCCACGGCCATAGGGGAGTCGAGGCGTCCGACGGCTGGCGCTGCGCAGTTCGCAGTCCGAATGTGTGATTGAGCTCCTGCAATAGCGGTCGGGGCAGAGGCACCTGGCGCACGACGCCACGTTGTCGGCGCTTAAGGGTCTCGATCGATACGGCGCCGGCGTCGAGGTCGATCGCCTCGGGCGTGATCGAGAGCGTCTCGGAAAGCCTCCCCCCGCTCCACATGAGCGTCAGAAGGAATAGGCGCACCTTCGACGGGGCCTTGCTTATGGCATCGAGAAGGCGCCTGCGCTCGGCAGCGGTGAGATATTTTCGCCCGCCCGAGCCGTAGAGGCTCAAGCCTCCTTCAGCGCGCATACGGCGCTCCCTGCGCCTCCCTTGGCCCCGAAACCGAATGGCCAAGAGTGGTGCAGGGCGAAACCCAAGCCTGTTCAGGAGGTTACGCCAGAGGGGATGGTTCTTACCAGATTTGAGGCTCATTGCGCAAGCTTAAAATACCAATGATTCAAGGTTCCGCAACAGTATTGGCCATTTTGTTTCAAGTGTAGAGCCGGATAACTACCGGTGAATACAGGGGAAAGGGGAGAAATATGTGGCACAAATCAAGGACTACGGTGATCGCAGCATCCCTGATGCTGGCGGCCTGCTCGACAACCTCGCAGGTCGAGCAAATTAACTCCCAGCGGACGCAGCAAGACAGGGAGTGCCAATCGAAGGGGTACCGACCTGGAACCCAGGATTACCAGACCTGCCTTCAGGTCGTGGCCATGAACCAAAGTGCCGCCAACGGGATGGCAACCACAGCTGCGCTAATGCCGCTTGCGGTACTTGGAGCGTTCATTTCCGACAAGCGGGTGAAGCGCGATGTCGTCGAAGTGGGGCGCCTGCCGAGCGGGATCGGCCTCTATCGTTTTCGCTACTACTGGAGCGATCAGGTCTTTGTCGGCGTGCTGGCGCAAGAGGTCGCGCAAGTCGTCCCTGAGGCGGTCATTCGCGGCGGCGACGGCTACTTGCGGGTCAATTACGCACGGCTTGGCACGAGGCTCCTGACTTGGGAGGAGTGGATAGGGCCGAAGTCGGCGTCGCGGCTCGTCAATTAGGTCAACGTACGCAGTTAGAGTTGGACACGCGCAAGCTGGATAAGGATGCGGGTGGAAGGTGGTTGGCTCATTGCGATTGTGCTTAGGCGGGATATTTGCCTATGTGCCCTGCTCGCTCGCAAACGTCCAAGGGATGTCGGCTCTTGGGGGCGGACCGGAAACATTTGCTCGGGGTGAGCTTTTCTCAGTTTGACCCAAAGCGGTCATGACGAGAGTCTGTTCCTTGGCGGCCAAGTCGGATTATGGTAACAGGTTTCGCATGATCCGGCGATGGCTCTGCGCGCTTGCCATGGCGTCCTTGCTGAGCGCTCAAGCGTCAGCAAAAGGCGGCAGCTTACGCACGGAAGATCGCTACAATCCACAGCACGTTGGTGGTCTTCCTCTCGAAATTCGCAACGCGCTCTATCAGCGGTGTGGCACACCAAGAGCTTTGCACCCATTCGCAAGCTATCCCGACAACAGACACATTCTGTTGCACTTTGAACATTTCTATTGCGATCAGGCGGACGCTTTTTGCAAGCCGTCAGGATGCCTGCATCAACTCTATGGTTCCGTGGGAGGTCACTACAGATTGATCCGAACCTACTATGTTCCCGCAGGAGATTGAAGAATGGTCCGCAGACTCAGTGGATCATCGACGACTTAGCAAAGGCTTCCCAAATAGAGACGGGGCCAGATCGTCAAGGAACAACAGCAGTTGGGTTCTAGCGCCCAGGCCCCGGCCACCTTGGCTGTTTAGTGGCACGATCGCTTCGACGGACACCTGCCACACGTCTTCCACATATGACAGTCCAGGGTTCATTGTCGCGGCCGTTTTTTGCCGGTAGGGAGAATCGAATGCAAACTCGACAAGCGGGACGAGTTGGTGGAGCGGCTCGTCCTTTGGTAATTGTCCCGGCTTGAAACGGTCGGTCAGGTATAGCGTGCTGTATTCAATGGCCAATCCCCAGTGCAAAGTCTCGACGTTGGCGCCCGGCATCGGTCCAAACCGGGCCGTGGTAGGATCGAAGCCGAAATTGACGGAGGTTGGGCTGGTCGGAATTTCCGCCGTAATTGCGCCGGTGATACCAAAGGGCCGTAGCCACGCGAGTTCGTCGGGCAGATCGCCAAAGCCCTTACCAAATGTGATGCTTGGAAACAGGGTATTTGGTTTATTGGCGCCCACACCTTGCGCGCCCGAACCGCCGATACCCCAGCTTAGTGAACCCGAGATTAGCGTCTCATGCAGTTCATTTTTATACAAAAGCTGCTTGAGCGTGATGCTCGTTTGATCGAACCCACTTTGGGTCGGAAAACCGTCGCCGGTGCGGTGAATCCATCCGCTATTCACACCTATCGATAGTTCCGGCGTCAAGAGGCGCGCGAACGACCAGAGTATTGAGTTGTCTAGGACATTAAGTCCGCTGTCCTTGTTGAGTGGGTTTTGAAAGGTAGACTGGGACATCGAGAATTCGTCTGCAACAGCGGGATCATCGAACGCCATCGTGCCCGGAAAGAACCGATTACCCACAATGCCGTGTGCATGCGCGGACGGCGCCACTACGATCAGGGAGAGCGCCACTGAAAGCCGTATCGCAAGCGTGGTCACACTTGAGCGAGGGTTGCTTTGGAGCCGCCGACCACAAGTCTCCCGCGTGCAGGGCAGCTCAATGCTTGTGCGCATGGGCATGATCGTCTCCCTGCGCTATCAATGCGCCGCCGTCTTCGCCCGTTCGGTATTCCTGCCACGCCTGGTTCAGAATTTGGAATGACGAATAGAGAAAAATGCATGCCATGATCCCGGCCACCGCAAGATCAGGCCAGCGGGTCGAGGTACCCCAAACGCCCAGGGCGGCTATCATGACTGCAACATTGCCGATGGCGTCATTGCGCGAGCACAGCCAAACCGACCGCACATTGGCGTCGCCATCCTTGTAGCGCATGAGCAGAAGCACACTCGAAGCGTTGGCCGCCAGCGCAAGCACGGCTATTCCGCCCATCAGTTCGGCGCTGGGCAGCCCGAGAATGACCACATGATAGACGGTCGAGCCGAACACCCAGACGCCCATCAGGGTCAGGCTTGCGCCCTTGAACAGGGCCGCCGTCGCGCGAGCGCGCAGGGATGCGCCGATCACCGCCAGGCTGAGCCCGTAGGTTACGGTATCCGCCAGGAAGTCCAGGGCGTCCGCCTTGAGGGCCTGCGAGTCCGCAATATGGCCAGCCAGCATCTCCACCAGGAACATCGCACCGTTGATGGCAATGACCGTCCACAGCACCCGCTGGTAGCGGGGGTCCATGCCGTCGAAGCGCGGGTTGCCGTGGCAGCCGCAGGCATCGGCAGAGCACGAGGCAGACATGGCTGAGGCCCCTTTTCACTTCAGGGAATCGAGCCTACATCCTCTAGTGACTAGAGGAGCAAGGGCCGTGAACGAACAATTTCCTGTCGGGCAATTGGCGAAGGTAACCGGTGTGAAGGTGCCAACTGTTCGCTATTACGAACAGATCGGCCTTTTGCCGGCCCCTCCTCGTACCGAGGGCAACCGGCGGCTCTACGCCGAAACGGATGTGCATAGACTGACGTTCATCCGGCACGCCCGCGAGCTGGGGTTCGAGATCGACGCCATCCGCACCCTCCTTTCCCTTCAGGACGACCCCGGCCAATCGTGCGCCGCAGCCGACATCATCGCGCGCGCCCGGTTGGGCGAGGTGAAGCAGCGCATCGCCAGCCTGCGAGCATTGAAGGTCGAACTGGAACGGATGGTCGAGGGCTGCAGTCACGGACACGTCGCAGGGTGCCGCGTCATCGAGGTGCTTGCCGACCATGGCAAATGTCTGCACGGGGATCATCGACATGCATAGCCGGACGGCGGCAGCATTGCCGCGATCGGCTCCGGGCGGGTTGGTCCGGGCGGTCGCCCGGGTTACCTTGTGAACGCACTCCGCTCAAGACATCTGAACAGAACCACTCCGAATTTGGAGCCGCGACACAGCCCACCGGTGCGCCCTCAACATGAGCAGCAGTCTTCCGGGGTTCTTCGAAGGCACCGAAATGCCGACGGCCGGGTGGTGGGAGGCGCTGTGGCCGAATCCGGTTGCGGTGTTGACCGCGGTGGGGCTGGGTTCGCACATGGACGTTATCGATCTGTGTTGCGGGGATGGCTGGTTCACACTGCAAATCGCCAAAATCGCGCGCCATGTGACGGCGGTTGATATCGACGGGGCAATGCTCGACGTCGCCCGCCATCGTCTGGCGGAAAGTGGCGTGACCAATTGCGATTTTATACAAGGAGACGCCTACGAGATCGCCACGCTCGCTGGGGGGCCGACCGACCTTGTCTTCCTGGCCAACGCGTTCCACGGCGTTCCGGATCGGACCCGCCTCGCGAGGGCCGTTGCCTCCGCCCTCAAACCGGCAGGTCTTTTCGCGATCGTGAATTGGCACCCGCGACCGCGGGAAGATACGACAGTCCTCGGGGAGCCGCGGGGGCCAAGGACGGAATTGCGAATGGGACCGGCGGCAACCAGGGCAGCCGTCGAATCGGCGGCGCTTGCGTTCCAGCGGACTGTGGACATAGCGCCCTACCATTACGCAGCGATGTTCCGGAAAACCTGAGAAGTGGACGCCCCTTGACCAAACCCGGACCGCCGGCAATTCCGCCCATCGTGGCGCACACGGATTACGACGAGCCCTCCGCCTTCACGCCGGAAAGCCTGTTGCGCGAGGCGCGCCGCCAGAAGGATCTCGGCGAGGCGCTCGTCCCGGCGATCTGCGTGCTGGATCCGGACGGGGACATCGTGCGCCGCCTCAAGGCGGACGGCCGCGCGCGCCGGCACGCCGGCTGGGCCTGCTATCACACGGAACTCTATGCGTTCGACCAGGGCGGGATGGAGCTCGGCATCATCGGCTGCGCGGTCGGGGCCCCGTTCGCGGTGCTGGTCGCCGAAGAGCTGTTCGCCTGCGGCTGCCGGCTGCTGATCAGCGTCATCTCGGCCGGCCAGCTCGCCGCGGAGCGGCCGCCGCCGTACTTCATCCTCATCGACCGCGCCTTGCGCGACGAAGGCACGAGCTATCATTACCTTCCGCCCGCCGCGTTCAGCCACGCCGACGAGGGCCTGCTGGCCACGATGGCGGAGGCGTTCGCGGGGCTGCGCGTGCCGGTGGATCGCGGCGCCACCTGGACGACGGACGCGCCGTTTCGCGAGACCGCCGGCGCCATCGCGGCGATGGCGAAACGCGGGCTGGCGGCGGTCGAGATGGAGGCGGCGGCGCTCTATGCGTTTGCCACGGCGCGCCGCAAGCCGGTGCTGTGCTTCGCCCACGTCACCAACCGGATGGCGCAGGCCCTGGGCGACTTCGAGAAGGGCGAGGCCGACGGGACGATCGACGCCCTGGCGGTGATCGGCGCGGCGGCCAAGGCCTGGCTGGCAAATGAAAGTCTGAATGGGAGGCGATGATGGGAGAGCCTGGTCATGTCGCAATACTGTCTGCCGCCGCCCTTGTCATATTCTCCGCCGGCTTCGCGGCGGGACAACGCTCGGCGCCCACCGACGATCGGCTGGTCGAGCAATCGCTGCTCACGACGATCGATCTTGCCAAGGCGGTCGACGGATTGGGCGAGCGTGAGCTTCGCCTGAGCCGCGTCGACATCGCGCCGCAGGGCCACATCGGGCTGCACAGTCACCAGGATGACCCGACCGTCGTCTATGTGTTGAGCGGGGTCCTCACCAACCACCATGACGACGGAATGATCGAGGAAGTCCGCGCCGGGCAAGCCTTTGCGGAATTCGGTCCGAAATCCCATTGGGTCGAGAACAAAGGGGCGGCGCCGGCGACCTTCGTCTTCACCTCGGTCAGCCGGCGGCAATAGCCCACCCTACGGCGCGTCACCCGGCGAGCCCGACGAACCGCCCGATCAGGCTGGTTTTTTCCGCGCGCCGCCGCAGCAAGGCGTCGGCGCCGAGGCTGCGTCCGGCCGCATAGGTCGCGAACAGCACGAGGACGACGGCGAGGAAGACATAGTTCCACGGCCACTCGCCCGGATGCCGGTAAAGCCCCAGCCACAGATGCAATGAAAACCCCGCCGCGAGCAGCGCGAACAGCCGCACGCCGAAGCCGAGAATGAGGGACATCGCAAAGGACAATTCGGCGAAGAACACGACGGGTTGGATGAAGGAGAGGTACGGCAGGTACACGCTCGTCACCAGGGCACGGTGGAACGCGAAAGCCGCGTTCTCCGCCATCTCGCCGGTCCAGTATTGAAATCCTCCGGAGATGGGCAGCGGCAGCTTCCACAGGCAGCCCTGGAACCACATGCATCCGATCAGCACGCGGCAAGCCCACGTCGTCACGTGCACGCCGGTGCGCTCGGCCGGATCCTCCCGCCAATTGGTCCACGCGATCCACAGGCTGGCGGCGACGAGGACGAGAAAAAGCGCGACGAAGACATACTTGAGGATCCCGATCTTCTCGTGGTCCTCGGTCGCGCCAATGACGAAGAGCCAGGCATCGAAGAACGGATCTGTGCGCATGTTGCTCTCGCCCTTTGGATTACAGTCCGGACCGCTTTAATGTGGTCCACTTACGGCGATAACGGATATCTACTTCGGCGCGGTGGCAAGCATAGCTCCTACGAGTGCTGAACATCGAGAATGTCCAATACCGGGCAATCAGGTACCGCCTTGCCCGAGCATCGCGCCACCGTTTTCGCCAGCAGGCGCTCCAATTTTTTCAGGTCTCCGAGCTTTGCGCGAATGCCTTCGAGGTGATGCGCGGCGATTTCCTTGACTTCACTGCAAGAGGCCCTGCCGGGCGCTCCCAGGCGGAGCAGCGCGCGGATTTCCGTGGGTGAAAACCCCAGCTCGCGCGAGCGCCGTATGAAGAAGAGGATCCGAAGTTCCATCGCGCTGTAGACGCGACGGCCGCTTGCGGTGCGCGGCGGCGCCGGCAGCATCTTGGTCCGCTCGTAATAGCGGATTGTCTCAATGTTCACGCCACAGAGCCGGGAAACCTCGCCGATAGCGAAGGTTTCGGCTCGCGAAGCCGTGATGGGCCGCATGGGAAAAGTCCTTGATCCTGTAGCGGCTACAGGATGCATCTTGGCGCCATGGCGATCAAGGAAGATCATCCGCCGATCGATGCGCGGAGCGGGCTAGGTTTTCTGGCGATCGGCGGCCTTCTTGGCGCGCTCGCGGCTTCTTCCTGTTGCATCCTGCCCATCGCCCTGTTCAGTCTCGGCGTGAGCGGAGCATGGATCGGCAACCTGACGCAGCTTGCGCCCTATCAGCCCTACCTCATCGCCGCGACCATGGCGTTTCTTGGCGGCGGATACTGGCTCGTCTATCGCTCTGCGCAAGCCGCTTGTGCCTATGGCGAGGCCTGCGCCCGGACGCTGCCGAACCGGCTCGTCAAAACCGGACTCGTTCTGGCAACGCTGCTTGTCGTTGCCGCGCTCGCCTTCGACTTCATTGCCTCACTGCTTCTCGACTAACGAACGGAGAAACCTGATGACCCGATTCGCTACGCTTGCCGCCTTCGCATTGGCACTGCTCGCGCCGTCCGCTGCCTTTGCCGCTGAGAGGACCGTCACCCTCGCGGTCGAGAACATGTATTGCGCGGCGTGCCCGCACACCGTGAAGGCCAGCCTCGAAGCCGTGCTGGGGGTCGCCAAGGCTGTCGTCTCCTACAAGGACAAAACCGCGATCGTGACCTATGACGACGCCAAGACCGACGTAAAGGCCCTCACGGCTGCCACCACCAATGCGGGCTATCCTTCCGCGCCCAAGGGCTGAGCGGCCATGAGTGATCGTACGCTCATCACCCCCGGTATCGCTGGCGGCGTGATCGCCGCGATCTGTTGCGCAACGCCTTTGCTCGCGGTCGCGTTCGGGACGGTCGGCCTTACGGCGTGGCTCGCGAAGGCCGATTATGTGCTGATCCCGGCGCTGATCATCTGCCTTGCGCTGATCGGATTCGGCCTTTACCGCCGCGGCCTCTCTCGGGGCTGAGCGCATCGACGCCGGCCGGGGCTTCGGACATCGGTCGCATGCCTAGCCCCGTTCCAACTTCGAGAACGCTGCCATGATCCATCAATCCGTGATTACCTGTCCGCGCTGCGGCACTTCCAAGGCGGAAGCCATGCCGACTGACGCCTGCCAGTTTTTCTATGTGTGCACCGGGTGTGGCGAGCGGCTCAAGCCCAAGGATGGTGACTGCTGCGTGTTCTGTTCCTATGGCTCGGTGCCATGTCCGCCGATCCAGGTCGAGCGGGCGGGCGAGAGCGGCGCGGCTTCCAGCTGCGCTGGTTGATCCGGCATGGCAACCGATACGGTTCAAAGCTCACGCGATTGGTTGCGCAGTCCGCGCACCAACCTGTTGGCGTGGTGGATTCCTCAAGCCGCCATCCTCGCCAGCCTGTTCGTCCCCCTGCTCGTTCGAGGCGCAATCTGGATCATCGCGCTCGTTTGGATGGGGACGGCGTGCATTCTAAATGCACGGCGGTGCGGGCGCACGCACTGCCGCTACACGGGGCCTTACTATCTCGCGATGATCGCACCGGTCCTGGTGCTCGCCTCGGGTATCATTGCCGCCGGCTCTTACGGATGGCTCGGAATGGCTGTTCTCATTCTTGTCGGAAGTAAGATCATTTGGTGGACTACGGAGCGGGCGTGGGGAAAATTCTCGCCTTCCTTACGCCGCGCGCGATCGCGGAGGCGAAGGAATCCGCGGACCGGCCGTTAATGGACCTCTCGCGACTGCATATCCGTTGGGCGTCGCCGTTCCTCGCCACATTCGTAACGGCCCATTTAGAAAAAGGGTCGCTCGAAGCACGCCGGGCGGATTACAGCCCTTCCATGTCCGTAGTCCGACCAGATCTATGGTCTCCGTTCGGCTGAAGGTTCTCTCATGCGAGCACTGATCTGCGGCACCATCGGCATCGCGATTGTCGGGACGCTGACAGCCGTCTCCACGTCCGCCCACGAGCATGCAACGGGCGTGGTGAAGGAGAGAATGGACGCGATGGAGAGCATGGCCAAAGCCATGAAAGCCATCACCCGGCGCATTCGGGACAATCGAGACGCCGAGCGGGTCAAGGCGGACGCGCGCTCGATCCATGCGCTGGCCGGGACGATGACTTCCCTGTTTCCGCCGAAGAGCAATCAGCATCCCTCGGAGGCGCGAGGGTCGATTTGGCAGGACTGGTCCGATTTCGAAGCCAAGGCGAAGTCTCTTGCGGCGGAAAGCGAAAAGCTCGCCAATACGGAAGCGCGCGACGCCAAGTCACTAGCCGCACAGGCGCGGGCCGTGTCGCAAGCGTGCGGCCAGTGTCATGAGAAGTACCGCCTGAAGCAGTAAGGAACGCGGAACCAAGGTCGCTGCATTCGCTTTTCATCCAAGGAGCTTGGCAGAGACATGGTCGATCCGATCCTCCACGCGCTGGCGATGGCCGCCGCCATGGCGTGGGAGATTCTGTGGCCGCTCATCCTCGGCTTCGCCCTCTCGGCCGTGGTGCAGGCGGTCGTCTCGCACAAGGAGATGAGCCGCCTGCTGCCCGACGATCGTGCGCGCTCGATCGCAATCGCAGTGGCGCTGGGCGCCGCCTCGTCCTCGTGCTCCTACGCCGCCGTCGCGCTCGCCCGCTCCCTGTTTCGCAAGGGGGCGAACTTCACCGCAGCGATGGCCTTCGAGCTGGCCTCCACCAACCTCGTGGCGGAGCTTGGCATCGTCCTCATCGTCCTCATGGGCTGGCGATTCATGCTCGCCGAGACGATCGGCGCGCTGGTCATGGTGGCTCTGCTCGTCGGCCTGTTCCGGCTGTTCCGGACGCCGCGCATCGTGGCGGAGGCGAAGGAGCACGCGGACCGGGGCATTCCCGGCCGCATGGAGGGTCATGCCGAGATGGACATGGCGGTGACCGGCGGCGGGTCCCTGTGGCAGCGGATGACGTCGCCGCAGGGGCTAACCGCCATCAGCCATCACTTCGTCATGGACTGGGCGGCGGTGTGGGCCGACATCGGCGGGGGCCTACTGATCGCCGGAGCGCTGGCGGCATGGGTGCCGCAGCAATTCTGGCAATCGTTCTTCCTGGTCGGCCATCCGGTCCTTGCCACGATCTGGGGCCCGCTGGTCGGCCCCCTCGTCGCCGTCCTCTCGTTCGTCTGTTCGGTCGGCAATATTCCCCTTGCGGCCGTGCTGTGGAACGGCGGCATCAGCTTCGGCGGGGTGATTGCGTTCATCTTTGCCGATCTGATCGTGCTGCCGATCCTCAACATTTACCGCAAGTACTACGGATTGAAGATGGCCGGTTTTCTGTTCGCCACGTTCTACGCAGCCATGGCCGGCGCGGCCCTGGTCGTCGAGGGCGTTTTCGCGGCCGCGGGATTCATCCCGTCCGAGCGCCAAGCCCAGGTCGTCGAGGCGGGGATCGCCTGGGATTACACCACATGGCTGAACATCGTCTTCCTGTGCGTCGCCGCTGCGCTGGTACGGCGATTCCTCAGGACCGGCGGGCCGGCGATGCTGCGCATGATGAACATGCCCGCTCATCATGCACATGGTCAGGGGACACATCCCGGCTAAGTCGGCCCAGCAGCCGTTGCCGACGGAGATTCCTCGCGGCATCCGTGCGCACGAGGTGCCGGCCTGCGTCTTAGTTACGAGCGGAGATATTTGATCGACGCAGCTATCCCAAGCAAGGCGAAGATGAAGATGACGGTGTGATAAAGGCCCATCGCCGCCATCATCCCGCTCGACATTGTCGTCATATCCATCATCACACGTGCCTCCATCGTCGTAATGCGCACACCAACTGGAACGTAGCGCACGCGCGAATTGACAGTTTCAGTATTTCGCTATTGGTCGTCAAGCGAAGGCCTCAGTCTTTGCTCCCTTTCGAAGGTCTATAGTCGAATCCGAGGTGCTTGAAGAAGCCACGAAATTGTCGTGAAAACCGAATGAAGCGGCGCCCGGGTCGCCTATGCGAGTCGTCTTTGTCCGCTTTGGGCGCCTCAGCACCCTTCCCGCACGAGCTGGCCGATCTCCTCCGGGCCGGCGAAGATCACGTCGGCACGGTCGCCCATCATGCCGGCGGAGACGATCGCCGGCGCGCCCTTTTCGGGTCCTTCGCTGCTCGAATCGGTCTTGAATCGCAGATTTCGCTCCCAGAAATCACGGGTCTTCCCGTCCGCGGTCGTCACCCGATAAGTGTCGCGGCAGCGAGCGATCGTGCGAACGCGATCCTCGGGATCGAGCTTCTTCAAGTTCGGGACCGCGCCACTTCCCATCCCCATCATCCCGCCCATTCCTCCGGGCTGCTGCGCACGCGGCGCGTGGCCGGGCTCGGTCGCCTCCTTGAGGAACGCCAGAAGATCGGCGCGGGACGTCGCATCCTTGATGCCGGGAAACGTCATCGTGTTGCCGGGGATGAAGTCCTGCGGATCGCGCAGCAACGCATCGAGGCTCGCATCGTTCCAGACCAGGCCCGACGACTTCAGGGCGGGCGAATACCGCGTGAAGCTCGACAGGCTCCCGGCCTTGCGGTTCCAAAGCCCGGCAAGGCTCGGGCCCGTCATGTTCCGGTCCGGCTCCAGCGAATGGCAAGCCGCGCAGGCGCCGAAAGCGCGCTGGCCGCGCACCGGATCGCCGTCCGCCGACCAGGCCGGAAAGACCGCGACCAGCGCGCCACATAGTCCGAGCACGGCAGCGAGCGTGTTGCGCATCTTTGGTCTCCGATTCAGGTGCTTTCGTTATTTTCGGGTGAAGAGGTATTTCAAAAGCGCGGCGGCTCCGAGAATCAGAACGATGACCAGGAGGAGCCAGACGAAGCCCATGACCCACATCATCCCGCCGCCCATCATGTCGTGCATCATGGTACCCTCCGTCCTATCCTTCTAGCTCGGCCGCGCGCTCAACCCTATCGCCAGCATCTGCTCAGCCGACCAAGCGAGGAGTTTTGTAGGCAGTTCGTCGTCCGCCATACTGTGTTTTGCGCATTGGCAAATCCTGCTCAGGTGAAAAGCTGGACATCGGGCCGAACCGTCGCCCGGCGGCGCGCCCACAATGCCGCGGCCAGCGGAACCACGAGCCACTGAGCCAGGGGCGAAACCCCCGATCCGATCACCGGGACGGTGGGCATGAGATCGGAGTAGGCCCAGCTGCCTCGGACCGCGGTATTGAGCCATTCGCTGAAGATCGTATAGGCGAGACCAGCGATGACCGCGAGCGCCGCGATCGTCACGTAGCGACGGTAGGGCCATCGACAGTTGCTGAGGAGGAGAAGCGTGCCGAGCAGGGATGCGGATGCGATCAGCACATCTCCACCGGTGCAATGGATCACCGCCAAGGAGATTTCGCGCGCGGTTCCTGTCTGCCAGATCGTGTAGAGCGGGAGTTGGGCGATTTCCCACACGAAGTTCGCCACGGCGATGAAGACGATATAGCGCCGCAGGGCGGTGAGCCAACTGAGCTCGTGCGAGGCATCGGCAGAGTCAACAAGAGTGCTCATGGCTTTGGTGCTCCGGACATGCCGCAGTCAGGAATGACGCGAGCGGCGATCGGGATGTGTCATCCCGGACATCACTCTCTCCGATGCCGGTCAGGCGAGCGTTGCGCGGTCGCTTGACGGCGCCGCCGCCTGGCTCAGGCAACCTGTCAGCCGTCGTTCTTCGGCGCGGGTCGACGCCACTGGTCGTTCGGGCGTCCTCCCTTGTCGTTGCCCCGCATCATCGAATCGCAGTGATCCATCATCCGGCCCATGCCGCGCATCATTCCCATCATCCCATGGCCCGACATGTGGCCGTCGCCCATCATGCCGTTTCCCATCATCGATCCCGGCTTTTCCTTCGCGTCGTCGGCGTACAACGCCGATCTGGCCGCGAGCCCCGCGATCATCACAGTCGTCACGGCGAGTATCGTTGCGATCTTACGCATCGGTGTCTCTCCTTTTGCCGTTTGGGTCCGTAAGCTGATCCGAGTTGGCCGGCGGCGATTGGCATGAACCGCCGCCCATCCACTTGTTCATACACATGCCGGCTCCGCACATCACGAGACAGGGCAGCACCGCCAGGAGGATCGGCGCGATCCCCGTCGCCACCAGCCAATTCCAATTCAACGCAATCCCCGCGGCGACCGCCACGAGGGCGAGCACGAGGAGAGCGCGACGGCCGCCGAGGTAGTAGCGCGCTGCTCGACCCAGATCGCGCCCCAGCGAGCTATCCGCCGCTTCGGTCGGTTGAGGCGTGGTCATGGGATTGCTCCTTTGCTGGTCATCTGCCGAACACGGCTTTGAACCAATTCAAGCCGCGGGTCATCGCCCGCCCTCCGGCAGTCACTCGCTGGCGTAGACGGTGGGCGGCGCGCCGTCCTTCGTTACGGCGTAGATCGTGAACGGGCCTGACTTGCGGCCGGTCATGCCGGGCGATCCCGTCGGCATGCCGGGAAGCGTGATGCCGGCGATCGCGGGGCGCTCGGTCAACAGTTTCTGGATCACGTCCACCGGCACATGGCCGTCGACGACATAGCCGTCCACGAACATCGTGTGGCAGCCCTGAATGTCTTCGGGCACGCCGGCCTTTCGGCTGATCTCGGCGAGGTCATTGGTCGGCTTGACGTCGACCACGAAGCCGTTCTGCCGCAAATAGGCGGCGTAGCCTTCGCAGCAGGTGCACTGCGGGTTCTTGTACAAGGTCGCGGCGACGGGCGCAGCGAGCGCCCGCAGCGGAAGGGCGATTGCGGCGAGCACGGCACCTCGGCAGACAGCACGGCGGTTCATTGCGGTTCTCCTTTGGCAACGCGTGGTGGATTCAGGCGACACGAAGCACGGTCATCATTCCCGCCACTTGGTGGTCGGTGACATGGCAATGCAGCATCCAGTCCCCCGGGCGGTCGGCAACGAAGGCGACCTCGACCGTCTCCTTCGGTTGCAACAGCACCGTGTCGGCCCATTGCCGATGCGGCACCGGCGATCCGTTGCGGCTGAGCACGCGGAAGCTGTAGCCGTGCAGATGCATCGGATGCCACCAGGCGGTGGCGTTGCGCAACGTCAGCACGCAGCTTCGTCCGAGCTGGAGCGTCAGGAGCGGCGGCATGTCGGCGTGCCCGTCGCCGGTCATCGAGGTGCCGTTGATGGCCCAGCTTGCGCCATGCCCCATGCCCATCATCCCGCCCATTGCGCTCATGGTCCCGCCGCCCATCATGCCGCCTTGCAGCGTGAGCTCGTGCCGCTCGGCCCCGGCGAGGTCCGGCTCCGGCAGGGGATTGGGCGGCAGGACAAGCGGGGCAGCGAGCGGATGCGTGCGAACGGGCGGCCCCTCGTCATAGGCCAGCTGGGTGAGCCAATAGGAAAGCCCTTCGTAGAAATCGTCGATCACCCGGTAGCGCCGTCTGGGCTCGCCTTGCATGTCGAGCACGACGTCGGCGCGCATGGCGGGGCCGAGGTGCACGCGACCGCCCGGCGGCTCGTGCGGCTCACACGGCTGCCCGTCGATGGCGACGATTACCGGCCGATGACCTTCGAAGCGAAGCGCCATGATGCGCGCGAGCGCGCAATTGACGAGCCGCAGGCGCACGCGCTCGCCGGCCCGCACCGGGACTTCCTCGGAGACGGCGCCGTTGATCGTCACCGTGTTGCCGACGCGGCCCGACATCGCCGCCTCCATGGCATTGCCGAAGCCCGAGGCGATCCGGGCGTCGGATGTCAGCCGCCAGTCCGAAAGCATCCAGAGAATGTCGCGGTCGACTGCGACGGGTTCCGGCTCCTCCACGATCAGCGCGCCGGCCATTCCCCGCCCGAGTTGCTGCAGGCTGTCGGCGTGCGGGTGGTACCAGAACGTTCCCGCATCCGGCGGTGTGAACTCGTAGACGAATTGATCGCCGGACTTGATCGGCGGCTGGGTGAGGCCGGGCACGCCGTCCATCGCGTTCGGCAGTCGTATGCCGTGCCAGTGCACCGTCGTGTCTTCCGGGAGG
>Ga0193751_1000415_pt1 | contig 34379 bp, 27 predicted proteins | sample L1c2metaG_FD_143050 | JGI IMG/M metagenome (GOLD analysis project Ga0193751, IMG submission 143050) | Soil microbial communities from a riparian zone of the East river system, Colorado, United States - L1c2 | ecosystem: Environmental > Terrestrial > Soil > Riparian zone | place: USA: East River...
AGCCGTGATGAGACCAATCAGAAGGCAAATGCCCAAACAACGGAGGCATGAAGTCATGCTGTCATTCTGCCGCATTTCGAAATTCGGGGAAGGGAAAACTGCGGTCCGGGACTCCGGGGGCTGGCCAATGCTATTTCTTGTGTGGGCACCTCCGAGTGGGCCCGCCCCACCCGTCGTAACTCCGCAGCGGGGGTTTTAAGTGTAAACGCCTGATTTTGTCAATCGGCGGGTGTCACTTCTGCGGAGAAGCATCCACACAAGCCGGGCGATAGTAGTTCGTGTCATCTCCATACACCTCGCGTCGCGCTGCCAAGATGAGACACCCTAACCTTCTCAGTGCATCGGGATAACGGCTTGGGACACCGGCGAACGAGACGGTCACACTCCGAGCAGACTGAGGGGAGTCAATCCTTATGTCCCACTCCATCCAAGAATCAAATGCGATGCGTCCCAGTTCGTACCGACCCTTCACATCTCGCAACCCTGATCCATTGAGAACTGCGTTTATCTCCGCAAATTCTTGGGGGCTCAGGTGCTTTTTTATCGTGGCGTCTTCATCACGCCGACTGGGATTTTTAGCGTGACATTCTGCGGTGCCGTCCGAAAACACCCTGAGGTAGACCGACGGAATTTTCCTTCCCACGGTGAAGTGGTTATTTACAACTTCGAGTATGACCTTGGCGCTCGCCTCTGACGCCGGTGGAGGACCGGTTTCGTTACTGCTCTGGCCGTAAAGGGAGGCGCTCGCAGCGACCGACAAGAGGACAAACCCTATCTGCTGCGAGTATCTACCGATGAAGGAAATATTTGCCATCTGAAACGGAACAACTTTGTTTGCTCGAAGATACCATTGAAAGCGTGAGTCAATTGGCGAAAAATCGCCATTACACTCACCGACCCCGGGTCGGCCAAACTGATCACTTAATAATTCCTCTTTCCGACGCTTCAATAAACCGGATCAGCATGTCCACATCGCTGCTGCGATTCGTCTCTGCCTTCAGCTTTTCCAGCGCCTGCGACGTATTCATCTTCGAGGCGAGCAGAATCTTGTAGGCGTGATGGATCTTCGCAATCCGTTCCTTCGAAAAACCGCGCCGTTCGAGTCCAACTTTATTCATTCGGTAGGCGTGCGTATCGCGGGCCGCGGAGGTCATCGAGTAGGGTAGAACATCTTGTGTGATCGTAGTGCCGCCGCCGACGTACGAGTGCGCGCCGATGCGGACGAACTGGTGCACCGGGCACAGTGCGCCAACCACCGCCCATTCTTCGACCGTTACGTGCCCGCCCAGCGTCGCGCCATTCACCAGCATGGCGTGATCCTCGATCACGCAATCGTGCCCGATGTGCGTGTAAGCCATGATGAGCAGATGGCTGCCGACTTTGGTCAGGCCTCCGCCCTTCACCGTGCCGCGATTGATGGTCACGCACTCGCGAATTTCATTGTGATCGCCGATCTCCAGCCGCGTCGGTTCGCCGTTATAGGTGACATCCTGCGGCGCCATGCCAATGGCGCAGAAGGGGAAGAAAACATTATCGGAACCGATCTTCGTCGGCCCGTCGATCACGACATGCGACTCAAGCCTGCAATTCTCGCCCAGTTCAACGTCGGCGCCCACGATGCAATAAGGCCCAATCTTGCACGAAGCAGGAACCTTCGCGCGCGGATCGAGAATTGCCGTGGGATGTATGTTCCTGGAAGCGGAATTCGTGGGCGATGAATTCATTGGTGATGGACGAGCGGAGCCGGCGGCGGATTGATCGGCCATCCGCAATCACTGTCCCGCATTGTCGTTGGCGCTTTCCGATCCTCGCCCGCGAGAGCTGTCAACCAACTGGCAGGAAACAATCGCCTCGGCCACGCGTTTCCCGTTCACATAAGCGTACCCCTGCATCTTGGCGGCGGTCATGCCCGGCACCGATCGCCAGCCGGTTACCTCCACTTCCAACCGCAGCTGATCTCCCGGGCTGACCGGTCTGCGGAACTTGGCGCGCTCGATCCCGGTAAACATCATCACCTTATCGCTGCGGTCCTCGACCTCGGTGAGCAGCAGCGCACCGCCTGCCTGCGCAATAGCTTCCACAATCAGCACCCCGGGCATGATGGGCATCCCCGGAAAATGTCCCGCAAAAAATGGCTCGTTAATGGTTACATTCTTAATGGCGACGATGCGCTTTTTGCGCTCCAGATCAAGCACGCGGTCAATCAGCAAAAAGGGATAACGATGCGGCAGAATTTTCAGAATCTCGTGGATATCGAGCCCGGTCTTCGTCGAGTCCGGCGAAGGGCCCGGCACAGGGGTGCTCTCATTCATGGTTGTCTCGAATCGCTGCATCTCAAAACGGCTTGAAGATTATACTGTACGACTTGCGCATCGAAGATGCCTCCCCAGCGGTCCGGAGACGAACACAGAGATGCCCGTAAAGAAAATTGCAGGTTCGGAGCGATCCAGCCAGGTTCGACCCGATTCGGAGTGGAGCGAACGGCTGCACTACTTCGAAGCCCGGCAGGAAGAGATAGTCGAGACGATCCGCGAGTTTGTCGCAATCGAATCTCCCAGCGATAGCAAGCTGGCCGCTGACCGCATGGGCGCGTTGCTGGCAGCGCGGTTCGAGTCTCTTGGGGGACGCGCGCATGTGCATCGCGCTGAGGAGTTTGGTGACAGCGTTCAAATCGATTTTCCCGGACGCGAAAAAATCAAACCCGTTCTGCTGCTCGGCCATTTCGATACCGTCTACCCGCTGGGGACGCTCGCAACCATGCCCTGCCAGGTTACCGGCGGCCGGCTATACGGTCCCGGGGTGCTCGACATGAAATCGGGCATCGCGCTCATGCTCTATGCCATCGAGGCGCTGCAATCATGGCATGCGGGAGTGCCGCGGCCCGTCACCGTATTTCTGGTTTCGGACGAAGAAGTTGGCAGCTATTCTTCCCGCAAAATCACTGAGGCGTTGGCGCGGGAATCCGCTGCCGTCCTCGTCCTCGAACCCGCGGGACCACGCGGCGCGGTGAAAACTGCCCGCAAAGGTGTCGGTCAATACAGTTTGAGCGTGAAAGGCGTCGCTGCACACGCAGGCCTCGATCCCGGCAAGGGACACAGCGCTATCGTCGAACTGGCGCGGCAGATCACCGCCGTCTCGAGAATGAATGATTTGCGCCGCGGTCTCTCCGTGAACCCCGGAGTGATTCGCGGCGGCACTCGTACCAACGTAATCGCAGCCGAGGCCAGCGTAGAAATTGACGTACGCATCAAATATGCGAAGCAAGCCGCCACTCTGGATCGCAAATTCCGCGCCCTTAAGCCCTTCGACAAATACTGCCAACTCATGATCCAAGGCGGCGTCAACCGGTTGCCCATGGAGCGGACAAAAGACGTGGTCGCGCTCTACCGGAAAGCACGGGCGATCGCAAGTCATATTGACTGGAAGCTCGAAGAAGCAGCGGTGGGCGGAGGCTCAGATGGAAACTTTACCGCCGGCATCGGGATCCCGACGCTCGATGGATTGGGTGGCGTAGGTGAGGGAGCGCACGCCGTCCACGAACACATCCTGATCTCCGAGTTGCCCCGCCGTGCGCTGCTCTTGGCCGGAATGATCGAAAGCGCTTGAGACTATTCTTTCAAACTAAAGACCAGAAAATAATCCATATTGTCACCCTTCACAAAATCATACTGCTGCACCAATCTGTAGCCCGCCTCTTTCGCCTCGCGAATTACGACGTCGCGTCCGACGCCGTGGTCCTCGCCATTTCCGTTGCGGTCAATCACCCCCACCTTGGCTCCCGGACGCAGAGCCGCGCGCAAGTTCTGCAACAAAGCTACGGGCTGCGCTACTTCGTGGTAGGTCTTAAGCAACAACACCGCGTCCACGGAGTTTGCCGGAAGAAGCGGGGAGTCTTCCTTGCCCAAGATCGTTTTCACGTTTTGTAACTGCTCTTTGCGCGCCCGATCACTGACGTAACGGATTGCCTCGGGATTGATGTCGACTGCATAAACGAGGCCGCTAGCGGTCACACGCTTCGCGGCGCGAACCGTGAACCATCCCGAGCCCGCGCCAATGTCGGCCACGGCTTTTCCCGGTACGATGGACAGGATGCCCATCACCCGGTTGATCTGAAGTCGATCTTCGCGTCCCGGCGAATCGAAAATTGAGAGGTCGCCCTTGTACGGTTCGCTGGTTTTGCGCTGTTCGCCGGCTGGCGGAGCCACGGGCGCAGGAGCCGCGCTCTGGGCCGAAGCAATTACAACAACGTGAACCAAGAGCGGCAGTCCAAGAACGTGACCGTTGAATATTCTGCTGAACATCCCGCTGTACATCCTGTGGAACATCGGAAGAAACCTCCGAATGAAACTGCGTATTCAAGAATAGACTGGTGAAAGGCTGACCGGTGAGCGTTTCCGAAAGAAAGCTAATATTCGTGCTCTGCCTTTGACTCCGAGGATGGGGTAGCCTAAACTTTTCTTAGGGTGTTCGACCGGTTTCGCGGGGTGTCGGCATCCAGGTGGAGGAGTTATGGGTGAAGGTCTTTTTCAGCCTTTGCATCTGATTTTGATTATTGCCATCGCACTTCTGGTGTTCGGCACCAGTAAGTTCGCTGCCGTGGGCAAAGGTCTCGGCGAAGGCATCCGTAACTTCAAAGCGTCAATGAAAGATCCCGAAGCCGAAAAGAAGGAAGAAGCCAAGAAAGAAGTAGAAGAAGAGAAGAAGGTTTAATTGTTTTGCCGTGCTCGCGACCCCGAGGCCGCTCGCTTCCCAAGCCAATCTCGCGGAAATCTCCGACCTTACAATTTAACTTCGCGTTGCTCGCAAAGCATTCGATAAACCAGCGCTATTGGTAGTCCCACCACGTTGCCGTAATCGCCTTCGATTCGCGGAATCCACCGCGAAGCCCTCCCCTGAATGGCGTATGCGCCCGCTTTATCCACCGGTTCGCCCGTGGCGATATATTCGCGAATCTCATCGTCGGACAAAGTGCTCATCGTCACCAGCGTGGTTTCCGAACCAGTTCTGAGGTCTCGCTTCTCACTTCTGAGTATTTCGTAAGAACGTGGCACGGCACTATCGGTAGCTGACAACTGGCGGCCGGCAACTGCTCCAACCAGGCACACTCCCGTGATCACCTTGTGCACGCGTCCGGACAGCATACGCAGCATGCGAACCCCATCGGCGGTGTTTGCCGGTTTGCCGAGGATCGTCTGATCGACTACGACAATCGTGTCGGCCCCAAGGACTAAATCCTGCGGCCGAGTGCGCCAGACTGCGAGAGCCTTCTCCTGGGCCAACCGCTCCGCACACTTGCGCGCCGGTTCGCCCGCCAGCGGAGTCTCATCGAGGTCCGCCGGCTGCACGTCAAATGAAATGCCGGCGTTCCGCAAAAGTTCCTGACGTCGCGGCGAAGCCGAAGCGAGAACAAGCATGGAGTCAGATTCTAGTGGAAGGAATCTCAAGTCCCGAGTTGCGATTACCGAACGAGGCCTCAGAAGCCGTCTCGCAAGCCTAGTGCGCCGACGCGGTACTTAGCTCTCGGCTGGTACTATCGGCTTCCCACAACTCCGCGCACCGATTCAATCAGCTTGGCGGAATCATAGCCAATACCGTCTTTGAAAACCGTTTCCACGCTCTCGATGTTCTCGATTTTCTTCGACGGGTCGCCCTTGATCACAACCAGGTCCGCTTGCTTGCCGGGAGCAATTGTTCCGATGCGGTCCGCCTCCCCCAGAAATTGCGCCCCGTTGGCAGTCGCAATGTGGATCGCTTCCAGCGGGGTAAATCCCGCCTCGACCAGCAACTCTACTTCTCGCTGATCTCCGAAGCCCGCAAGCACTCCCCCCATCCCGGTAGGATCGGGCCCCCCGAGCAGCAACCCGCCCGCCTTCGAGAAAGCATACTCGAATTCCATTTCCTTCTTGAATGCCGCCGGCCACGGCGAGACATCGCTGCCATAGCGTTGGTGCAACACGGCGTCATCGCTGGAGCGAACTCGGTTCGCCAGAAGTGCGCTCCGCGCATCCGGAGACAAAGCATCGAGCACGCGTTTCTCGAGTGTGGGCCGTCCAGGAAAGCTACCCATTTCAAAAACAGGGAGAGTCGAGGTGACTGCGACATGATGTTGCACCAGATACAAAATCATGTCGTGGAGAGGGCCGTTTTTTACGTCGAGTTTCGCGACCAAATCAGGATTCTCCGGCTTTTCCGGACACTCGCCCGGCTTTTTCTCTGGAAAGAATTCCGTATCCACGAGCAGTCCATGCTCCAGATCGTCAATCCCGAGGTCGGCCGCCTCGCGAAAGCCCACTGCGCACAAGTGCCCGGTCACCTTGGCTCCGCGTTTGTGAGCCGCAGCAATGGCCGCCGAGAGCTCGGCCGGGGTGATGAACATATAAGCCTTGAAATTGTCCACGCTCTGGTCAAGCCAGAAATTCACCGTGCGGGTCGCATCCTCCGGCCCGGTGAGCTGGTGCAGTTGAATCGCCCACGAACCTTTGCCCTCCAGATATGGCCCCGTCACGTGCATCTTAGGCCCGGGTGTTTCTCCCGCGTCAATCGACTTCTTCAGTTCCAGATCCGTATAAGGCTCGAGCGCTCCCGTCGTGCGAATCGTGGTCACGCCACTGGCCAGATACAAGCGCGGAAAACTAAACGCCATTTCGCCGAAGACCCCATTGCCGACGGGATAGAACATGTGATCGTGCATCCCCACCAATCCCGGAATCACGCTGTAGCCATGCAGGTCGAGCAATTGCGCATCTTTCGGAACGTTCGTCGCGGACGCATCCCCCACCGACTCAATCTTCCCTTTACTGAGAATGATGGTCTGGTCCTCGCGCGCCGCCGCTCCCGTTCCATCGATCACGCGCACATGCGTCAACGCGACAACCGGAGCGTCGACCTTGACGAATTTGCGAACTTCCGTGGACGGGCTCTGCGCGGCGGCGAGGGAGCAGCAAGCGAGCAAAATCGGAACGAACACCCTGCACATGATTCCTCCATGGTGTCGCTGTCTTAATGATCAGAACATGAGCAGAAAATGTTCAGAACATCATCAGAACCAGGTAGCGGAGCGATATTTACGGTACTCATCCCCAAACTTTGCGTCGAAGCACATGGAATTCCTTGCGCGCGCGCCAAATCTGCAGCGGAATGAGCGCGACAAAAACCATCAACCACACCGGACGCCCCAGCGCCAGGATCAGACCCGCAATCGCGCACGAAGCAAAAACATAGATGGGATTGCGGATCTTCGAATAGAGCCCGCGAGTGACAAGCTGCTTCGCCTGCGCGGAGACAGCCAATGAGTTGCCGAGTTGGAAACGCGCGACCGTCCACAGAACGAAGCTCACAAGCAGCAGGCACAATCCAACGATTTGAATCCGAGTCCACGGTCCCAGAGCATACTTGAGGACGATCAACCCTAGGGCCAGCCCCACGATCACCGTCACTGCTATGTTTCGTCCGACCATCTTTCCCATTCCGGCAGACGAGACTAATTCACAGTGAACAATATGGCAAGAGCGTGTACTCATCTGCTGGACGGGTTCATCTTCTTGACCGTGGGGTTCGGCTATGTTACAAGCGACGGTCAACCGTAATCGTTAACGCAGCAACATCTGTAACAATCAGCGTGCGCGCGTACCCCAGTGGAATGCCGGTTCGGAGGAAGATTTTTTCATGGAAATGTCTACGCGACTTGTTCAGTATTCCGTTCTCTTTCTGGCTTTTATTCTCACGTCTGTCCCTTCGGTGGCACAGACTGCTGGCGGCGCTGTGTATCTGGATCCCTCCCAGCCCATCGATGTGCGGGTCGACGATCTGATCCGGCAAATGACGCTGGAAGAGAAAGTTTCGCAACTAGTGAATCAGGCGCGGGCGATTCCCAGACTGCAGGTGCCGGCTTACGATTGGTGGAGCGAAGCTCTGCATGGCGTGGCCAATGCGGGAACGGCAACGGTTTTCCCAGAGCCGATTGGATTGGCGGCGACGTTTGACGATCCTTTGATCCACGAGATGGCGGTAGTCATCGGCACGGAAGCGCGGGCCAAGCACAACCAAGCGGTGAAAGCCGGGCGGCGGGACATAATGGAGGGTCTCGACTTCTGGTCGCCGAATATTAATATCTTCCGCGATCCGCGCTGGGGACGAGGTCAGGAAACGTACGGAGAGGACCCGTTTCTTACCGGGCGCATGGGTGTCGCGTTCGTGACCGGATTGCAGGGGGACGATCCGAAATACTTCCGAGTCATCTCCACGCCAAAACATTTTGCCGTACACAGCGGGCCGGAACCATCGCGGCACACGATTGATGTACAAGTATCGAAGCACGATATGGAAGACACGTACTTACCCGCATTCCGCGCTGCTGTGACAGAAGGCAAAGCGGAATCGGTAATGTGCGCCTATAACCGCGTCAATGGCGAGCCGGCGTGTGCGAATCGCTTTCTGCTGCAAGATCAGCTGCGTGGGGCGTGGAAGTTTAACGGCTATGTTGTGTCGGACTGTGACGCAGTCGTGGACATTTACCAGGGGCATCATTTTAAGAAGAGTCAAGCGGAAGCGACTGCGGCTTCGCTGAAGGCGGGGATGGACAATGAGTGCGCGGACTTCTTTACCGTCGCGAAGGATAGGCACGATTACCAGCCGTACCTGGATGCGGTGAAGCAAGGATTTCTCACTGAAGCCGACATTGATGTTTCGTTGAAACGGCTGTTCACAGCGCGCATGCGGCTGGGAATGTTCGACCCTCCGGAGAAAGTTCCGTACGCGCAGACGTCGGAATCCGAGATTGACAGCCCGGCGCATCGGGAACTCGCGCTCAAGACGGCTCGCGAATCGATGGTGCTGCTCAAGAACGATGGAGTGCTTCCCTTCGCGACTAGTGTGAAGAAGATTTTAGTCGTAGGTCCGTTGGCCGAGTCCGGGGAAGTGCTGCATGGCAACTACAGCGGGACGGCTTCGCATGCGGTGACGGCGCTGGAGGGAATCCGGGAGCAGTTTTCTGCCGCTCAGGTGACGTATGTTCCCGGAACCAATTTCTTGCGCCAGGAAACGGTGATTCCGACTTCAGCACTCTCGACCGAGGACGGGAAGCCCGGATTGAAGGGCGAGTATTTCGTGGGCGATTTTGCCGGTACGCCGCAGGTGGTTCGTACCGACGCTTTGGTGGATCTGCAGCTCTTTCATCCGGGACCGCATGCGATTACAGCGCCACTTAGGATGAAGGATTTTTCTGCGCGGTGGAGCGGATTTCTGACCCCGGCCGAATCTGGCAGCTATCAAGTTGGCCTGGTGGGTTCGATGAACCGCATGTGGTTGGATGGCAAATTAATCGTAGACGATGCGGTCTTGCACGATCCCAACTCGCAGGGAGTCACCATTCCGCTGGAGAAAGGGCGTCGCTATGCGGTGAAAATCGAATTCCTGCGAGGCGGATTTGGCACCAGGCTGGTATGGCTGCCGGTGAGCGCCGATCCAAGTTTCGAAGCGGCTTCCGCGGCTCGTCAGGCGGACGTCGTTGTCGCGGTGGTCGGCATTACGTCGCACCTTGAGGGTGAAGAAATGAAGGTTGACGTGCCCGGATTCCGAGGTGGAGACCGCACCAGCCTCAGCCTGCCGGCAGAGGAAGAGGCGCTGCTCGGAGCTTTGAAAGGCGCGGGAAAGCCGTTGGTCGTCGTTTTGATGAATGGCAGCGCTTTGGCGGTAAATTGGGCAAACGACCACGCCAACGCGATTCTCGAGGCGTGGTACTCGGGGGAAGAAGGCGGAACGGCAATCGCCCAGACGCTTGCGGGCGTCAACAATCCCGGCGGACGATTGCCTATCACGTTCTATAAGGGCGTGGAGCAGTTGCCCGAGTTCGAAGATTACGCGATGAAGAACCGCACCTACCGCTACTTTGGCGGGCAACCACTTTATCCTTTCGGCTACGGATTGAGTTACTCGAAATTCGAATACAGCAATCTGAAATTGTCGAATCCCGAACTCGACGCGGGCAGTCCGCTCACAGTCGATGTAGACGTAAAAAACACTAGCCAGCGAGCGGGAGATGAAGTCGTGGAACTCTACGTGAACTTTCCCGAGCTCGCCGGCGTGCCGCTGCGGGCATTACGTGATTTTACCCGGGTTCACATGAATGCGGGCGAAGTACGGCATGTCAAGCTGACGCTGCAGCCGCGCGATTTGAGCCATGTCAACGAGGCTGGTGATCGGATAGTCGCGGCGGGAGAGTACGTGATTACCGCCGGTGGGGGACAGCCGGGAACGGCCGCTGCACAAGCGGATGCGAAGCTGACCATTCGCGGAGAGCAAAAATTGCCAGAGTAAAATGATAGCAGGCACGTGGGCGCTGCTCCGGACATGAAGAGTCGTAGGTTTCCCGGTTCCCTGATTGCGATCATATTGCTCGTGTTGACCGGGCTTTGGCCGGTCCGCCCGCAACTAGTTCAAGCCCAGTCAAAGCCTACCGAGCCCGTCACACCCGCGGGCGATAGTCCAATCCGCTTCGCCTTCCAGCCCATCGACTTCCAGCTCGACAGTTGCGAGACGCCGGAGCGGCACGCACCGGAAACCATGGCCGGCGGTGTGGCGATTTTCGACTACAACAACGACGGCAAACTCGACATTTTCTTCACTAACGGCGCGGACATCAAAACACTGCACAAGACATCCGCGAAATATTCCAATCGTCTTTTTGAAAACGATGGTCACGGACATTTCACCGACGTAACTGAGAAAGCCGGGCTGGCGGGAACCGGGTACGACATAGGGGTTGCGATTGGGGACTACGACAACGATGGGTATGAAGACATTTTTGTCGCAGGCGTGTATCGCAACACGCTTTATCACAACAATGGAAACGGGACCTTCACCGAAGTAACGGCTAACGCCGGACTGAATAAGCCTGATCCCGAATGTGGGCCGTTATGGGCTGTGGGCGCGGCGTGGATCGATGTGAACAACGATGGGCTGCTCGATCTCGTCGTCATCAACTATCTGAAGTGGAACTTCGATCATGAGCCGGAATGCCAGGGCTACGGCCATCGTGAATACTGCCATCCCAAAATGTATAAGCCCACTCCCAATCAGTTGTTCCTCAACAACGGGGATGGGACGTTTAGAGACGCTTCGGTCGAAGCGGGTTTTCGCGCGCATCCTGGCAAGGGCATGGGGGTGGCGGCGGCGGACTTTGATCTGTCGGGCAAGATGGATCTCTTTGTTCCCAATGACAAATTAATGAACTGGTTCTTTCGCAACAAGGGAGAAGGACGGTTTGAAGAAGTCGGCTTCGAAGTGAACGTCGCACTGAGGGAAGACGGCACTTTTATTTCCGGCATGGGAACGGATTTTCGCGATCTGGATAATGACGGCTATCCGGATATCTTTGTGGTCGCTCTTGATGGGGAAACGTTTCCGCTCTACCGCAATACCGGGACGGGCAGCTTCGTGGAAGTGACGCGAGAGAGCAATATGACGAAGCTGACGTTGCCGATGGCCGGATATTCGCCGACGATCGCGGATTTTGATAATGATGGCTGGAAAGACATCTTCGTTTCGCGCGGGCATGTACAGTCGCTGCTGGCGCAACCGAATTTGACGGTAGAACAACCGAATACCGTTTTCCGCAATCTCGGTGGCATGAAGTTTTCGGCTTTGACAGCGGAGGCGGGGCTGACGTCGCAGCGGCCTTCTCGACATAGAGGCTCAGCCATTGGGGACTTGAATGGAGACGGTCGGCTGGACGTGGTAGTGACCGCGATCAGCGCTCCGGCGGAGATTTGGATCAACCAGAGCCCGAACAAGAATCATTGGCTGGAGTTCAAGCTGCAAGGAACGAAGAGCAACCGGGACGGCATTGGAGCCAGGATCAAGGTCGTCACGAAGTCTGGAGCGCAGTATAACCACATGACGACCAGCGCTGGATACGCATCGTCGAGTGCGGGGCCGGTGCATTTCGGGCTGGGAGCTAATGCGTCTGCGGATTTAGTGGAGATTCGGTGGCCTTCGGGGGTTGTGCAGCAGATGCGGGATGTGGCGGGGGATCAGGTCGTGGTGGTGAAAGAACCGGTGAAGTAGAGATGTGGGCAGGGCGGGTGCGCCCGTCGGACAGGCGCCGGGACGGCGGCGCTACTTAGCGGGCTGCTCGAACGCTTGATGCAGAGCCGGATAGAGTTTGCGGTAGGTGCGGTAGGAACGCTCTAAGGTTTTCGAGTCTGCTTGATTGGGCGCGATGCGCGAGGCTACGCGAACTACGCTGTCGCAAGCTTCATCGACGGACTGCCATGCGCCGGCGCCAGTACTGGCAAGGATTGCTGCCCCATAGGCTGCACCTTCTTCCGCTGCCACGATTTCGACTTCGTGGGCGTAGACGTCGGCTTGAATCTGTCGCCAAAGCGGCGACCTCGCGCCTCCGCCCCCCAGACGGATCGACGTCACGGGGATCTTCATCTCGTCGAAGATCGTGAATGTGTCTTTGAGACTGAAAGCCACGCCTTCCATGACGGCGCGAATCAGGTGGCCCCGCGTGTGCGAGGCTGTGAGTCCAACTAGCGCCGCGCGAGCGTTGGGATCGAGATGCGGCGTGCGCTCCCCCATCAAGTAGGGCAGCCAGAAGGCGCCTTCAGAGCCGGCAGGCGCTGAACTGGCCTCGTCGGCCAGAATGTCATACGGATCGCGGACCGTGTTTGTTTGTACAGCGGACCCGACTCCGAAGCGGTCTCGAAACCAGCGGAGAGATAATCCCGCGGCTTGCGTGACACCCATGACGTGCCAACGTCCGGGAATGGCGTGGCAAAAGGTGTGCAGACGTCCTTGAGGATCGAGGGCGGGACGATCGGTTGCGGCAAAGACCACTCCGGAAGTCCCGATGGTTGCGCTGACCGCGCCAGCGCGCGCGATGCCCATGCCGATAGCTCCGGCCGCCTGATCTCCCGCTCCGGCCACGACGGGAGTTCCGATTCGCAACCCTGTGGCTTTCGCGCCCTCGGCAGAGACTCTCCCGCAAACCTGCGGCGATTCATACAGCGCCGGTAGCAGCGCCTGCTCAATGCCAGCCTTGCTCAGCACTTCTGTGGACCAGCGACGATGGATCACGTCCAGCAGCAAAGTGCCCGAGGCGTCCGCTACATCGATGGCTCGCTCTCCGGTCAGTTGGAAGCGGACGTAATCTTTGGGAAGCATCACGTGCGAGACCCGCGCCCAGTTTTTCGGTTCGTTCTCGCGTACCCAGAGCAGTTTGGTAAGAGTGAAATTGGTGAGCGGTGGATTGCAGGTCAGCTGAATCAAAACCTCGCGGCCGAACAAATTCGAAAGCTCGTTGCTTTGGGCTTCGCTCCGTTGATCGCACCAGATGATTGCGCTGCGCACGACCGCGTCCCGGGAATCGAGCAAGACGGCGCCGTGCATTTGGCCGGAAAATCCCACGCAGGCAATCTCGCCGGCGTATCGATTGAAGGAAAGATTGGAGGAATGAAGCGCCTTCCGGACTGCTGACCCGCAGGCGCGCCACCAGTCTCGTGGATCTTGCTCCGCCCAGCCAGGCCGCGGACTCGCGAACGGTTCGTGTTCCTCCGATCCGGAACCGAGGACCTTTCCGGCCTCATCAATTACAAGCGCCCGCGTGCCGCCCGTGCCAACGTCGATGCCAAGGTAAGCGATTTTTTTCTCCTCGAAATCGACAGCGGACGTCGCTATCCGAAGTTCTCCGTCAAATCGGGCGTTGCTTCCCGCGGTCGCTCGATTTCTTCTCTTTTTTCGTTTTTTCCCTTGACCGATTCGTGGGATTCCCGCTGCAGAAAGAAATCCAGATTGCCGCGCATCACCAGGTGCGGCGCTAGGGCGACTTGATGCTCGCGATTCGCTCCCTCGGAGAGGAAGTCGTACAACGTGCGGAGCGCCATCCGGCCCTGAGCCCGCGGACGCTGGTAGATGGTCGCAGCCACGGCTCCGCATCGAATCTGAGGAACAAGATCGGGAAACAAATCCGTCGTTATGATGGTCAGGCGTTCCAGCAAATTTGCGTCACGCGCCGCGCTAAGCACCGGCATTGAGGCCTCGGTCGTTATGTACACTCCCGCCAGGTCCGGACATTTTTCAAAAAGCTTGCGACACTTCCTGTAGGCTTCCGCTTCTACGTCGTGATCTTCGATGGGCTTCAACAGCTTCAAGTTGGGGTAGAAGGAACGCAAGGTATTTTCAAAGGCGGCGCACTTCTCGGCATGCTCGGTAATGGCCAGATCGAACAGGGTAATGGCAATCGATCCCGCCTGCCCGCGCAGAAATCGTCCCATCAGATCCGCGGCGATCGAGCCGCTGGCCAGAGTGTCGACAGAAACAATGCCCAATCGCCCGCTGTTGGGAGCATCCGTCGCCACACAAACCACGGGAATTTGTGCGCGCGCGGCGCGGCGTATCCACGGGCGCAAGACCTGAGGACGGCTGGGGAAGGTGATGATGCCATCCACGTGGTCATCAATGGCAGCTTCAAAGGCTGCTTCTTCCCCTTCTCCTAAACGCGGGCAGGTTCGAAACTCGATCTCAACATTCTCCAGCAGGATTGATGCAGCCTCCTCGCGAATACCGGCGCGCACCTCGTCCCAAAACGATGTGGTCCCCTGCAGCGTGTTCACAGAAATCCGCAACGTCTTTCTGGAGGACAAATACCGGGCGGCGAGGTTTGGGCGGTAGCCCATGTTTCTGGCTGTTTGGAGCACGCGGGCTTTGGTCATCGGACTCACGCCGGGATTGTCGTGCAGGGCGCGGTGCACGGAGCCGATGGAAGTGCCCAGAGCCTTCGCGATGTCACGCAGAGTAGAGGGAGGTTTGCCCATGGAATACCCGACTTTTTACAGTGACCTGCGCCAGCCAGGAACAGTCGGGGAAGACTTTGTTGCGGCCAGAAGCGTAAACGTTAACGGAAGTTCGGAAAATGCGCAAGGCGATGGCGAGCAAAATGACGACTAGTTTTTCTCGAGCGCAGGAATTACAACTCGTCCCTTATTGTCGGCGATGCCCGAAAGCCGATAAATCCAGTTGCACATGGTATCGCGCCACAGCACGGCTTCCTGGGCCTGGCACTCCAGTCGCCCCAAGATATCGCGGTAACGTTCTTCATCGATGTGGCCCTCAAGCATCTTCCATTGCGAAATAAAATCGCGGGTCCGATCCGCACCGTCGTAGTGCGAGTCGTAGACATGCTGAATTACCGTTTTGCCCGAGTGAAGAATGTAGGTATAGCGCACATGGTGAAAAAATAGGAGCAGATTGTCTTGGCAGCGAGCCAGAGTTTCGTACAACGCTTGCACTTCGGGGGGATACTGGCCGATAAATCCCGTGCCGGTCGCAACGGTGCGATCCATGCCGATGCCCTGATGATCGGCGCGGTGCCATTGCCCCCAGCCATTTTGCTCCGAGGACTCGGGGGCCGGATCGTAGTGATTTCCCAGAATGTTGGTGAGCGTTCCCGCGCCCAGCGGACCGGTATAACTCTCGTAGACGGGCCAGGAACTGAGCTGCATCGCGCTGATGGTTTTGATTACCAGCGGATCGCTACCGAAGGTGAGGCGCGTCCATTCGTCGACAATGGTTTCGGAACTGAGATCGGGGTCCCACGCTAGACGTCCGAAGCCATACAGGTTAGCCATGGCAAGCGGACTTCCGAGCCAGTTTGACTCCATCCCGACGTTCGCGACGCCGATGAAACCGCCCGTGGGACGATGGAAGACTCGCCCAGCGACGATATCCTTCACTGGCGCAGCGTTCCCCTCTATGTGCATATCGAAGTCCAGCACTTCTTTCCACATCGGGACGAGAAAACAGAGATGCCGCTGCTGGCCGGTATACTCCTGCGTGATCTGCAGTTCGATAGCTTCATTGGTGCGATGCAGGCCGGCGAATAGCGGAGACACCGGCTCGCGCACCTGGAAATCGATTGGACCATTCTTGATCTGAATAATGACGTTGTCGTCGAACGCTCCATCCAGCGGATGAAAATTATCGTAGGCGGCCTTGGCCCGATCATTTTTCAAGTTGCGCCAGTCCAGATGATGGTTATAGACAAAGGCGCGATAGAAGAGGATGCCCCCATGCGGCTTGAGTGCGTGGGCAATCACGTTGGCAGCGTCGGCAGGTGTTCTGCCATAGCTGGATGGTCCGAGGCGGCCCTCGGAATCCGCTTTCACTACGAAGCCGCCGAAGTCTGGAATCCGTCGGTAAATCTCGTCGGCCTTCTTGCGCCACCACGCGGCCACCTGCGGATCTAGAGGGTCAAAGGTGTCCAAACCGCCGCTGGCCTTCGGACTGCTTAGATCGACCGACAGAGAAAGTCGAACACCCCAGGGACGGAACGCGTCGGCGATGCGGCGGACTTGTGCGATGAAGGCGTCATCCAGAATGCCGGGAGCCGCGTTGACGTTATTAATTGTGCAGCCGTTAATTCCTATCGAAGCCAGGAGCCGCGCGTACTGGCCGGCGCGACTCAGGTCGCTGCGGACTTTTCCATCGTCGAAGAATATGGAAGGTCCGCCGTATCCACGTTCAATGCGGCCGTCGAGATTGTCCCATTGATTTACCCAACGGACGGGGGCATACGGCTGTTGCACTTCATCGATGCTGGAAAGACTCTCGCTACGGGCGATCTTACTCAACAGTGCAAATACGCCGTACAGAACGCCGCGATCGGTGGCGGCGGTGATGACCAAACACTTCGATTGGTGAATGCTCGCGCTCTTCAACCAATAGCCTTCGGCTCCGAGTTTCTCAGGCGGGCGCAAATCCGGGGCTAAGGTGTGCAGGTCTGAAAATGTCCCCAAGACTATGGCACCGTCTAGGCGCGAAGCGACAGCCGAGCGCAAAGTCTTGCTCAACATTTGAAAAACGCCCTGAACTAATTCCTGTTGCGCGGTCCTCAACACGAGGCCATCGCTCATCACCACGACTTCGCCCGGCAAATTCTGATAACTGCTGGCGCTTTGAGGAGACAATGCAGAGTAGCGCAACCAGGCTGCCGCGCCGGTTTCGGCATCGAGACCGGAGGGGATCACGATCGCGCAGAGGCAAGCTGCAGCCGCAATCACGCCGCGACGGACTCTGCTCGTGAACCGGATTAAAATCATGGCGATGTGGCCGTCCGAAGTTTCAAACCGAAGCTTCAAACTATACCTCAGTAAAGACTTGATCACTGTGACGCTTCATGCGTCGAATCTGGTTAACTCAGCCAATCCACAATCCCATTGCTTTTCGCGCGCTGCGGGCCTACCATTCGCGAAGGAGGCCCACGATGACTTCCTGCGCCCCGATTTACAACCATATTCTGAAACTTGCAGCAATTACTTTTTTAGCCACTTCCGCGTTCGCCCAGGCGCTGCCCAAGTACGATCCCGCCACCGAAGGTAAGTTCAAGGGAGTCGTTGAAGAGTTAAAGTACGTCCCTCCTTCCGGTGCGAAGCCGGTTGCCTACCTGGTCGTGAAGAGCGGTCCGGATGCCATGCAGATTTTTCTTTGTCCGAAGAAATTTCTCGACGACATGGGGGTGGATTTCAAAGCCAACGATGAGGTTGAGGTCACGGGATCCAAGATCAAACAGGACGGCGCTGACCTGACTCTCGCGCGAGAAGTTGTGAAGGGTGGCGACACGTTGACGCTGCGTTTCAAGGACGGCAAACCCGCCTGGTAGAGCCGCCCACGTGGCGACAGCCGCCTCGGCTGTCTCGCATTGGTGAAGCCGAGCAGCCGGCTAAACCGCCGCAGGGATCCACGAACTAACGTTTCCCCGCCCCACTCGTGCTTCCTGATAATCTCAAGCTACATCTTCAGGAGACCGTAAATTCTTGCCCCCGCTGATTAATGTACGCAGCATTTCGAAAGCCTTCGGCGCCGATCCGCTCTTTCAGAACGTCTCTTTCACTATTTCCGAGGGAGATCGCATTGGACTCATAGGTCCAAATGGATCAGGCAAGTCCACTTTGCTGCGAATCCTGGCGGGCACTGAAGATACCGATGACGGCGAAATCGCCGTCCGCAAAAGGATTCGCCTGAGCTACGTGGAGCAGGAGTCAGAATTCCGGCGCCGAGATACGGTACGCTCTGTGATCGAGGCTGCGTTGAAAGACTCGGCCGTGCCGGAGTCGGAGCGTGGGACGCTCTTTGCCGAAACGCTAGGTCGTGCCGGCTTCGTGGACCTTGAGAAGGAGGCCACAGCTCTATCCGGAGGCTGGCAGAAACGTCTTGCGATTGTACAGGCGCTGGTGCAGGCTCCCGATATTCTGTTGCTGGACGAACCTACGAATCACCTGGACCTGGCGGGCATCGAGTGGCTCGAAAATGTGCTGGAGCAGGCCCGCTTCGCCTGCGTAGTGATCAGCCACGATCGTTACTTTCTGGAGAACGTTGCCACCGAGATCGCGGAACTCAGCCGCATCTATCCCGATGGATTGCTGCGCGTGAAAGGACGTTACAGCACATTTCTGGAGAAGAAAGAGGAATTTCTGCACGCGCAGTCGAAGCGGCAGGAAGCGCTGGAGAATCTGGTTCACTCCGAAATCGAATGGCTGCGCCGGGGAGCGAAGGCGCGCACCAGAAAATCAAAGGCGCGCATCGACAAGGCCGGTGAACTGATGGAGGAGTTGGCGGATTTGAACACGCGAACCCGGACCGGTACGGCGCAGATCGACTTCTCGGCCACCGATCGCAAGACCAAGCGCTTGATCGAACTGCAGAATGTCGCTTATGAAATCGGAGGGCGGCGGCTGTTCCAGGGATTGAATTTCATCATCACCGCCGGGCTAAGGGTTGGATTGGTGGGTCCGAACGGAAGCGGCAAGACGACTCTGCTGCGTTTGCTGCGCGGAGAAGTTGCCGCGACGGCTGGAGAGATTCGTCGAGCCGAAAAGTTGCGTATCGTCTACTTCGATCAGCGCCGCGAACTGGATCCGACAGTGACTTTGCGCCGGGCTCTGGCTCCAGAGGGCGATTCGGTTATCTATCAAGATCGCGTGACTCACGTAGCGTCGTGGGCGGCGAAATTTCTGTTCAAGAGCGAACAACTCAATCAGCCGGTGGAGCGGCTCTCGGGAGGCGAACGCGCCCGCGTCCTGATTGCACAACTCATGCTGCAGCCCGCCGATGTTCTTTTGCTTGACGAACCAACCAATGACCTCGACATTCCGACTCTGGAGATACTGGAAGAAAGCCTGCTCGAGTTTCGCGGGTCGCTAGTGCTGGTAACGCATGATCGTTACATGCTTGATCGAGTTTCAACCATCGTGCTCGGTCTGGATGGGCAAGGCAACGCAGAACGGTTTGCCGACTACCTGCAATGGGAGACGTGGCAAGCCGAGCGCCAGCAGGCACAGTCGAGCGCCCGCGGGTCTGCGCGTGTCGCGGACCGCGAATCATCGACGACATCGAAAAAAAAGCTGTCGTATCTGGAAGCTCGAGAATATGCCAGCATCGAACAGCGCGTGGCCGCCGCGGAAGAAGCGCTTGAGGCGAAGCGAAGCTTTGCCGAGGACCCCATGATCGCCAGCGACGCTACCCGTCTCGTGATCGCTCACTCCGAGCTTGAGGAGGCGCAAAAACAAGTGGACGAACTTTACGCGCGTTGGGCAGAGCTGGAAACGAAGCAAGCCTGACTCAAAGCTGGATGATTTGAACCTCGATCAGGAGGCAAGGCAGAACGCGATGATGGTATTTCCGCGCTTCCCCGTATTCTTTTCGAGTTCTTCCAGTAAGCGCGACTCCAGGTCGTCCGGGTCGGGCTTCATTTCGCAAGCGGCAATCTCTTCCGGCGACGCGCCGTGAAAGCAAAGTTCGCAAACGCACAACCCATCTTCGGACTGAACCGGAGGGCCGAAAATCCGGCAAGTCATAGGACGCGACTGGTACAGTTCACAATTTCCTGTCACTGGATCGAGCGCGGGACACGGCTCATCGTCGGCAAAGCTAGCGAACCTTCGTGCCGCATCGTCTTCTTCGGCTAACACGCCGGTGGCAGCATCGCCAGGAAAATCCGGAGTCAGGCGGGCAACCGATTCGCGAGCACGCTGACGAAGGCGCGATGCTCGTGCAGGGTCGGTCTCGTCAAGTTCGGCAAGGGCTTGCCGCAAACGAAAAGCATCGAGCTGGTTGATGGAGAATGCGCCGATGCAGCATTGCGTGCATCCGGGGCGGCAAACGAGCCATTCTCCACTTCTCTGCGTTGCGTCTGCCAATGCGGAGTCTACAATCTGAATCAGCTTCGAGTCCCCGGGAAAGTGGCTTCTCACGGTTCAAGGATAACGCACAGCGGATTTGCTGGTGTCAGTTTTAGTGGTGATCGAACAGTTCACTACGCTCGACGCGCTCGCCTTTGGAAACCACCAGCGAGATTCGTTCGGTCGCAGTGATATCGTCCAGAGGATTTCCATCGACTACGAGCAAATCCGCGTCATTGCCTGGCTGTATAGAACCGATTCGCTTCTCGGCACGCAATAATCGCGCGGCGTTGAAAGTGGCGGCCTGAAGCGCCACGGCGGGCGGAATTCCAGCCTGCACCCAGAGTTGAAGCTCATGTTGCACGGTGGGCCCGTGAATGACCAGAAAGTTTCCCGCGTCGCTGCCCGTAACCAGCGACACCCCGTGCTGCTGCGCGCGCTTCAGATTATCAATAGCAATCTTCATGTCGATTGGATAACGGGCGAGAGCCGAGCGGATCGCCTCGGTGTCCTTGGACGCCAATGCTTCTTCAGTTCCCTGAAGAAGCTCGGGTGGTCCGACTTGTTGCAGCAGCGAACGCTTCAGCAGGTTGCTTTTACCGGCTGCGAAATCTTTCAGCGCTTCTCCCACACTCAACGTGGGATCGTAAAACGTTCCCTGCTTCACCATTTTTTCAAACAGAACGTCTGGAATCTCTTCTCGAAAAGAGCCGTGTTCAATGGAGCTGGCTTGAGCCTGTACAGCGTCAGAAACGTCGCGGGCGTCTCCGGTGTGAACCGCCAGCGGCAAATTATCCGAGTGCGCCGCCTGAGCGACCGCGTCGAACAATCCGGTATCGAGACGGTTGAAGACGCGGCCGGCTGCGCCCGCTTCGAGAATGGCCTTGATGCAATCCACGCCCCGTTTCTTCAATTCATCCACTTGCTTCCCGGCTTCCTCGGCGGAGGTTGGAATGCGGGTAAATTGTTTTTCTGCATTGGCTCGAATGTTTTCCGGAAGACCGTTGAAATATTCTGTGCCGTGCCCTCCGGCAGCGGTGAACAGCGGGCCGCAGGTGGCTAACTCGGCGCCCAGCGCCTCACCGCCGTCGACCGTGGAGCGCACTTTGAGTGCGATGTCGAGTCCGTCGCCAACGCTTCGCACCGTAGTCACGCCGCTATAGAGATAGGCTGCCAACTCGCGCAACATGCTTTTCCGCGGATCGTACTTGCTCATGTCCGGATAAAAGCCGCCGGGCGCGCCGAGGTGTACGTGAACGTCAATAAGCCCGGGAAGAACTGTCTTGCCGGCGGCCTCGACGACCTCGGCTCTCACGGACTTGGGATCGGGCCCGGCGCCCTCATAGACCTCGGCAATTGTTCCGCCGCGCACCAGCACGGTCCCATTTTCAATGACCTTGCCATTTCCGACGAAGATGCGCGCTTCGCGAATCAAATAGGTGTCGCCCCGCGCGAGTTGCCGATGCAAAACTTTTGTCTTGGCGATGCCGCTGCGCGTATGCATCTGCCACGCACCCAGCAGCAGGAACGGAGCCAGCACCGCCAGCAGCGACAGCTTCGCGGAGGCGCGAATCTTTTCTTCTTTTTCCCAGCGGAACAATTTGTAAGCAATAAAAAGGCCGACAAACGAAGTCAGAACCAGCGCCAGCAGCGGCTCGCGGTTGGCCCAGAGGCCTTCCTGCCGCAGAAGCATTCCCTGGATGCCCGTCACCATGTAGCTCGCGGGGACGAACTGCGTGATCACCAGCAACCACGGTGGAAACATAGAAAGAGGAAAGGTTGCGCCGCTCAGAAACAGCATCGGGAGATAAATCAGCTGCACGATCAGCTGACTTTCCTGCATCGAGTTCACGACCGAGGCTAGGATCAAGCCGATGGCGCGAAAGCCGGCGATGGCCACGGAAATGAAAATCAGAATCGACCCCATCGTCTGAGGCCACGGCATGCCGTAAAGGAAATGCGCCAGAGCGAGAATCAGAATCACATTCGGCATGTAGAGAATCCAGCCGGTCACGACGGAAGCCACGAGCAAAGGAGCAGGCGTAATAGGCGTAACTTTGTAGCGGCGCAGGATGTTGGCTTCGCGTTCTTGTACCGCGCGAATGCCGGCGCCCATCAATCCATTGCCGAGAATGCCGATGATGAGAACCATGGCGATCACCATGGTGATGGCTGCGCCGCGCTCGGCATGCATCGCCTGCCCAAAAATGAAAAAGAAAATGAGCGGGAAAAGATAGTTGAAGAAAATGACGGACCGGTTGCGCATAGCCAGCTTCAGATCAATGGCAATGAGAGCCTTATAACTCTTCATTGGCGCAGGCTCTTTCCCGTCATCTCGATAAACACATCTTCGAGACTTGGCTGCTTGAGGCGAACGTCGGTCAATTCGAGACCTTGCTGGTCAATCCATTTGACCAGATCGACGAGCGTGGCTGCGGGACGGCGCGAGCGTACCGTTAAGGTATGGCCAGTGGAATCAAGAATGCTCTCCGTGGCCTCCGCCCAGGCAGGGCGCGATTCCGGAAATGGCGTACCGCACGTCACGACGATGCTCGAGGCATTCCGGCTCTGCTGCTGCAGCCGGCTCGGAGTATCCAGTGCGATGATGCGGCCTTCATCGACGATCGCGACCCGGTCGCACAGGCGCTCGGCCTCTTCGATGTAATGCGTGGTTAGCAGAATCGTGCGATGTTCGCGTTTCAATTCTTCGAGCAAGTTGTGGATTTCCGCCCGCACCTGCGGGTCGAGCCCGGTCGTGGGTTCGTCGAGAAAGATCAGTTGCGGATCGTTCACCAGCGCGAGAGCCAGCGCCAGCCTTTGTTTTTGGCCACCGGATAACGTTTCGTAGAAAGCGTTCCGCTTTTCCTCGAGCTGCAAACGTTCTAACAGTTGGTCAAGATTGACGTTGCGGCTGTAAAAGGAAGCGAACACATCCATCGCTTCATGAACGCGGATTTTACCGGGTAGATTCGTGGCCTGCAGGCATACACCGATGCGGTCTTTGAGACGCAGGCGCTGCCGGTCAGGATCGAAACCGAGAACCGCGACCTGGCCGCTGGTACGAGCACGAAGCCCTTCGAGAATCTCGACTGTGGTGGTTTTGCCCGCGCCATTCGGCCCCAGCAGTCCGAAAACTTCCCCAGGCTGGATTTCGAAGTCGATGCCTTTCACGGCTTCCACTTCGCCGTAGGATTTCTTGAGCCCCTGCACGGAAATCGCTGGCGAAGTTGAACTCATGTGGAGGGGGATAGGCTACCGGAGACAGCAGTTGGTAGTCAAAGACGGTGGAAAGCGGCTTAAGAATTGTGTTTGAATCACATTCCCAGGAGGTTGCTTTGCAGCTTGGTGTAGCCATGCTGGTGCGACCAAAGATCGAGCGGAGCGGAAGCAAGTTCGTCGACGAGTGGTTCGGCTCGTCCATTTTTCGTCAGGTCCACACTCTTGATGTATGTCTTGCAGCTGTCGCAGCACTCCACGCGAATGTAATCGAAGTCGCTGGCCGTGAAGACAGCGAGTTTTTTGTCGTTCTCCTCGCCGCATCCCGGGCAAACGATCCGGCGAAACCCCCACTCCGCGAGGCAGAAAGAGCACACCATCGAACGCGCGCCACCATCGCCCATCTGGCGCAATACACCCAGGCCTGGCTTCCGGCGACAGAAAGGACATAGGGCGTGCGCACTGGTTGCGGGGTGCAGCGAGGCGCGCGACCGCAAGAGCTCGGCGTAGGGCTGGAGAAAGGCGACGGCCAGCAAACCCTGCGCGTCGGAGCACGAGCGCGCCATCCATGCACTCTGCAGCACCTCAGAGTAGAAACTGTAACCGCAAGCATGTAGTTCACGGCTCAGTTGGGTCAACGGCTTCGGACCGTTCGCTTCGGCTATAGACAGGAACGGCTCGAATCGGAGTCCGAGATATTCCAGCTCATCCCGACTGAGCTCACCGTGAATAGGAGCCGAGAGTGGTCGCGTAGCGAACGCCGCGCTTAACTGGCGACCCAAGTCTTCCTGAAATCGAGCGACGTGGATATAGAACCCAAGAATTTCTGCCGCGAACGGATGTTGGCCGGCAAGTTCTTGCGCGCGATGGATGCGCCGCTTCCAGGGAGAGACCGTCATCGGCCGATCTTTCAAAATTGGCCTTGCCTTCTTGAGGAATTTCTTGAATTTAGAACCCTGCATCAATCAACTCCAGTCTACAGCGTCCTCCCATTGACTCGCTTCGCCGCGCGGCGTTATAGTCTCCGGAATAAATTGCAACTCGGTCGTCGGGCGTGGAAACACAACGACCGCAGACTTCAACCTCCGTGACACACTAGTTGCCCGGTAGTTTGCATTTCGGGTTTGTTTGTACACCGATTGCTGGGGGTTTTAATGGAGTTCTCCCGCAGGACGTTTCTTAAAGGCAGCATCCTCGGCGGTGCGGGCATCTCCGTACTGGGATTCGATCTCACTCCGGTCTACGCCCAAACTCAGAACCTGAAGATTGCGCGCGCGAGCGAGACCCGCAGCACTTGTCCGTATTGTTCCGTGAGTTGCGGCGTGATTATTTATACGCTGGGCGACAAGGCGAAAAACGCGATCCCGCAGGTAGTACACGTCGAGGGCGATCCCGACCATCCCATCAATCGCGGCACGCTCTGTCCCAAAGGCTCATCGCTCGAACAGGACATCATGAATGAGCGGCGGCTGCTCAAGCCGCAGGTGCGACGGCCGGGAGCGACCGATTGGGAGGATATTTCCTGGGACCAAGCCTACGCCGAAATCGCGCAGAAGGTAAAGAAGACGCGCGACGACACCTTCATGGAGAAGGACGCGAACGGCCACACCGCCAACCGCTGTGAAGGCATCGCCTTCACCGGTGGTTGCACCGATACCAACGAATTCAATTATCTCGTGGTCAAGAGCATGCGCAGCCTGGGGGTCTGCTACCTGGAAAACCAGGCCCGGGTTTGACACGGCCCAACGGTCTCCAGTTTGGGGCCAACATTCGGACGTGGGGCAATGACCAATGGCTGGATCGACATCAAGAACACCGACATGATGTTGATCATGGGCGGGAATCCAGCCGAAAACCATCCTTGCGGCTTCAAGTGGGCGATTGAAGCCAAGATACATCGCAATGCGAAGACCATTGTGGTCGATCCGCGGCTTACGCGGACCGCCGCTACTGCGGACATGTATCTGCAGATTCGCGCGGGCGCGGACATTGCGTTTCTGGGCGGCGTGATCAACTACGCGATTCAGAATAACCGCATCGCCAACGATTACCTGGTCAATTACACGAATGCGGCCTTCATCATCAAGGATGGATTCAAGCTGCCCGAGGATGGTTTGTACTCGGGCTTCGATCCGGAAAAACAGGTTTACGACAAGGCAACGTGGAATTACGAAGAAGGTGGCGACCTGACCGGAAAGGCGGTCCTCCCCACTCCGGGGTCGCAACAGCCGGCGCCCCCGGCGCAAGCGAAGGGCGGAGCCGTGCCGGGACCCTTGTTGCCGCCGAAAACTGCGTTTGATCTTTCGCTGCAGCATCCGCGCTGCGTCTTCCAACTTCTCAAAAAGCAGTACGAACGTTATACGCCCGAGATGGTGGAGCGCATTACCGGAATTCCGCGAGACCAGTTCCTGAAGGCCGCCGATCTTTACACGTCGGTCCGCAAAGACGGAGACATGAAGAAGGTGTCGACGATCATCTATGCGGTCGGCTGGACCCAGCATAGTTTTGGGACCCAGATCATCCGCACGGCAGCGATGCTGCAGTTGCTCATGGGAAATATTGGGCGCGCGGGCGGAGGCGTGAACGCCCTGCGTGGGCACTCCAATATTCAGGGCGCCACCGACATGGCAGGCATCTTCGATAATCTGCCCGGATATCTGAAGATGCCCGCGCCTGCAGACGTCGATCTGGCAACCTACGTGAAGCGCATTACTCCGACGGTATCCAAGCCCGATCCGTGGGATTCCTACAACTATTGGTCGAACACTTCGAAGTTTGTAGTGTCGTTCCTGAAGGCGATGTACGGTCCCGCGGCGACCAAAGAAAACGATTTCGCGTTTCACTATATCCCGAAAATCGACCGCAACTATTCCTGGGTAAACATCTGGAACGACATGTACGAAGGCAAGGTCAAAGGCATCTTCGCCTTCGGCATGAATGGCGTGATGATCGGCCCCGATTCGCAGAAGAATATCGACGCGTTGAAGAAGGCCGACTGGCTGGTGGTTTGCGAAATTTATCCCGACGAGACCAGTGAATTCTGGCGTGCTCCGGGCATCACGAACGATGAGATGAAGAAGATTAACACCACGGTCTATCGCCTCCCTGGCGCGGGCTTCGCCGAAAAGGATGGGACGTTCGTAAATTCCGCCCGCTGGCTGCAGTGGAAGAACGTCGCATTGCCGCCGCCGGGTCAGGCCCGCCTGGACCAGGAAATCCTGGCGACGATATTCCTGAAAGTTCGCGAACTGTATCAGAAGGAAAGCGGCAAGTTCCCTGACCCGATTCTGAACGCGTCGTTCGCGTACACGAATCCGTACAATCCGTCACTTTCAGAGGTGGCGAAGGAACTGAACGGAAAAGCAACCGCCGACATCACAGATCCGAAGACGAACACTACGATTAAAGCGGGCCAGCAATTGCCCAGCTTCGCATGGCTCAAAGACGATGGCACCACTCTCTCAGGGAATTGGCTGTACTGCGGTTCGTGGACCGAAGCCGGTGCGATGACCCAGCGTCGCGGGACTGAGGATCCGTCCGGTCTAGGTATTTATCCGAACTGGGCCTGGTCCTGGCCGCTGAACCGGCGCGTGCTCTACAACCGGGCCTCGTGCGACGTCGAAGGCAAACCGTGGGATCCGCCGCGTCGCCAAGTTTGGTGGGACGAGGCGAAGCAGTCATGGGCCGGAGTTGACGTGCCCGACTTCAAAGCTGACTCGCCGCCGAAAGATCACATGGGACCGTTCATCATGAATCCTGAAGGCGTCGGCCGCCTGTTCGTGCCGCTCAGCGCAATGGCGGACGGACCATTCCCCGAATTCTATGAACCGATCGAGAGCCCGATCGCCAATCCTCTGCATCCGAATCAGTCCAACAATCCAGTCGTGAAAAAGTACAAGACCGATATGGACAAGTACGGGACTGTGGAACAGGGCTTCAACGTGATTTGCACCACGTACCGGTTGACGGAGCACTACCACTATTGGACCAAAAACAATCCCATGAACGTGCAGTTGGTGCCGGAGCCGTTCGTGGAAGTTCCGGCTGAGCTTGCCGACCGCATGGGCATTTCGGGCGGCGAAAGAGTCAAAGTCACCAGCGCGCGCAGCCACTACATTGCGAAGGCGATGGTCACGCGCCGCATCCGTCCCATGAAAATCGATGGCAAAGAAATGTTCCAGATCGGGATTCCCATTCACTGGGGATTCCGAGGAATTGCGGAGGACGAAGGCAAGACCGCGAAAACCTTGGCGAATCAGTTGACTCCAACGGTCATCGATCCGAATGCATTCACCCCAGAGTTCAAAGGATTTCTGGTGAAGATCGAAAAAGCTTAGAGGATTACCGAGACACAGTATGAGCGATCGCAAGACACTTCAGATCAAGCAAATCTCGGGACACTCCGGGCCGGCAGCCGGCTTCGACATGCAACGCGATGCGGAAGTCTGCAAGCTGATCGATACCACGATTTGCATTGGCTGCAAGGCATGCGAAGTGGCGTGCGTCGAGTGGAACGACATGCCGTTCAGTCCGACTACGTTCGACAACACGTATCAGACGATGCCGGAAACGCGCTGGAATTTCTGGAACCTGATTAAGTTCAACGAGCACCAGCGTGAAGACGGCACGATCCAGTGGCTCATGCGCAAGGACCAGTGCATGCACTGCGCCGATCCCGGCTGCCTGCGTGCCTGTCCCGCCGACGGCGCGATCGTGCAGTACACGAACGGCATCGTCGATTTCCAGCAGGAAAATTGCATTGGCTGCGAGTTCTGCGTCTCGGGATGTCCTTATGACATTCCCAAGTTCAATCCGGCGACGAAGAAAGTGTACAAGTGCACGCTGTGCTCCGACCGCGTCGGCGGAGGTCTGGAACCTGCATGCATCAAGGCATGCCCCACCGGCTGTCTGAAGTTCGGCACCAAGGACGATATGAAGTACATCGCCGAAGAGCGAGCCAAGCAACTCCGCGAAAACTTCGGGTTCGAGAAAGCCGGCGTGTACGATCCGCAATCGATTGGCGGCACGCACGTGGTTTACGTTTTGCACGATGCTGAGAATCCAGAGCGCTACGGCGGCTTGCCCAAAAATCCGGTGATCCCGTGGAGCTACACGGTCTGGAAGTGGCTGTTTAAGCCGGTGCTGGGAGCTTTTGCGATGTTTGGTCTGATGGGAGTTTTGCTGCACTACGTCACCGTCGGACCGCGCGTCCCGCAGCCCGAACCGCCAAAGAAGGAGGGCCCAGATGTCCACCGCGGTTGAACGTTTCGACGAGAAGGCGCGCGATGCCTTCGATCAGATCGGGCAGAACAACGTCTATGAAGGCGAACTGCTGCGTCATCGCGTCTACACGCGCTTCCTGCACTGGATGGTCGCCTTATTCTTTTTTCTCGCACTATTCACCGGCTTTGCAATTTATCTGCCGTCGCTTTTCCGCTGGTTGGCGCCGATCTTCGGGGGTGGGCCGCTCACCCGCGAACTGCATCCCTGGTTCGGTATAGGGTTTGTGGCTTTCTTCGGGTTGCAGATTCTGAACTGGTTCCAGCCGATGAAGTGGACGGATTCTGACTCGAGATGGATGCGCAATCTTCGAAAGATCGCCGGCGGGAAAGAAAAACTCGAACCGCCCGACACCGGCTTCTTCAACGGCGGACAGAAAGCGCAGTTCTGGGAGATCGTCGTCGGTTCGGTAGTTTTTCTAATCACCGGAATTATTTTGTGGATGGGCGCGCGAACATTCGGACGCTGGGCGGTTGCGGTCAGCTATGTGTTGCACGACATTTCCGCCGTAGTCATGCTGGGCGGAATCTTCATTCACATTTACCTCAGCACTATCGGCGAGCCCGGCACGTTTCAGGCGATGATTCGCGGAGCCGTCAGCGAAGCCTGGGCATGGACATTTCATCCCGCCTGGTACAAAGAGGTCACTGGGCGCGACCCGGTCGCGGCCTGCGAGGAGGCGCGCAAACGCGGCGAGGGCACAAGACACTAGCACAGCAGTCGTCGGCTCCATGACGGCTTATTGTAGCGCCGCCGTCCCGGCGGCTGTCACGGGGGCGTCTCGCCCGCGACGGCGAGTTGCCCTCGGGACAGTCGGCAAAGCCTGCCCTGAGCAAATTCGAAGGGATGCCGGTGCTACGTTTATCGTGCCTTACCGCGCGCTTTTGCTTCTTCCAGTATTCGGAACAGCAGCAACCAGCGCTTCACGTTAGTGGTCATCAGGAAATTTTCTTTCACGTGCTCGCGCCCGCTGGCTCCGATGCGCCGGGCGAAGTCGGGATGCGTCAGCAGATATCGAATCTGAAATGCGCAGCCTTCTACCGAGTGCACCAGCACGCCTGTGAGTTTGTGAATGATCTGATTGGGTATGCCTCCCACGGCGCCGGCAATGGTCGGCTTTCCCTTCCACAATGCCTCGGTCACGGTCAGGCCGAACCCTTCTTTAAGGGATTTCTGCACCACGATCGTCGAAGCGCGCTGGATGGCATTGATTTCGAATGCGCACCAGGGCGGCAGATCCAGAATAATGATGTCGGGATCGTTCCCAGCCGCTTCCTTCACCTCCTGCAACACCACCGCGCCTTCAGGATCGTCCGTCGCACCTCCGCCGGCCAGAACGAGTTGGCAATCCACATATTTTTTTGCGAGCTTGTAGGCGTGCACAACCCCGACTGGATCCTTTAGCCGGTCGAATCGCGAAACCTGAGTCACAATGGGACGGGATCGGTCGATTCCAAATTCATCACAGACTCTCTGCACCACCGAGTCCGGCAGATCCTTATTCTTTTCGGAAAGTGGATCGATACACGGATAAAAGAGGTATTGCGGGATCGGCAGTTGCCGTGCAAACGACTGCGACGAAAAAATGGCGGCGTCATATTGCTCCACAAACGGTCGCAGAAATTCCCAGACGCGCGCATCCGGGTTGGACAGGTCGATGTGGCACCGCCACACCCAACTGGCAGGCGTCTTGTCACGCGACCGGATGAGACCGACCGGTTGTGGATCGTGAATCACCACCATCTCTTCTTCAAACTGAAGACGCTCCCGGTTCTGCTCGTTGTACATCAAAAAGATTTCCTGCGCAGCTTTGGTCAGTTCGTAGGCGCTGCCATGCAGCGCATTGTGGAATGCTTTGGTGACCTCAAAAAAATCGTTGCCGCCCGTGATCACGTCCCAATGTGTAGGCACTTCCAACTCCGAGAGCAGTGGCACCAGTCGATTCAGCATCTCGGCCACGCCGCCGCCAACCGCGGTGGAGTTGACCATCTTGATCGACTTCCCCTTGAGATCGCGAGCCAGAAACCGCAAAGCATCTACGTGCGACTGTCCGATAATGTCCCGATAGTCATCCAGGCGCGGGGACGGCGCGGGCGGAGGCGGGGTCAAAACAGTTGCCGGAAGGGGTCGGGTTTTTGCGCGGGCCGGCTCCGTCGGTACCGACTCAGCCGAAACGATACCTCCTCTATTTTCAGGAACCTGGGCTTTCCCAGTCGAGCCAGTGGTGGAATCCGCAACGGTAGCACGCTGTTCTTCTGTTTTCATCTTCTCGCCGTCCTAGTTCAAAGCTTGTTCAACAATGGTTGCAATCTGGTGGCGTACGCCTTCCATCGTGTTGGTGTAAATGTCGATGCGCTCGATCGCTTCGGCCGCCTGGGTGAGTCCCACTTCTTGTTCCAGCCAATTAGAAAAATCATTGGACATGCGGTGCAAGCGCAGCCGGGCCTCAATAAAGTGATGGTGAATGGAATGCACGCTCACATTCCTCAGCCCGTCGACGAATCCAGGCAGCGTGTCGGGCGCGAACTGCGTGGGCAACAGCACAATGGAGGCGGCGCAAAAGTAGAACGGTTCATGAGCCGGCTTTGCGCCCGACTGAGGATGTTGTTGCAGAAATTCGTCGAGGATTCCGACCATTCTCCGGCGCAGGCCGTCGATGTCAGTAAATTCCCGCACATCCAAACTGGCTAGCTGCTCCGCCAAGGCCGGTTCGTTGCAGGCCGATAGACACCAGTGCGCGAAATCGTTGGAAAAGCCCTGGCGAATGAAGTGATGTTCCTGCAGCGTCCGGAAGGTGTGCTGAAAGATGGAGTCGTCAGGGCAAGATTGCAGCGCCTGCCAGAGCTCGAAGACATTGCTCGCCTTCTGCCTTCCGATTCGCAGAAGGTTTTCCGACGTGTTGAAGTAAAACGGCTTATTCGGTTTGCGCACGGGATGCTCGTCTGCCATATCCATTGTTTGTAATAGGTAGCAGTCCGGAGCGGTTGGGTTGTCTCAGTTGCGACTTCTCAAGTAAAAAGTCCTGCTAATGCTTTTGCGGGGTTGATATTCATCTCCGCTACCCCACGGTAGCCCCCGCCTGGAATTTTTTTTCGCCGCCTGCTCCAACATCCAGGCGCACTTCACAAAGCTCTCCAATCAGGCTTCCGGCCCATCGGTACACATTGTGTTCACGCACAATCTTGCGCATTCGCTGCATGCGCATCTGCTTCTCTTCGGGGGTCATTTCCAGGGCCGCCCGGATCGCCTCGGCGGTCTGGTCGATGTCGTAAGGATTAATCTGCAGCGCGTCTCGCAACTCTCGAGCGGCGCCGGTAAAGCAACTGAGGATCAGTGCACCGCGTTCGTCATTTCTGGCGGCAACGAATTCTTTAGCCACCAGGTTCATACCGTCGTGCAAAGACGTTACCAGACAGAGATCGGCTGCGCCGTAATAGAGCTGAATTTCCTGGTGACTGTGCTGCCGGTTGAGGAGAACAATGGGTTTCCACTGACCCGCCTGAAATCGCCAGTTGATGCGGTCGGCTTCCGCCTCCACTTCGGCCTGCAGGTCGTGGTAACGCTTGATATGGGTTCGGCTAGGGGCGCCAATCTGAACAAAAGTAAAGACGCCCTGGTAACTCGGATATTTCTCCAGGAATCGTTCCACGGCCAGAAACCGTTCCAAAATGCCCTTCGTATAATCCAGCCGGTCGACTCCTATGCCCATGAGTGCGGCCTCCACCCCAAGCGCCTTCAGCAGCGCCGCACGTTCTTCATAAGCGGACTCACGCGAGGGATTTGGGGGCGCGTCGGCGAATTCCACGCTAATAGGGAACGGGCGCACGGCCGTGTGATGGTTCAGACGCTGCACTGAGAGATGCTCCCAGTCGATGCGCGATTCGACGATTCGGTCGACGGTTTGCACAAAATTAGTACAATGCGCCTGAATGTGGAACCCGATCAGATCGGCGCCTAGCAGTCCATCCACCAGTTCGCGCTGCCAGGGACAAATCCCAAAGGCCTCCGGATTCGGCCACGGAATGTGCCAAAAAATAGCGACGCGAGCGTCGGGCCTGCTCTGTTTGATCATCCGCGGGATCAGGGCAAAGTGGTAGTCCTGCACTAACACGATCGGCCGGCTGACGCTTTTCATTTCTTCCAGCAGCGCGTCCGCGAACTTCCGATTCACTTCCTGATAATGCTTCCAGTCGCCGGCGCGGAACAGCGGGCGGGTGTGGGCGATGTGGCACAGGGGCCACAGCCCCTCATTGGCAAACCCGTAGTAATAACCTTGCTCCTCTTCCTTGGTCAGCCAGACTCGCCGCAGGACATACCGCGGATCATCGGGCGGGACCAGCAGGCGGTCGTGCGCGTCCACAGTCTCCAAGTCGGCGTCGCCAGAACCGTGCGCTACCCACGTGCCGTCACACGCGCGTAGAACCGGCTCCATGGCGGTAACTAAGCCGCTTGCGGGCACGTTCACTTCTACCGATTTTCCGCGCCGCACGTGGATGTAGGGCTCTCGGTTCGAGACCACGAACAGTCTGCCATCTTCTAATCGGGCGCGAACGTGAACCGCTAGCCGATCGGCCGTCCACATGGACTCTCCCGTTTCACGCAACCGTGCTTCCAACTCGGCGGCCGAGCGGGCGATGTTCAAGCTCTCGGCAAAGGTCGCCACCTCCCGCGCCAGCGGACGAAACATCTCCAGATCGGGCACCTTGATTCGCACTAAGCCGCGCCCCGTTCGCAGAGCCTTCATCCAGTTGGCCGTGCGGGCGATCGGACCGGTGATGCTCCAGCGCACAATCAGCAATGTAATCAGAACGATGAGAAAAACATGCGCCAACGCGCTCAGGAACGTCTCCCGCCAGATACGCAGGCTTTCTTGCTTGATGTAGCCGGAATCGTGAACAATTGCCAAACTGCCAATGAGGTCGTCTCCGCTATGCAAAGGCAAAGCATAGATATGAATCGAAGCGCTTCCCATCCGCAGAAAAGCATTGGTGTCATGATTTTGTCGCAGGGCTTGCAGTACGATGGCCGGCGCGCTCGCCATCAATGGCTGAAGGTTGGTCGTTACAGCGATGGGATGGCCTTGCGGATCATAGACGGCTAGTCCTGCCAGGTGTTCGCGATTGGCGAACTGCTGGACGGTGCGCTGCAGCGTATGTTGAGCGTCGCGGTCCAGATCGCGTTCGACGTTTCTTGCGAGACTCTCCCCCAATACCTCGGCGCGCCGCTGTAAGTCCCTTCGCAGGCTGCGGTTCAGCACCAGAACCTGATAATAGGAAGAACAGAGCGATACCAGCGTGACGCCAAGAATGAGCGAGACGATCAGTCGAGCGCTCAGTAATCGCATCTGACACGTCCTCCGAGCCGCGATTCAGCGGGCGGCACACGACAGACATCACGAGCAAGACGCTGCTCTAAGGATTCCGACTACTGCCAGGACAAGAGCCTTCAGACATTTTGCAACGCGGTCTCGAAGACCGCGTCATTAGGATGATGGCACTGGATGGAAGGCTAATGCCGAGGCCATCGACTCGAAGGGACGCAAACCTTTGCGTTCGTCGCTTCTCAGCCAAGCAACTAGCCTCTATCTGAGGACACAAACATGAAAAGGGTTGCACAACGCTTGCCAAAAGGTAAGCCATTTATTTTCATACAATTGGCTCGCAATCTCCGGAAGAAACACGATGTAATTCTTTCCCAGGAAAACCA
>Ga0193751_1000416_pt1 | contig 34349 bp, 31 predicted proteins | sample L1c2metaG_FD_143050 | JGI IMG/M metagenome (GOLD analysis project Ga0193751, IMG submission 143050) | Soil microbial communities from a riparian zone of the East river system, Colorado, United States - L1c2 | ecosystem: Environmental > Terrestrial > Soil > Riparian zone | place: USA: East River...
GGCGCCGATGGCCGCCGGAGCCAATCCAAGGTGAGCAGCAGTGGAAGAACGAGGGCGGTCACGGCGACGAGCTCGAAGAAGCCGCTGCGCGCGTATTCGGCGTAGGTGAGTGTGCTAGAGGCCTCAACCAGCGGCGCTCCGCCGAAGAAGTAGCGGATTTGAACGATGACGAAACTTAGGAAGAGTGCGTCGAGTAGCCCGAGGATGATCCCGAGCTCGACCCCGCCGAGTGCCATCGCCGAGCGGATTCGACTGACCGCCTCCAGCACTTCGCCGTCGACCGCCGCATGGCCCGGCTTGGGCTCCAGCGCGAGCGGTAGTCGCATCGTACCCTCCAAATCGGCGCTCGACTCGGCGACCACAAGACCGCGTAGAAATCCGGCGACAAGCCATGCGCACCCGATGATGACGAGTGCGTGGCCGGTCACGGGCCCCAGATCTACATGCACGAGTCTTGCTGCAAGACCGGCGAAGGCGGCGTCTGCGGAGGCAAATAGGCCGCCGAAGACCAGCAGCAGCGGGACGCTCACTGCCATACCTCGTACAGCAGCCGGTGCACGCCGCGAGAGCTGTCCTCGGTTCCAGCGTTCCCAGGGCAGGGTTCCTCTCAAGAGCGGGGCGGCACCGCAGGCAGTGTGAATGGCGGCTGCAGAGGACGCCAGGGTCACGTCGAGCAGCGTGACGAGGCGCAAACGTGCGACGGGCTGCATGAGTGCCGTCGCACCAAAGGCGGCCGACAGCGCAAGCACGCTCAGAGCCTTGAGGGTAGCGGTGTCCCGTACGGCGAAAAGCAGTGCCAGACCGGCGATGAGGCCCAACTGCCAGACCGGAACGACCTTCCGATCGGTGCCGCGTTTGGTAATTAGCAACGTAGCGGCCGCGATCGCGAGCACCCAAATCGAGAGGTTGAGACCCCAAGGTGTCTCGCGAAGAAGCGCGTCCGCGAGCACGCCAAGGGCTGCAGCCGTTATCAAGATTATGCGTATGGTGCCATCGCGCATCGGCATCGTCCCCCACCATTCAGTGCACTAATGTCTGCGGTCGCGAACGGTGTATCGTAGTCTCCGCATGAAACTAGCCACGGCGTATTCGCGGAGTTGCGCGGCTGAGGGAGGAAGAAATTGGCGAACTTGAAGCTGACGCTGATCTGCAGCGATAACGATCGCACGCGACCGATTATTGACGGGCAGGTGCGCCCGGATGCTATCGACCTGGAGATTACGGTTGCGCACCCGTCCGAGATGTTCTGGCGCCAGCTCAGCAAATCCGAGTTCGATATCTCCGAGATGTCGATGTCCTCCTACTTGATCATCACCGCGCAAAACGATCAGCGGTTCGTGGGGCTGCCGGTCTTCACCTCACGCCGTTTTTTCCATACGGGCGGGCTCGCGCGCACCGATCGCGGCATTGACAAGCCTGAGGATCTCAAGGGTAAGAAGGTCGGCGTCCCTGAGTACCAGCAGACGGCCGCGCTGTGGTCGCGCGGCGCGCTCGAGCACGAATTCGGCGTCAAGCCCAAGGACGTCGAGTGGTGGATGGAGCGGACGGAGGACCGCAGCCACGGCGGCGCGACCGGCTTCAAGGCGCCGCCCGGCGTGACGATCAATTTCATTCCCGCCGAGAAGAACATCGGCACGATGATGGCCTCCGGCGAGCTCGACGCGACAATCCTCTACATCACAGATCCCAACGCCGTCGATCGCAGCACTATCGATCTTCGCAACGACCCCAAGGTCAAGACGCTGTTTCCCGACCCTCGAGCGGAGGGAGTCCGCTATTACAAGAAGACGGGTATCTACCCGATCAACCATGGCGTCGTTGTAAAGCGGTCGGTGCTGGAACAGCACCCGTGGGTTGCCATCAATCTGTATAAGGCGTTCGCCGAGGCGCGGGACAGGGTCGCCGCCCGGACGCGTGAGCTGACAGGCGTGTATTTTGACCTCGGCCTGTTGCCGCCCGCGTCGAGGTCCGAGATGACGATGGACCCGTATCCATATGGAGTAAAGGACAATCGCAAGATTCTGGAAACGATCGCGGAGTACTCCCACGAGCAGGGGTTGACGCCAAGGGTTGTGAAGCTCGAAGAGGTATTCGCCCCTAGTACGATGGAGCTGTAGGACTTGTCAGTTGCCCTTACCCTCATCCCAGCCCTCTCCAAAAGGGAGAGGGGGACAGGACTAGACGGAGGCGATGGGCATCCGGAGGATAGAGCATGCTGAGCGCTGCCGAGAACCAGCTGTTGACGCGGGTTGGGCCTGGAACTCCCATGGGCGAGCTGTTGCGGCAGTACTGGCAGCCGTTTCTACGTTCCTCCGATCTGCCTGAGCGCGACGGCCGCCCCCTGCGGATCAAGCTGCTCGGTGAGCGACTGATTGCCTTCCGCGACAGCGATGGCGGCGCCGGCCTGCTGGGCGAGAATTGCCCGCATCGGGGCGCCTCACTGTACTTCGGTCGCAACGAGGAGTCAGGGCTACGCTGCGTCTACCACGGCTGGAAGTTCGACACCGTTGGCCGTTGCACCGACAAGCCTAATGAGCCGCCGGAGGGTAGGGGTACGGCGTGCCGTGCCCCTGCGGACAAGGTGCGGCAGACAGCCTACCCCTGCCTCGAGCGCGGCGGGGTCATCTGGGCCTATATGGGCCCCTCTGCACCGAAAGTTCCGCCGCCGCTTCCCGATCTGGAATGGAACATGGTCCCGGAGGACCACTGCTACCTCGCTCTGCGCGTCCAGGAGTGTAATTGGACGCAGGTGATGGAGGGAGAGATAGACTCCAGCCACGCCGGCTTTCTCCATACCCGCCTGAACGAGGAGAAAGACGTCGAGGTCGGTCTCCAGCGCGGCGGCAGCCGCGGCCTGCTGTACAAGATGCGTGACCGTCATCCCCGCTTTGAGACCCTCGACACGGAGTATGGCGTCGCGATCGCCGCGCGCAGAGCTGCCGAGGAAGACAGCTACTACTGGCGAATCACCCAGTTCTTGATGCCCTTCTTTACCCTCATCCCGCCCTACGGCAATGATCCAGTCTTTGGCGGTCACGTCTGGGTGCCGATCGACGACGAACTGACGCTATCGTTCGGATTCAGCTACCACCCGACGAAGCCGCTGCCGGCGCAGGAACGCGGCTTTGGGCTCGGATTCGACGGTCGCGGCGTCGAGGGATTGCACCCCAGCCCTGACGTCTTCCTTCCGCCGAGCTCCGAACCCTACGGGCAATTCCGGCCGAGGATCAACGCCGGCAACGACTACTCGATCGACTGGGACGCTCAGCGCAACGAGCGCTTCTCGGGACTCCCGGGCCTGTGGCCGCAGGACGCCGCCTGTCAGGAATCTATGGGCCGCATCTACGACCGGTCGCAGGAGCACCTGGGAATGAGCGATAGCGGAATCATCCGCGCGCGCAGACGTTTGATGCTCGCAGCGAAGGCGCTCCGCGAGCAGGGCGCGACGCCTCCAGGGGTCGAGAGCCCGGAGGCATATCGAGTTCGGTCCGCGGCGGTCGTGCTTTCTCGATCGACAGGCTGGACTGATGGTGCCCACCAGCAGATGCAGGCGACACCTGGGGTGAACCACTCCGCGGCCTAAGCAGCGATCGGGCCCGCGGCCATCGCAGTCGGGAATCGTGCAGACGAAAGAAGGCAATGGGCCAGTACGTCATCCACCGCCTGGTGCTGTTCATTCCCTCGGTCGTGCTGGTCACGTTCCTTGTATTTGGGATGGTGCGCATCATTCCGGGCAACATCGTCGATCTGATGCTGCAGGAGAACGCGTCCGGATATTCGCATAAGGAGTTGGAGCACCGGCTCGGAATCGATCAGCCGATTCCGAAGCAGTACCTGCAGTGGGTGAGTGGAATAGCGCATGGCGACCTGGGCCGTTCGCTCTGGAACAATCAACTTGCCTCAGACCAGATCACGAGGGCGCTGCCCATCACCTTCGAGCTCAGCGGCCTGGGGCTGGTTCTGGCGATCGGCGTTGGGCTGGTTATTGGGACGCTGGCGGCGACACGGGCGGACACCCCGCTCGACTACCTGTTTCGCTCGATCTCGATCATGGGTCTGTCGGTTCCCGGCTTCTGGCTTGCAACGCTGGTGATTCTCTTCCCCGCCATTTGGTGGGGGATCACTCCATCATTCAGCTACATACCGTTCACGCAGGATCCCGCGGGGAATCTGGTCCAATTCCTACTGCCGGCGGCGATACTCGGAATAGAGCGGGCGGCCGGGTACATGCGTTTCACGCGGACCTCAATGCTGGAGGTGTTGCGTCGGGACTACGTGCGCACCGCCCGCGCCAAGGGGCTGCGAGAGAGCACGCTCATCTACCGGCATGCCATGAAAAACGCGCTGATTCCGGTGGTGACGCTCGTCGGCCTGAGCGTACCCATCTTGCTGTCCGGCACGGTTATTCTCGAAACCATCTTCGCTCTGCCTGGCATGGGGCAACTGACGTTACGGTCGATTACGCAGCGTGACTACCCGGTGCTGCAGGCAATCGTGCTGTTCTACACCTTTATCGTGCTGTTCTCCAATCTGGCGGTTGACATCGCCTATGGCTGGCTCGACCCGCGTATCCGCTATGCCTAGGCAGGATGGGGTGCTGCAGTGGTAGACGCAGCCTCAGGACTTGCAGTCGAGCTACCGGTGGTGGCGCGGCCACAGGGGCGCCGTCCGTTTCTGGTCGACGTGTTCCTGCGTCTCTTCCGGCATAAGCCGTTGGGCGCCGTGGGCTTCCTCCTCATCCTGCTTCTCTTGGCGGTGGCCGCGATCGCGAATTTTGCACCGCGGTTGATTCCATACGGCTACAACGATCAGAACGTATCGATTCGACTGCAGGCGCCGAGTCGCGCTCATCTGGCTGGGACGGACAAGTTCGGCCGTGACGTCTTCAGCCGCGTGTTGCATGGGGCGCGGGTGTCCGTGGCGGTCGGATTCGGCGCCACGGCTATCGGAGTCTTGTTTGCGACGCTGTTGGGAGTCCTCAGCGGCTATCTCGGCGGCTGGTTCGACACCGTGCTGCAGCGATTGGTCGACGTGGTGATGTCCGTCCCAACACTGGTGTTGCTTCTCATCCTTGTGACCTACGCCCGACCGGGTCTGGTGACGGTGATCTGGGCGCTTGGCGTTTCGATCGCATTTCGCGCCTCACGGATTATCCGCGGCAGCGTCATCGCACTGCGGGGGGCGCCCTTCATCGAGGCAACACGGGTCTGTGGGTCCGGACCGCTGCGGGTAATGCTGGCGCACATCGTCCCGAACTTGTTCCCGCTGATGATCGTCATCGTGACCGTGGACATCGGCGCTGCCATCCTGGCCGAGGCAGCGTTGAGCTTCCTCGGGCTCGGCATCCCACCACCGTTGCCGTCATGGGGCGGAATGCTCAGCGACCGGCAATACATGCTGCAAGCGCCGTGGCTGTCGCTCGCGCCCGGAATTGCACTGGCGTTGACGGTCTACGCCTGGAACATGTTCGGCGACGCGATGCGCGACCTGCTGGATCCGTACCTGCACAACACGGGCTCCCCCTGAGCACTCGACCCCTACCCGACGGCCCAGTGGCGGGCCGCTGCCATGGGTTTTAGATGGAGTGCGGATTGGCGCGGTTCCAGTTACGCTGCGAGCCCCTACAATACCGCTACTGGTGCGTTGCGCACAGAGGGGGTCGATATGGTTCGAAGACTGACAAGGCGTACGGCACTCGGGGCGATCGCCATGTCGGGCTCAGCAGTGCTTCCGTTCGCCTGTGGCGGGTCCAAACTGGGGACGAAACCGAGCGCAGCGACCGCGCCAGGGGGATCGCCGCAACGTGGCGGGCAGATAAACCTCAGGGCGTCGACCGACCCATTCGACTGGGACCTGAGCTACGTCGGCAAGTCAGCGCCGAATGGTGGAGGGATGGCCCTCGCTTACAACAGCCTGCTCGGGTACAAGTTCGGACCGGGCGTCGATTTCGCGGATCTGACGCTGAAACCCGCGCTGGCCGAGGGCTGGGAGGTCAGTCCCGATGCGACGCAGTTCACCTTCCATCTTCGGAGAGACGTGAAGTTCTCCAATCGCGCGCCGGTGGGCGGCCGGGAGCTTACCTCAGCGGACGTGAAGTGGAGTTATGAATACTGGTCACGGACAGGCGCAATCGCGGCCAAGGATCTGCCCAAGTCCCAGTTCGACTGGTTCTTCGAGGGCCTGGATGCGATTGAGACGCCAGATGCCTACACGGTAATCACTCGCTTCAGAAACCCCTTCGTGCCATTCCTTAGTTACGCCGCTGCTGATTTCAACCCGATTGTGCCGCACGAGCTGTTCGATCAATATGGGAGCCTGAAAGACCACATCGCCGGCTCGGGCGCCTATCAATTGGACAGCGAGAACACTCAGAAGGGCAGCCGCTGGGTGTGGAAGAAGAACCCAGACTACTGGGAATCCGGCAAGCCCTACATCGATGAGATCCGCTGGTTGGTTATCGAGGACGACGCCGCGGCTGCCGCCGCATTCCGGAGCAAGCAACTCGACATGCTTGGGTCCGGGCTGTCGGGACGGATTGGATTCACGCAGGCGCAACAGGTTAGGCGTGACAATCCGACCGCCGTTGAATACTCGTTCAGCTACCCGGAGCTTACTCACGTTTGGATAAACACACGTCACAAACCACTTGACGACCTCCGGGTACGTCAAGCGATCTCGCTCAGCATTGACCGAGACGAGTTCGTCAAGAACCTGCTGGGCGGACAGGGGGATTGGGCTCTGGCGGGCGCCTTTCCTGACACCTTCAGTCAGACGGAGATTCGGCAAATGATGCGCCACGATCCGGGGCAGGCGCGGCAGCTCCTTGCCGCGGCGGGTTATCCCAGCGGGTTGGACATTGAGATGACCTACCCGGGGAAGGCGTACGGCGACGACTTCATCACCCTGCTCCAACTCTTTCAGTCGCAGCTCAAGCAGGGCGGAATAAACATTACCCTCAAGAGCGTCGATAAAGACACCGAATCCTCGGGCAGGAAGCAGGGCACGTATACAATTAGCATTACGCCCGGTCTCAGCCTTGAAGGTGACATCGACTCCTACCTGTTCCAGTTCTTCCATCCGTCGTCGAAGGCAAACTACGGCGGCCTGAACGAGCCAAAATTGGCCGCCCTGATCGAGGCGCAGCGCCAGGAGCCGGACGCAGCCAAACGTAAGGATCTCGTCCGCCAGGCGGTCCGGTACATCAACGCTGACCTCGCCTACAACTTCGGGCTGTTTTACCCCCGCTATCACCAGTTCTGGTACCCACACGTCAAGAACTTTGCTCCCAACTGGGGCGTCTCGATTTCCAACTCGCCGCTCACGGAGGCGTGGGTGGAGCGATAGGTTAGATCCGATCACAAGGAGAAGGTCAATGGTAGCAACAAAGGTAGCGACGATTATCGACGGCGACGGGCACATTATGGAGGACCAGCCCGCTATCGCGCGCTTCATGCCGGAGCCATTCAGCGCCATGTACCGCCGTGGCGCCGTGTTTCCACCCCTCGACACGCTTCACATCGCAACCGGGCAAACGCCGCCGGCATGGTGGCGCGAGCCGGGCGACGAATCGCGGCAGGTGGGACCGAGCGACTGGAGCGACTTCCTCGAGGAACTGGAGTTGAAGGCGACGGTGCTCTACCCGACGGCGGGGCTGGCGTACGGGCGGATCGTCAATCGCGACTGGGCGCTGGCCGTCACGCGCGCGTACAACGAGTGGCTGTACCACACCTACCTGAAAGTCAATCCTCGCTTCCACGGCATGGCCCTGATCCCGCTGCAAGAGCCCGATGCGGCGATCGAGGAGCTTCGTCACGCGGTCAACGACCTGGGGATGTGCGGGGCGATGCTGCCGGCAACCGGCCTGAGCGAGCCGCTGGGCGCGAAACAATTCTGGCCAATTTATGAGGAAGCCCAGCGCCTCGGCTGCGCGCTTGCCATCCACGGCGGATCGCACGGCGATATTGGGCTCGACCATTTGAACGTGCATGCCGGCGTGCATGCTCTCGGGCACCCGTTCGGCATCCTGGTCTCGTTCGCTTCGATCGTCTTCAACGGCATCTTCGACAAGTTCCCCGGGGTGCGGATCGCGTTCCTTGAGGCCGGAACAGCTTGGCTGATGATGGCTATGGAGCGCTTCCACAGCTCCTATAGCACGCACGTCGCGGACGACCCTCGCCACGAGCTGCTGCAACTCCGCCAGAAGGAGAAGGTGAGCGGCTACATCGAGCGGCAAGTTGCCGAGGGACGGATTTACGTCGGCGTCGAGGGTGACGAGCAGTTTCTCAGCCAAGCGATTCAGGCTGTCGGCAATTCGCCGTTCTTCTACTCGTCTGACTTCCCGCATGAGGTGAACAACGACACGTGCAAGGAAGAGATCGAAGAGCTCTTGGAGAACGACGAGCTGACGCAGGCGGATAAGGAGGCCATCCTGTACCGCAACGCCGAGCGGTTCTACGGCCTTACGGCATGAGGGATAGGAAAGCAAATGGCTGAGACCTGTCGGGCTGCCGTGATCAGCAAGTTCAACGAGCCGCTGGAAATCCGGCAGGTTCAGATCCCTGACCTTGAGAACGGCGGGATGTTGGCGCGTGTTGAAGCGGCGACGCTCTGCGGCACCGATGTCCATCGATGGCATGGGTCGCTGGGGATCGCGGGCAGCCTGCCTTTCATCCCCGGCCATGAGACATGCGGAACGGTTACCGAGATCAAGGGGTCACGAACGGATCTTCTCGGTCGCCCGCTCGAGCGAGGCGACCGCGTCCTGTGGGCCTATCCGAGTTGCGGACGCTGCTATTACTGCACGGTCGCCCGGCAACACACGTTGTGCGCCGAGAAACGGTCCTGGGGCCATCAGAAGATTGATGAGTATCCGTACCTGCTCGGCGGTCTCGCAGAGTACCAGTATGCGCCCCCGACTTCTGCCGTTATCACCGTGCCCGATGGTGTCAGCTCACCGCTTGCTGCCTCTGCCGCCTGCGCTCTGCGGACGGTGATGAGCGGCTTTGAGCGTTTGGGCGCAATCGCCAGTCATGAGACGGTCGTGGTTCAAGGTGCCGGTCCGCTCGGCCTCTATGCCACCGCCGTCGCCCGCGACCACGGTGCACATCGAGTCCTTGTTGCTGGGGCGCCCACTGCGCGGCTGAGTGTGGCCAAACAGCTTGGCGGGGACGCCGTCCTGAACATCGAAGAGCTGTCTGACCCGAAGGATCGCATCGCCTGGGTGCGGGACCAGACAGACGGGCGTGGTGGCGACGTGGTCATTCAGGTGGCGAGCGGTGAGTCGGTCGGCGAGGGATTGCAGATGGTCCGCCCGGGTGGCCGCTACGTCTCGATTGGCGGTGGCGGCAGTCATGCCGTCCCGCTCGAGGCATTGGGAAGGGGGATTAGCTATGTGAACATCCAGCAGGCTGAGCCACGTCACTGGCTCCAAGCGGTGGATTTTCTGGCCTCCCGCCGGTCACTTCCGTTCGAGCAAATCATCACTGGGACCTACAGCCTTGAGGGAGCCAGCGAGGCTTTTCGTTTGATGGCGGAGTACAAGATCGTCAAGCCAGTCATTCAGCCTCAAGGAGCGTGAAATGCCGCAGATGACGAATGAGCATCGGATCTCCTGGACCAGACTGCCGGGTGTGAGCCGGCGGCGTTTACTCGCTTCGGCTGGCGCGACTGCGCTTGCGGCCGGCTGCGGGTCCAGACCCGGGCCGCCGGCGTCACGCGGCTCCAGCTCGGGGAGCGGCGCACAGGGCGGAGTCAAGCGCGGCGGCAGCTTGACAACCGTCGCGAACAGCGGAGCGATCCCTGGCCAGGATTTTGATGTCCACGGCGCAACGGCCAACGCGACCAATATCCAGCCGCTCTTTGCTGTGATCCATAGCAGCCTCATCCGTCTCAAGGTCGGAGGGGACTACAAATACACGGACCGGACCGTAGAAGGGGCATTGGCGGCAAAGTGGGAACAGCCTGATAGCCAGACCGTCGTCTTCCACCTGCGGCCTGAGGCAAAGTTTCACAACAAGCCGCCGGTGAACGGCCGGGCGGTGAGCGCCAACGATGTCAAGTTCACGTTCGAGCGAATGTTTGCCAGCCCATTCGCTTACGCCAACTTCTACAACAGCGTCGCCACCATTGACGCTCCCGACCCGCAGACGGCGGTGATGAAATTAAAGTCGCCGGATGCGGCGCTGCTTGCGCACCTCTCGCTCGGCTTCGCTTGGATCATCCCGAAGGAGGCGGGAAAAGCGGACCCGAAGAGCCCCGCCGGTCTCGACTTCAAAGATCTGACCTCCGCCATCGGCGCGGGGCCGTTTATGGCGGACAGCTACGATCGCGGGACCAAGGCCGTCTTCGTTCGGAACCCGGACTACTGGGAGCAAGGGCTTCCCTACCTCGACCGCGTCGAGTTCCTTTTCCTCACCGATCCCGCTCCACAGCTCGCAGCGCTCCAAACAGGGCAGGTCGCTCTGGGCCGCCTGCCCATCGGCAGCGAGGCCGAGTTCAAGGGCAGAAACCCGAAGCTGACGTACTCCGCGGTCTACGATCCACTGATCAACTTCAAGGCGATGCGGACGGATAAGCCGCCGTTCAATGACCCGCGCGTACGCCACGCTCTCTCGATGACGTTCAATCAAGCGGATTTCACGAAGGCTTGGGGTACTCCAGACGCACCCCAAAGCTATGGATCGCTCACGGCGAACAGCGGAGACGCCTACCTTCCCCTAGATAAGTTGGGCGAAGACGGGCAATGGTGGAGGCTCGACCTAAATGCTGCCAAGGGGCTTATGGCGGCTGCCGGCTACGCCAATGGCTTTTCGGCTGATTACAACAGCGCCCCTGACGTTGACCTGCGTGAATTACCTGAGCTCTGGGCCGCCCAACTCGCGCAGATGGGAGTCAAGATCAACATCAAGCTGCAAGAGCACGCGCCCTACGCGGCCACTGTGGCGCGCGGACAGTACGAAGGTACGGCGGGCTCCGCGTCCGCGGTCTTTGATCCAGACGACTGGTTCAGTCTTGTCTTAGCCCCTGGCGCCCCACGCAACGCGAGCCATGTGGACGATAAGACTGTTAACGATCTGACAGCGAAGCAAAAGGCTGAGCTCGATCCGCTGAAGCGACTAGACCTCATCCATCAGGCTGTGAAGTATCTGGCGGGCCAGGTCTACTATCTCGTCGACCCCCAGGTCACGGTTACAGAAACACGACAGGCGTACCTAAAGAACTACGCGCCCAGGATCGGATACCAGCCTACCCTGGCAATAACGTGGCTCGATAGGTAACCCCGTCACGAACTTCTGGATGCAAGCGCTTGTGCGGCGTCAGGGCTGGCATCTGAGGCCCGCGTTGTTTCCCCTGGTGGGGGTTTCTTTCGGGGCTTTGCCCGGAGCCCTGCCGGCGCGGTGGAGGGCCGCTGTTAGGCCTGCGACGACCGGTGACAGAGATGCAGCACTCCGGAGATGGCGGCCAAGACCACGGCAGATGCGAGCGCAAGCCATCGCTTCTCGACCCAAAAGGGCCGTGGTGGCGCCGGAATCTGGACCAAGTCGTCCGGTGTCGTGGCGCGCCGGCGCAGAAGCTCAAGGCGCAGCGATTCCTCACCGCGGCGCATCGTCCAGCGGTGGTTGGACGCGAAGATCGGCTTGAATACCGGCGAGAACCAGCGCAGGACGGCCTTGTCGGCGCTAACCGTCCAGTCGAACGTGACGGCGACAGCCGGACCCTCCTGCACCAGGCTCCAGATCCCGGTGCCGTTCAGGTCGCCGCTGATCGCAACAGTAAACCCGTTCGGGTATCGCTCGTCGACCTTTCTGAAGCTGAGGTGCAGCGTATACGGCAACCAGCCCTTTCCCAACAGCCGGAAGGTCTTTCCGAGTCCCGCCGAATCGCCCTCGCCGATCAAATCGACATTGGAGTAGACGGATCCCCACCAACGCGAAAGTGACTCGGCGTCGTCGAGGATGTCCGCAACCTCCGTGACGGAGCCGTCGACTCGCCAGCGGGAGACGAAGTGATATCTATTTGCGGGCATCAGTCAACCACGAGTGTGGAGCGGATCTCGGACGAGCACGCGACGGCGAGGACCTGGCAGGGCGATTGGTTAGTGGGGCAGAGTGTCGGGTGCGGTCGCGAAGTTCAGCGCGGCGGGTGCGCCGGGCTTGATGTGGACGACAACCAGTGAGCCGGGCTCAAGAATAATCGCCGGGTCGGACTGACCCGGATACCACTCGAATGGCGTGCCGCCGTGCTCGCGAGGTTGGGTGTAGAACACTGCGTCATAGGCACCGGCAATACTGGCAAGCGCCTGTGGAATCGGCATCTCGGGGCCGGTATAGGTGAACGCGGACGACTGGCCTGCCGGGAGCAGCTTGGCGACGATCTGCTGGGATGCGGTCGGCGGCTGCGACGGCGGGAGCAGCGGCGCCACAGCAGTCGGAGTGCTGGGCGGCACCCGAAGGACGGGCTGCGACGACGGCGGTCGAATGGTCGATGGTGGCACCACGGCGGGCGGAACGATTGTCACAGGAGTGCTTGTGGCGGCCGGCGCGGCCGTCGGCGTCGCCGCAGCGGCAGTCGCTGTCGCCGTCGCCTGGTCGCCAGATGATGCGGTCGGAGTTGCCGTCTCGGTTGCCGTTGAGGCGTCCGAATTGTCTGCCGGCGTCAACGTTGCTTTGGGGCGTCCGATGGGCTTCCCGCTGGGAGTTTGCGGCTGCGAATGCGCCGCCGCAAACTCGGCTTTTGCCTGGACCACTTCGGTCGCCTTGAGCTGGACCTGCTGCGATTGCTGCACCGCGTCATTCACGGCGGGCTTGACTGACGCCGACGCCAGCGGGGCAACCTTGTCGCTCAGCGCCTGTACCTGGGCCTGCGTCTGTTCAGCGACCTTGAGCGCCTCGGACGGGCCGAGCTGCGGGTTGTTGCTGACATTCTGCACGAGCGCTGAAGACTCATCGGCGAACTGCTGAACGAGCACTGGGTCATTGAGCCGGCCGTCGGCGGCGAGACGTTCGATCTCGCCCAGCCGGCGGCTGTGAAAGGCGAGCTCGAGATTCAGACGGTCCCCCGGGTTGAGGGTTAGGGCAAGCCGCACGTGTTCCGCGGAGCGCTTAAATCCGTAATTCCAGTCGCCCGGCAGTGAGCTCACGCTTGTAAGAGACATGATCGGCACGAGCGCAACCACGAACAGGGCGGCCGCAACCGCCGCGGGAGCGAACGCAGACCACAGGGGACGCAGGAGAACGTTGGGTGTTCGCTGCGGGCCAGGCAGCCTTCCGGTAGCGTACTGTGAGGCCGTCCAAGACTGACTGGCTGCCGCTTGCAGAAACTGACGGCGCGCCGCCAGACGGCGTTCCTCACGGATAGGCCGGGCCATCAACCGCTGCAGCGAGAACGTAGACCGCAGGAGCGGCTCGAGCTCGGCGGCGTGCTCCGGATGTCGGGAAACGCAGGCGGGAATCTGCTCGGGAGAATGTATCTCCTCCAAGCAGGCCGCGAGGACCTCGCTGAGCTCCTGCTGTGTATTCCCTCGCCAGAATCGCATCTTCACGCTTGGTGCTCCGCATCGAGCAACTGGCGCATCTTGGCAATCGCCTTGTGCTGCAGTTGTTTGATGTTGTTCTCTTTCTTGTCCAAGATCCGCGCTGTGTCCGCCAGGCTGAGGTCGGCCGCAAACCGTAGCCGGATAACGTCTTGCTGAAGCTGCGGGAGCTTCAGTGCCGCGCGGTAGACCTCATCCATCTCCAGTTGCAGCTCGACGGTCTCCTCAGGGTCCTCAGGATCGACTGGATCGCCCGCTCCATCATCGATCAGCGGAACTACGTTGCCGCTGCGCCGATAATGACTGACGACCTGGTTTCGAGCGATCCTGAACAGCCAAGCCGTGAAAGGAACGTTCTCGCGCCACTCGAACCGTCCGATCGCCTCAACCATTTTCAGGAAGACCTCGGCCGCAAGATCCTCAGCGTCGTGCTGGTTCCCGCAATGCGCGTAGGTATAGCGAACGATCTTTGGCCAGTAACAATCGAAGATGGCGCCCTGCGCTGTTACATCCCCGCCCCGTGCCTGGTCGACGACGGCCCGTTCGTCCTCGAGCCCCCCGGTGCTTTGCGGAGTCACCGCGGTAGGATCCGCCGGCGCACGCCTCAGCACGGAGTGAGCTCGGGACGTTCGCCCCGAAAAACTCTCCTCAGGTGTAGAACGCGAGCCAAGCATCAAAAGTTAACGCAAATGCTACGGATGATTGGAGAAGCATCCTTTGGCGATATTCAAGCGCGAAGGCCGATCGCCAAATAGGGGCAGTTGAGGAGGATAACAATCAGACCATACCATATACGGGAGCTAACGACGATTGCAGATGATTGCAATCGCGTGCGCCACCGGCCTTGTTATCGGGCCGGAATTATCCTGAGCGGGTCGACAGGGCCGCCATCGTAACGGAGCTCAAAGTGGACGTGCGGTCCGGTTGAGAAGCCCGTATTGCCGCTGAAGCCGAGGATCTGGCCCTGGCTTAGGAAGTCACCCGGTAGGACCACCGGAGGTCGCATGAGGTGGCCATACCGGGTCGAGTAGTGATCGCCATGATTGATTTCGACCCAGTAACCGAGACCGCAGCACGGATCACCGCCTGCAAACGTTACCCTCCCCGCCTGCGCAGCGCGGACCGGGCTGCCGGCTTCCTGCCCGATGTCCACGCCGGTATGCGGCGATCCGACTCCAAGCTCAGGAACGCCGAACAGCTGTGTGACCGGGCCTGACACCGGCCAGTGCAGTACTCCCGTCGCATTGCTGGTGCGAACCTGCGTCTGCGGCGCTTGTGGCAGGCCGGAACCGGAGAGAATCGAAAGCTGCAGCGCCAGTAGCCCGGCTGCCGGCTGAGTCTGAAGATAAAGAGCTCCTGAACCGCCGGCGGCTATATGACTCGAGTCCTCGGCGCCCTGCACGGATCCCGAGACCGGCTGCTGAGCGCACGCCCGGCCCGCGAACTGAGCGCCGCAGCTCGCGCCTGACGCGGTGCGCCGCGAGCCGAGTACGAGTACGACCATGCTAAGGAGCGTGAGCACGATCGGCAGCAGCGTTTGCCGCAGCTGCCGTCGTACTGCTAGTGATGGCACCGAGAAATCAACCTTTCAAGCGTGATCCGTACTCTATCAGGCGGATGGCGCGAATTCGGAGCAGTCTTATGCTCAGTTCTGCCGGCTGTGGCGAGTCATCGCAGAGCTACTCGGTGCGATCGAGAAGTGGACGCAACAGCAGGGGCTGACGTAAGCCAGCCCCTGCTGTTGCGTTTGAGTTTGGTCCAAAGGACCGGTGCTTCTTAATCCGGCCCGTCGAGCTTTATTGAGGCCTGGCTGTCGCGGTGGCCGTCGCGGTTCCCGCCGCCGCCGTGCCCGAAGCCGCCGGCCGCGCTGTTCCGGTCGCGGTCGCAGAACCGCCGCCGGCCGCTGCCGTCGCCGTCGGGGTGCCACCACCGCAGGTCACGCCGCTTGGTGTCGGAGCGCCAACCGGAACATAGATCTGACCGCCGGTCTTGTCCGTGCAGTACATGCCGGGAACCTGCTGGTAAATGTAGTTACCGCCGTAGGTGCTGAGCACTCCCTGATCGGCGATGGCGCCACCGCAGGCGTCGGCGCACCCCGGGCCGGCGAAGGTTGGACTCGACCTCACCGCGAACAGCGCGACGACCGCTATGACCGGAACCGACAGAAGCCAAACGAGTTTCACTGCGACTACCTCCACAAAATTATGCTTCGGGCGTTCGTCTCCCGACGACCGGGTTGGATGGGGCGCGCTAGGGGTAACTGACACGCTTTTGTAGCATCCTCAAAGAGCAGTGTCAAATACGCGTGAAATATTGGGTCAGGATGGGTGGGCGCGCCGCCAGCCGAGCCCGACAGCAATCACCAGGCAGCCGAGCCCCACGGCCAGGCGCGCCCAATAGAATAGCTGACCGATGAAGTCGTGAGGCAACTGCTGGACGAACAAACTGAGGACGAAGATCGCGCCGTAGATTACCCAGAACCCAATCATCCAATCGGGGGGATCCCTCGGCAGGAATCCGAAGATTCGGTCCATCATGGACGAGCTCCGATCCGCGCATGGCAAATGGACAGGCGGCTGGACCATACGCGCGTCTAGCCCAACAGCGCACGTATGCCCGCGACCACATCGTTCAGCGGCAGATCGCTCTGCTCGCGGGAGCGGCGTAGCTTGGCTTCCGCAGCGTTGCGCTCGAGCGTTCGGGGAGAGACAGTCAGACGGAGTGGCATCCCGAGGAGATCGGCGTCTTTGAACTTCACACCGGCGGCTTCCTCGCGATCGTCGAGCAACGTCTCCACTCCATTCGCCCTCAGGCCGGCATAGACGCTCTCGGCAGCCTCTCTGACGCCCGGCCGGTCGAGATTCAGAGCGACCAGGTGCACATTGAACGGAGCGATCTCACGCGGCCAAATAATGCCGTCGTCGTCGTGGTTGGCCTCGATGGCTGCCGCAAGGATTCTGTCGACGCCGACTCCGTAACAGCCCATGATGCAGGGACGGCTGGCTCCCAAAGCGTCGAGAAACTCCGCCCCCATCTTCTCCGAATACAGCGTTCCCAGCTTGAAGATGTGCCCCATCTCAATGCCGCGGTGCTCTTGGAGCTCGCCGCTGCACTCGCCGCAGCAGTCTCCGGCCTGCGCGAGCGCGATGTCCGTTACGGTCGTGGCGGTCCAGTCCCGGCCGTAATTAACGTTCCGGAGATGCGTGTCGGGCTGATTTGCCCCGGCAATCAGGTTCGGCGAGCCTGGAACGGCATCGTCCGCAACCACAGGTATGCCAGTCAGCCCCACCGGCGATGCGGATCCCGCGACGAGCCCGGCCCGGCGCACGTCGTCGTCGTCCATGAGCGTTAGATGTCGCGCTTTGAGCGCGTTGGTGAGCTTGGTTTCATTCACCTCCATGTCACCGCGAATCGCAACGAACACCGGGCCACTCTCGGTTCGATAAATGACGGCCTTGAGCGTCTTCGCGACAGGCACGGACAGAAACCCGGCGAGGGCATCAATCGTCTTGATCCCGGGAGTAGAGACAGTCTCGAGTGGCAGCGGATCCTCATGGATAGCGGCGGGCTTGCGGAAGATCGCCTTCTCCGCATTGGCGGCGTAGCCGCACTCCGAGCAAATAAGCGCTGTGTCCTCGCCGATTGGTGTCAGAAACAAGAATTCCTGCGAGTCCTTGCCCCCGATGGCCCCGGAATCGGCGTAGACAGGCACCGTGGGGACGCCACAGCGACGAAACAGGTTTGTATACGCCGCGTACATACTGTCGTAGCTGTCGTCCAGCGCGTCCCAGTCTGCGTCGAAACTGTAGAGGTCCTTCATGATGAACTCGCGGACGCGCAGGAGCCCACCCCGAGGACGCGCTTCATCGCGCAGCTTGGTTTGGATCTGGTACAGCATCAGAGGAAGGTCGCGGTAGCTCTGCACAGTCCTGCGCACGAGGTCCACCACAACTTCCTCGTGTGTCGGCCCCAGGACAAGCTGCCGCTCGCGACGGTCTTTGAGGCTGAAGAGGGTTTCGCCGAATGCCTCCCGCCGCCCGCTTTCGTCCCACAGGTCCGCGGGGTGGATGACAGGCATGTGCAGTTCCTGGCCACCCGCCAGGTTCATCTCCTCGCGAACGATCTGCTCGATCCGGCGAACCACGCGCCAGCCCATCGGGAGATAGCTGTAGACACCGGCTCGAAGCAGCAATCGGTGATTGTCAGACTCAGCTTCGGCGGGAGCCTGGCGCAGGGTTTTGCCGAATAGCTGCGAATACCGCACCGATGGGCTCCTTGCTGAGGGCTGGGCGTTGCTGTCGCTCCATCAAGCCGGCTGCGAAAAGCCCAGCTACGAAACTCAGCTGTTAGTATACCGGCGTGCAAGCGGCCGTCCCCGTCTGCTGGCCTGCCGATAATCACACGAGAAACGGGGGCCGCCCGCCGAAGCCGCGAGATGGAACTATTCGACCAGTCCGTGGTCTCGCACTGGATTCACTGAGGCGCCAACCCTGAACCTCCGCGGTCGCGATGCCCAAACCGTAGCCTCGATGAGCAGCACCATCTCGGTATTTCCAAATACCGCGAGCTGGTACCACAACGCGAGCTTTCTGCTTCCGCTCACAGCCACGGGCGTCGTTGCACTGTACGGGAGCATCCGCCGCAGCTTCGAAATACTCGGCTTTGCTGCCTTCCTCGCCGTCGTGACGCTGGCAATGGTGCCGGTCGTTCTCGCCGGATGGCGGCAAACCGCCACTGCTGTCGTGGTGACTCGAGAGGCGGTGGTGAGCCTCCACAACGGCCGTGTGCTCAAGTCGCTCGAATGGGTTCGTGTGCGGAACGTCCGGCGGCGTGAGACTCAGGGCAACGTCAGGTGGGAGATCGGCGCGGAGGATGGGGAAGCTCTGCTCCTCGACGGTGAGCTTGCGGACCTGCCGCGCCTTATTGGGCTGGCGCGGGAGCTCTCCGGCGCCAGGGAGGAGCATGGCGCGTAAGCCCGTCGCGTTGCTCTTGGGGGAATCCAGACCGTAGGATGGTCGGGCATGATTCGAAGTCCCGAAGTCCCTACATTGCATTGCAGGAGCCCCGGAATGCGTCGCCCGGCTTTCGTTCTCTCGCTGATTGTCACGCTCGTCATTGTCGCCGCCGGCGGCCGGCCGGCCGCGGCGCAGCCGTCCCTTCCAACGCTGACGGCTGGGCAGCAGGTTCTGTCGCGGTATCTGCTCGCCTCGGGCACGATCCCTGCCAACCTGCAGATAGCGGACATTACGCCTCTCGACAATGTTACAGTCGCGGCCTTCGCGCAGACGCCGGCTGACATTCAGAAGATCATCAACCGCGCCCGACTGGATGGAGTCGAGCAGGATTTCACCCAGACCGACGGGAGCACGGCCCAGATCCAGCTCCAACTCTCGCTGTTTCGCGACGCCGGTGGCGCGGTCGCTGACGTTGGCGACCCAAGTCTGCTTGCAGGCCTGGGCGCGACGACGATCGAGGCGCCGGCCTTCGGTGACGTCAGCGCCGGCTACGCGACCTCAGGCGGTGTGGAGTCCACGAATCTCGTCTTTGCGGCAGGGCGCATCGAGATTCTCATCTCTGAGGTTGGGCGCGCCGGGAGTACCAAGCAGTCCGACATCCTACCGCTGGCGCGCATAATGGAGAGTCGCAGCAAGCTCCCGGCGCCCCCCCCGAGCCAGGTTGAGCTCGCGGTGCTGCAGACCCAGACAACTCCCGAAGCGATCCTGCACGATGCCTACAGCCTCTTGCTGGAGAACTATCTGCAGAAGCTGCCGCCGAGCCAGTTGTTGGGGGCCGCATACGGCGGCGCCATCAAGGCGCTGACGGACGCGCAGGTCACCGGCCTGCCCGCGGCGCCGAATATCAGCTCGAGCGACGAGGATCAGGCCTGGTCCCAATTCCTGCCTGCCTTTCAGCAGCTCGAGAAGCTCGTTCCCAGCTCAATCAGCACGCGCGATCTGGCCTACGATGCCGCGACCGAGATGTACAACAATCTCAATTGTCACACATCATTTTTCACACCCTCGGACTATGCGCGCGAGGTTGCCGACCTCAAGGGCTCCGAACAGGCTCGTATTGGTATCACTATCGAGAAGTTCCCCGCTGCCGGCTATGTCATCCTTCGGGTTGAGCAAAACTCACCCGCCGAGCAGGCGGGGCTGCGCGCAGGTGACGCGATTCAGGCGGTAAACCACCAGACAACTGACGAACTGGGCGACCACTTCACCGATCAGTTGCATGGGGCCGCCGGAGCTCCGCTGACGTTGACCATCCAGCGAGTCGATCAGGCCCAAGCGTTCGATGTGACCGTTATCCGGCAGAACATTCTGCCGACCAATGTGCAGCACCGGATTCTTCCAGGCGGCATCGGCTACGTCGAGCTCGACGACTTCACGGACGGTCCTCAGGCGGTCAATGACATTAAACAGTCGCTGCAGGATTTTCAGTCCGCTGGGAACGTCAATAGCTGGATCCTGGATCTGCGCTACAACAGCGGCGGCAGTGAGCAGACCCTTCAGCAGATCGCAGGCTTGTTTCTATCTCAGGGCAGCCCGATAGCAAGCGAGACAGAGCAGGACGGCACGTTGTCGCAGGTACGTGCGGCGGGGATGCCGGTGCCGAACCAGAAATCTATGGTGCTGCTGATCGGCCAGGACACCGCCTCGGCTGCGGAGATATTCGCACAGGCGATGAAGAGCCTTGGGCGCGTCACGCTGGTCGGAGAGACCACCGCCGGCTGTGTCAACGGGGGCCTGCCATTGGGGTTGCTCGATGGGTCGGGTATCTTCGTCTCGACGATTGACGTCAGGGCCGGTCCGGACAGGATTGCACTGGAGAATTCCGGACTCGCTCCCGATGTGTCGGTCGCGATGAGGCTGCAGGACCTGGAAAGCGGCCGAGACCCGCAACTCGACGCAGCGGTGGCACTTTTCGGCGGTTCGGCCCCGGCGCCTCAGCCTGCCAGCCGGGCACCATTACGGCTGCCATCGGCTCTCTCAGGTGCGGGTCTCGTGCCGGCTATCCGCTAGCCCGGAGCCGCCGAGCGCTGGAAGTAGAGAATGTGGCCGGCGATTGATCGCTCCCAATAAAAGTGGGAGCATGCGCGCACAGCCGGAAGAGATGAGACACGATTGCAACTTTCTGGATACGAGCTTGTATTGTCTCCGCAACGGGCCGTCGATACGGTCTGGACTGAGACGTAGCGGTCGTTACTGCCGTCTGCGAGTGTTGGTATGCCCAAGACACGCGTGAGTCGGGAGTTATTGGAGTCAATCCTCCGCAATGCCGCGGATGGAATCACCGTCCAGGACCCAACCGGACGCCTGATATATGCAAACGATGCTGCCGCACGCGCGGCCGGTTTCAGTTCTGCCGATGGTCTCCTGTCAGCTACAACACAAGACATTCTCGAGCGCTTTGAGGTGTTCGATGAGGCCGGCGACCCGCTGCCTCCTGAGCGGTGGCCGGGCGTGCTCGCACTTAAAGGCGAGAAGCCGGAGCAGGCTGTTCTACACTTCCGGGACCGGGCAACCGGCGAAGACCGATGGTCCGTCGTCAGGGCTGCCCCTGTTTACGACCTGGACGGACGGCTTCAGTACGAGGTGTCCGCCACGCAGGACATCACAGATGTCATGCGTGGCGAGGCGCGACTGCGACTGCTCGCCGATGCAAGCGAACTCTTGGCCAGCTCGATCGATTTCGATGAAACTCTGGCGAGCGTCGCACGGCTTGCCGTCACTCAACTCGCTGATTGGGCCGCCGTGGACCTCGCCGAGACAAGCGGTTCGATTCGCAGGCTCGCGGTAGCCTGCGCCGATCGCGTTACCGAAGAACGCGCTCGCGAGCTGCAGAGCCGTTATCCATCCCAGCTCGATACGGACCTTGGCCCCGGGCAAGTCATCAGCAGCGGTCAACCACTGCTGATCAGTGACGTAACCGACCAAATGATGAAGAACGCCGCAGTCGATGCGGAGAATCTGCGCCTTCTGCGTGAGATCGGTCTGCGCTCGGTTATGGTGGCGCCATTGCGGGCACGTGGCCGAGTGCTGGGAGCGATCAGCTTCATCGCCGTCGAATCCGGTAGGCGTTACTCGCGCTCGGATCTGACGCTGGCGACGGAGCTCGCAAACCGTGCAGCGCTTGCCGTAGACAACGCGCGACTCTACCAAGAGGCGCGCGAGGCCGTGATGGCGCGGGACCGCGTGCTGGCGACCGTTTCGCATGATCTGCGCACGCCGCTGACGACGATTCGCGGGATGGCCCAGGTGCTTCTGAGGCGGGTGGACCGGTCCTCGGCCTTGTCCGCGCCGCAAGTCATGGAGCGGTTGTCGCTGCTCGATCGCGCCGCCGCGCAGATGAACTCGCTCATGGACGACATTCTGGACCTTGCTCGCATCGAAGCGGGCCGTCCACTCGAGCTTCACTTGGCGACGACAAACCTGCTCGATCTGGTTACACGAACGGTCGAGCGCATGAGAGAGGAGAATGGCGCGCATCTGATCACGATAGCGGTGGAAAGCTCGGAGCTGGTGGGGGAGTGGGATGGCCGGCGGCTCGAGCGGGTGCTGAGGAATCTGCTGGGAAACGCAACCAAGTTCAGCCCGGAGGGCTCCACGGTCTCGGTCTACCTTCGAACCGTAGATGAAACGGCCTCCGGCCAGTCTTGGCTGGAGGTCTTGGTGAAAGATAAAGGGGTTGGGATTCCGGCAATCGATCAGCCGCGCATCTTTGCGCGCCGGTTCGATCGGAACACGCCCGGCCAGCCAGGATACATGCTGCCCGACATCGGCCTCGCGGGTGCGCGCCAAATCGCCGAACAGCACGGCGGCACCCTCACGGTGCGAAGCAGGGAAGGCGAGGGCTCAACCTTTACCCTGCGCCTGCCACTCGGTCGCGTTGAGAGCGGCGTCTGACACTCATCAGCCCGGCGACTAGCCCGGCCCGCGGTCCAGTATCATCTCCTCGCGCACATCCGTGACCAGGCCCTCCTGCACCGCGAGCGCCGCCGCCTGCTGGCGGTTGCGGAGTTGGAGCTTGTCGAGGATATTGCGGAGGTGGACTTTGACCGTGTTCTCGGCAATGACCAGCCGCGTCGCTATCTCTTTGTTGGATGCGCCCCGGGCGACCAACTCCAACACCTCGCGTTCCCGCGCGGTGAGGTGTTCGGTCTCCTTGGGGGCGCCCTTGGTGTCCTTGGCAAGATGGGCAAACTCCTCGAGCAACCGGTGCGCGAGGTGCGGAGATACGACTGTGCCGCCTGACGCAATGGTCTGAATCGCCGACTCGAGGTCATCCAGCGAGATCGACTTCGCAAGATAGGAGCGGGCGCCTGAGCGAACTGCCGAGAACAGCGCCTCGTCCTCTTCGGAGACCGTAAGCATCGCAATATTGACGTCAGGGTGCTCCGCCTTGATTCGCTGCGTTGCAATGACGCCGTCCATCCGTGGCATGGACACATCCATCAGGATGACGTCAGGGCGCAGGATATGAGTCTTCTCGATAGCCTGCCAGCCGTCACGTGCCTGGCCGACGACGTCTATGGTCTTGCATTCGCTGAGCAGACTGATCAACCCCTCGCGGAAAAGCTCGTTATCGTCTGCGATCAGGACACGGATCTTCTCACCAGCCATAAAAACCTCCTAGGCGTCGCGCAGCCGATGGATCAAAGGACCCTCGTTGTGCGCGACAGCGTCGGACCGCTCCTCCAATCGTAGGAGAGGCGATCCGACGCTTCCACTCACTGAGCGACGCTCAGTGTATCGATTTCATCCCAGCTCTAACTAGGAGCTCTGGACTCTTGCTGTTCCTCCGTTCCACGACCAGACCCATGCACCCTGGCCGGGGCCGAGGGACGTCGTCGCCTGATACTGTCCAGTGGCCGTGTCGAAGACCACCATGTAATCAGCGCCCGTCACGGTGGCTGTGCCACTGCCAGGGTTGCTGATCATCGTGAAGTGGCTCGCCGGTAGCGTAATGGACATCGCCTGGCCCGGCGCCAGCGGGATGATGTCCGTTGCGGGGCCGGCGAAGTAGGCCCAGTAGCCCTCGCCGGCGACAAGCGTGCTACCGGCCGGCACGATCTCGTAGGACGAGTCCGCGGCCTGGTAGGTGTAGAGCGGGCCGACGTTGCCGTCAATCACCGTGCCAGAAGGCCCACCGACGATATCCCAGCCCTGAGCCATCGAGACGGAGATGCCGTTTGACGGTGCTGCGCTTGTGGTCGGGACGTAGCTGTTGGTCGCCGGGTTGTAGTAGGTGCCGCTGGCCGTGGTCGGTGATACGTACGCGGTTGTCCCGTACCCCGTCGTCCCGTACGCGTTCGTCCCGTTGTAGTTCCCCGTGTATGGGTACTGGTTGTACGGGTTGTAGCCGTTGATCGGCAGCCCGCCACCAGCGCTGACGAAGATGCTCCCGTTGGCCGTTCCGGTGTTGCCGATACTGTCGGTCGACGTGGCGGTGAATGCGAACGTGCCAGCCGCGAAGTACGGATGCTGGACAAATGACTGTCCGGCCGGCACGGTCACCGTGGCCGATCCATCGCCGAAGTTAACGGTGGTGTTGGTGATGGTGGCAGACGTGTTCGGGTCGGTTACCGCGACAGAGAAGCCCACCGGCTGACCCACGACCGCGAACGTCGTGTTCGGTGTGGCGCTCACGGTGATCTTCTGCCCGGCACCAACCGTTACCGACGCATTCGCGGTACCGGTCCCGCCCATGTTGTCGGTGGCCGTGACCGAGGCGAGATAGGTGTTCGCCACCGAATACGGGTGAGTCGCCGATGCCGAGGCCGTCGCAGAGGCCGCCGGCGTCACCATAAACGAGGCGCCGTCACCGAATAGGAAATTAAAGGACGAGATTATGGCTCCCGCGTTTGGTGTCGTCGCGGTAGCGCTAAATGTAACGGTTTGGCCCACTAGTGCCGTCGTCGGGCTCGGCGTGAATGCCAAGCTGCTGATGGGGACGACAGCGAACACGGGCGTTGCACTGTCCGGGCGTGCGATGCCCGTGGTGCCACCGGCCAACGCCAGCAGCGATGTCAGCGCGACAACGGTCACGAACCGCCTGCGCATTCCTCGGCCGCGCGTATGTCGTTTCATGATACCCATTAATGAACTCTCCTTATTCCCAGCAGTCCCGCCGCTCAAACGGGAGAATCGGAGCTTCCAGACTCCCTCTGGGCTGGCTCAGGCGCCGGAACCGGCGGCGCCAACTACGCTTAGCTTTTGCTCATGCCTGGCCGCCTTTCGCAGCTTGTTTCGACTTCTACGGGCGCGCGATTGGCCGTCGCCCCACGAATCCAGCGTCGGCGCATGTCGCCCACGGGACAATCGCCAGGGGGACTATCCCACGCGCTCAAGCGATCACTCAAACCGGCTATATTTACGAATTCCCAGCCGGCGCCTGAGGACGAGCGGACTGGTATCGTGAGATTGTGAGAAGAATCACGGAGCTTGCGGTTCTGGTTCTTGCCTTGGCGCTATTCGGCTCGGCGGCCTGTCAGGGAACGCCGAAGCTCACCGGCACAAGCCTCGGGATTGAGCGCGCGCCCGATTTTCGCCTTCGTGACACTACCGGCGAGGCCGTCTCACTGGACCAGTTTCGCGGGAAGGTGGTTGTGTTTACGTTTCTCTATACGCATTGCACCGACTACTGCCCTCTGACCGCGGAGCTCCTCAGGCATGCCGACGAGGCGGCCGGGCGCCCGCGCAACGTGGTCTATCTGGCGGTAAGTGTGGATCTTCGGATGATGCGGACCATGTACATGGTTCCTCCTACCGCGCAACGTGGTCTATCTGGCGGTAAGTGTGGATCTGGCCGGCGATACGCCGGAGAGCGTGGCAGCGTTCAGCCAGGAGCATCATCTCGAGGAGCTGGGAGACCGATGGCACTATCTGGTGGGAACGCCCGCTGAGCTCGCAGAGGTCTGGAAGAGCTACTACATTGGTGTTTCAAGCGCGCTCGAGCCCGGCGATTTGGGGCACACATCCGCGCTGTACTTCATCGACCCGAAGGGCAACCGCCGCGCGCTGACGGAGCTGGACGTTGGCGCTGAGGACATCGCCAGAAACGAGCTTGTATTGGCGAGGCAATAGAAGCGCTGTCATTACCAAAGTTATGAGATCATAGATTATGAAGACCTACGCAGGGACTACGATACTGCACACCAGCGACGAGAGCACCCGGAGGCGTTAGTGAGCGGAGGCGTGCTTGGTTTGCTGCTTGCCTTCGTGGCGGGTCTCGTCTCCTGCCTGTCTCCGTGCGTGTTGCCTCTCGTCCCGATCTATGTGTCGCACCTGGGAACGACCGCTCGTGGGACCGCCGTTGCGATCGAGCGCAGAACGACACTTCAACACGCACTGGCTTTCGTCAGCGGCTTCACCTTCGTCTTCGTCGTGCTCGGTATCTCGGTTGGGCTGGTGGGCTCAATCCTGCAGGCGCACATGCTGCTCCTGCAGCGCGTCAGCGGACTGGTAATGATCGGCATGGGGCTCTACCTGGTGGGCCTGTTGCCGCTGCCATGGCTCATGCGAGAACGGACCGTTCGTCGGGCGCCCGTTGGTTCCGGTTACATCCGGTCGTTTAGCCTCGGCATGATGCTGTCTCTTGGTTGGACACCCTGCATCGGCCCGACGCTTGGCGCCATCCTCACGCTCGCAGCGGCCTCGCACACGCTGATTCGCGGCGGATACCTTCTATTCGCCTACTCGGCTGGGCTTGCCATTCCATTCATTCTTACTGCCTTGGCCGTCGCGCCTTTGCAGGGCCTGCTCGCACGCTTTCGTCGAGCAGGCCGGACCGTCGAGCTCGCCGGCGGTGTCGTCCTCATCATCGCGGGCGTGCTCATCTTCGATGGGCTGTTTACACAACTCAACAGCTATTTCCAGATCAATGGACTGGGCCCAAAGCTCTAGGGCGGTATTCGCGGTCGGTTTTTGGTTATGAAGCCGGGATATGAAGGTAGAGCGCGACACAGAATCCCACTTGACGGGCTCGCCGCATGCCGGAGGGCGGCGCTTGTCGGGGTTGAGGGTGATCCTACTGGCGGTCTCCCTGGTCGTCCTGGTCTTTGTCACGATTATGGGCATTCGGCTTGCGCGCGGTACCCAGCCAGTTGGAGAGGTCAAGCTCCACCCGTATGCGGCGCCCGATTTCGCTGTCGATCTCTTCAGTGGTGGACGCTTCTCGCTGGCTGAGGACCGCGGATCGGTTGTCGTGGTGAATTTCTGGGCAAGTTGGTGTGTACCCTGCCAGACCGAAGCGCCGGTTCTCGAGGGCGCCTTTCAGCGCTACCACGCGCAGGGCATTGAGTTTGTCGGCGTTGACATCAAGGACACGACGAGCGATGCACAAATCTTCTTGCGCCGCTACGTATCGACCTACCCGAACGGGTTTGACGCACAGAAGCGCATCTACATCGACTACGGTGTCTACGGACTGCCGGAGACCTTCGTGGTGGACCGCAACGGCATGGTCGTCCATCATGTCATCGGCCCCGTCTCTGAGTCACAGCTCGACGCCTGGCTCGGCTCTCTCGTTGCGGCGGCACCGCATTAGGCTCCAGGCCAACGCCATGCCTGATCGGACTGCGGTTAGGACGAGCCCGCGCTGGGTGCTTCGAGACTTGCCAGATGCTCGTCGAGAACCTCCGGCGGCGTCAGCTTGACGAACAGCCAGAGCCCGACCGCTCCAATGATGAGGTTGTCGAACTTGCGGAGCAGGAAGAGCCACCTCGGAATGACGTTGACCGGGAGAAGCGTATACGCGATGACGCCTACCAGCGGAGCGAACATAAGTGGCGTCAGCCGATCATCGCGGGTGAGACCAAACAGGAACCGCAGCTTGCGGCGCGCCGGCAGGCCGATGATGCGGCGGAGGTGATCGCGCTCAGAAGGGCTGGCGATGGCATCAATCATCTTTCAAGCCTCTTGAGATTGAATGGCTTGCGAAGCCAGCTGCTCTACCCGTCCACTCTGCGCAGGACGAGACAGGCGTTTTGGCCCCCGAAGCCAAAGCTATTCTTGAGCAACGTGCGGACTTCAGACGTACGCGCCACGTTCGGTACGTAGTCCAAATCGCATTGCGGGTCCGGGTTATCGAGGTTTGCCGTCGGGTGAATTCGGCCCGTCTCCAGCGTCTTCAGGCAGGCGATGACTTCCAGTGCACCTGAGCCGCCGAGCGCGTGACCGATCATCGACTTCGTCGAGCTGATCGGTATCGAGTATGCCTGCTCGCCAAAGGCGGCCTTAATAGCAATCGTCTCCGAGAGGTCGTTGAGCGGCGTGGATGTCCCGTGCGCGTTGATGTAGTCGATCTCGCTTGGTTCGACCGCTGCGTCGGCCAAGGCGAGCGTCATCGCCCTGCAGGCGCCGTCGCCGTCTGCGCAGGGCGCGACGAGGTGATAGGCGTCCGCGCAGGCGCCGTAGCCGGCTATCTCGGCGAGTATCGACGCGTTGCGGGCACGCGCGTGTTCGAGCGACTCCAGCACGACCAGCCCCGCTCCTTCTGCTGGAACGAATCCGTCGCGCTCCGCGTCAAACGGACGGCTCGCGCGCTCCGGCTCATCGTTTCTTGTGGACATTGCCCGCATGACGGCGAAGGCGCCGAGCCCTAGCTGGCTTATTCCTGCTTCGGTTCCGCCGCTGAGCATGACGTCCGCGCGCCCGTAGCGGATGAGATCCGCTGCTTCACCCATCGCCTGAGTGGCGGCGGCGCAGGCCGTAACCGTCGTGCTGTTGTAGCCCCTAAGTCCAAGCTGCAGGCTTATCTGCGCCGCTGCCATATTCGGCAGCGCCTTTGGCATGAGCAGCGGATCCATGCGCATGCCGCCGCGAGCCACGATCGTTCGGACGGCTTCCTCAAGGTTCGGATAGCCGCCGTTGCCATTGCCGAGAACCACGCCGATACGCGTACGATCGACGTGGTCCAGATCCAACCCAGAATGCGTCAGCGCCTGCATGGCGGCCGCGACCGCGAACTGGCTGAAACGCGCCATTCGGCGGGCTTCGCGGCGATCGAGAAGATCCTCGGGGCGCCAGTCCTTGACCTCAGCAGCGATCTTGGTCGGATAGTCGGTCGTATCGCAAAGAGTCATTCGCGCGATGCCGGATCGGCCGGCCACCAAGTTGGCCCAGAACTCTTCGACGCTCTGCCCAAGCGGGGTGATCGCGCCCGCACCGGTAACGACGACGCGCGTGCGGCCGTTTGTCTTGACCATACCAACGGTTCCTCTGAACGCTAGTCTAGTTCAGGCGCATCTCCGGAGGCAGCAGTGCGAGCACCTGCGCGCGTGCGGCAGCTGCGGCTGCGCGCGACCCGAAGACAGCGATCGCCTCCCCGGGCTCGGCGGCGTCCATCGCCAGCTCGACCGCCGACGCAACGTCGCGCGCGGACCGAAGCGGCAGGCCGGCTTCGCGACACGCCTCCCCCCAACCTGAAGGTATGGGAGCGCCCGTCACGACGATCTCCGGCTGCTGTGGGGTCAGCAGCCGGACCATCTCTGTGGGCTCGATGCCTTCGCTCGTATCGACGATGACCTGCAGTCGTCGCCCTGCAGTGTGCTCTCGCAATATCTCTACAACACCTCCCGCCGAGCCCGCTATTGAACCGGCGTCGACGATGATCAACGGACGCCGCTTGAGAACCTCCGCCCGGCCGGGGAGGCGGACCGCGTCCAGGGCGGCGCGTGCGCTCCCTGGGTCGATTGGCTCTCCTCCGAGACTCTCCACGGCAAGCACCGCGGTGGCAGCGTTCTCGACCTGGAATGTCCCCAGCACGGAAAGGTGGAGGCGATAGTCTGCTGCACCTGTCTTCAGACGAAACGCCTGCCCATCCAGATCGGAGCGCTCGCGTGCCAGCCGGCAGCGCTGCGCGACCTCCAGCAATGTGTTCGATGTCGCCGCGGAGTACGGCCGCAGGACGTCAAGGACAGACTCACGCTGTGGTGCGCTGACCAGGAGTCCTGTCTTCGGAAGGTCTCGGAGAAGTTGGGCGGCGTTCTGGGATGCACTCGCGCAGGCGGAGGGCAGAACCGGTGCGAGCACCGCCATCACGGCCTCCGGCGCGTGCGGTGCCGCGCCGCTCATTATCAGCCAGTCCAGGCCTGGCAGTTGCAGGGCACGCGCGAGCAGGCTGTCGATATCATGGGTGTCCGCCGCCCTGTCCGTAGAGCCCAGGGCCTCAGGAGAGTCCCTGTCCACCGGCTTTCCGTCGACCGTCAGCTGCTCCAGGGGCGAGTGCAGCCAGTGGCCGTTGAGTTGCGCGACATGCTGCCCTCTGGCGCGCAGCAGGGCAGCGATCATCGTCGCGATACTCGCCCGTCCGGCTGTGCCGGTCACGACAATCAGCTTCACATTGGATGCGGTGATTTGATTCACTTGCTCGTTCATTTGCGGTCGCGGGAGTATCATGCCAGATTGAACAGAAGGCTGAAATGGAGATGGTTGTGACCAACGCCGACGCGAAGCTTGCCGCGGTGCGCCGGGGTGTTCCCGTAACTGAGCGGCTGGCCTTCTTCAATGCTGGAAGCCACGGGCCCTTGGCGGCCGCTGCCGCCGTGGCGATCGCGAGCGCCGCTGAGGAGGAGGTCCGCGACGGCCGGCTTGGAGCCCTGCAGTTTCAACGCGGCGGGGAGCTCAAAAATGCGATACGTGACCATTTCGGCCGCCTTCTGGGCTGTGATGCGTCCGAGATCGCGGTCACGGCGAGCACAACGGATGGAATGGACATCGCCTGCTGGGGGTTGAACTGGAGGCCCGGCGACGAGATTGTTACATCGGACGCGGAGCACCAGGGAGGCCTCAGCCCCCTCTACATCCTCGAACACCGCTTCGGCGTCCGCGTTCGCTTTGCCGAATCAGGCGCCAATAGCGACCGGCTCCTCTCCTCGATCGAGTCGCTGCTCAACGAGCATACGCGTGCCGTCGTGGTTTCTCATGTCTCGTGGTCAACCGGCCTCGTATTGCCGCTACAGGAGATTGCAACTCTGGCGCACGCGGCCGGCGCGCTTGTCTTCGCGGATGGAGCCCAGTCCGCTGGGGCCATCCCGATAGACGTCAGGCGCCTGGGCGTGGATGCCTACGCGGTGCCGGGGCAGAAGTGGCTCTGTGGACCCGAAGGGACGGGGGCGCTCTACGTTGCAAAGGAGCGCCTCGATCAGATCCTTCCGTCCTATGTAGGCGGCGGATCGTGGGCGAGCTATGACCTTGCCGGGCGCTACTCGCTTCGGCAGGATGCCTCCCGATTCGACACGCCGGGCCATCCGTATATCCCCGCGCTTGCCGGATTCAAAGCGAGCCTGCGCTGGTTCCTGGGCGACGTGGGTCCAGACTGGGCCTATGCCCGGATTCTCGAGAACGCCGCAACCTGCCGCCGTCTTCTGGAGGGCATTGAGGGCGTCGAGGTTCTTAATCCGCCCGGTCCGCACGCGGGGCTTCTGCATTTCACCGTCGCCGGCTGGGATCCCGCCACCGTATTCGAGGAGCTGTTGCGGCGTGACGTGCTCGTACGAAGCGTGATCGCGCCGGCCTGCATCCGCGCCTCAACCGGCTTCTACAACAGCGCGGATGACCTGGAGGCTCTCACGGGCGGAATCAGGGAGATACTGAGGGGTGCCCCTCGTCCCCCATCGTGACCACCGAGATGGAGTTCTGCTATAGTAGGTAATTGCACTACCAGGGGAAAGTGGGGGGGACACGATGACTGAAGAGACCGTCTCTGCGGCAGATGCCAACCGTAAGCTTTCACGTCTGCTGCGTGGCGTTCGGGAAGCACGCACCACCTACGTGGTAACCAGCCACGGACGGCCGGTCGCGAGGATTGTGCCGATCGAGCGGCATGATGACGTGACAAGGGCGACCGCCCGTGAAGCTCTCATCGCTCGACTACGCTCCCAGCCGGTCGTAGACATCGGTCACTGGACCCGGGATGAACTGTACGATGACGCGCCGTGAGAGTGGCGCTCGATACAAACGTCCTGGCTTACGTCGAAGGCGTCAACGGCCCCGCGATGAAAACAGCCGCGCTTGATGTCGTTCAGCGACTGCCCGAGCACACGATCGATTGGGCGGACTCATTTCCCGTTATCGAGACATCGCCGGCAGTTCTATTCGCAGCCACCGATCTCGCGACCGAGCATCAGCTCAGCATCTGGGACGCGGTGATTCTGTCGGCCGCCGCGGAAGCCGGCTGCCGCCTGTTGCTGTCGGAGGATCTCCAGGATGGCTTCACATGGCGCGGCGTCACGGTCACGAACCCCTTCGCGCCGTCCAGACACGCGCTGCTCGGCGCGTTGCTGGAGCAGCCGGGTCAGCCCTGAACAGCTCACGAGCGCAGGTCGCGCCGCGCGAAAATGTTACCCGGATACGGCTAACGGCTGGACACGGCGAGCACGATCGCGCCCGCGAGAACGAGCGTCACGCCCCCGGCTTTGACAAGATCGATGGGCTCCCCGAGTGCGACGCCGGCCGCCGTCGCCAGCGCGATGCTGCCTCCGACGATGATGGGCGCGCCAACCGAGACGCGCAGACCAGAGCCGTATGCTCGCAGGCTCAGGTAATCGATGCCGATCGCGCAAAGCCCTGCCAGCATTGCGAACGCGATGCCGCGAGACTGAGTGTAAAGTCGCACGTGGCCGAGTCGTGGCAGGAGCAGGACGATCTCAATGATCAGCGCCGTTGAGGAAATGACGATGGCGCCGAACAGGCTGTCGACGCGCTGTGCGGCCGACCGTGCGAAAACCGCGTACAGCGCCGCGGACACCGCGACGAGAACGGCGAGAACGACGCCGGCGCTCACGGACGTAATCGTTTGGCTCACCGTTCTGCGCCGAGACAGCGGTCCGACCGGTCACAGTCCTCCAGGAGGTCGACATGGGCGAGCAGAGGTTGATCCGTCACAGGATGCGCCGCAGGGAGTTTCTCCGACGAGGCGCGGTGGCGGGTGCAGGCATAGCGGGCGCGGCGGCCTTTGGGTGCGGCCGCAGCGCGGCGCCCGGCGGAGGCTCAGGCGCTTCGGGAAGCGCGTCTCGAACGGCTGCCGCCAAGCCCGGCGGCACACTCACCCTTAACCTGAATGACAACCCACCGAGTCTGAATCTCTGGACGGAGTTCACGTATCTTGTAGCACGCTCTATTGCGCCGGTGTACAACCAACTGCTGCAGGTCGATCCGATGGACGAGTCCAAGATCATCCCCGACCTGGCCAAATCCTGGGAATACACGAACGCCGACAAGACGGAAATCGTGTTTAAGCTCCAAGATGCGAGCATCACCTTCCACGATGGGAAGCCGTTCACGGTCGAGGACGTCAAGGCGACCTACGACTGGCTGCGGAGCCCGCCCAAGGGCGTGACGAGCCAGCGGACGACCGCGGCGCGGAACATCGATGCAATCGAGAGCCCTGACGCCAAAACCGTGAAGTTCCGGCTCAAGACCCCAGCCGCCTCCTTCACCAACAGCATCGCCAGCCACCACTTCCCCATGGGGGCCAAGCACGTCATCGACCAGAGCAACACGCTGCTCGACGCGCAGCAGCGGCCGATCGGCACAGGTCCGTTCGTCTTCAAGGATTGGAAACGCGATAACGTCGTCGACATGGAGCGCAACAAGGCCTACTGGCGGCCCAATCGCCCCTATCTCGACGCGATCAGCGCGTTCATCATTCAGGAGAATGCGACCGGCGTTACCAATCTCCTCGGCGGCCAGCTCCTGATCTACGGCCCGCTCCTCACGAGCGATGTGGCTCGGGTGCAGAAGGAAATGTCCGGCAAGGGGACGGTCACGGTACGGCCGAGCCTCGGCCGTCTTGCCGTAATCCCCAACGGGGCGCGTCCGCCGTTCAATGACGTGCGCATGCGCGAGGCGCTCAGCGCTGCCCTCGAGCGCGACGACCTCAACAAGGTCATCTACGAGGGGCGCGGCCTGAAAGGCGCGTACAGCGTGGCGAAGGGTGCGTGGACACTGCCGGACAGTGAGATTGCAAAGTTTAGCGGCTACGACGGCAAGGCCGATCTCCAGAAGGCTAAACAACTGATGGCTGCCGCCGGCTATCCGAACGGATTCAAGGGCAAGATGCCTGTTCGCCAGGACTTCGAGGACCGCGGCATTGCCGTGCAGGCAAGCCTGAAGAAGGCGGGATTTGACTTCGACGTCGAGGTACTCAAGTCAGCAGTCTTCACGCAGCGCGTGCTCACCCCGGACTGGGACGCTCTGACGCATGTCTGGGCGACGTCGTTCGATGACCCGGACGACTCCTTCACGGAGATGCTCATCTCACCGGATCGCGCCGGCCGCAACTGGGCCAACATCACCATCCCGGAGGTCGATCGCCTGTTCGATCAGCAGCGCGTCGAGTTCGATACTGAGAAGCGAAAGAAGCTCGTCGCGGACATGGACAAGGCGGCGATGGCGAAGTATCCAAATCTGATCATCGTCTATCAGCCGCAACTGCAGGCCCAATACAACACTGTCAAGGATTACGTGCTGCACGTCTCGAATCTGACAAATCAGCGCTACGAGAACGTCTGGCTCGCCCAGTAAGCGCTGCCGCGGTTCAGCGTCCCACGTGACGCCGCTGGAGGACGGAGCGGTGACTCAGTACATTCTGCGCCGGCTTCTCTTGTTTGCCCCGACGCTGCTCCTGGTCACGGGCCTCATCTTCACGATGCTTCGCGTCATCCCGGGCGACGTGGCGAAGATGATCGTCACTGGGGGCGGCGAGGGGCAATTCAATCGCCAGACCTACCAGTTAGTGCGCCGGCAGTTGGGGCTCGATCAGCCAATCGTGGTGCAGTATGTTCGCTGGGCGGGCGCTGCTCTCAGGGGGG